>Ga0164241_10004256_pt1 | contig 13958 bp, 10 predicted proteins | sample OricomyardsoilBY_FD_108780 | JGI IMG/M metagenome (GOLD analysis project Ga0164241, IMG submission 108780) | Backyard soil microbial communities from Emeryville, California, USA - Original compost - Back yard soil (BY) | ecosystem: Environmental > Terrestrial > Soil > Unclassified | place: USA...
CACCGCATCGGTCGCACCGCGCGCGCAGGGCGCGACGGCATCGCGATCTCTCTGTGCAGCCGTGAAGAGCGCGGCTACTTGCGCGACATCGAGCGCCTCACGCGCACGCCCATTCGCAAGCTCGATACGCCCGAGCCGAGCGCGGAAGATTTGCGTGCGCGCGCCGCGCGTCCAGCTCCCGAGGTGCGCTCTGAAAACGATCGCCCACGCTTGCAGGCGGATCGCGGTGGCCCGCGTCCGGACAATCGCGGCCCGCGTCCAGACAACCGCGGTCCGCGTCCAGACAACCGCGGCCCGCGTCCAGACAACCGCGGCCCGCGTCCAGACAACCGCGGCCCGCGTCCAGACAACCGCCCGCAGCTGCGCATGGACAATCGCGGTCCGCGCCCCGAGTTCCAAGATCGTCGCTTCGACGACCGCGCGGCTCCGCGTGCGGCGCAGAGCGCGCCTTCGCGCTTCGACGGCGATCGCGGTCCGTCGCAGCGCCGCTTCGATGGCCCCGCGCGACCGTTTCAAGGTGGTGGACAAGGGCGCCCGCAAGGCGCGCCGAATGGCGGCCAAGGCCCGCGTGACAATCGCGGTGGCTCGCGCCCGCAAAGCCCGCCGCAGCCGGAAATGTACATTCGCCGCCCGCGCTGAGCGACTTTGAATACGAGGGGACGATTCCGAACGCGGAATCGTCTCCTCATCGCGTGTGCAATCGCGAAATGCTAGTTCGGGCTAGTGATGGCGCACTTGTCGTCGCCGTTCGGGCAGACACAACCAACGGGGCCGTGTCGTCGTATCCTCGTCGCAGATCAACACCGGTAGTGGTCTCCGGGCTTTGAACTCGAGTTCACCCTCGAGGGTTGAGTCGAGTGAAGGCGAGACGATGGCGAGTGAAGGCGTTTTCTTCGAAGCGCTGGGCAGTGCTGTTCGCTGCGACGTTTTGATGGAGCGAACGACGTGCGAGAAGAATGTGGTGCGCTGAGGTTCGACCTCAGCGCGCCGGACTTGATCCACGGATGGCCGCGCAGGTTTGGGTCTGCTCTCTCGCAGGTCGCACTTGGACGCCGAAGGCTTTGCCGCAGTAGGACGGGCGCGTGACCATCAAATAATAGGAGGTTGAACCCGCGAGCGCGCGTGCGCGACTGAAATTAAACCTGCGGTGCAGAATTCCTGTGCCTAGCAGCCGCGGCCACGCTCGACGATCGCGTGCTGCACGAATACGCGAACATTCTAGGCTGTTCGCAGTGACACGGATGTCGTTATCGCGAGCAAGGTGTGCGCTGTATCGTCCCTTTACTAACGGCAGTGCCAGGTCGAAGCTCGACCCAAGCCCCGCGCGGCGTGGGCGGTCGAAACCGCGCGTCAGAAAATTGTCTCGTCGAGGAACTCTGGAGCGATCGAGAAACGCTGACACTCAAGAATTGCCGATCTCGCGGATTCGGGCGATTTTTGCCCGAATTTTTGACTGAATTTCGCGGGCGGATGCGACTGATACGGATACGTTATGGCAGTTGTGCGCCCATGCTTCGCAGCGGGCCCAAGGAGGATTCGATGAGTGACATGCGACTGGGGCCTTGGGCGTTTCTCGGACTGGGTGTCTTGGTCAGCGTGGTCGCGTGCGTGGACGGGTCGAGTTCGCCGAGTCCGGGCATGCCGACGAACGAAAGCATGGGCAACGCCGCGGGAGCGGGCGGCGCGCTGGGTGGGTCGAGCGGCGCCGCCAACGTCGCGACCGGTCCATGCATAGACACCCAGTCGGATCCGGCTCATTGCGGCAGCTGCACCACGGCCTGTGCGCAAGGGCAGATTTGCGATCAGGGGATGTGCAAAGCGCCGGTCACCAGTTGTGTCGCTCCGCTGGTCTTGTGCAACGGCGTGTGTGCTGACTTGACCAGCACCGCGCACTGCGGTTCGTGCGAAAAAGCGTGTTCGACCGGGCAGACTTGTAACGCGGGCAACTGCGCCTGTCCCGGAACCCAGATGGCGTGCAACGGCGCCTGTGTCGATACGCAGACGAGCCTCGAGCACTGCGGTGGTTGTAGCAAGCCGTGTCCGACGGGCGCAGCGTGCAACGCCGGGGTGTGTGGCTGCGCGATGGGCCAAGAGTTGTGCAATGGCGTGTGCGTCGATCTGAAGCAGAGTGACGCCAACTGCGGCGCGTGCGGCAAAGCGTGCACGATGGGTCAAACGTGCGAAAACGGCAGCTGTTTGAGCGGCGTCGGCGCGGATGGCTGTACCGCAGGCCCCGCGTTGGGCATCACGCTGAAGCACATCGACGTGTACCAGGCCGTGAAAGTGCCGGTGATGGATGCGGGCGCCGAGGTCACCACCGACAAACGCACGACCGATATCGTGACTGGCAAAGCGACGATGTTCCGCCTCTCGGTCACGGTCGACAGCGGTTTCACCGCTCGTCAGCTTTCCGCGCGCGTCACGGTCGATAGCGGCGCGGGGCTGTCCCAGTACTTCGCCAAGCAAACGATCAGCAAAGACTCGGTCGAGACCGACTCGATGAGCACCTTTCAGGTCTTGATCCCACCGGAACAAGTTACGGCTGACACTCGCTACTCCGCCGAGCTGGTCGAATGTGCTGCGGGTACGGGTACGGCCGGCAGCGCGCGCTTTCCCACATCTGGCGATATTGCGCTGGCAGCGCGCCGCACCGGTGGCCTCAAGATCAACATCATCCCGCTGCAAGCCAACAATAAGGTTCCGGATACGTCGGACACCGCGCTCACCATCTACAAGCAACAGATGATGGCGATGTACCCGATCGATTCGATCACCTTCACGGTCGCGCCGCCGCTGACCATTTCTTACCCCGTAGATTGGGAAGGGACGCTCGACCAACTGCGCGCCAAGCGCAAGACGGACGCGCCGGCCGCCGATGTCTATTACTACGGCATGCTCAAGCCCGTGGACTCGTTCAACACCTTCTGCGGCGGTGCTTGTACGACTGGCATCGGTTTCGTGGGTGACGCGAACTCGGGCAGCTACCGTGCAGCGATGGGCGTCGGTTATGCGGACCGCGTTTCCGCGCAGACGATGGCGCACGAGGTTGGGCACAACCACGGGCGCAACCACGCGCCATGCGTGCCCAACGGCGGTTCGATCTCGGGAGTCGACCCGAAGTACCCGTTCTCGGACGGGCGCACCGGCATCATCGGCTACGATTCACGAACCAACGCGCTGTTGTCCGAGAAGGGCACTGATTTGATGGGCTATTGCAACAACGTTTGGCTCAGCGAATACACCTACGGTGGCCTTACGGATCGCGTCGCGTTGGTCAACGGCAACAAGGCGCTCGCGCTCGATCCCTCCGTGTTGCAGACGTTCCGCGTGCTGCTCGTCGGCGGGACGAGGGGCGCTCGCTGGGGCGTGCCGATCACTACGCCGAGCCTCGCGGAAGGTACGCCGGTGACGGCGCACGTCTACGACGATGCTGGGAACTGGCTGGAAGACGTCACGGTCTACCGAACCGAGATGTCGGACTCGGGTTCTGCGAGCATCATGGTGCCAGTGCCTCAGCCGGGCTGGGGTGGCATCGAGGTTGCGGGTGCGGCCACGGGCGTCGTGCCATTTGCGCCCTGAGCGAAGCTTCGCAACGCGACGCCGAAGGCTGTGACGCCATCGGCCGTGTCGCGTGACCATCAACAAAACAAAATCAAATTCCGTCGCTGGGTTGGCTCGTGAGGTGCACTTTGCCTTGCAGGCGCTGACTCACCCAAACTTTGTTGTTTTTGTCGACGATCACCACGCCCACGCCGGGCGTGGTTTCGACCAGTTTGAGGCCTTCTTCCGGGCCCAGGATGAAGACGGCATCGTCGATGGCGTCCGCGGTCGTTGCGTCGTCGGCCCAGACCGTGACGCTGCGGCTTGCGGTGGCAGGGTAGCCCGTGTGCGGATCGATGATGTGGTGGTAGCGGCGTTTGCCGATCACGTATGAACGCGCGTAGTCGCCCGCGGTGGAGAAGGCGTGATCGGTGAGCTCGATGGTGGCGAACGAGCTGCCCTCTGGGCCGCGTGGATCCATGATGCCGCTGAGCCAGGGTGAGCCATCGGGCTTGCGGCCAGCGCCGTACAGATCGCCGCCGGCTTGAACCAAGAACGCACGTACACCGGCCTTCTTCAACACATCCGAGGCGCGATCGACGATGAAACCTTTGGCGATCCCGCCGAGGCCGATCTTGTGTGCCTTGGGGATGCGTACGGCTTGCGCGCTAGCGTCGAGTTCGACCGTGCGATAGTCCACCAGCTTGCGTCGCTGCTCGATTTCGGCCTTTGACGGCACTTTGGGGGTCACGTCGGCGGCGCTGCCGAACTTCCACACGTCACTCATGGCTTGGAAGGTGATGTCGAACGCGCCCCCCGACACTTTGCCCGCCTCCAAGCCGCGCGAGATGACCGTGAACGTTTCGGGACCGACGTGCACCCATTGCTCGGGGTGCGCGTTGATCTGACCGACTTCGCTGTCGTCTCGCCACTCGCTGAGCAGCGCTTCGAGCCGCTGCATTTCCGCGAGCGCTTGGGTCATCGCGGCGCGCACCTTCACGCTGTCGACTTGTTCGTTCGTGTAAGCGATGAAGTGCACTTTCGTGCCCATCGCGACGTCTTGGAAGTCGACCTTTTCGAGGGCTGCGGGTGCAACTGGTGGGGGTGATATCGCGCTGCGGGGTGGCGTCGGACCGGGGGAGGTGAGCGCGCTACTCGTGCTTGCGGTCGCGCCGTGGCCCGCGGCATCGCTCAGCTCGGGGGTTTTGTCGGTGGTTGGGCGATGGCAAGCGAAGAGCAGCCACGGTGCCGCAAAAATCGCGAATTTATCGAGGTTTCGCCAGGTGTTTCGCTGGCGCTTCGCAGATCCCGTCATCTCTGGGCTATGCTCCTTAGCATGGCACTCGATCGTAAGGCATTGGACCTGTGCGTGGACGAGCTCAGTGCCGAGCTTTCGGCGCTGTCACGACGCATTCACGCGCACCCCGAGCTGTGTTTCGAGGAGCGCCAGGCCGCGGCCTGGCTCGGTGAATGTTTGGAGCGGCTCGGAGCTCAAGTAGAACGCGGCGTCGGCGGACTTGAAACCGCGTTTCGTGCACGCATTGGCCGCGGGTCGCCGAAGATTGCGATCTTGGCCGAGTATGACGCGCTGCCTGAGATCGGTCATGCGTGTGGGCACAACTTGATCGCTGGTAGCGCCGTGGGCGCGTTCCTCGCGCTCGCGGATCAAGGTGCCGCATTGCCGGGTTGCGTGGAGATCATCGGCACGCCCGCCGAAGAAGGCGGAGGCGGTAAGATCAAGCTGCTGCAAGCAGGCGTGTTCGAAGGTGTGGACGCGGCGATGATGTTTCACCCCTTCGATCGCGATATTTTGGCGCATCCAGCGCTGTGCAGCATGCGCATCGCGATGACCTATACGGGGGTGCCGGCGCACGCGGCCGCAGCGCCGTTCGCGGGTAAGAGCGCGCTCACCGCCTGCATGGAGACCTTTCGTCTAATCGACTCGCAGCGGGTTCACTTTCGCGATGGCACACGCGTGCACGGCATCATCACCAACGGCGGTCAGGCCGTGAACGTGATCGTGGAGCACGCTGCCTCGGAGTTTACGTTGCGCGCGCCGACCTCCGCGGAGCTCGAGCGGGTGAAAGCGATCGTGCTGCGTTGCGCGCGAGGCGCAGCGCTCGCCGGTGATGTCGAGGTCTCGTTCAAAGAGAAGGTCGGCTACCGCGAGATGAAGAACAATCTGACGATGGCGCGGCGCTTCGGTTCAGCCCTCGAGGCGCTCGGTCGCAATGCGCGCGAGACGGACGCGCGGGTCGGCGCTGGCTCGACCGACATGGGGGATTTGAGCCTTCATTTGCCCTCGATCCATCCCTACTTGGCGATTTGTGACGAAGGCGAATCTTTGTGTCACGAGCACCGCTTTGCGGACTGCGCGGCGAGCGATCGCGGCATGTCGACCATGCTCGTGGCGGCCAAGGCCATGGCCCGCACCACACTCGATCTGCTCGAGGATCCGAAGCTGTTCGCCGAAGTGAAGCGCGAATTCGCGGCGGCGCACTGAGGGCCGGTGCGAAGTCGCCGACGTGGCGCTCGATTGCGGTTCGTGAGCTCACCGGTGTAGGCTTCGGGCATGCGTATCGCTTGCTTCGTTGTGCCGATTTCGTCGTTGCTCGCCGTTGGTTGTGGCGGTGCGCAGCCGGCGCAGCCTTCCGAGCCGCCTGCGGTCGCGGCACCCGCGGAGCCAGCGCCAGAGCCGGTGAGGACCGCGCCACCTGCTGAAACCGCAAAGCCCGGGCCGAGCGCCGCTGCTCCTGAAGCCGATGCGCCACCGCCAGCAGCTGCGCAAAAGGACGAACCCGATCCCAACGCGACTCGTGAAGTGACTTACGTCGTGGTGCCGGAAGGGCTGAAAATCAGCGTAGCGGGTGTGCGCTTCGCCGTGTCGGCGACGGCCGTGCAAGTCGCTTCGGGTTGGGGGGTGAAGCTGAGTGTGGCGGCGAGTGCAACCGACGGCAAAGTGCATTCGCTGGCGAATCCCAAGAGCGGTCCGATGGCGTTTGCCGGCTCCGTGACGCGCAAAGGAAAATCCGAGGCTGAACCGTTTGGGGACGAGCGCAGCGGTGACGGTGAGCAAGAGATTTCCGGGGATGCGCCGACCAAGTTCAATCGCACCTGGCCGGCCAAGGGGGTGCGCGTGCTCGGCGCGGGTGATTCGCTCGATCTACAAGTCGCGCTTTGGGGGCTCGGAAGTGACAAGGACACGCGCCGACCGGTGAAGAAATTTTGTCACGTGCGCATGCAGGTCGACAAGGGCAAGCCGCGGGCGATCGTCGAGCCGCCGCAGGGCGTTGGTTCGCGTTGAATCGCGTTGAGCGCCGCTTGGCGTTACGACTTCTTGCGCGCTCGCTTGGGGCGGGGAGCATTGGCCCGAGCGTGAGCAGCCGAAAGCGCCGCTTTGAACGTCGCAGCGTCAATCGCGCGTAAGTCGCAGCTCGTCCAGCCCATGCGGCCCCAGCCGCCTGCGACCGGAGCCATGGCGTGCGGTACGAGCTCGCAAAAGTGACGCTGTTCGGCGGCGTCGAGCATCAAGTTCAGATCTGCGCTGCTCAAGGCGAGCGTCGCAAAGGTGCGCCGCGGGGTGCGGAACGCGACGCGATCGAAGTGCGGATAAGAGCTCACGTGTTCGAGCGCGAGCGCGAGTTCTTTGGCGCGCTTGGCGGTCACGGGCATGCGCCAAAGGTATCACGGTTCTCGGAGCTGCCGACTCCTCGAACTGAAGTGGCTCAGGTTACTTGGACAGCACGTAAGCCGTTATCGGTTTGCTCTTCGGTGCGACGATCAGGCGATGACTACCGATGATGAGCCAACCGCCGATGGGCTTCTGAGCGACCGCCAAGTGCGTGCTGATGTCGAATCAGGCGCAGGCCGCCGCTAGCAATCGCCCTGCGCTGATTCCCGTATCTCACTGCACGGGGGGAGGGATCACGCCTTTGCCGCGCGCAGTTTCGCAGCCGCGCTCGACGCCGGTCAGGCCGTCTTCGGTCTTGACGACTTTGAACTCGACGCGGCGGTTCTTTTCCCACGCGGCTGGGTTGGAGGCGGCATCGAGTGGGCAGTATTCACCGTAGCCTTGCGAGACGAGGCGATTGCCTTGCACGCCGCGAGTCTTGAGCGCGTCCATCACCGCGGCCGCGCGGAGACGGGTTAGATTCAAGTTGTAGGCGTCGGTATTGCGCTCGTCAGCGTGGCCCGCGACTTCGAGTACCGTGAACTCGGGGTGCCCCTTGAGGGTCGCAGCCACGGCGTCGAGGATGCCGTTGGAGCCCGGGAGGATTTTGGCGCTGCCGGTTTCGAACTGGACCTTCTCGAGGATCACGATGTCGTTGCCCTCGATGATGACCTTGCCCTTGTCTGGGCAGCCGTCTTGGTCTTGGAAGCCGTTGTACGTTTCAGGCTCGTTCGGGCACTTGTCTTTGACGTCCGGGATTTGATCCTTGTCGTTGTCCGGATCAGGGCAGCCATCGGCGTCTTCGAAGTTGTCTTTGTCTTCGGCGTCATCCGGGCAGCTGTCTTGCTTGTCCGGAATGCCGTCGTGATCATTGTCCGGCTCGGGGCAGCCATCGAGATCCTCGAAGCCGTCCTTGTCTTCCGGATCATCCGGGCACTTGTCTTTCTTGTCCGGAATGCCGTCGCCGTCGCGGTCACCGTCGCGTTCGATTTCGGGGCAACCGTCCTGGTCGTGATCGCCGTCGAAGTCCTCGGGGACGTTCGGGCAGCGATCGTTCACGTCCAAGATGCCATCGTTGTCGTTGTCCGGATCGGGGCAGCCGTCTTCGTCCTTGAAGCCGTCGAAATCTTCCGGCTCATCAGGACACTGATCTTGGTCGTCCTTGTAGCCGTCACCGTCGCGGTCGCCGATCGAGGGCTCGTACACGAAGCCGAGCACCATGCGCACGTCAGCCGCCTCGAAGCCGGTCGAGAACGCGCGGCTACCAGCGCCCATCATCAGGTAGCTGTTGCTCTCGATGAAAAGCTTGATGCCGCCGAGGAACTCGTTGCTGAACTTTTGCTTGCTGTCGGATTTGCCGCCGAGCTGATAGGTCGCGTACGACTCGGCGACCAGATCGAGCGCATCCAGCACGCGGTAGGATAGACCGAGGTTGTAGGTACCGAGATTCGAATACTCGAACGTGCCCTCTTTGAGTTGCGGCTGCCCGGTGGCGTCGTTCTCGAAGCGGGGATTCTTGCCGGCGTGCCCGCGAAAGCCCACGTTCAGACCGACGTGAAACCTGCGCTCCGAGCCGAATTGGTTTTCGATGACGAACTGCGGCCAGTACCAAAACTTGGGGTCGGCGCCCAAATCACGCGGGGCGCCCGAGAGCGGAATGCCCGCTTGAGCCACCACAGCCAACCCGATGCCGCGGTCGACGCGAGTGAGGCGGAGCTTGCCGTGCAGAGCCAGGAAGCTGAGCTTCTGCGAATCGAGCTTGGCGGAGTTATATAAGCCGGTGTCGTTGCGGCCGATGTTGTAGGCGACATCACCCGTCATCAGGTTGACGGGGATGCTCAAGCCAACGACGCCCATGTTCGCGACGCCGTAGTTGAAGCCGAAAGTGCCTTGAAACGAGTTCTGAACCAGGGCTTTGACGCCGGCCCCTTCGGCGGTGACGCTGGTGCAGTTTTCGTCAACGCAGCCGCCCGTAATCTCGTTTCCTTCCAGATCGGTGCGCGTGCCGTTGGGCACGTTGCTCGCCCGGGTGCGCATCAGATTGTGGCCGTAATCCAGCACGAGGCCGAAGCTGACGTTGCCCGCGCCGAGAATGTCCGAACCGTTGACCGAGAAGAAGCCTTTGGAGTCGATCGCCGGCCGGAACAGGTGCGTGTCCATGCCGTCGCCATTCGTGGCGGGCGCGCGGGTGGCCGAGGCGAATTGAGCTTGTGCGGCTCGAGGCGCGAAAGCGAGCGCTGCGCTGAGGGTTGCGGCCGACAGCAAGCCTGTCCGCTGAAGCCTGGTGATCCGCATCCGCCGCATGCTTCGTAGCCCTTTCGTGTCGCTGAAGTCTGGGAAATACTAGAGCTTTAGCGAGGAGCGACCGTAGCATCCTGGAAATTGACGTGTCAACGTGAGACCACCACGAAATGCCGAGAGAGAAACGCGGATTCGGGCGTCGGCTCGACCTACCGTGTGGCAGCGCACGGGCGTGCGAGCTCGCGCAGCAGCGCGTCGCGTGCGAGCAGCACACAACTCATCACACACTTTGAGATGACTAGCCGGAGCACGCCTCGTGACGCTACTCTCGACGTGCCCGCGCTCCGCAATGCGTCCAAGAATGTCCGAACGTCAGAGCGCGTAGGATCAATGTCCGCAATGCGCCGATTGCCGCTTCTGAAGTTTCTGATCGCATTTTTGCTCTGCGCATTCCCGGGATCGGCGCGCGCGCAGTCGCCGACGCTCGCCGGCCGCTGGAGCGCGACGCCCATGCGCTCGGATTGGATCATCGGTGAATGGGGCAAAGCCTGCGGTCCGACGCCGAGTGGTGGCGGCGCTGCAGGCGGCACCGTGACGATCACGAGCACCGGCAGCGAACTTCATATGAGCGGCGCGGGGCGCGATTTTTCGACGACCGAATGCTGGGAGCAATTACCGGGTTCCCGAATCAGCCACAGCGGGGGTGCGCGGAACTGGCGAACGACCTGCAAGACCAAAGCCGGCGATCCGCGCCAGGCGACGATCGTCACGACCATTGGCGCGACCGACAATCTGATTTCGTTCGACGAAACTGGGCAATATCAGTTCATCATCACGGGCCAAAATTGCACGGCCAGCGTGCGTCGGACGCGCAGCTTGTCGCTGGTGCAGCGCGAAGGGGAGAGTGCGCCGGCCCCGACTCCGGTGCCACCTCTACCAACCGCTACGAGCGTTCCGAGCGCTGCGCCGGCCAGCGCGCCACCAAGCCCAGCGGTACCCGCAGCGAAAGTTTGCAAGACTCCTGGACCTCCCGAGCGACTCGAAGTGCGTCCGGCGCGGAAGCTGCTGCGGCCAGGTGACAGCTTCGAGTTTCACACCTCCGTGCTCGACGCTGCGGGCTGTGCCGTCGCGGTATCACCCTTGTGGAAGATTGTCGGCGAACACCCGCCGCTCGAACTGTCGGGGCCCGGTCGGGTCAGAGTTCCGGAAACGGCGCCCGAGTCGAGCGTAGAAATACTGGCGACGCTCGCCGGGCGCTCGGCGCGAGTGATGGTCGAGATTGCCTCGAAGGACCGCTACGACGCGCTGCTCGCGCAAAAGGGGCTGAACGCCGAAGGCGAGTCGAGTGAGGTGGCGGTGGCACGCGTTGCCACCTCAGCGCTCGGCGGCGGCAGTGTCGTCACTCGAGATGACTCGCAGCGCCGACGAATCATCTTCGTGGGTGTAGTCGGCGGCACCGCGTTGGTGCTCGGGTTGCTGGGCTTTGCACTAGTGCAACACAGCCGCAGAAAACCGCTCGAGCCAGAACCGCCATCGCCCCGGCCGCGACTGAACCCTGCCATCACGCCGAATCACCTACCGCCGCTGGGCAAGGTTTGCCCGACCTGTCGCGAAGAATACCCGCCAGAAGCCAGCTTTTGCCCGAATGACGGGAATCGACTGGTCGCGCTTCGAGGCAACGCCGAACCGACCGGGCCGAGCGGTGGAGTTTGCCCCGTTTGTGGCCAAGGGTACGACCCGGGCGTACTCACTTGTCCCAAGCATGGTGAAGAGCTGTTACCTGCGGCAATGCAGGCAGGAGTGCGCGCGAACGACGCTGTCCCCACGAAAAAGATCTGCCCCGTCTGCGGCAAGCAATATACTGGTGACAGTCAGTTTTGCGGTGGCTGCGGTGCCGCGCTCGTGCCTGTGAATTGAACAATTGTGAATGCGGACCAGCGTGGCGAAGGCCGCCGATGTAGCTTCGGCTCTGCAGAGTTTGCTAAGGTCCCGCCGCGATGAAGATAGCCTGCGAGGCGTGTGGCGCCAAATACACGATCGCTGACGATAAAGTTCGGGGTCGACGAGTCAAGATCCGCTGCAAAGGTTGCGGGACCCCGATCGTAGTGGACGGACAACCTAGTGGTGGACCAACTATTTCCGATGCCGAGACTGATGCCGCCCTCGAAGCCGAGGGTCCCGTGACCTGGTCGGTGAATCTGAGCGAGACCGATTCGCGCACGATGAGCACCGAGGAGATTGTCGCCGCATACGCCTCCGGTGTGATCAACGCAGAGGCGTTCGTCTGGAAAGACGGCATGGCCGACTGGGTGCCGCTGCTCGAGTCCGAGCTCGCACCGCTATTGGCAGGCGTTCCGGCCCAAGTCGCAGCAGGTGGCGCGCGCGGCGGTATGCCGGTGTTCAGCGCACCAAACCAGGCAGCTCAAGTCTCGCGTCCAGCGGCAACCGCTCACCAACCGAACACGCACGATCTCTTCGGTAGTCTCGAAGCGCCCGGTGCGGACGAAGGTGTGAACAGCGGGCCGAACGTGCCGCAAGCCGGCAGCAGCGCATATGACGACGGCAAGCTCACCGGCGCGCGCAATGAAAACTCCGTATTGTTCTCGCTCGACGCGTTGAAGGCGGGCTTCTCGCCAAGCGCGCCCGCCGCTAAAACTTCCCCCAAAACGCCGGCCAAATCTGGCCCTGGTGCTGTTCGGCCCCAACAACCGTCGAATCCGGATGACCCGTTCGGCATGAGCGCTACGTCCGGCTTGATGGGTGGCGGCGGAGCGCTGTTCGGGGCCGACAATCAAGCGTTGATGAACGCTCCGGCGCCACCGCCACCGCCCGTGGCACCACCACCAGCTGCCTACACTGCCGGTGCAATGCCCGCGTCGCACGCGCCGCCGGCCAGCAACAAGCTCGTATACATCGTTGGTGGCATCGGTGGCGTGGTGATCATCGGACTTTTGATCGCGCTGCTCGGCGGCAAGAAGAGTGATACGACCACGGCCGATCATTCCGCTGCTGCCAGCGCCAGTGCGGCCCCAGCAGCCGTTGCCGAAAAAACTGCTGAAGAGCCCAAGAAAGAAGAACCCGCAAAGCCCGCCGAGTCGGCCAGCGCGGAACCGAGTGCTAGTGCTGCAGCGAGTGCGGCTCCCAGCGCCAGCGCGGCAACGACTGCCAAGCCAGCGGTAGGAAACGTCGGCAGTTCGGCAGTCAAGAAGCCCGCCGCGGAGGCTCCGCCGCCTGCGGATGCGCCGCCCTTCAGCAAGGCCTCGGCGATTTCGGCGCTCACGGCGGCCGCATCGTCTGCGGGCAGCTGTAAGAAGCCAGGCGGTCCAACCGGCCCGGGTAAAGCGACCGTCACGTTTGCGCCGAGCGGTCGGGTCACGACCGCGACCGTCGCTGGCGGCTCCTACGCGGGCACACCGGTGGGCGGCTGCGTGGCGTCCGTGTTCCGTCGCGCGCACGTGCCAGCGTTCAGTGGCTCTGCCGTCACGGTGTCGAAGAGCTTTCAGATCAACTGAAGCCCGTTCGTTCACCGCGCTTCACGCGCGCGATCCATTCCTTCAAAATCGGCTGGTTGGGTTCGAGCGCGCGTGCGCGCTCGAGCTCTGCGAGCGCGCTCTCCTGCAGGTCTGCGGCAAAGTAGACGCGAGCAAGCGTCAAGCGACACTTGGCGCTGTTGGGCGCGAGCGCAACGGCCTGCTTGGCGAGCTTACTCGCCTTTTTGAGGTCTCCGGCGGCCTCGAGGATGTGGTGAGCTGCGCGTTCGAACAACGCGGCGCTGGGTTGGCCCAGCGCCGCGCGCTCGTAAGACTCGGCTGCTTCAGCGTGATTGCCCTCTGCCGCCGCGTATTTGGCGCGATCGAGATAGGACTCCCACAGGCTCTCGGCGACTCGCCGCTCGAGCTCTGCCAAGTCACCCGCGAGCTCGAGGTTGTCGGGCGAAAGTGAACAGGCGATGCGCAACGTATTCGCGGCGGCAACCAAGTCGTGCTGTGCGGCCGCGTCGGCCGATAGCGCGACGTAGTGCTTGATCTGGTCCTCGCGTGCCTGTGCCATGCGTTGCTCGTAGCGACGCCGCAGCTCTTCTGCTGCGCGAGCTGCTTCGCCGATCGCGGTCATCTGCTGCGAAGCGCTGGGCGGCATGGATGAATGGCCGAGCTTGCGTGCGAGCGCCCGGCGGCGAGCGTCGGGATCGCTCGGAGGCACGGACGAAGAAGCCCGCAAGCTGTCAGTCGAGCTCGGTATTCGCGGTCCAGAAGCAGGCGGGATCGACGACGTGCTGAACGAGGTCGGGGGATTCGCGGCTGGCGGATGCGACGCGGGCGTCGGTGATGGTCGCGAGGAGTCTTGGAAGTAGCGATCGAAATCCACGGTGCGCCGACGAGCACCGAGGTAGCGATCATACTCGGCGCGCGATTCAGCGCGGTGCAACACCTCATACGCTTCACTGAACCGGCCGAAGACGCGAGTCAGCGGTGCCTCGAAGGCACCGAGCTGTTTCCCGAAGTAGCGG
>Ga0164241_10004257_pt1 | contig 13956 bp, 4 predicted proteins | sample OricomyardsoilBY_FD_108780 | JGI IMG/M metagenome (GOLD analysis project Ga0164241, IMG submission 108780) | Backyard soil microbial communities from Emeryville, California, USA - Original compost - Back yard soil (BY) | ecosystem: Environmental > Terrestrial > Soil > Unclassified | place: USA...
ATCGCTCAAGGCCGCGGAGATGGCCACATTTCTTCCGTAGATCACGTTGGCGTTCTGATAGCTGAAGCCGTTCACCGTGATGGTGATCTGCCGGTCCACGAAACCACCGACGTTGGAGACGCGAATAGTGGGAGTGACCGTGCCGGTGGCGGTCGGCGTTCCGGTGATCGCGCCCGTGGAAGAATTCAGGGACAACCCTGCCGAAAGCGTTCCGATTTGCAAAGCATAGGTGAGACCGCTGGTGCCGCCTCCCACGGTCGGGGAGTTGGTGGAGATGGGGACGTTGCGCCCATAGGTGAAGGTGTTGCCGCCATAGTTTAGCGAAGAAGGCGGAAGCAGAGGCGTCACCGAAGAGGAGGCCGTCGAGGCCAGGCTGTTGCCGACCGTGTTGGCCGCCGTCACGGTGAAGGTGTAGGCTTGTCCGTTGGTCAGGCCCGTGACGTTACAGGTGGTCGTCGGAAAGGTGGCATTGCAGGTCAAACTACCCGGCGAGGAAGTGGCCGTATAGCTCGTGATCGCGTCGCCGCCGGTGGAGCCGGGCGCCGTCCACGACACCGTGGCCTGGGCATTGCCCGGGGTGGCGCTGACGGAAGTCGGCTGACCGGGAACGGTCGCCGGGGTCACGGAGGCCGAAGCCGTCGAAGCCGCGCTCGTGCCGCCCGCGTTGGTGGCAGTGACGGTGAAGGTGTAGGCTTGACCGTTGGTCAGGCCCGTGACCGTGCAGCCGGGAGTGACGGGGCTGCCGGTGTTTGCCGTGCAGGTGAAGCTGCCCGGAGAAGAGGTGGCCGTATAGCTCGTGATGGAAGAGCCGCCGGTGTCGGCAGGGGCCGTCCAGGTGAGTGAAACCTGTCCGTTGCCGCGCGTGCCCGAGACCCCGGTGGGTGCTCCGGGCTTGCGGATTTCGCCCACGCGCAGGGTGCCGAAATCGGTCATGCCGCTGCCGCGGATCGAGGTGGCAGTCTGCTGGTCGGAAGTCACTTGGCCCCATGCGGTGCCATTGTGTTTGCGCACGACGAAGTTCGCGGGAGTTGCCCCGCCGGCCACGTCTCCGGCAGGCCATGAAGGCGTCGCGGTCCACGGAGCAAACCCCACGATGCCGGAATTCGTAATCTGCCAGTTGCCCGTCACGTCCTTGGTCGTGTCGATTCCCGCAGAGCCTTGCAAGATCGTGTCGACAAGCGAAGTGAGGACGCTGAGTGACCCGGGCGTCGTGATCGAACCGGCAAAGCTGACCAGCACCGGACGATAGCTGCTGTTCTGGCCGACGGCAAAGTTGAAACTCTGCCCGGAGCCCGTGCTGAATTGCTTGACCAGGGACCCGGCAATGAACCGGGTGCTTCCCGGGTTGCTGATAGTGGCACTCTGCCCGAGGGTGACCTGGTTGCCTCCGACGAAAAGCTTGCCGTTGGTGAAGGTCAACGTCCCGTTGATGGTGGGCGAGGTGGACACATTCACGTCGGATGAGTTGTCCAAGGTGAGTCCTTGGAAGGTCGTGGCACTCGATCCGTCGATCGTTTGCGCTGAGGATCCGTTAAAGGTCACGGTGCCGCTGTTATGCGTATACGTCGCATTATTCGTCCAGTTTCCCTTCACGATGAAGGGACTGGACGAGGGGCCTTGGAGCGTGCCCGTCGTGATGGTCACATTGCCGCCGAGGGTATCGGCCCCGAGCAGCGCCAGCGTACCGCTCCCGGTCTTGGCCAAGCCGCCCGCGCCACTTACCGGGCCGTTGAACGTGACAGCGTTTCCGTTGGTGTTGAAGGTCGTGGTGCCGGCAAGCGTCACTTTTCGGGTCGAGGGCGAAGTAACCGTGCCCGTGGCCTTGAAAGCGCCTCCGTTCAAGACCAGCGTGTTGGCTGCGTTGGTGCCGTCCCCCAGGGCGGAAGTCGAATTGGCCGAGAGCGTGCCTGAAGAAATCGTGGTAGGGTTGGTGTAGGAGCTCGACCCTGTAAGGGCCAGCTCGGAATTCGCACTGTTTTGGATGACACCCGTCACGTTGGTGCTGACGCCGGCACTGATGCTGACGGCCCCCGATCCAATGCCCGAGTTAGTGACCAAGCCCTGGTTGTTCACCGAGGTTCCGGAAAGCGTGATTCCGTTGGACTGGGAGCCGTTGTTGTTCAGGATCAGGTTGCCGGAACCCGTCACCCCGCCCGAAACCGTGAGGGTTTTGGCGTTGGTGCTGTTTTCCAACGTAGTGCCGCCGCTGGCGACGACAAGCCCACCGGAAACCGTCGTAGCCACCAATGCGCTGCCTTGGATTACCTTCGTGACATGGGTGCCGACGCCCCCGGCAAGGGTGAGAGTTCCGCCTCCCGTACCCGAGTTCGTCACGATCCCCGTATTGTCCACCAAGCCGTTCAAGGTCAGCCCGCCGGAGGCCGCCGGGTTGATCACCAGATTGTTCACACCCGTGATATTTCCGCTGAATCTCGGATTGACGGCCGAGTTCGTCGTCGTCAGGGCAAGAGTGCCCGTGGTTCCGCTGGCCAGCGCGATCGGATTTCCCACATTGAGGGAATGGATCATCAGCGTGGCATTGGCACTCCCGCTGGTGTTGCCCAGAGTAATGGTTCCCGTTCCGATAGCCGTGTCGTTCGAGTTCGCAAAAACGGTACCGGACAAGATGGTGAGTCCACCGGCAAACGTACTGACGTTGCCGTTCGAGAAATCCCACTCCGAATTGGCGCTATTCTGGACGGCGGCGGAAACATTGCTTCCCAGGGGGCGCAGCATGTACAGGGCACCCGGGCCCGTACCCGAATTCGTCACCGTGCCGACGTTGTTGATGTTGGCTCCGGAGATCGTGATCCCCAGCCCCACCCCTCCATTGTTGTTGAAGGTGACGTTGCCGGTTCCGGTCACGCCTCCGGAGACGGTCAGGACGGCCCCGCTCGCGTTGCTGTTCGTGAAGACCTTATGGGTTCCCCCCACCGCAACGGCCCCGGCCAGGGTCAACGCGGAGGTGGTGCTATTCTCGGTGACGGCCGTGACGCTCGCATCGATGGCGCTGTTGATCGTGGTCGTGCCCGTGCCCGTGCCCGTATTGGTGATCGTTCCGGTATGGCTGATGGATCCGGTATTGAAGGTGATCGTACCGGTCGTGGCGTTGCTGCCGATCGTAAGGTTGTTGGTGCCACTGACACCGCCGGTGAAGATAGTCGAGACGGCAGTGCCGCTGTTACCCAGGGTGAGTGTGCCCGTCGTACCGCTTTGCAGGACCACGGGACGGGCGATGGTGAGCGCGTCCGTACCGACGAGCAGGCTCGCGTTGGCGCTGCCGCTGGTATGGCCCAAGGTGATGCTACCGGATGAGCCGACGGCCTGTCCGCTGGTGGTGGCGAGTACGGTTCCCGATTTGATGTTGAGACCGCTGTAGGTATTGATCCCGCTCAGCGTCAAAGTGCCCGTGCTGTTCTGGTTGACCGCGCCGCCCCCAAGGATCAGGGAGACCGTGCTGCTGCCGGTCGTGTTGGTCAGGCCGTTCGTCAAGCTGACCGAGTTGCCGGCCAGGGTGAAGCCCGTGGCATTGATGTTGATCGCGGAGAACGTCGTCCCGTTGGAAAAATCATTGCTGTTGCTCAGGCGCGTCGCGCCCGCAAAGATCAGGGAGTCCCCTGCCAATGGCGCGGCATCGCCGATCCAGTTCGCCGAAGTGGTCCAGTTGTTGTCGGCACCACCGCCGTCCCAGGTGTAGGTATGCGTGGCCAAATTGCCGGCAGCGAAGTCGCCGAAGGTCGTGAATCCCGTACCCCGCACCGAGGTTGGGCTCTGCATGTCCGAGGTCGAAGGAGAGCTCCAGCCTGCGTTGTACTTCCGCACCAGCAATCCAGGGGTCGAAGCGGATCCGTCCAGGTCCCCCGCCACCCAGGTCGGTGTGACGTTAAAGGAGATGAAGCCGCCGACGCCGCTGTTGGCGACCGTCCAATAGGCATTCACGCTGCGTGAGCCATTGAGATCCGAAGCCGCAAGGTTAGGATGGTCGCCGGTCGTCGTCGATGCCGTCAACGATCCGGCGGAGGTCGTGCCGCCGAAATCAATCGTAACGGGTCGGTACGCCGTGGCGTCGCCGACCGGGAACGTGTAGGACGGATTCGAAGCGACGGGGACGAAGAACTTGAGGTTTCCCAGCACGTAATTCGATGCGCTCGCGCCGCTGACCGAACCGGTCGTGGCTATTCCCAGCGTGTTCGCGCCGGTGGTGATTTTTCCGCTCGTGAAGACGAGGACCCCGTTCACCGTGGGACTGCTGTTCAGCGTCAATCCGTTGGCGTTGTTCAGCGTCAAATCCTTCAGCGCGGTCACGCTGCTGGGAAGATTGAGACCCGAGAAACTGCCTCCGAAGTAAAGGCTCGACGACGACGTCGTAGTCAGGCTGGCCGGAGTTCCGGCGAGAGTGGGGCCATAGAGATACAAGGTGCGGGTCCCCACCGAGAAAGCGCCGGAGGCCAGCGTCAGAGTGCCATTGACGGTAATATCACCCGCCGCGGTATTCGTTCCGCTGGTATTGTCCAGGGTCAGATTACGGTAGGTCAACGCCGGAATCGACTGGCCTCCCCCGAGCGCCGTAAACTCCACGGTATTGTTGGCGCCGTTGACCAAGGTACCCCAGTTCGTGATACTGGCGTTCGCGATCTTGAACAAGTGAGCCTGATCTCCCGAGCTCATGTCGAACGTACCGCCGGTGTTCACCAACGAGTTCGCCCCCGCGCTCGCCAAGGTCAGCGTCTGCGCCGCCAAACTGCTGAAGCTCAAGGTGTTGGCGCTGTTCGTCAGCACGCCGTTCACCGTCACGTCGCCGCCAAGCGTCTGCGTGCCGCTGGCGTTCGACAACTTCAGGTTGTTGTAGACCCCTCCCACGATCGTCTGGGAGCCGGTGGCCGCGGCATATTCGACCGTGCCCGTACCGCCCCAAGTCTTGCTGGAAGCGATCGGAGTCGCGCTGGTCGAGGTGGGCACGGAGGTCATAATCGTGCCGTTATTCGTGATGCTGGGCAGCAAGCCTCCCAGCAAGGTCGTGGCGCCGAGATTCCAGGTGCCGCCCGAAGCCGTCGTCAGCGCCGCGTTCACCTGAACCGTCGTGCTCGCGGTCGCCACGTTGGTCCCGCCCGTGTTCGAGAGGGTCAGGCTGTTGTAGGTGCCGCCCACGACCGTCTGCGCGCCGCCCGCGGCGGCATATTCGACGGTTCCGCCGCCTGCCCAGTTTTTGCCGGAAGCAAGCGGCGTGGCGCTGGTCGTAGTGGGCACGGAGGTCCGGATCGTGCCGTCGTTCGTGATGGTACCAAGAGCACCCGTCAGGGTATTGGATGCGCCCATTTCCAGAGTGCCGCCGGCGCTGGTCGTCAAGGTGCCATTTACCGCCAAGGCCCCCGCCGCACTGTCTATCCCGCTTGTATTGTCCAGCTTAAGGTGATTGTAGGTCAAGGCGGGAATCTTTTGGCCGCCGGATAGCGAGGTGAACTCGATCGTACTTCCCGTACCCGTCGTGATCGTGCCGCCCAACGAGGTATTGCTACTGGCGATCTTCAGAAGATGCGAGAGGTTGCCCCCGCCCATGTTCATCGTGCCGCCGTTAACGAGAGTGTTCGCGCCCGTCCCGGTCATCGTCACCGTCCTGGCGGAGGTCCCTCCGAACCCAAGCGTGCCGCCCGAAGTCGTGGTCAATACGCCACCCACGCTGATATCGCCGGACAGGGTGTCCGTAGTGCTGCCTACATTCAGAACGGTCAGGTTGTTATAGGTGCCGCCGACCACAGTCTGCCCGCCCCCGGTGGCGGCGTACTGGAACGTGCCGGAACCCCAATCTTCACCGGCGGGAACGGGCGTAGTGGTGGTATTGGACGTTTTGATGATGCCGCCATTGGTCACGCTGGTCAAAGTCCCCGAAAGCGCGAACGTGCTCATATCAAAGGTGCCGGCACCCGTAGTCAGGGCTCCGTTGACCGTGAGCGCTGCACCCGCGGTATTTGTACCCGTGGCGTTCGCCAAAATCAGGTTGTTGTAGGTGCCTCCGATCACGGTTTGCCCGCCTCCGGATACGCCGTATCTCACGGAGCCGCCCCAGGTTTTTGAGGCGGTATAAGCACTTGTCGTTGCGTTCGTCATCAGCACACCCGAAAACCCGCTCGCGTTTCCGGTCAAGGACAAGGCGTTCGTACCCAGACTGAGCGTATCATTCGTTCCTGCAGTGAGCAGGTTCCCGGTCACAGTGATGGCGCCGCCCGCGCTGGCGAGAGGGCCGCCCCCGCTGATCTTAAGATTGCCCGAATAGGTTATGCCCGTGACCGTTTGCGCGGCCGTACTTGAGCTGTAATCAACGGTGGAGCCCGAACCCAAGGTTACCGTGGGAGAATTGGTCGAACTGATCGCCGCCCCTGCGGCCCCCGAGAAGCCCGTCGTGTTCGCTGTCTTGAACGTTCCATTGATGGTAACCGTTTTGGTCGAGGCGAATACGTTCGAGAACGTACCGCCATCCAGGGTGGCGCCCGCATTGACAGTAAAATTGCCGACAACGCTTGTCGCCGAGGTTGCCGCTGAAAGAGTGGCCCCGTTCCCCGAAGTATTCGAAATGACGAGGGTATTGTAACCCCCGGACGCGAAGTAGTTGACCGTTTGCGCATTTGCGCTATCCGCATAGGTGAACGTACCCGAGCTGGGGGTTATGGTGGAAGCACCGGGAGTGAATGCTCCTTTTAATTTGAAGTTTCCTGCCCCCGAAAAAGTAAGGGCATGGTTCGTGTTTGTTCCGGTTGCGCAAAACAACCCCCCAAAGGCATTAACGGTTCCTGTGGAGATCGTAATCGTGGTGGTTCGAGTTCCAGAATTGGTGCCAAGCAATGAAATGAGGCCATTAACGGTCAGAGTCCTGCTACCTACGGCGATTGTGTTATTAAACAAATTCGTGGATTGGTTAATATCCACATCGCCCGTGACCGTCAAAGATCCAGGGTTGGAAAGGGTCAGCGTCAGGCTCTTGCCCGTTGTCGCGCTAAAAACCAAACGACGAATGGTGATGCTTGTCGAGATGGAGGGCAAGTTCGTTGGGGTTGAAGTAGTGCCTCCAAGAATCACCGTATCTCCCGTTCCTGGAACAGCGCCTGTGCTCCAGTTTCCGTTGGTTGCCCACGCAGTACTGGAAGCACCGGTCCAGGTGTTTTGCGTAGCCATCGCATTTCCGGCACACAATAAGGACAGCCCTAGGGATATCGTGGCAACGGAAATACCGGATTTCAAAAAGGCTGTTTTCATACGGATTTCGACGGGATTCGGGGATGGAAAAGGGCGAAATCGGGCTGTGGAGGACAGGAGCAAGTCCCCCCGCGGACCCCGAAGGTCGGCGCTTTCGATTGAAATTGCAACATCGCTGTTACTCTTTATCACAGCGAAGTTACTTGCGGTCAAATTTGTTTTATGCGTTTTTTAACCGATTTGCCTATTTGACATGAAAATTCAGTGTTGTTAGCAAAAAAGTGGTCAAATTATCGAAAAAACAAATTCATCAGAATTAATGGAATGTTATCGGGATATGTATCAAAACATTGAATTTGATAACGTCCTGAAATGCGTTTTAAAAACCGCCAGGCCTGCCAAAATGTCAAGTGGGAAAGGCGACTTTAACCGACGAAGCGATAACCCACACCGGTTTCGGTGAGGAAATGACGCGGTTGCGACGGCTCTTTTTCGAGCTTGTGCCGCAAATGACTCATGTAGATGCGCAGATAATGACTGTCATCGGCATGATCGGCTCCCCACACTTCGCGGAGAATTTGCCGGTGTGTCATGACCTTGTTCGGGTGCGATGTCAAAAAGACGAGCAAACGATATTCCATGACAGTCAGTCGAATAGGCGCATTTCGCAAAAAGACGCTCCGCGCGACCAAATCGATCCGGATGTCTCCAAACGAAAGAACCGCGGTGGCTTCTCCCTGGGGACTCCTGCGCTGCAGGGCGCGCACGCGCGCCAGCAACTCTCCGACTCCGAAGGGCTTCGTCAGGTAATCATCGGCTCCCTGATCGAGTGCCGCGATTTTTTCCTTCTCGTCCGCGCGGGCCGAAAGCACGAGCACGGGAACGTGCGACCAGCCGCGCAAGTCGCGCAAGAACTCAAGGCCGTCGCGATCGGGAAGTCCCAGGTCGAGGATCACGAGGTCGGGCTGGCGCGTTCCCGCCTCGACCAGGCCGCGCTGCGCGCTCTCGGCCTCGAAGACCTGAAAGCCTTCCGCCTCAAGCGCAGCGCGGACGAAGCGCCGGATGTGCGCTTCGTCTTCGATCAAAAGAACGTGCGATGGGACGTGCGAAGGGATGTGCGATGCGGGCATCAGGCGGGCTCGGGCGGAAGTGAGGCCGGCGGGTCTCCCAGCGGCAACGTGAAAATAAATCGCGCCCCGCCCGTCAGCGCGCGCTCCGCGCGGATTTTTCCATCGTGCGCCTCCACGATGGCCCGCGCGATCGACAGGCCCAGTCCGATTCCCGGAATCGCGGACTCCTCGTCGCCGCGCGTGAACTTCTCGAAGAGCACTCCTTCGCGGCCGGGAGGAAGGCCCGGGCCGTTGTCTTCGACCTCGACTTCAAGCATCGTCCCGGCACGGCGCGCGGCGACGCGCAGGGTCGAGCCCGCGGGCGTGTACTTCGCGGCGTTCTCGAGCAGGTTGCAGAGCACGCGCTCGAGAAGCGCCGCGTCGAAGCGCACCAGCGGGAGGTCGCGGGGCACGTCGGTGACCACGATGTGGCGCTTGAGCGACGAGGCCACGGCCCGGAGCGAACTGCCGATGACCTCCTCGACCGGCTGCCATTCGAGGTGCAGGGGAATCTTACCCGCCGACAGGCGGGCCATCTCGAGGAGGTTGTTGACGAGGCGGTGCATGCGCTCCGCCTCGTCGCGCAGGCCCTCCACCAGCTCGCGCTGCGAAGGCGTGAGGGGCTCGCCCGAGTGCGACAGCGTGTCGGCAAGGCCCACCAGGGCCGTGAGCGGCGTGCGCACATCATGCGACAGGGCCGACAGCAGCGAGTTGCGCAGGCGCTCCGACTCCATGCGCACCAGCGCGTCCTGAGCGACCTCGACAAAATGCACGCGCTCCAGGGCGATGGCCACGAGCGAGGCCGCCGCTTCCATCTGCCGCGACTGGGACGGATCGAGCACGATGGAAGGATCCTCCGGCTGGATGGCCAGCACGCCGCGCGTGCGCATGGGAGCCTTCAAGGGCAGGTACAAGACCGGGCTGGCCGGCAGGGTATCGGTGCCGCGCCCCGCGGGCAGATTATGGTCGAAGGCCCATTGGGCGATGGCAAGATCAATGCCGGAATCCGGAACCTCCGCGGGGGCGCCGGGAGGGGAATCCGCGCGCGCGCCGGAGGAAACGGCCCCGGGCAACACCAGGTGCCGTTCGGCATCGGGATAGATCAACGTGGGGCGCGCCTGGAACCCCGTGCGCACGAAGCAATCGCACGCGGCCGTGACCTGTTCGCGCACGAGGATGCCCGACAGCTCGCGCGCCATTTCGTAGAGCGCCTTGAAGCGCGCCTCGCGGCGCACCGAGGCCTGCGCCTGATAGCGAAGGCCCGAGGTGAGGGTTCCGGTGATGAGGGCCACGGAGAGCATCACGACGAAGGTCAGCAGATACTGCGCGTCACTGACCGCCAGGGTGTACTGGGGCGTGACGAAAAAGAAATCAAAGGCCAGCACGCCGAGGAAGGCGCTGAGGAGCGCGGGTCCGCGCCCGAGCCGCCAGGCGGCGATCAGCACCAGCAGCAGGTACAGCATCGCGATGTTGGTCAGCTCGAACCCGCGCAGGAAACCCATCGAGAGCAGGGTCACCGCGCCCACGCCCAGCGCGGTGACGAGATAATGGGACAGCGCGCCCCGCGCCGGCCGCCCGCGCCGGGCCTTGCCGCTGCGCTCCCCTCCCGGCTCGGCCCGGTCGGCGAGGGGATCGGTCGCGAGGCGCGTGACATCGAGCTCGGGCGCGAGGCGGGCGATGCGCCCGGAGGTCGAGGGACGCAGGAAGGGCGGGAGGAAGTGGTTCAGCGAGAAACGGCCTTCGGCCTCCACCGAACGGCCCAGCAGGATGCGCGAGATGTTGCGCGTGCGCGCGTATTCCACCAGCGCCTCGGGAACGCTGCGGCCGGGCAGGGTCGCGACTTCCGCGCCGCGCTTTTGGGCCATCTCCAGCGCCTTGCGAATGCGGACGGAGCGCGCGCCGTTCGCCTGCGCCTGCGGGGATTCGACATGCACCGCATGCCACGGCGCCTCGAGCCGCTCGGCCAGGCGCGCGGCGGCGCGCACGGTGTTCTCGGGATCCTTTCCTCCCCCGATGCCGACCAGCAGGGCGTCGCGCGTGGCCCACACGGTTTGCACCGAGCGCGAGGCGCGAAAGGTCTTGACATCGGCGTCGACGCGGTCGGCCATGCGGCGCAGCGCCAGCTCCCGCAGGGCGACGAGATTTCCCTTGTTGAAAAAATGCTTCGCGGCCTGTTCGGCCTGCGCGGGACGATACACCTTTCCGTCGCTCAACCGCTTCAGCAATTCATCGGGCGGCAAGTCCACCAGCACCACGTCGTCGGCGCGGTCGAACACGCTGTCGGGAACGGTTTCCCAGACGCGGATGCCCGTGATGCCCCCCACGATATCGTTCAGGCTTTCGAGGTGCTGCACGTTCAGGGTGCTATACACGTCGATGCCCGCGCGCAGCAATTCCTCGACGTCCTGCCACCGCTTGGGATGACGCGACCCCGCCACGTTCGAATGCGCGAGCTCGTCCACCAGGATCAGGCCCGGCTTGCGGCGCAACGCTTCATCGAGATCGAATTCCCGGACGGTGCCGGCATCGCGGACGAATTCACGCAAGGGCAATATTTGCAGGCCTTCCAGCAAGGCCGAGGTCTCCTTGCGACCGTGCGTTTCGATCACGCCCGCAAGCACCTCAAGGCCTTGCCGATGCGCCTCGCGGGCCGCCGAAAGCATGGCGTAGGTTTTGCCCACGCCCGCCGAAGCCCCGAAAAAAATCTTCAGGCGGCCGGTGCGCTCCGTCTCTTCGCGCAGCGAGGTCAGCAACTGGTCCGGATCGGGGCGAGAAGACTCCATGCGACGGGGTTCCATGCGCGCTTCCATGGGCAAGAATGTAGGTGCCGAAAAGCCGGTGCGACGAGGCTAACGCGAAGCGTCCAGCGCGAGGTTCAAGCGCAGCACATTGACCCGGGGAATTCCGGAAAATCCGAGGAATTTGCCTTGGGTCTCCTGCGCGATCAACCCGTGAACCCGCGACACGGGCCAACCGCGCGCGCGGGCGACGCGCGCGGCCTGGACCTCCGCCGCCTCGAGGCTGATGTCGGGATCGAGACCGCTCGCGGAGGAGGTGGCCAGGTCCATGGGGATGGGACCGCCGGAAGCGACTCCGGCCAGGGAATCCGCATCGCGCAGCGCCTTCACGCGGCTCCCGGCCGCCTCCGCCAGCGCCGGGTGCAGGGCCCCGTAGTTGGTGCCTCCCGAGGCCAGGGCGTTATACGGCGCCGTGCCGGTGGCGGAGAGCCGCCCCCAGAAATAACCGGGCTGCTTGAATTCCTGCCCGATCAACGCCGAGCCGACCGGTTTCCCCTCCCGCTCAATCAGGCTTCCGTTCGCCTGCTTCGGAAACAGGACCTGCGCCACTCCCGTGACGACGAGGGGATAGACGATCCCGGTCAGGATCGTGAAGAGGATCAAAAACGAAAGCGCGGGCCGAAGGACGATCTTGAGAATGTTCTCTGCGATGTTTTTCATAAGTCCTCAGATCAGGTGAAGGGCGTTCAGCAACAGGTCGATGGCCTTGATGCCCGCGAAGGGTACGATGAGCCCTCCGAGGCCGTAGATCAGCAGGTTGCGGCGCAGCAGCGCGCCCGCCCCGGCGGGGCGGTAGGGCACGCCGCGCAAGGCCAGCGGCACCAGGGCGATCAGCACCACGGCGTTGAAGATCACCGACGACAGGATCGCCGACGCGGGACTCCCCAACCGCATCAAGTCGAGCGATTTGAGTCCGGGATACGTCGTGACGAAGGCCGCGGGGATGATGGCGAAGTACTTCGCCACATCGTTGGCGATGCTGAACGTGGTGAGCGACCCGCGCGTGATCAGCATCTGCTTGCCGATTTCCACGATCTCGATCAGCTTGGTGGGATTCGAATCGAGGTCGACCATGTTGCCGGCTTCCTTGGCGGCCTGCGTGCCCGAGTTCATGGCGACCGCCACGTCGGCCTGCGCCAACGCGGGCGCATCGTTGGTGCCGTCGCCGGTCATGGCCACCATGCGTCCCTCGGCCTGATAGCTGCGAATGAGCGCGAGCTTGGCCTCGGGGGTGGCCTCGGCCACGAAGTCGTCGACGCCGGCTTCGGCCGCGATGGCCGCGGCGGTCAGGGGGTTGTCTCCCGTGATCATCACGGTCTTGATGCCCATGCGGCGCAGGGCCTGGAAGCGCTCGGCGATCCCGCCCTTGACCACGTCCTTGAGTTCGACGATGCCGAGCGCGCGCCGCCCGTCGGCCACGGCCAGCGGCGTGCCGCCCTTGACCGAAACCTCGGTGGCCAATCGCTCGACCTCGGACGGCAGGGTCGCGCCCTGGGCCTCGAGGTATTTGCGGATGGCATCGACCGCGCCTTTGCGGATCGAACGCAAGGGGGCCTGCTCCGGGACTTTCCCGCCACTGCTTCCTTCGTGCAAATCCACCCCGCTCATGCGGGTCTGCGCGGTGAAGGGAACCCAGGTCGCGTCCGCCGCCTCGAGCGCGCGTTCGCGCAGGTCGAACCGGTTCTTCGCGAGCACCACGACGCTGCGGCCCTCGGGGGTTTCATCCGCAAGGGACGCCCATTGCGCGGCATCGGCGAGTTCCCGTTCCGTCACTCCGGCGATGGGAAGGAATGCGGCGGCCTGCCGGTTTCCCAGGGTGATCGTGCCGGTCTTGTCGAGCAGGAGCACGTCGATGTCTCCCGCCGCCTCGACCGCGCGGCCCGACGTGGCGATCACGTTGGCCTTGAGCATGCGGCCCATGCCGGCGATGCCGATGGCCGACAACAGGCCGCCGATGGTGGTGGGGATCAGGCACACCAGCAAGGCCACCAGCACGGTGATCGACACGGGGCTGCCCGCGCCCATGGCGCGCACACTGAACAGCGAGAAGGGCAGCAGCGTGGCGCAGGCCACCAGGAACACCAAAGTCAACGCCACCAGCAGCAAGGTCAGGGCGATCTCGTTGGGCGTCTTGCGCCGCTTCGACCCTTCGACCATCGCGATCATGCGGTCGACGAAGGACTCGCCGGGGTTGGCGGTCACGCGCACGACGATCCAGTCCGACAACACGCGCGTGCCGCCGGTCACGGAGGAGAAGTCTCCCCCGCCCTCGCGGATCACCGGGGCCGATTCGCCGGTGATCGCGCTTTCGTCCACCGACGCCGCGCCGGCGAGCACCGTGCCGTCCAGAGGGATGATGTCGCCCTCCTCGATGAGGATCAGGTCGCCGCGGCGCAGGCTGGACGCGGGCACCACGGTGGTCGAGGCCTCGCGCGCGAAGGCGACGCCCTCGCGCAGCTTGCGCGCCTCGGCGGCCTGCTGCACGCCGCGCAGCGACGCGGCCTGCGCCTTGCTGCGCCCTTCGGCGACCGCCTCGGCGAAGTTGGCGAACAGGACGGTGAGCCACAGCCACACCGACACCGCGAGGATGAAGCCGGCCGGCGCGTCCGCCGTGCCCAGCAGGGCGAGGATGAAGAGAATCGTGGTGAGCGCCGCGCCGATCCACACGACGAACATCACGGGATTACGGAGCTGCGCGCGCGGCGCGAGCTTGCGAAACGAGTCGACGAGGGCCTCTTTGATCAAACCTTCGGACATGAGATTCCTTTCAGCGGCCCGTGAAGAGCAGCAAGTGTTCGGCGACAGGGCCGAGGGCCAGCGCCGGCACGTAGGTCAGCGCGCCGACCACCACCACGGTGCCG
>Ga0164241_10004258_pt1 | contig 13950 bp, 7 predicted proteins | sample OricomyardsoilBY_FD_108780 | JGI IMG/M metagenome (GOLD analysis project Ga0164241, IMG submission 108780) | Backyard soil microbial communities from Emeryville, California, USA - Original compost - Back yard soil (BY) | ecosystem: Environmental > Terrestrial > Soil > Unclassified | place: USA...
GAGGTAGACGGCGCCGACCGCGCCGCTCGCCTTGAGGTAGTACGTGCCCGCGGTCGCAGCCGTGAAGGCGAAGCTGCCAGCGGTCGTCGACACCTGCCGCGCGCCGAGCTGGGTCGTGCCGTTGGATGCATACGCGGTGGCGCCGACCGCGAGGCCGTTGTCGCTGTCGAGGTCGACGGTCGCCTTCTCACCCGCTTGCAGCGTCAGCTTGAACCAGTCGTCGCCGCAGCACGTGGTGCCCGTGGCGAGGCCCGAGAACGTCGCAGCGGTGGCCTTGGTGTGGTTGTCGCGGCTGTCTTCCTGGCAGCCACCGGTCACGTCGATGAGCAGGTCGTAGGCCGACTGCGCGGTGTTGAACGGGTAGCCCGAGACCTCGAGCACCCAGGTGCCGGCGTTCGGCGCCGCGTCGACGGTGATGCCCTCGAGCGAGTCCTCGGTGATGGCCTCGTCGATCGGGTCGAGCGCGCTGGTGTCGTTGTAGAGGTACAGGTCGAGGTCGGCGTCGTCGTCGATGGACATCAAGACCTCGACGCGCGCGCCGCACTGCACTCCGAAGCGATAGTAGTCGGCGTCACCCGCGCAGACCTGCAGCGTCGCGTCGCTCACCTGCTCGTCGTACGCGGTCGCCGTGCCGAGCGTGTCGTTGTCCTCGTAGTCGTCGTCGGTGCAGGCGGTGCGCTCGCCCAGCGCGCTCACCAGCGTGTAGCTCACGTCGAGCGCCTCGAGCGCGTAGCCATAGACCGCGACGTAGTAGGTTCCGGCCGCCGTCGGCGCGAAGACGACCTGCTCGCTCGCGTCGATGCCGTCCGAGATCGCGAGCACGTTCTCGGCGGCGTCGATGACCGCCAGGTCGAGGTCGGCGTCGGGCGCGTCGAAGGTGAGGGTGACCGTGAGCTGCTGATCCGCGCCGACGACGACCTGGAACAGATCGACATCGTCGCCGTCGCCCGGCAGGCAGAGTGCTGCGCTCTTCGTCCCCGCCGACAGCGTCTTGGCTTGCTCGACGGTGTCGTTGGGCTCATCGCCGTCGGGCGTACACGCGCCCGCTTGGCCCGACGTCACGGTGATCTTGCACTGCGTCAGAGCGGAGAACGTGCCGTCGCTGGCCGCGAACGTGATGGTGAACGTCTGCCCCACGACCGCCGCCGTCGGGGTCCACGAGAACGTCGCGCCGCTCAGCGTGGCGTCCGCGGGCGCGCCGCTCTTGATGCTGTAGCTGATGGCGTCGCCGTTCGCATCGGTGGCCGCCAGCGTGAACGTCACGAGCTGGCCGACCTTGGCGGTGACGTTCGGCAGCGGCGCGAGCACGGGCGGCTTCGGCACTGCCGCGCTGCCGTCATCGATGATGAAGCTCACGACCAATGAAGCGCTGGCGCTGCCATCGGTCGCGGTGAACGTGACGCGCACGGGCGGGCCGGCGGTGAGCGCGCTCGGCACGCTCCACGCGAACTGGCCGCTGTGCTCGTCGAGCGTCGCGCCTTCGGGCAGCGCGCCATCGTGTCCGTAGGTGATCGGGTCGCCGTCGGGGTCGGTCGCCACGAGCGTGAGCGCCACGGTCGAGCCGGGCGTGACGGTCTGATCGCCGATGGCGACGAACACCGGCGGGCTCGAGGTCGCGTCCGCGGTGGTCTGGATGCGCACCGTCTCGCGATCGAAGTCGGTGCCGTCCGACGCCACGAACGTCAGGAAGACGGTCAGGCCGGCCTCGGTCGGCGACCACTCGAAGCGATGCTCGTTCTTGTCGAAGCGCGAGCCGGCCGGCAGGTTGCCGAAGACCGAGTAGCTGATCGTGTCGTTGTCGGCGTCCTTGGCCGACAGCGTGATCACCAGCGTCTTGCCGATGGCCACGACACGGTCACCGATGCGCTCGAGCTCGGGGGCGTGGTTCTCGCCCGTGGTGTCGCCCGGGCTGGTCGCCTCGTCGGGCTGGCCTGTCGAGCTGGTCGCGTCGGTCGCGCCGCCCGTGTCGTGGGGTTTGCCGCCGTCGCCGCCGCCGCACGCGGCCAGAGCGGCGAACAACGAACAGAGGACGGCGGTGCGCGAGGCGTTACGCATGGGGGCCGGTATATAGCCTCGACGCGTCGTGATCGCAAAGGGCGCCGGCTCAGCGCACGAACAGGCCCGCGTGCAGCCGCGCGACGGCGCTCGCGACCGCGTCCTTCGGGATGATGAACGTCAGCGACAGCGCCGACATCACCACCTCGGGAGCGGCGCCGACCACCTCTCGCACGATGCCGGTCGCGGCCATGGTCACGTCCGGAGCCTCACCGAGCCCGGGCCCGACGACCGTGACGCTGCCGCGTGTGTCGCTGAGCGTGGCCGTCGCCCCGAAGCGCTCGCTCAGCGCCGCGCGCAGGACGTCCACGCGGTGGCAGTTCTCGCTCGGGATGAAGGCGTGCAGTGGGCGTGGGCCGCCGCCCGTGACCTCGTGGGGCAGCGCGTTGGCGGAGGTGAGCGCGGCCATGAGCTGGCCGAGGTCGTGGCCCGCGGGCAGCTCGACCTCGTAGAGCGCGGTGCGGTGCGCGATGGCGGTCACGAGGCGCGGCTCGGCTACCGGGTTGTGGCGCACGACCGTGCCCGCGTCGTCTCGCGGCGCGGCCGTGGCCTTCGCGAAGATCGCCACGCCGTGGCGCGCGGCGTGCTCGACGCAGTCCTGCGCGAGCACCTTGCTGCCCGCACGCGCGATGGCGATCATCTCGTCGAAGCCGATCTCGGTGAGCCGCGTGGCGTCGGGTGCGAGGCGCGGGTCGGCGGTGTAGACCCCGTCCACGTCCGAACATATCTCGCAGTGCACGGCGCCGAGCGCGGCCGCCAGCGCGACCGCGGTGGTGTCGGTGCCGCCGCGCCCGAGCGTCGTGATCTCGCGCGCGTAGCTCACGCCCTGGTAGCCCGCGACGATGACGACCTTGCCCTGGTCGAGCTCGTCGAGCAGCCGGAACGGTCGCACCTCGACGATGCGCGCGCGGTTGTGGCGCGTGTTGGTGATGATGCCCGACTGCGAGCCCGTGAACGACACCGCCTGCAGACCGAGCTCTCCGAGCGCGATGGCGAGCAGCGACACCGACACGCGCTCGCCGGTCGAGAGCAGCATGTCGAGCTCGCGTGGGTTCGGGTTCGGCAACAGATCCTTGGCCTGCGCCAAGAGGCCGTCGGTGGTCTTGCCCATCGCGGACACGACCGCGCACACGCGCTGACCGTCGTGCACGGTGTCGGCGATGCGGCGGGCGACCAGGCGGATCTTCTCGAGCGAGGCCACGCTCGAGCCGCCGTACTTCTGGACGACGATGGGACGAGTATCCGGGATGCTCATAGGCGGGCTTTGCAACGCGCGGATCGCGCCGTCAACTTCCGTCTCGGCGATGGCGCACAACCCCCAAAACACGAGCGACTATGCGCGAGTGACGGCCTGCCCTTGCCCCGCATATCACGTTGTGGTTCAAGCATCCGTCCGCGCGCGCAGCCGCTGCGGCCGAGACAACGTGACCCCGGCGTCGCCACCGCGGCAGTCGGGGCCGCGGCCTCGTCTGAGGGCATGTTCGATCGATGCCTCGAGGTCGCGCGGGCACAAGGGGATTGGAATGCAAGTTGGGCTCATCTCGAGCGCGGGGACCGAAGCCGCGTCTCCGCTTTCCGCGATCCTGGTCTTCTCCGACGTGGGCGCGCGTGGTGCGGACTTCGACGCCTTCGACGCCGCCGCGCACGGGCGCCTGTCGGCCATCGCCGACGAAGAGAAGTTCACCGCGGACAGCGCCAAGACACTGCTCGTCCACACCTCGGATGGCGTCTGCAAGCGCGTGCTGCTCGTCGGTGGTGGCAAGGCCGCCGACCTCACCGCCAGCGAGCTCAGGAAGCTCGGCGCGCTGGCCGTCGAGGAGGCGCAGCGTCGCCGCCTGAAGGTCGCCAACGTCATCGTGCCCAAGCTGCTCATCGGCACCGACCCGGTTGCCGCCGTGCGCTACGCGGCCGAGGGTGCGTACCTCGGCAGCTATCGCTACACCGAGTACCTCACCGTCGACGTCGAGCCGTGGACCGTCGAGACCATCAACGTCGTCGCCCCGGGCATCGAGTCGCCAGCCGTGCAGGCCGTGCTACAGCGCGCCGCCAAGGCCACCGCCGCGGTCGCCTTCGCGCGCGACATCGTCAACCGCCCGCCGGTCGACCTCACGCCGAAGGACATGGCCAAGGCCGCGATCGAGATCGCCGAGGCCGAGGGTCTCGAGTGCATCATCCTGAAGAAGGAAGAGATCAAGGCGCAGAACATGAACCTGTTGCTCGCGGTGAACGCGGGCAGCGACGAGCCGCCGCGCCTCATCCACCTGACCTATCGCCCGCAGGGCGCGACCGCCTCGACCCCGCAGATTGCGCTCGTCGGCAAGGGCCTCACCTATGACGCGGGCGGCTACAACCTGAAGCCGACCGGCGCGCTCGAGGACATGAAGATCGACATGGCCGGCGGCGCCGCCGTGCTCGGCTGCATGAAGGCGATCCGAGCCTACGCGCCCAACGTCATCGTGCACGGCATCGTGCCGTCGACCGAGAACCTCGTGTCGGGCTCGGCCATGAAGCCCGGCGACATCTACCGCAGCAAGAACGGCAAGACCGTCGAGATCATGAACACCGACGCCGAGGGTCGCTTGATCCTGGCCGACGCGCTCGCCTATGCGGTCGAGCTCGGCGTAAACAAGATCGTCGACCTGGCCACGCTCACCGGCGCCTGCATGGTCGCGCTCGGGCCGCACCAGGCGGGCCTCTTCTCGAACGACGACGCGTGGCGCGACGAGGTGCTGGCGGCGGCCGACAAGGCCGGCGAGGACTTCTGGGCGATGCCGCTGAGCAAGAAGCTCCGCGGCATGCTGAAGAGCCCCATCGCCGACCTCAAGAACATCGGCGAGCGCTGGGGCGGCGCCATCACCGCCGCGCTCTTCCTCCAGGAGTTCGTCGGCAAGACGACCTGGTGTCACCTCGACATCGCTGGTCCCGCCAGCAACGACAAGCCCGAGCCCGGCCTGCCCAAGGGCGGCACCGGCTTCGGCGTGCTCACGCTGCTCGAGCTGGTCGCGGCGGCCGGCTCCTAGGCGGCAAACCGTCAATCATTGGGATCCCAACGATCCACACACGCGAGGAACTCATGGCAGGCTCGGTCAACAAGGTCATCATCATCGGCAACCTCGGCGCGGACCCAGACGTGCGCACGACGGCGACCGGACAGATGGTCGCGACGCTCAGCATCGCGACGTCCGAGAACTTCACCGACAAGCAGGGGCAGCGGCAGGAGCGCACCGAGTGGCACCGCGTGGTGCTCTGGGGCAAGACCGCCGAGCTGGCGCAGCGCTACCTGGCGAAGGGCCGTAAGGTCTACATCGAAGGGCGCTTGCAGACCCGTAGCTGGGACGACCAGCAGAGCGGTCAGAAGAAGTACTCGACCGAGGTCGTCGCCAACCAGATGGTCTTCCTCGATGGCGGTGGCGGCGGCCAGCGTGACGACCGCGGCGACGAGGCCGGGGCTCCGGCTGGTGGCGGCGGCGGCGGCTACAACCGCGCTCCTAGCGGCGGCGGCGGTGGCGGCGGCTACAACCGCGCCCCCAGCGGCGGCGGCGGCGGCGGGGGCTACAACCGCGGCGGCGGCGGCGGTGGTGGCGGCGCTTACACCCCGCCCCCGGCCCAGCAGAGCGGCCCGCCCGAGCCGCCCGAGGGCTCGGACCCGCAGTACTTCGACGACGACGTCCCGTTCTGACCCCTCGATCAGGTTCGTCGGGCCGCCTCCTGCACGGAGGCGGAGCGAGCTCGGAATGCTTGGGATCCCAATGATTGGGATCCCAAGCATCGGGCTACAGTCGCTCCAGCAACGCGCGGATCTGATTCGCCTGGCGCCCATTCGGGTAGGCGTCCAGGTAGCGCTGGTACAGGGCCCGAGCCTCCTCGCGTCGTCCCTGCTCTTGTAGCAGCGAGCCCATCAGCTGGAGCGCGCCGGGGTGCTTCGGGTTGCCCGCCAGGACCGCCGCGAGGTCCTTCATCGCGGGCGCCGACTGGCGCAGCTCGAAGCTCGCGCGGCCTCGCCCGTAGAGCGCGCTGGCGTTGCCCGGCGCCAGAGCCAGCACCTTGTCGTAGGCGCCCTTGGCCTCGGCCCACTTACCGGCGTCGGCGGCGGCCTTGGCGTTCGCGAGCGCCGTCTCGAGCGCGGTCTTGTCGGCCCCGTTGAGCGTCTTGGGCTCGACCGTCTTCGGATCGGTCTTCGGATCGACCGGCTCGGGCACCTTGAGCTCATTCGTCCTGGGCTCGGTCTTCGGCTTCGCCTCGACGACCTTGGGCTCGGTCTTCGGCTTCGTCTCGACGATCTTGGGCTCGGTCTTCGGCTCGTCGGCGATGACCGTGGTGCCCGTCTCGATGGGCACCGATAGCGGCACGCTCTTCGCCTCGGGCGCCGGTTGGCCGAGCCCGCCGAGCGCGTCGAGCGCACGGAACAGCGTCGCGTCGTCGAGCGCGCCACGTCCCGTGTTGTGCCGCGCGGTCGCGCGCAGCGCCTCCAGATCGAGCGCCGCGATGGGCGCGGGCTGAGGCTCTGGCGGCGAGGTGAACGCGCCGAGCGCCACCCCGATGATCAGCACCACGACGATGACCCCGCCCAGCACGAGCGGTATCGACAGCGCCTTGGGCGCCGCTCCGTCGTCGTCGTCATCGTCGCGCGAGATGCGCTCGCGCCCGCGCTCTCGCGCTTCCGTCTCGAACCACGCGTCATCGTCGTCGGCCATAGCGGGCCGACCGTATCACGCACGCACGCCTGCACCCAAGTCATGCGGCTTGACGCCAGCGCGGCCCCAGTCGAACATGCCGCGGCCCATGGTCCGACCCGAGATCGCTTCGAACATGAAATTGAGGTCCACGCCGCCGCAGGCTCGTTCCGCGGGAGCGGAGCAAGAGCCCGCTCGAGAGCGGGGTCGCCGCGCAGCTCGCGCGGAACGAAAGGGCGTCGACCGAAGGAACAGCAATTGAACTGCGCCCGCGCGCTAGTCATCGGCCTCGTCGCCTGTCTCGGATTCGCTGCGTGCGACTCGACGGTGACGGAGGACGACCTCCAGAAGTGGACCAACAACGAGGTCGGCCTCGACCGCCTACGCGAGCTCATGGCGGACTCCCACCAGCCGTTCGAGACGAAGGTCCGCGCCCTCGAGGTGCTGGTCGAGAAGAAGCTCGAGAAGCGCATCGGCGACAGCCCGCACCCAGTCACGGGGGACCTACGCAAAGGCGTCATCAGCGAGCTCGATCTCAAGGATCGCCAGGCGCTCGTCAGCGCGCTGTCCGAGCGCCTGCTGCGCCACATCGAGCAGAAGGACGCGCTGCAGCTCGCGGCCAAGGACGCCATCCTGATGCACCTCCGGCTGATGACGCCAGAGGCCGCGGATCGTGCGCAGCGCGTGATCGCCAAGTGGGCCTTCGGCGATCTCTCGTGGGAGATGTCGCAGGCCGACGTGCGCGCGCGCATCGAGTCGCGCATCGGCCCCGAGCAGATCGTCTTGCTCGGTCGCTACGGCATCGATGGCGCCGGCATCCTGCTCTCGCATGGCTTCATCGCCGAGAGCATGACGCGCTACATCGTCATGTCGGGCGCACCCGAGGCGAACGCCACGCTGCTACGCGCGCTGCGTCGCATGATCCCGGTCTACGGGCTGCAGAAGTACCAGCTGTTCGCGCTCCTCAAGACGGGCGAGCCCGAGGCGTGCGCGTTCCTGTTCGAGCTCTACCGCGATCCCAAGGCCGACGAGGATCTACGTGAGCAGGCGTTCTCGTTCGGCGTCCAGATGCTCGACCTGCCCAAGGTCAAGGCGTCGTCCGGGCTCGCGGTGGACGAGCTGGTGAAGATTGGGCAGGCCGGCGGCGGTGAGGATCGCTGGCTCGCGTCGGCCAACATCGTCGCCATGACCGGCCAGACGCGGCTCGCCGACGTGCTGGCGCTCTTCAAGGACGACAAGGCCTACGGCGACTCGGGTGAGGACCCGGGCAAGTCGGTGATGGACCTGTGCCTCGACCTGGCCGAGCTCGAGCAGAAGTCGCAGGTGGCGCCGACCATGCGCGCCACGCTCACGAGCGGCAATCGCATCCAGAAGGCGATCGCGGTCCTGTGCCTCAAGGCGCTCGGCAGCGATGTCGCCAAGCCCGAGCTCGACGCGCACGCGGCGACGGTGGGCAAGCCCGAGGACGTGTCGATCGCGGACTTCCTCGGTAGCGAGCTGACGCTCGGCAAGCTCGCCCAGAACGCCAACGAGGGCATTGCCATGCTGGCGCAATGGACGGCCGATCGTGCCGCCGGCAAGCTCGACGACAAGGGCCTCGAACGCAAAAGATTCTTGACCATCGTCGAGTTCGAGCTGACGGGTGACGCATACAGCAAGGGCATCGAGGAGCGCTTCGCGGACTGGCTCAAGGAGCAGGGCGCGGCTGCCCCGGGCGCTCCTCAGCCGACGCCGTCACCCGCTCCGACGCCAGGCACGCCGCCAGCGCCGCGCTGATCGAACGCCGCCAGCCGCTCGACCAGCGGCAGGAGCGTCGTACGGTCGAGTGCCGAGACCGCCAGCGCCCCGAAGCGGCGCGTGATCCCCCGCACGATGGCATCGGCCTCGAGACGATCGACCTTGTTGAAGACCATGATGGTCGGCGTCTCGTGCACCTCGCGCTCTTTCAGCACAAGGTTCACGGCGCCCATGCGCTCCTCCCAGCCATCCTGCGAGATGTCGACCACGTGGATCAGCACGTCGGCCTCGCCCAGCTCCTCGAGCGTCGCCTTGAAGGCGGTCATTAGGTCGTCCGGTAGGTCGCGGATGAAGCCCACCGTGTCGGTGACGATGACCTCGCGCACGTGGCCCTCGGTGTCCGGGATCACCAGGCGGCGCGCGGTCGGATCCAGCGTCGCGAAGAGCTTGTCCTCGGCCATCACCGTGGCGCCCGTGAGCGTGTTCATGAGCGTCGACTTGCCGGCGTTCGTGTAGCCGACGATGGCCGCGATGGGGATCTGGCTCTGGCCTCTACGCGCGCGTCGCTGCGCCCGCTGCCGGCCGAGATCGTCAATCTTCTGTTGCAGGTTCGAGATGCGATCCTTGGCGCGGCGCCGATCGGTCTCGAGCTTCGACTCACCCGGCCCCCGCCCGCCGATGCCGCCCATCAAGCGGCTCATCGAGGTGCCCTTGCCGGCGAGCCGCGGCAGCGCATAGCGCAGCTGCGCCAGCTCGACCTGCAGCTTGCCGTCGAGAGAGCGCGCGCGCTGCGCGAAGATGTCGAGGATGAGCTGGGTGCGATCGATGACCCGCAGCTCGACCGCGTCCGCGATGGCGCGCGCTTGCGACGGGGTGAGGTCGCGGTCGAACACCACCAGATCGGCGTCGTGATGCAGCGCCGACAGCGCCAGCTCGGTGAGCTTGCCCTTGCCGACCACGTACTTCGGATCCGGCTGCGGTCGCCGCTGCACGATGGTCTCGACGATGGCCACGCCGGCCGTCCGACACAGCTCGGCGAGCTCGTCGAGCGACCACTGCACCGCCGCCGCCGTGGGGTGGTCGCGGGTCACGTGCACGACGATCGCGCGCGTGTCGCCGGCCTTCGTCTCGTGCACCGCGCGCGACTCCGCGAAGCGGCCCTCCAGCTCCTCGACGAAGCGCTGGAAGTCGAGCTCGAGCCGGTGCAGAGGGACGGGCGGCTGTACGTGCCAGGCCTCGCCGTCGCTGCCGATGGGCGTCAGGTGGGCGAGCTCGAGCGTGGGTGGCAGGCCGTCGCGGGTCGCCTGGACGACGCCGATGAGGTCGAGGTGGAGCTTGGCGAGATCGGTGAGGTCGTCCTTGCTGAGCCGCTCGCCAGACACGTGCGTGTGCACCAGCCTCACGCCGCGGAAGCGCGACTGGCCTGCGCGCGTGCGTCCGAGGTCGGGTAGGAACAGGCGCTCGGCGTCGCCGAGCACGACGTGCTCGATGCGCCCACGCCGGTTGATGATGACCCCGACCTGGCGGTTCAGCTCGGCCGAGATCCCCGCCATGAACGTCGCGAGCTCACTCGTGATGACCTCGTTCGGCGGGACGGTGCGGCGATAGATTCGCTCGAGCGCGTGCTTCTGTGCGGGCTTCAGCCCGATGAGGTGGCCCGAGACGGTCGTGGTGATGGTCGACTCCTTGAGGATGCGTGTGCCTGCAGCGCATCTATATGATGCTCCGGCGACCGTAAAGCCAACGCGCGACCGCAACGCACCTGGACATGCGCGTGGTGCCCGAACCGCGTTCGATTGGCCGAACGAGCACTTTCGCCAATGATCCCGTGCTCGTGTTTCGCAACCGCGGTCTTGAGCCGAGTCCGTCCATACCGCATAGTCGCGGCGGTCGGGGCCTAGCGGTACGCGCGACCGCGGCGCGCCAAAGCGCGACCGGAGAGGAGCCCTTCAGCTTGACTTTCGCGGACGGCATTGTCTATGACGCCGTTCCCCGTGCGCAACCCGGGTCGCGAAGCGAGCCCCCAGCCCAAGACCGTGGGCAGGCGAGGAATCACGTGAGCAATCGTTCTTTCGGCGCGAACATTCCCACGATGATCGTCACCCTGACCGGGCTGATGATGATCACCGCTCCGGCCCTCGCCAATGGGCCCGTGCTGAAGCTCCAGCCGCCGAAGCTCATCGCCCCGAACGACAGGCTCGCGGTCAGCGCCGATCCGAGCACCCCGTCGCCGGAGCCTGGCACGACGACCCCCGACGTGACTCCCGGCACCACCACGCCGCCCGGCACGAACCCGGACGGCACGCCGGCCGCGACCACCACGACCACCGTGACGACCGGCCAGCTCACGCCCCAGACCGAGGCCCCGAAGCCGTGGGGCGGCTCGGCGACGCTCGACACGAGCGTTGGTCTCGGCACGTTCGTCTCGGGCGTCCAGAACAGCTCGCTCGTGACGACCTCGCTGTCGGCCAGCGGGTTCTACAGCCTGGCCCAGGACCTACGCCTGACGCTGGGCCTGTCGATGACCTGGTATCAGGTCCTGAACTTCGACACGACGCTCGACGACAACACCGTGCTGCTCTCGGACATCTCGGTCGGCATCTCGCACAGCAAGATCTTCCACGACGCCGACTCGGGCTTCAACCTCGGCGGCGCGATCCGCGTCGGTCTGCCGACCTCGCTCGCGAGCCAGTTCCAGAACCGCATCTTCTCGTTGTCGTTCGGCCTCAACGCCGCGCTGCCCATCGGGCCGGTCACGTTCTCGTACGGCTTCACGTTCGGGAAGTACTTCAATCGCACCGCGGTCAGCACCATCGACTGCAGCGACTTCGACGACGAGACCGAGTGCATCGAGGGTCGCGGCAACAACCCGAACTTCGGCTTCGAGAGCGAGCGCCGCGGTCCCGAGGTCTACCTGCGCGGCTCGGGCGCGAACTCCTACTATTTCAGCAACGCGCTGGACATCAACTGGGACATCGTCGAGGGCCTCTCGCTGTCGCTCGGCATCGCTATCTCGAACGCGTTCGCCGTGCGCTCGTTCCCCGAGGACGAGCTCACCGGCGCTCACGCCGTCGAGGGTCGTCGCCAGTCGGACCGCCTGACCTCGTCGCTCGCGCTCGGCTATCAGTTCACCAAGAACATCTCGGCCGCGCTCGCCTTCGTCACGGACACGACGCAGCCGTTCGGCGCCGACGGTGACCAGTTCCCGGTCATCTTCGACTTCGAGCGCGCCCCGGATAACATCAGCAGCCTGTCGCTCTCGGTCACCGGCTCGTTCTGAGTCGCGTCCCTCGCCCCGTCGAACCGGTTTCTCTTGGAGGTCTCCGCTATGCGAAATGGTACACCGCAGCCCCCGCGCGAAGGGTCGAGCTGGTCGCGTATCCCGCGTGCGCTCGTGTGCTCGATGGCGCTCGCTCTCGCCGCGATGAGCGGCGTCACGAGCTGTGTCGAGGATGTCGGCCTGGTCGACCGCACGAGCCCGTACAAGCTCGACAAGACGATGTTCGAAGGCGTGTGGATGTACACCATCACGACCGTCGACGTGCCCTACAGCTCGGCCGTGAGCTTCTCGGGTGAGACCCCGTTCGGCACTGCCCGCAAGGTCATCTTCGACATCCAGGAGGATTGGCTCGTCGCCTATCCGACCGTCGAGACGATCGAAGGCACCGAGAAGGACTGGAAGACTCACTCGATTCGCAAATATTGGGATCCCAAGCATCGCGACGAGTTCGTCGAGATGTACGTCGGCCCGCCGCTCGCGCGCTGGCCGATCGAGAGCCACTTCGACGTGCAGCGCGCCTACAACACGTTCAACGGCGCGCAGAGCAACGAGGTCGTCGAGAATACCTCCGACCGCCCCTGGTACATGCGCGACTACATCCGGGTGAACTGGGCGCGCCAGGGCCTCCAGAACTTCATGTACTCGCTCCAGAAGGGCGACGCCGACAGCTACTTCGTCGGTGAAGAGGCACCCGGTGACCCCGACGAGTTCCGCGTCGCCGACGAGGGCGGCTACTTCGACTACGTCATCCGCACGCAGGCCCAGTCGGCCGCGCAGAATCGCTGCAGCATCTACGACCTGAGCCCGTACGACTGTGCGCGCGCCGAGGTCAAGGTGCGCCACTCGTTCCGTCGCTACGACCCGCGCCGCGACTACGAGCCCATTCAGTACAAGAACGAGTACTTCCAAGACCGCTTCGGCTTCTTCTCCACCGACCGCTACGCGTACGACTACGACTGGGGCCCCACCTACAAGGGCAAGGTCGAGTTCGCGAACCGCTGGAACATCTGGAAGAACACCTTCGACTTCGAGAAGGCGAAGGACGCCAATGGCAACGACGTGTCGTGCTTCGCCGACAAGGACTGCAATCGCGCCATCAACGAGCGCTGCCAGAAAGAGACCTCGTGGTTCGAGACCGGCTACTGCGCCGTGCCGCACGCGAAGCCATACGGCGAGCGCGGCCTGCGCCCGATCGTCTATCACCTGTCGGCGGACTGGCACCCTGACTACGTGCGCGGCGCCTACGAGACGGCCGACGGCTGGAGTGACGTCTTCAAGAACGCCGTCGCTTGGCTGATGTTCTGGGAAGAGAAGAACGTCGCGACGCCGCGCGAGTGCAGCACCAACGCGGACTGCGTCAACGCCGATGTGCTGCTCGACAAGACGCTGACCGTGCAGGACGAGGGCATCCTCTGCAAGAGCGACGCAATCTGCGGCAGCGGCCGCACGTGCGGCGGCGACGGCTACTGCGAGCAGCCGCGCGTGTGCAACGCGACCACCCCCTGCGCCGAGGGTCAGACCTGCGGCGGCGGCTTCTGCCAGGCAAACGGCCAGGCCGTCACCGCGCGTGTCAAGGCGACGATCCTGCATGGCAGCTCGGTCGTCATCGGCAACAGCGGCGTTCAGGTCATCACCCACGACAACTTCCCGGTCGCCATCCGCCCCGCGACGGGTCAGGTGCCGGTGCGCTTCTTGAATCTCGACACCAGCGGCAGCTTCGGGGCCGTCGCCAATGGCGTGCAGATTCCTGGCGGTGCGTACGACGCGAACAATGACCTCGATCCGATCAGCCCGGCCACCGAGCCGTTCATGCGAAACGTGCCGACCGGCAGCGCCGTCGAGGTCGCGGTCACGCAGAATGGCGCGACCGTGGCGTCGAAGACGCTGAACCTCGTCAACAACGCCCAGTACCTGGTCATCTGGAACGGTCAGGACGTGCTCGTCGTGGGCGCCACTTACAACGCCTCGCAGCAGGGCGTGCGCGCCATCCACGCCGCCACTGGTGAGGGCCCGGTCGACCTCGGCGTCGAGGGCGCGCGGCTCGCCAAGGACATCGCTTACGGCGAGTTCAGCGACTACGTGTACGCGACCGGCACGCGCCAGCGCGCGACGCTGACGCGCGCGGGTGGCCGTGGCGACTTCACCTGCTACAAGACCGAGACGACTGGCTACTGCACCGGCTGGAGCGAGCCCATCACCGACGCC
>Ga0164241_10004259_pt1 | contig 13949 bp, 15 predicted proteins | sample OricomyardsoilBY_FD_108780 | JGI IMG/M metagenome (GOLD analysis project Ga0164241, IMG submission 108780) | Backyard soil microbial communities from Emeryville, California, USA - Original compost - Back yard soil (BY) | ecosystem: Environmental > Terrestrial > Soil > Unclassified | place: USA...
CTACCCGACGATCTGGGACTTCGCGACGTTCTTCGGCACGATCGGGTTGTTCATCACGCTGATGTTCATCTTCGTTCGCGTGCTGCCGATGATTTCCGTGTTTGAAATGCGGACGCTCGTGCCAAGCCAGCCGCCGGGCCAGGCGACGCAGCCGGAGAAGCACTGATGAGCCAGGCGACCACTTCCTCGCTCTACGGCCTGATGGCCGAATTCGACACCCCCGCCGAGTTGCTGGCGGCCACCCGTCAGGTGACGGGCGCCGGCTACACGAAGACGGATGCGTTTTCGCCGTTTCCGATCCACGGACTGGGGGACGCCCTCAAGATGAAGGACCGCCGTCTCTCGCTGTTCGTGCTCATCGGCGGGATCGTCGGCTGCCTCGCGGGGTACGGGCTCGAGTACTGGACACAGGTCGTCGACTTTCCGATGAACATCGGCGGCCGGCCGTACCACGCCTGGGTCGCCTTCATCCCGCCGGCGTTCGAGACCACGATTCTCTTCGGGTCGTTCACGGCGGGCATCTGCATGCTCGTGATGAACGGACTGCCGCGTCCGTATCACCCGGTGTTCAACGCGCCCGGGTTCGCTCGCGCGAGCCAGGACCGCTTCTTCCTCGTGATCGAATCGACCGATCCGAAGTTCAATCTCGAACAGACGCGCGCATTTCTCGATCAGCTGCATCCGCGCGAGGTGGTGGCCGTTGAAGACTGACGTTCGAACCCTGTTCGCTGTCGTGGCCCTGGCCGGCGCCGTCTCCGGCTGCCGCCAGGACATGCACGACGCGCCCCGTTACGATCCGTACGAGGAGAGCGCGGTGCTGCCCGGCGGCGCGTCGGCCCAGCCGCTCATTGAAGGCACGGTCGCCCGCGGGCATCTCAACGAGGACACCCTGCTCGAAACGGGCAAGATCGACGGGCAGTTCGCCGATCTCTACCCCTTCGCGATTACGCGCACCGACCTGGATCGGGGCGAGCAGCGCTACAACATCTACTGCGCGCCGTGCCACGGCCGCCGCGGCGAGGGCGACGGCATGGTCGTCCAGCGCGGCTATCGCCAGGCGGCGTCGTATCACACCGATCGCCTGCGGACGATGGCGGTCGGCGAGCTGTACGATCGGATCGCCAACGGATTCGGCGCAATGCCGGACTACCGCGCGCAGATTCCCGTGGCCGACCGCTGGCGCATCGTGGCCTACCTGCGCGCGCTGCAGCTCGCCCACCAGGCTACAACCGCCGATGTGCCGGCCTCCGAACTGAGCAAGCTGGACGCACCGCCGGCCACCGCCCCCGCGGCGGGCGCGGCCGAACACGGCGCCACGGGGGGACACTGATCATGGTCACGCACACGGCAGGACAGATGGACGAAGTCGCGCTGATGGAACGGCCGACGGAAGTAATCGGCCGCATGCGCACGCGCTCCGTCATGTTCGGCGCGGTGGGTCTCGTGCTGTCCATCGCCGGATACCTGGCGAAGGGCGAGGCGTTCTGGTCGTCGTACCTCATCGCGTTCTACTTCTGGAACGGCCTGACGATCGGCTCGATGGCCGTGCTCATGGTGCAGTACCTGTCCGGCGGCGCCTGGGGTCTGGTCAGCCGGCGCATCCTCGAAGCGGCCACCAAGACGCTGCCGCTCATGGCGATCCTGTTCATTCCGATCTTGCTCCACCGCCAGTCGCTCTATCCGTGGGCCACGGCCGAGGGTGCCGCCGATCCGGCCATCCAGCTGAAGGCCGGCTATCTCAATTTGCCGTTCTTCACGCTGCGTGCCGCGCTGTACTTCCTCATCTGGGGCGCGCTGATCTTCACGTTGAACAGGTTCTCGCGCGAGCAGGACGCTGCGGCACCCATGCTGCCGGGACCGCAGGATCGCCGCGCGCGCGTGGTGTCGGGCCCGGGCCTCGTGCTCTACGTCCTCACCATCACCTTCATGTCGGTGGACTGGGTGATGTCGCTCGACCCGCACTGGTATTCGACGATCTTCGGAATCATCACGCTCGGCGGCCACGGGCTCTCGACGCTGGCCTTCACGATTCTCATCCTGTCGGTGCTCGTCAAGACGAAGCCGATGTCCGAGGTGCTGAGCGCGGAGACGATCCACGACATCAGCAAGCTGATGTTCGCGTTCGTTCTGCTCTGGGCGTATTTCAACGTCTCGCAGCTCATCATCATCTGGTCGGGCAATCTGCCGGAGGAGATTCCGTTCTATCTCGAGCGGTTGAACGGTCCGTGGGCGGCCATCAGCACCCTTCTGCTGATCGGCCAGTTCGTGCTGCCGTTCCTGCTGCTGCTGTCGCGCGGCCTGAAGCGGGACCCGCAGAAGGTGAAGTGGATTGCCGTGATCATTCTGATCATGCGGGTCGTCGACATCACCTGGCCGATCGGGCCGGTCGAGCACTTCCACCGGACGAACTCGACGCTCTCCTGGGTCGACTTCGCGGTCGTCATCGCCATGGGCGGCGCGTGGCTCACCTACTTCTGGCGCAATCTCGCCGGCCGGGCGGTCGTGCCGGCCAAGGATCCGTACTTCAAGGAAGCATTGGCACATGGCGGACACTAGTCATCTGCACGCGACTCCCCCCGTCGAAGGCGACGGAATCAGCTACAGCGGCATCGGCTGGTTCCTGGTCGTTCTGACGCTCACGACGCTCTTCTGTCAGGGCCTCGTCTGGGGCATGTTCGAACTCATGGAGTATCGCGTGAAGGCCAGCGACCCGCCCCGCGCGACGCTGGCCGCGCCGCAGACGGCGCCGGCCATCGAGAACGGCCACCTCGTGAGCGGGACCATCGATCCCCCGCCGCCGTCGCTGCTCATCAGTGAACCCGTCGTGCTGCGCGAGTTTCGGCAGGCCGAGGACAGCGCGCTCGCGAACTATGCCTGGATCGACAAGGCGGCCGGCACGGTGCGGCTGCCGATCGACAGGGCCAAGGAGCTGGTACTCGAGCGCGGCCTGCCGATTCGGCCCGCGCAGGCCTCGACATCGGCGCCGGCGAATGCTGCCGCGCCAGCGAAAGCGCCGGCCGCGCAGAGCGGCCACTAGCGCCGGAGACAGAGCAGCAGGAAGAGCAAGAGAACGATGACATCCCGAAGTCTGCAGTCGGTCGTGAAGCGGAGCCTGGTCGGCGTGGTTTTGGCCGGGCTGGGCGGAGCTACGGCTGCCGCGCAGCCGTCGGCGCCGCTCTCGGTTCCACCGCCGGGTCCGGCGGCGCTTGCGGCCGTGCCAATCCTGCGCGACGCCGGCCTCGAGCAGAAGCCGAACAGCCAGCTGCCGCTCGATGCGCCGTTCGTCGACGAGTACGGCAAGGATGTCCGGCTCGGAGACTACTTCGGCAAACGTCCCGTAATCCTCGTGCTGTCCTATTACGAGTGCCCGATGCTCTGCACGCAGGTGCTCAACGGCATCGCCGGGTCACTCGAAGCGCTGCCGTTTGTCTCGGGACGGGACTTCGACGTCCTCGCCGTGAGCTTCGATCCGGGCGAAACGCCCGCGATGGCGCTGGCAAAGCGTGAGACGTATCTGAAGCGTCAGGGCACGGATGCGACGAGCGCATCGGCGAAGGGCGTCCACTTTCTCACCGGCCGGGAGTCGTCGATCGAAGCCCTGACCTCCGCGGTCGGGTTCAAGTACAAGTACGATCCGTCGATCGACGAATACGCGCATCCCGCGCTCATCACGATTCTGACGCCCGACGGACGTGTGTCGCGGTATCTGTTCGGCATCGAATACGGACCGCGGGACCTGCGCTTGGCGCTGGTCGAAGCCGGCGACCGGAAGATCGGCAGCGTCGTCGATCAGGTGCTGCTCTTCTGCTACCACTACGACCCCGAGCGCGGCGCGTACGGTCTGGCGATTACGAACATGGTGCGGCTCGGCGGCATCATGACGGTCGCCGGTCTCGGGACATTCATCTTGGTGAACCTGCGGCGCGATCGGCGGCAGGACAGCGCGGTCAACCCGACCGCAACGGGTACTCGCTAGATGTCGATTCCTTTCCCCCTGCTCCCTCCGAGCGCCTCGTCGTTCGCGACCGAGATGGACCTGCTCTACCTGTTCATCACCGCGGTCAGCGCGTTCTTCGTCGTGCTCGTGGCGGCGCTCGTCGTCGTCTTCGCCATCAAATTCCGGCGCCGCCATCCGGACGAGGTCGGCGCCGATATTCACGGGTCGCTCGTCCTGGAACTGACCTGGACGTTCATTCCGTTCGTGCTGGCGATGGCGATGTTCGTGTGGGGCGCGGACGTCTTCTTCCGCCTCTCCCGGCCGCCGGCCGATGCGATGGAGTTCTTCGCGACGGGCAAGCAGTGGATGTGGAAAGTGCAGCATCCCTCCGGCGTGCGTGAAATCAACGAGCTGCACGTCCCGCTCGGCCGTCCGATCCGGATCACGCTCGGGTCGGAGGACGTCATCCACGATTTCTCGATTCCGGCGATGCGCGTGAAGATGGACGCCGTCCCCGGCAAGCTGACGACGCTGTGGTTCACGCCGACCGTGGTGGGCACCTATCACCTGTTCTGCGCCGAGTACTGCGGCACCAAGCACTCCGGGATGATCGGCTCGGTCACCGTCATGCAGCCACAGGACTACGAAGCCTGGATCGGCGGCGGCGTGCCCGGCGCCTCGCCGGCCGCGCTCGGCGAGAAGCATTTCACCGACCTCGGCTGTGCCTCGTGCCACAAAGCCGACGGCAAGGGCATCGGTCCCAATCTCACGGGCATCTTCGGCAGCACCGTGGCTCTCAACGGCGGCGGCAGCGTTCAGGCCGACGAGAATTACCTGCGCGAATCGATCATGAATCCGCAGGCCAAGGTCGTGAACGGTTATCCCAACCCGTCGCCGATGCCGTCGTTCCAGGCGACCGCCAGCGAGGAGCAGATCATGCAGCTCATCGCGTATCTCAAGACCCTGAGGTCGACCGGCGCGACGGGAGGGCACTGATGCGGCGCGTCTCGAACCGTTTATTTCCGGCGTCGCGATCGCACGTCTTCATCGAACGGGTGATTCATGAGTAGTACCCCCACCGTCCAGAGCTCCAGCTATCTCGACGCGCCGTACGGCGTGGCCGCGTGGCTCCTGACCAAGGACCACAAGCGGATCGCGATGCTGTACCTCATTTCGATCACGATCTTCTTCGCGGTCGGCGGCGCGTTTGCCGCCGGCATCCGTCTCGAGCTGCTGACGCCGAAGGGCGACCTCTGGACGGACGACATGTACAACAAGCTCTTCACCCTGCACGGCGTGGTGATGATCTTCTTCTTCCTGATCCCGTCGATCCCCGCGGTGCTCGGCAACTTCCTGCTGCCGATCATGATCGGAACGAAGGACCTGGCCTTTCCGCGAATCAACCTGCTGAGCTGGTACATCTACATCGCCGGCGCCACGATCACGCTCGCCGCCGTCTTCAGCGGCGGGCTCGACACCGGCTGGACGTTTTATACGCCTTACAGCTCGGCTGCCTCGCAGACCGCCGTCTCCACCGCCGCGATCGGCGTCTTCGTCACCGGCTTTTCGTCCATCCTGACGGGCCTCAACTTCATCGTCACGGTCCACCGCATGCGCGCGCCGGGCATGACGTGGTTCCGGCTGCCCCTGTTCGTCTGGGCGCAGTATGCGACGAGCCTCGTCATGATCCTCGGCACGCCCGTGATCGCGATCACGATCCTGCTCGTGTTCGCGGAGCGCGCCCTGCACCTCGGATTCTTCGATCCGAATCGCGGCGGCGACCCGGTGCTGTTCCAGCACCTCTTCTGGTTCTACTCGCACCCGGCCGTCTACATCATGATTCTGCCCGGCATGGGCGTGATGAGCGAACTGGTGGCGGCCGTCTCGCGCAAGCAGGTCTTCGGCTACAGCTTCGTCGCGTTCTCGAGCCTCGCGATCGCCATCCTCGGGTTCCTCGTCTGGGGCCATCACCTGTTCGTCAGCAGCCAGTCGATCTACGCGGGCCTCGTGTTCTCCATCATCACGATGCTCGTGGCGGTGCCGTCCGCGGTGAAGACGTTCAACTGGGCGGCCACGATGTACAAGGGCTCGGTGACCTGGGAATCGCCGACCTACTGGGTCATCGGCTTCATGGGCCTGTTCACCATCGGCGGCCTCACCGGCCTGTTCCTGGCGACGATGGGGCTGGACATCCACCTCACGGACACGTACTTCGTCGTCGCGCACTTCCACTACATCATGGTGGGCGGCGCGATCATGGCCTACATGGGCGGCCTACACTTCTGGTGGCCGAAGATGACCGGCAAGATGTACAGCGAAGCCGGTGCCAAGGCGTCGGCCATCCTCGTCTTCGTCGGCTTCAACCTCACGTTCTTCCCGCAGTTCGTGCTCGGCTACATGGGAATGCCGCGGCGCTATCACGCGTATCCGGAGGAGTGGCAGGTGCTGAACGTCCTGTCCTCGGCCGGCGCGTCGGTACTGGCGCTGGGCTACCTGCTGCCGGCGTTCTACTTCACGTATTCGATCTTCAAGGGCGCGAAGGCGCCCGCCAATCCGTGGGGCGCGAAGGGCCTGGAATGGACGATTCCCTCGCCGCCGCCCACGTTCAATTTCGACGAGGATCCGGTGGTGACGGAGCCGGCCTACAACTACAAGCCGGGACGGGAGGTTCACGTTGGCTAGCGGGCACGAGCACGTGCTGCCGGGCACGCACGCGGTCGCAGGTCACGGCGCGTCTGCGCATGACGACCACGCGCACCACAATCCGAATCTGCAGCACCATTTCTACAGCATGGAGCAGCAGCTCGAAGCCTCGACCTTCGGGATGTGGGTGTTCCTGGTCACGGAAATCATGTTCTTCGGCGGGATGTTCATGGTCTACATCCTGTACCGGCACCTGTATCCGGACGCCTGGATGCACGGCAGCAACCATCTCGACGTCACGCTCGGCGCGCTGAACACCGGCGTGCTCATCTGCAGCTCGTTGACGATGGTGCTCGCGGTTCGGGCGGCGCAGGTCAGCTCACGCAAGGGCCAGATCGTGAACCTGATTCTCACGATCCTCTTCGGCGCCACGTTCCTCGTGGTGAAGTATTTCGAGTACGCGGAGAAGTTCCATCACAACCTCGTGCCCGGCCCGCACTTCAATGCGCCAACCGCGGAATTCCCGGCCGGCATCATTACCGACCCGACCCACGATCCGCTGCATCAGCAGCTGTTCTTCTCCATCTATTTCATGCTGACCGGCGTCCATGCGGCGCACATGATCGTGGGCATCGGCATCATGCTCGTGATCCTGGCGATGGCCATCAGGGGCAAGTTCGACGCGTCCTACTACACGCCGGTCGAAGTCTCCGGCCTCTACTGGCACTTCGTCGACGTCGTCTGGATCTTCCTGTTCCCGCTCTTGTACCTGCTGGGCGCGCACGTGTCGGCCGCTCACGGAGGCTAGACGTTTCATGTCATCGGCGCACATCACTCCCGTTCGTACCTACGTGGCCACCTTCGTGGCCCTGCTGATCCTCACCGCCATCACGTATCTCGTGGCGCTCCGCGATTTCGGCGTGCTCAACACGCCGATCGCGCTGGCCGTCGCATTTCTCAAGGCCAGCCTCGTCGTCATCTTCTTCATGGGCCTGCGCCACAACACGCCGCTGACGAAGGTGACGGCCATCGCGGGCTTCTTCTGGCTCCTCATCCTGTTCGGCATCACGCTCAGCGACTACGCGACGCGCGGCTGGCTCGGCGTACCGGGACGATAACGGACGGACAGCGCAGTTCGGGAACCGGGTCGCCGGCAGGGCCGGACCCGGTTTTCGTGTTTCTGAACTCAGAATTTCGAACCGGAACTCACTTCCGGGCGAAGTGCTGAGTTTTCTTGTTTGCGCGCGCGGCATGGGTCGCGCGTCTGTCGCTTGGATATAGTGAGTCGGTCATGTCGGAGCTACAGGATGATCTTGCGGCGCTGCGGATCGAGCGCGAGCCGCTGACGCCGCCGCGACGCCGGTGGATCGGATGGGCGGTGGCGATCGTCCTGCTCACTGGTACTGTCATCGCCGTCTGGGCCTGGGTCACGCGTGAGCGGCCCATCCCGGTGCAGGTCGCGTCGGTGACCGCGCGATCCGCGGGGACGCAGGCCGCAGTCCTCAACGCCTCCGGCTACGTTACGGCACGACGCCGCGCGACCGTGTCTTCAAAGATCACCGGCAAGGTCGTTGAAGTGAATGTCGAGGAGGGCATGGCCGTGAGGGAAGGCCAGATCCTCGCGAGACTCGACGATTCAACCGCACGGGCCGCGCTCGCACTCGCGGAGGCGCAGGCCGAAGCGGCGCGCCGCGCCGTCGGCGAAAACGACGTGCGGCTCGACGAGGCCACCATCAACTTCAACCGCCTGACCAGGATGCTCGCGTCTGGCGTCTCGACCCAGCAGGAAGTCGACACGGCGCGGGCCGAACGGGATTCGGTCGCCGCGCGGATTGCCGCGCTGAAGCAACAGGTCACGGTCGCCGAACGGCAGATTGCCGTCCAGAAAGCGGACCTGGACAACACGATCATCCGCGCGCCGTTTTCCGGCATGGCGATCTCGAAGGACGCGCAACCCGGCGAAATGGTGTCGCCGGTCTCTGCGGGTGGTGGATTCACGCGTACGGGCATCTGCACGATCGTCGACATGCGATCGCTCGAGATCGAGGTCGACGTCAACGAGAGCTACATCAACCGCGTCAAGCCGGATCAGGACGTGACGGCCGTGCTCGACGCCTACCCCGACTGGTCCATCCCGGCGCACGTGATCACCCTGGTGCCCACGGCCGATCGCCAGAAGGCAACCGTGCTCGTCCGCATCGGCTTTCGGCAGCTCGACCCGCGGATTCTTCCGGACATGGGCGTCAAGGTGACCTTTCTACGTCCGCCCTCGGAAGCGCCCGCGTCGGCTCAACAGCCGGCCACCCTCGTTCCGAAAACGGCCATCAGAACGGAAGGGACCACGTCCGTGGCATTCGTCCTTCGGGGCGATGTCGTGGAACGGCGGGCGGTGAGGACCGCGGGAACCGACGGCGACCGTGTCGAGGTGACCGGCGGGCTGCAGAACGGCGACCGCGTGGTCATTTCGCCGCCTGACGACCTGAAGGACGGCTCGCAGGTCGTCGTGCAGTAGCGGCGCCCGGGGCCGAGGCTCCGGCGTGCACAACAGCCGCTCGTCCGCGACTCTGGCGTGGCGAGCTTGGAGAGATGGATGGCGGGAAGCCCACTGGTCGAGGTCCGTGATGTCCACAAGTACTTCACTCGAGGAAATGAGCGCATCGATGTGCTGCAGGGCGTGAACCTCGACGTCCCGGCGGGCGACTTTCTGGCGCTGATGGGACCGTCCGGATCCGGAAAGACGACGCTCCTCAATCTCATGGGCGGGTTGGATCAACCCACGAGCGGCACCATCGACGTGAGCGGCGTGAAGATCAGCCATCTGGGCGGCGGCATGCTCGCCCGCTGGCGTTCGCAGCACATCGGCTTCGTGTTCCAGCTCTACAACCTGCTGCCGGTCCTCACGGCCGAGCGCAACGTGGAACTGCCGCTGCTGCTCACATCGCTCTCGAAGGAAGAACGCCGCAAGCGGGTGACCATTGCCCTGAAAATCGTCGGACTGGCCGAACGGGCCCGCCACTATCCCCGGCAGCTGTCCGGCGGACAGGAGCAGCGCGTGGGCATTGCGCGCGCGATTGTGACGGACCCGACCCTGCTGCTCTGCGACGAGCCGACGGGCGATCTCGATCGCAAGGCCGGAGACGAGATCCTCGAGCTGCTGTACACCCTGAACCGTCAGCACGGCAAGACCATCGTGATGGTGACGCATGACCCGCGCGCCGCGGAACGCGCCCGGCGCACGCTGCACCTGGAGAAGGGCGCGCTCATCCGGGAGACCGCATGAAGTTCCTGCCTCTCGTGTGGAAGAACATCTGGCGGCGCAAAACGCGGACCTTCTTCACCCTGGCCTGCATCTTCATCGCATTCGTGCTGTTCGGCATTCTCATGACCATCCGGGCGGCGTTCAGCCTCGGCGTGCAGCTCGCCGGACAGGACCGGCTCGTGCTCATCAACAAGGTCACGCTGATTCTTCCGGTGCCGATTTCCTACGAAGCGCGCATCGCCGCGGTCCCGGGCGTAACGGCGGTCGCGCACCAGTCGTGGTTCGGCGGTGTCTATCAGGACCCCTCGAACTTTTTCGCCAAGATCGCGGTCGTGCCCAGGCCGTTCATGACGGTGTACCCGGAGTTCCGCCTGCCGGCCGACCAGCAGGCGGCGTGGGAGGCCGACCGTCAGGGCGCCGTTGCCGGCAGGGATCTCGCGAGCCGTTTCGGCTGGAAGATCGGAGACCGTATTCCAGTCACCGGCGACATCTTCAAGCCGAAATCCGGCGACGGCGAAACCTGGGAATTCAACCTGGTCGGGATCTACGACGGCGACCAGGGGATCGACAAGACCCAGCTCTTTTTCCGGTACGACTACCTCGACGAGAATCGCGTCATCGGCGAAGGCACCACCGGGTGGTACGTCGTCAAGATCGACAATCCATCACGGTCTGCCGAGCTTGCGGCGACGTTCGACGAGATGTTCGCGAACTCGCCGGCCGAGACGAAGACGACGACCGAGAAGGGATTCGTGGAAAGTTTCGCGAAACAAATCGGCGACGTCGGATCAATCATGATCGCGATTCTCGGCGCGGTGCTCTTCACGATTCTTCTCGTGGTCGCCAACACCATGATGCAGTCGGTCCGGGAACGAACAAGCGAGCTCGCCGTCCTGAAGACGCTCGGATTCTCCAACGCTGCCGTGCTCTCGCTGGTCCTGGCCGAGTCCCTGTTCGTGGCATGCCTCGGCGGCGGCCTCGGGCTGGCGGTCGTGTGGGGATACGTCCAGACCGGCGATCCGACCAACGGCATCCTGCCCGCATGGTTCCTGCCTGATGCGGACATGCTCCTGGGTGTCGCGCTCATCGTCCTGCTCGGACTCCTGGCCGGAACGCTCCCTGCGCTGCAGGCGATGCGGCTGCGAATCGTCGACGCGCTGCGGAGAAACTGACATGGGCAGCCTCAGCCAGATTGCCAACGTGACCATGCTCAACGTCAGGACCATTCCGCGCCGGCTCGGGTCCTCGCTCGTCGCGATCATCGGCATTGCCGGCGTGGTCGTCGTGCTCGTCACTGTCCTGTCGATTGCCTCGGGCTTCGAAGCGTCGATGAAGGGCGCCGGTTCCCCGGACCGCGTGATGATCCTCCGGAGTGGCGCAGACAACGAGATGTCGAGCGGTCTCGCCGGGCCCGATATCGAAGTCATCAAGCAGGCCCCCGGCCTGAAGCGGGACGGCCAGACCCTCGCGTCGCCTGAACTCTATGTGGTCATCGACGTCCCCAAGCGATCGACGAACACGTCCGCGAACGTGCCCCTGCGCGGCATCAGTGACGTCGCGCTTCGCGTTCGTGACGACGCAAGAATCGTGAGAGGCCGGATGTTGACGTTCGGCACGAACGAGGTCGTGGCGGGTGCGGCGGCCGCCAGACAGTTCGTCGGGCTGGAGCCCGGAGCGACGATTCGCTCCGGCACGCAGACCTGGATGGTGACAGGCATCTTCGAGGACGGGGGTTCGGTCGCCGAAACCGAGATCTGGTGCGATGCCCGCGTGCTGCAGGGCGCGTACGCGCGCGGCAACAGCTACCAGTCCGTCCTCGCCCGCCTCGAGTCAGCGGATGCGTTCACCGAGGCGAAGGACTGGCTGACCGCCAATCCTCAGCTGAAGGTGTCCGTGCGTCGGGAAACCGACTACTACGCGGCGCAGTCGACGACGCTGACCGGGATCATCCGCGGGGTCGGGTTCGGCATTGCGGCACTGATGGCAATCGGCGCAGTGTTCGGTGCGATTCTTACGATGTACACCTCGGTGGCGACGCGGACCAGGGAAATCGCCACGCTCCGAGCCCTGGGCTTCAATTCGATCGCCGTCCTGGTTTCGGTCGTTGGCGAATCGCTGCTGCTTGCGGCCATCGGCGGCCTGACTGGCGGCCTCATTGCCTACGCGGGATTCAACGGGTACCAGACGTCCACTATCAATTTCCAAACGTTCAGCCAGGTCGCCTTTGCCTTTCGCGTCACGCCGTCGCTGCTCGCCATGGGACTGACGTGGGCGCTGATCATGGGACTCATCGGCGGCCTGCCGCCGGCCGTCAGAGCGGCGCGCCTTCCAATCGCGCAGGCGCTTCGAGAGCTCTGAACCCGTGTCAGACGCGTATTTCGTCGCCTGCTCATGCTGAGCCCAGCGCTGAGAGTCGCGCTTGTTCTGACGGCTTTGATGAACTGCGCCGGGGCGGTCGCGTTCCTCCCGTTCGTCGGTGCTGCGCGTGCGTACGTCGGTTTACCAGACGCCCCGCCGTTTTATCTCTGGATTCTCTCCATCTGGGTTTTGGCGTTTGGCGCCGCGTACCTCTATCAGGGAGTGACCGGCAGACCCGAGCGCGGGGTGATGGCGCTCGGTGCGGTCGGCAAGATCTCCTTCGCGTGCGCGCTCATCGCGACGTCGTGGGGTGGTCCCCGTGCCGGTACAGCTCTGGCCGCGGCATTTCCCGACATCGTGCTGGCCGTCTGGTTCCTGGCCTGGCTCGGACGCACGGATCATCCGGCAGGCGGCGGCTAGGTCGTCGGCGACCTATTCACGTACGTCCGAACGAGTGCACCGGGGCGCTTCGTTCGTGATTGCCGCCGACCTCATGAGGGCGTAGAGTGCTCGACAGGAGGTGCCTCATGGCCACCGCTGCCAAGTGCGCTCATCCGTCCTGCGAGTGCGTCGTCGCTCCGAAGAGTTCGTTTGGGAAATACTGCAGCGAACACTGCAAGGAGGCGGGCCAGATTACCGAACTCCGCTGTAATTGCCAGCACCTGGAGTGCCGGCAACCCGAAGCCTACTCCCATCGCGCCCAGACCCTTCGCGTCTGAGCGTGGCGTTGCCACGTGGTGATGGGCTCCCTCCGCCCATCACCGAAGTCTTCGGTCTCCGGTTCGTTCCGCAGCCGGCTCGGCATTCCCTCACAATTCTGTCGTTCTGAAGCCCTGACCTGACAAAACCCGGTGTCTGGCTGATCGCGTTTCGGTCGAGCTTGCCCAGTCCCGCAAACGACATGTCGCCGCGCCGGTTGACGACGTCGCGATGAGTTGAAACAATCTTGCGGAATGACGCTCGCATCCCTACGTTTTTGTTGCTACGTATCATGCCAGTGAAGGGCCTGCAGGATCGTCTCGAGGAACGCCGTTCCAAAGAAATCCAGAAGCTGTCCACGCTGGTGCAGATCAGCCAGGCGCTTTCGGGCACGCTCGATCTCAAGGCCGCGCTGCACGAGGTGCTCGACACGCTGGGACGGCATCACGACGCGCTGCGCAGCCTGGTCGTGCTGCAGAATCGGGACACCCGGGAACTGACCGTGGAAGCCGCGCTGGGGCCCGGGCGTCCCGCGCAGCACGCGCAGCTTGCCGCTGGTGACGGCATCCTCGGCCGCGTGAGCGAGACGGGCAAACACGTCATCGTCCCCCGGATGAGCGCCGAGCCGTCGCTCGCGACGCATATGGTGAGCCGGCATGACGCCGGCGCGGACGAGCAGAGCTTCTTCTGTCTTCCGGTCACGTTCGAGCGCCAGCCCGTCGGGGCGCTGGGCGTGACGGTGAAGTTCCTGCCGGACCGCAACTACGAGCGGTCAGCCAAGTTCTTCAACGTCGTCGCGGCCATGATCGGGCAGGCGGTGAAGGTGCAGCGCCTGGTGGCCGCGCAGCACCGGCGGCTGGTCACCGAGAACGCGCGGTTGAAGCAGGAGCTGCGAGCGGGCTACGACTTCTCGACGATCATCGGCAACAGCAGCCCCATGCAGAGGGTGTACGAGGCGGTCGCCCAGGTGGCGCGGACGAACACGACCGTGCTCATCCGTGGCGAATCGGGTACTGGAAAGGAGCTCATCGCGCAGGCGATTCACTACAACTC
>Ga0164241_10004260_pt1 | contig 13948 bp, 9 predicted proteins | sample OricomyardsoilBY_FD_108780 | JGI IMG/M metagenome (GOLD analysis project Ga0164241, IMG submission 108780) | Backyard soil microbial communities from Emeryville, California, USA - Original compost - Back yard soil (BY) | ecosystem: Environmental > Terrestrial > Soil > Unclassified | place: USA...
CCGGCTCCGGCACCCACCACGACGGCGCCCACTTCCACTGGTACCGGCGCGACTCCGGCCGCCGCCGCCCGCCCGTCGACGGCGCCCAAGACCGGCATCGACGTCTGGGGCGGTCGTCCCGGCGTGCCGATGCCCGTGCGCACCGGACCGCTCCCACGGCGCGTCCAGTACGACGCCAAAGCTGGCACTGGCTTCGGCCAGCGGCCGGGTGGGCCCGGTGCTCCGCGCGGTCCCGGTGGCCCGCAAGGCAACTTCCGCGGCGGCCCGCAGCGCCCTGGCATGCGGGGTGGTCGCTTCGTCGGCCCGCCGCGCACCAAGACGCCCAACATCCTGACCCAAGAGCGCTCGGCCCATAAAAAGGTCGTCCGCATCGAGGAGTCGGTCGGCTTGCAAGTGCTCGCCGGCAAGATGCAAATCAAGTCGACCGAGATGCTCATGAAGCTCATGCGTCTCGGCATGACCGGCGTGAACATCAACAGCACGCTCGACGCCGATACGGCCAAGATCGTCGCCAACGAGTTCGGCTGGGAAGTCGAAGACGTCGCGGTCAGCGAAGAAGATCAAATCAAGGCGGATCAAGGTTTGGAGGGCGAAGACGCGGTCGAACGGCTGCTGCGCCCGCCGGTCGTGACCGTCATGGGTCACGTCGATCACGGCAAGACCAGCTTGCTCGATCGCATTCGCAAGGCGAACGTGGTCAGCGGCGAAGCCGGTGGCATCACCCAGCACATGGGCGCCTACTCGGTCGCGACCCCTCAGGGTCTGATCACCTTCCTCGACACGCCTGGCCACGAAGCGTTCACGGCCATGCGCGCTCGCGGCGCCCGTACGACCGACGTGGTCGTGTTGGTGGTCGCGGCCGACGATGGCGTGATGCCGCAAACCCGTGAGGCCATTGCTCACGCCAAGGCCGCCAACGTGCCGATCGTGGTGGCGGTCAACAAGATGGACAAGCCCGACGCGAACCCGGAGCGGGTGCGTCGCCAGCTGGCCGAGTCCGGCTTGGTCGCGGAAGAGTGGGGCGGCGACACCCTGTACGTCGAGGTCTCGGCTCACACCGGCGCGGGCATCGACAAACTGCTCGAAACGCTGGCCCTGCAGGCCGAGGTGCTCGAGCTCAAAGCCAACCCGAACAAGCCGGCTTCCGGCGTGGTCGTCGGGGCCGAGCTCGATCGCGGACGCGGTCCGGTGGCTACCATCCTGATTCAGGACGGCACGCTCAACCGCGGCGACGTCATCTTGGCCGGCGGTGCGCACGGTAAAGTGCGCGCCATGCACGACGCGTTGGGCAACCAGCTCGAGAGCGCTGGTCCGTCCACGCCCGTGGTCGTCATCGGCTTGGCCGACGTGCCCAGCGCGGGCGATCCGGTTCACGTCCTCAACGACATGAAGAAGGCGCAGGAGATCGCCGACAGCCGCAAGACGAAAGTCCGACGCAGTCTCGCTCCTGGCACCGGCGCTCGCGCCACGACGCTCGAGGACTTGGCCAAGGCCATGGCCGAGAACGAACAGGCCGAGCTCAAGCTGATCATCAAAGCGGACGTGCAAGGCTCGGTCGAAGCCGTGTCCGATTCACTCACGCGCCTCTCCACCCCCAAGGTGAAGGTGAGCGTGGTGCATCAAGCCGCGGGAGCCATCACCGAGGGCGACGTCAACCTGGCCGTCGCGGCCGGCGCGATCATCATCGGCTTCAACGTGCGCCCCGCCGGCAAGGCGGCTGCTCTCGCCCAACAGGAAGAGGTGCAGATCCGTCACTACACGATCATCTACAACGTGGTCGATGAAGTGAAGGCGGCCATGGAAGGCCTGCTCGCGCCGACGATGGTCGAAAAGACCATCGGCAAGGCCGAGATTCGTCAGGTCTTCAAGACCAGCAAATCCGGCGCGGTTGCCGGTTGCATGGTCATCGACGGCGTCATCAAGCGCTCCGGCGGTGCCCGCCTGTTGCGCGACGGCGCCTCGATTTGGCAGGGCAAAGTCGGCGGTCTCAAGCGCTTCAAGGACGACGCCAAGGACGTCAAAGAAGGCTTCGAGTGCGGCATCAGCCTCGACGGCTTCTCTGAGTTCAAAGAAGGCGACATCATCGAGGCGTTCGAGGTCGAAGAAGTCAAGCAGACGCTGTAACGGAGCCGTCCGGCACCGTTACGGCACTGCCAGGACCCAGATTTTTCACGGGAAGGTCAGAAGAGCAGAAGGATTTCTTGGTTGAAGAAGCGCGGGGCAACGTGAATCACCGTTTTAGGTGGCGCCCGATGCCCCACGACTCGAACCCAAATTTTCGGCTTCTGACCTTCTGATCTTCCTGTGAAAACCTGGGTCCGTCGGTGACGTTACGGCGTTGACATGTTCATTGGAGTATTGAGGCTCGTGTTTCAAATTCCGGGAGCCGCGTCGCTCAAAGATCGGCGGCGTGTCGTCAAGAGCTTCAAGGACCGCGTGCGCGCGCGTTTTCCGGTGTCCATTGCCGAGGTCGGAGATCTTTCGCGTTGGCAGGTCGCGACGCTGGGGGTCGCCATGGTCTCAGGCGAAGCGGCGCGTTGTTCCGAGGTGCTATCGGCGGTCGCGCGAGCCGCCGAGCAGGCCAACGACGCCGTGCTGGCCGACGTCGCGACCGAAATCGTGCCGTTCGGGGCCGGCGGCTCCGGCATCCGCGGCGGCATCGAGCAAGCGCTCGAGCGCACCCCGCGTTCACCCGAAGACGACGAGGAGCGAGGCTAGCCATGCCGGGTCCCACGAACGACGGCCGCCGCACGAAGCGCGTAGCCGAGCTGATTCAACGTCATTTTGCCGAGATCTTGCGGCGTGAGGTCGACGACCCGCGCCTGGCGGCGGTGGTCGTGACGGGCGTCGAAATCTCGGACGACTTGATGATCGCCAAGATTGGCGTGCGCTTGCTGGTCGCCGACGACGACGAGCGGCAAAGAAAGAGCATCGTCGAGCTGCTGCGCCGTGCCGCGTCGCGGCTGCGGCGCCAGATCACGCCGCGTTTGGAGCTGAAGCGAGCCCCTGAGCTGCGTTTTCACTACGACGTTGGCCCCGATGCCCAGCAGCGCGTGTCCGAGCTGCTGCGCGAAGTGGACGCCGAGCGCGATGCCGCGACGGTCGAAGAGCCCGAAGGCGACTAACGCCGTCGCGTCGCGAAAGCATGCGACAGGACTACGCTCGTCAGCACGTCGCTGAACGAGACCTCACCGGGCTTATTGCTGGCCGCCAGCAAGCGTCGCACCTGGCACCGCTCGCCCGCGGCGTCTTGGGCCGTGTAGAGGCGCGCGTACTCTAAAAACCGCTGCGTCATGCAGGTGGCAAAGAAGTCGTCGGCCAGGGCGGTAGACAGCCCGCGGCTGCCGCTGACGCGCGTACCGGGACCGCGCGGTGTGGGCGGCAACGTGACCGACACGTCGATCGGCAGCCCTTGCGCGTCCGAGGCCCGAAAGCGCCCGATCGCGTCGAGCTCGTCCAACGCCAAGCCATAAGGGTCGAACGCGGCGTGGCAGTCGAGGCATGGCGACGTGGCCATTCGAAACTCGGCCTTTGCGCGCTCGCTGGGATTGGTCCCCGGGGCTTGGGTCGGTGCGGCGCCGGGGAATGCGGGCACCACGTCGCAGGCGATGCTCGATGCGACCCAAAGACCCCGTTCGGGCACCGCTGCCGCCGGGCGGCTCGTTCGTGCCGTCAGCAGACCGGCCCGGGTGAGTAGCCCCGCGCGCCCTTCGGGCAACTCGACGTCGGCGAAACCAAGCTCGTCGAGGGTGGCACCCGGAGGCGGAAACGCCACGCCGTACAGCGACGCCAGCGGCGCGTTGATGGTCGCGCTGCGTGAGGTGAGCACACCCGAGAGCGGCCCGCTCCACAGCGTGCCCTGAAGCAGCATGTCGAGCTCGTGCTGCATGGCGAGGCCGAGCGCGGCGTTCCATTCCGGATAGGTGGCGGTGTCGACGGCGATCGTTTCTAGCCGCGGAAAGCCTAGGTAATTACCGAGCGCACGCTGCAAGTGTCGACGCGCCTTCGGGCTCGCCAGCAGCCGCTCCACGTGCGCGGCCAGTTGGTCGGAGCTGCCCAGATCATGAGCGGTCGCGGCTGCCCGCAATGGCTCGTCGGGCGGAGCACCGGTCAGAAAGAACGACAGCGCGCTCGCCAACTCGTCGTCGCTGAGCCGTACCTCGCCGGTCTGGCTCGCCGCCGCGGGGGGGCCGAGCTCGGTGCGGTACAGAAAATGCGGCGAAGCCAGCACCGCATACACGCCGTATTCGGCGCCTTGCTCGGGCGGCGCGCCGAGCGCCTCGGCTTCTGCCACCACGTGCTCGAGCGCGCTCAGCTCGTCGTCTTGGAGCGCGCGACGAAAGGCGCGCTGGGCGAGGTCGGCCACGAAAGCGGTGACGCATTCGTAGTCGGGTTCGCACTTCGTCACGTCCCTGAAGTGCTCGCGCACGTACGCCGCGCTGCGCTCGGCCAGCAGATCGCTGGTTTGGAGCCTGCGCTCGTCGATGACGGGGCCTTCGCTCTCGGCCGACAGGGGCGGAAACGCGTGGTTGGTGCCGTCGGCCTCCAGCTCTTCGACGATCGGCGCGGCTGCTTGCTCGCCCAGCAGCTGGCGGAGGCTGGCGCCCAGCTCGCCGAAGGTGAGGCGCACGAGTGCCGCCGGCGCGACTTCGGCAGCCGTTGGGCACTCGCTGTTGTCACCGTCGCCGGCGATACCGGCGGCGCCGCCCGCGTTGGTGCCCCCGCCAGATACGGCGCCGTGGTTGCGCCCGGTGCTACCGCAGGCCATGAGCAGCAGGCCGCCGACCAAGCCGATCCGATGCGCTCTCATTTGGGCTTCTGCCACAGACCCGCGATCGGGCCGGTGAAGCTGGCGGGGTTCTGGGCGAACGTCTCGGCAGCGAGCGGGACCAAGACGCTCTCCGCGTCGGGAAAGTAGGCTTGCGCGATACTCAGCCACACGTCGTTGTGCGGTCGTGGGGCGCCCTCGAAATTCTGATACTGCCCGCCCTGTATGCCGAGGGCGCGACCGCCGAAGATCAACGAGGGCAAGGGACTGCGCCGGTGTGTCGCGTCGGCGGTGTCGGTGACGAACGGAATGATCGTGGTATCGAGCAATGGATTCCCGAGCACGTCCGTCGCCTCTTTGAACGACTTCACGATCGTCGCCGTCTTTTCGTTGAACCACGTGTGCACGTTGGCCAAAAACGCGACGACGTCGCGGTCTTCGTCGCGGCTCGGCAACGGATCCACACTGCCGACGACGCGATGGCTCAGCGGGTGATGTCGATAAATCCCTTCCGGGTCGCCCGGCTTGAGCCCTTTGAAGGCCACCTTGTCGACCGCCGACGCCCATTGAAACGTCGCCACCCGCAGCAAGTCGCACTGAAAAGCGGCACGAATCACGTCGGTGTGACGCGTGCCCAGCTCCGCCAATACCGGACTTTCGTCGACCAATCCGGCCGGGTTGCCGTAGTCGACGGTCGAGCCCGTGGGGGCAATGAGCTCCGCTGCGGGTTGTTCCGGTAGACGGCAGCGGGCGGGGTCTCCGCCACGTGCGGAGAGCTGTTGCTCCAGCTTGCGGATCGCGTCGGCGTGAACGTCGATCTTGTCGCGCTCGCTGGCCGGTGCCATCCCCCGGATGCGCTCGAGCTCCGTGAGCGCGTAGTCCAAGACGCTCTTCTTCAGCTGCAGGGCCCGCCGCAACTCTTGCTGGTTCGCGTCGGTGGCACCACCGGGCATGAAGCCCGCGAATATCTGGGCGTAGAGCCGGGCGGGGCTGAGCTCGGGCAAGAGCGGCGTGTTTTCGGTGATCGAGCCGCCGGGCGTCGCAGATGGAGTGCTGCGCGTTGCGTAGTCGTAAGACAGGCACACGCATGACGTCTCGTGAGAGTCGACCCGCGCGTCGCCGATCGCGTTCACGTACTTCGGCGCCGAGCCCAGGGGCGACAACCTCGCTACGTTTTTGAGGAAGATTTGGTCGAACGACGGCCCGCCCGCCACCGCGTCGTCGCGCTCGCCGCCGTTCTCGCGCGTCCCCGGGATATTGGCGCCCGTCGTGCGCAGAACGACGCCCCCTTCGGAGCCACCGCTGCCGGTGGTGATCAGACCTTTGTCGCTGAGCCCATACAGCACGATCATGTCTTCACGCAGCCCCGCCGCTTCGAACGGCTGAAGGATGGGCGACGTCGTGTAGTCGCGACCCGTGCCCATCGGGCGGAACGACGACGGGACAGTTCCCACCGGCCAGTACATGAGCAAAAAGCGCGGCGGAGACCCTGCACCTTCCGCGCTCGCCTCCAGGTTCGACAACAGGGTCGACAGGCCGAACGCCCCACCCATTGACGCCAGAAACGCGCGACGCCGAAACCTATAGGACGTCACCCTCACAAAGAGGGCTCCAACCCGTGGCGGCGATCAGAAATCGACGCCGGCAGGCGCTTTTCGCCGCAATCAGCGCCGCGCCGAGGAAAGATTTTCGCGAATTGGTGATCCGCTTCGAGGTCCTCGATGCATCCAAGAGGCGTGGCAAAGCGTGCATCCTCGTTCAGGGGCGGTTTGGTCGGAGCTCTGGTGGTGGGGTCGCTCGGGTGCGGCGAAGCGGCCGCGCCGGCAGGGGCCGGTCAAGGGGGCGCGACCTCACCTGGAGCTGCCGGAGTCGCCGTCGCCGGTAGCGCGGGCCCGACCAACGGCGGGCACGCGGGCGTCGCCGGCCAGTCGCCGGCCTTGGGCTCGAGCTCAGGCGCAGGCGGTGTCGGCGGTAGCAACGTCGCGGTTGGCGGCAGCGGCGCCGAAGTCGACACCAGCGGTGAGATTTACGACCCAGAAAAATTTCCGCGCTTCGATCTCGAGCTGCCTCCAGCGTCGGTCGCGGCGTTGCGCCTAGACCCCGACACGTACGTGCGAGGGTCACTGCGCTACGGCGACGAGGTCGTGGCCGACATCGGAGTGCGCATCAAGGGCGAGGGCAGCAAGCGTACGCTCGAAGAGAAAGCCGCCTTCAAGCTCAAGTTCGACGAGCTCGTCCCCAAACAAAGTTTTCACGGCTTGCGGCGGATGACGCTGAACAACATGGTCGAGGATCCATCGTTCCTCGCCGAACGGCTGGCGTTTCACTTCTTTCGTGCGCAGAAATTGCCCGCGCCCCGCTGCAATAGCGCCCAGGTGTACGTGAACGGCGAGTTTTTCGGCGTGTATGCCAACGTGGAGGCCGAGGACAAGACCTTCCTGCGCCGTTGGTTCGAGAGTGACGCTGGCAATCTGTACGAAGAAGGTCAGGTCGATTTCGAGCCCGGCAAGGAAACCGCTTTCGACCTCGAGACCAACGAGGAAGCCAACGATCGCTCGGACCTAGTCGCGCTGATCGCGGCCGTGAGCGGCGCGAAGCCGGCGTCGTTCATGACCGATGTCGGTGCGCAGTTGGACATCGCGCATTTCTTGGCTTTCACCGCCGCCGAAGCCGCCGTCAATCAATGGGACATGTACGCGTACACCGTCTTTTATCCCAACAACTTCCGCATCTATCGGGAGCCTTTAGCGCAAAAATTCGTGATGTTGCCGTGGGGGATGGACATGTCGATGAAGCCCTTTCGCGATACCGGCAAGCCGCACATCAGAGTGTTCGAGCTGGCGCGCGAAGGCGATTTCGACGACGGCAAAGTCACCGCAGGCCGCATCTTTCAAAGCTGCTTGAATAGTCCGGCCTGCCGCGCCGCCTACGTCGAGGTCGTCAAAACCACCGCCGCGGCCTACGAAGCCGTTGACCTTCGCGGTTTGGCCGAGAAATACCACGCGCAAATCGCTAGCGAAGTAGCCAAAGATCCGCGCAAGGAGTACTCGGCGGCCGAGATCGAAACCAGCTACCAGTCGCTCTTGAAAACCATTCGCGAGCGCCCGGCCCGCCTGCGAGCGGACGCCGACGAATAGCGGGCGGTCCGACCTCGAAAATAGTTGATCCGATCAGGACCGCTCGAGGCACCTGCTATCGACCGCTACATCAAACCCGTTTTCTAAGAGCGCCGCCTGCGCGGGTTGGCTCGTCACGTGAGCGCATCGGCCGTACCGGTCAGGATATCGATCCACGCAGAGCGCGATGCGATCTGCTTTCGTTCGCTCGAACCGAGATCACTAGAACATGACTCGTAGAATTCCGCTGCGCGGCAACGCTACAAGGTTTTGGCTACGGTGACGGGCTCGCCAGAAAAGGCAGGAATGCGCGCCCGCGACGCCGCCCCAATGATGCAAGAGCGAGTCGGTGCCGGTAGGTCTGCGCCCGAGACTTGGATACTGCGCGCGACCCCCGAATTCGCGAAGGTGACGACCACCCGCACGGGACCTCCGCGCTCCCCGCAGCCGCTCGCCGCGCCCGCGACACGTGACAGCGCCCCGACCAGCTCCGAGCGGCTGGGGCCGTCGCTGCTGCTACGAGCCGGACGCGAGCTACCCCTGCTGGCGCGGCCGCGTAGCTCGACGGAGGCGGCGCTCTTAGCGCCCATTAGCGGTAAATCGGCGATCGAAACCGTCGGGATGCTGCTGCTGGCCAAGACCGTGGACACGTTGGGTAAGGGTGCACAAGTCGACGCGGCCACGGGCGCGGCGACCGCCGCGACGGAGGCAAGTGCGGCGCTCTTCGCCTCCGGATGCAGCCTGGCATGTCCTAACCACGCTAGCGCGAACGCAGCCGCCGCGACCGCTGCGAGCTCCAACGGCTGGCGCGATTTAGACCTGGTCGGCGCTTCGACGTCCAACGCCGTCGGCGCCACGGTGGAAATCGGGACTCGGTCCTCGCTCGCGTCGCCGACGTCAAACGGTACGCGCGCGGGGCGGGGCAGGGTGACGTCGTCTACCAACGATGGCGCTGATGGGTATTGTGGCAACGCCAGCGAAGTCTGCGGTGGGTCGTTGACGGTGATGCGCGTTCTCCGCAACAGCCCTGAAAGCTCTGGTGTGATCAAAAGCGGGCGCCACTCGACCATGCCCTTTTTCCACACCACGGCTCCGCGCGTCATGCCCTGTCCGTACAGCTTCGCAATCTCGTCATCGCCGAGCTCGAGCTTCACGCTCCAGCGCTCCAGTCCCGGGTGCGGGGAGGACCGCGGCACGGCAAGCTCGGTCGTCGGTGCGCTCGCCGCGTCATGCGGCGGAATGATCTCGAAGCGCGACGGCGCGGGCCGACGCGGTAGCGGTGGGTTGGGCAGCAAACGTCGCGGCCGGGGTGCCCGGTATGACTTCGGAAGGTTCGAGGCTTCGACGCGCAGCATGTGCTCCTCGCGGGATCGACGGGCTGTGAGCGGCCAAGAGCGGTCGCCGGCTAACCGACCTGTGCCCCATACCATGGGCATCCGTCCGAAAGAATCGCTACCGGCCGTCAGATCGACCGGCCTCGGGTTCCACTCGATTGCGGGGCAACTCGGGAGTTTCGGGCCGACCGGAATCGGTTCCACATAGCGGAAATCCATGCTGGGCGGCACGCCCGGCCCCAAAGATGTTGGGCCTCCACTTTGGAGGGCCAGCGGACTCCGAAACGGAGGGCGTCTTCCTATGTCCATTAATCAACCTGCTAATCACAAACATCTAGTCTTAACTAACTAGGTCAGTTGGCATCGCGCGGCGATGGGCGCCGCTTGCCTGTCGTCACGTCCCGACGAGCCCGTGAACGACGCTCGCGCTTGATGTCGCGTCGAGCGAAAACTCGTCGCGGGGCGAACGCGCGTCGCGTTGAGCGAACGCGCGTCGCGTCGAGCGAACACTCGTCGCGTCGAGCGAACACTCGTCGCAGCGCCGCGCGACGCGCGTCGCGGCGCTCATCCGTAGCACCACTAGTGGTGAGCTCGAACGCGCAAGCAGTCGCGTCAACGTCGGCGTAGCTCACGTCGGGCATAACGAAGTTGCTGATCACGTGCTGATGATCGCGAGGCATCGACGCTTCGTTCGAGAGCGCGCGGCGCGGCGCGTTGCAGCTCGTTGCTCAGTCGAACGCACGAGAGCGCGCACGAGAATATCTTAACAACGTTAATCTTTGACTCACGGAGAAGGCGTACCGTCACCTTGCTGCAAACCGGAGGATCTGCCGATGAAACGTGCGCTGCCCCCCTATGTTGCTCTCTCAGCGTTTAGCTGTGCCTTTGCTCTGCCCGTGATTCTAGGTGCCTGCGGCGACGAGGCGGCTCCGCCCATCGTCACCGGGGCCGCAGGTGCTCAAGCCACTGGAGGCAGCACGGTCATTCCTGCGGGCGGCTCCACCGGCATGGCGACCACGGCTGGCTCGACCGCGAGCCCGACCGCGGGCACCAACTCGACGCCGACGGCGGGCACCAACTCCACTGCCGGCAGTGGCGGAAACAGCACTGCCGGCGGGGTTGGCACGACCGCGGGTACCAGCCCGGGCGGCGGTACCAGCATGGCCGGAATGAACAGCGCCGCCGGCACTACGGGAGGCGGCGCGGTCAACGATGCCGCGATTGCCGATTCGCTGAACGGCCAAATGCTGAAAGGCCCCTGCATTTCGGACTTCGATCCGCTCGTCTGCAAGACCGGCAACTGTCCGCCCGCCGACGATCCGGACTTCGCGCTCAGCGGCGTGCTCACGACCGACAAAACGATCACCATCGGTGGTGATCCGGCGAAGGTTTACAACATAACCCTACACATCCAGGGTGAGGTCGAAGCCAAGAGCTACGGCGCAACTGGAGATCAAGAGAAGTCGAAGCAGTCGCCGATGGCCGACGGCTTCCAGGTGGGCGGCACCCCCACCAAGGGCGACGCTTACAACGTGTACATGCTGCGCGTCACCGCGCCCAAGCAGGACTACTTCTTCAACGCCCTCGTTCCGCCTGGTAAGTCCGATCACACGACGTATGGCATCGACTACGTCGGAGTCGTGAAGGCCAACGGCGGCACCACCATGCGCCTCGTGGCGGCCGATCGTAACTGCAGCATGATCAAGAACTGCGGCCCGAACAACAACGGCGGTACGTGTAACGCGCCGATCACGATCGGTAACATCGACCCGGTGGCAAAGGCCAAGAACCCTACGTTCAACTTCACCGAGCCTTTCAACGGTCAGTGGGTGTCAATCGTGGTCACGTCCGTAACCGCTACTTGAGTCGTTGCGCCAAAATCGTGCGGATCCAGCGTCACGAGGTAATTGCGTGAGTAGTCAGAATTCCATTCAGCGTCGGGGCGGGTCCATCTTTGCCCTGGGCGTGTGCCTGCTGTGGTCGTCTGCGGCGAGGGCCGAGCTCACGGTGGCTGAAAAGGACGGCTGGCGACTCTTCACGGAAGGTCGCATCAACAGCTTCCTCAGCTTGGGGTGGGGGGACGATTTACCCGCTCCCACCCCAAGCGCGAGCGGCGTGTCGCATGACGTCGTGGGTGAGGCGGCCCGCGGCGCGGCGGGGCAGAAGACCGATCAAGCCGACGCCAACAACAAGTACTTCGCGATCCGGGGGCGCAACGGCTTCATGGCCACCGTGCTGGGTTTCGGTATCGCGCGCGACTTTACCCCGACGACCAAGGTCAAAGGCTACATCGCGCTCTGGGGCCACGCGGAGACCTACGACCGCGACCGCAACTACGGGTCTGAGTTCGACGTGCGCGAGGGTTACCTCGACTTTACGGGAGGTTGGGGTGAATTCACGGCGGGTCGCACGCTCGGCCTGTTCGGGCGCATCTCGACCGAAATCGACTTCAACTACGGGCACAACTTCGGGCTGGGCTATCCCTGCGGTGACGCAACGGGGCCGACGTGCGGTCACATCGGCACCGGCGTCATGTTCCCGGGCTTCGCCGCCGGCATGTTTTACTCTTCGCCCAAGCTCGGGGGGCTCAGGCTTCAAGCCGGCATCTTCGATCCGGTTCGCGTGCTCGGAGCGCTGGATCGCGCGCCCATGCCGAGGCCCGAAGCCGCGCTGTCGTTCGAGCAGAAGTTCGCGACGGACGGCATGGTCAAGCTTCAGGTCGAAGGTCTTTGGCAGCCTGTTTCCAGGGTCGCCACCGACGCGGTCGGCAACGCGACCCTGCAGAGTGACAAGGTCTGGGGCGTCGCGGGCGGCGCTCGCTTCGAGCTCGGCCCTGTGCGCGTGGGGGCGGCTGCGTTTCGAGGCAAAGGCCTCGGTCAATATTACGCGCTGCAGAACTCGCCCGCTGCGTTCAATCAAGCGACGCACGAGCTCCGTTCGTTTACGGGCATGTACGGGCAAGCCGCGCTGGTGTTCGGTCCCGTGCAGCTCGCCGCCGGCGCCGGCCAGGTGCGGATCGATTTACTGGAAGCCGACGAGCGGAACGACGCGCTCAGCAACGCCAAGAGTCAGACCGGCGTCTCGGCGGCTGTCTACTACAGCGTCTCGGACAACATCGTGGTCGGTCTCGACTACTTCCGTTTTCAGACGGATTGGCACGGCGCTCCCGTTTTGGACCCAGTTTCGATGAACCCAATTGGCCGGCTCGCGCCCGAAAAGCAAGTCGTCAGCTACATCAACGCGGGAGCGACCTACCACTGGTAGGTGCCGGGCATTGGATCATGAGGACAGTGAAACCTCGAGGTAATCGCGTGAATATCCTGAAAAACCTGAAAACCAGCCGCGCTTGTTTCGGGCTCGGCCTCGCCGGCGCAATGCTGTGCCCGCGGCCCGCCGCCGCTGAAGTGACGCTGGTCGAAAAGGACGGTTGGCGCTTCACGTTCGATGGTCGCGTCAACGCCTTTTTGAGCGTGGGCAAGGGTGACGACTTTCCGAAGGCCACGCCCGGCTCCGCGATCCAGGACCACGACGTGATGGGCTCGAAGAACCGCGTGACTCGCAGCCCAGAAATCGGCTGGAAGAGCTCTGGTCAAGAAGACCAAAACGGCAAGTACTTCGCGGCCCGCATCCGCAGCGGCATGGTCGGCAACGTGCTCGGCTTCGGCCTGGTCAAGGACCTGACGCCCAACGTCAAGATCAAGGGCTACATCTCGATCTGGTCCACCGTCGAGAGCCCCGGTCGCGACAAGTGGACGGCGGTCATTCCAGTAACCCGTGAGGGTTATTTCGGCGTCACCGGGCCTTGGGGTAGCACCCGGGTGGGCAGAACCTTTGGCTGGTTCGGTCGAATGTCGACGGAGATCGACATGTTGTACGGCCATGGTTACGGCGTCGGCTTGCCGTGCTCGGACGAGCTGGGCCCCGCGTGCGGTCACGTCGGCACGGGCGTGATTTATCCAGGCTATTCGGCGGGGTTTTCGTACTCCACGCCGAGCTTGGGCGGCTTGCAGGTGCATGCCGGCGTCTACGATCCGATCGTGCTCGGAGTCCCTCAGCCGGAGTGGAAGCGCGCGCCGATCTTGCGGCCCGAAGGCTCGGTGACGTTCGAGACCAAGCTAGGCGCCACTGGCGTGCTCAAAATCGGCGCCGAGGGCATGTTCCAGCCGCTTGCGCGCACCAAGTTGAACGAAGTCGTCGCCGCCGACGGCACGTCCACCACCGTTAAGAGCGACGAGAAGACGTCGGTCTGGGGTGCCTCCGGCGGTGCTCGCTTGGAGATCGGACCCGTGCGCCTCGGTGCGGCGGCGTTCCGCGGCCGCGGCGTCGGTATCACGTACGCGCTGCAGAGCACGACCGCGACGCTCAGCTCCGTAACGGGTGAGCTTCGTACGTTCTCGGGCTTCTATGGTCAGGGCGCGATCGTAGTTGGCAAGCTCCACGTGGCCGTGGGCGCCGGCTCGGCGTCGGCTGATCAGCTCGCGAGCGACCGACAGAACACCGATCTCAGCGTGATCAAATCACAGACCGGTATTTCGGCCGCGCTCTACTTTCACGCCAGCGACAGCGTGGTGCTGGGTCTGGACTACTTCCGCTTCATGGCTCGCTGGTACGGCGCGCCCAAGTCGGTGGTGGGGCCGGACGGCACCGCAGTTCTGGCCGATGGCTCGCTGATGGCCGGCGAGAAGCAGGATCTCAACTTCATCAACGCGGGCGTCACCTATCATTGGTGA
>Ga0164241_10004261_pt1 | contig 13947 bp, 11 predicted proteins | sample OricomyardsoilBY_FD_108780 | JGI IMG/M metagenome (GOLD analysis project Ga0164241, IMG submission 108780) | Backyard soil microbial communities from Emeryville, California, USA - Original compost - Back yard soil (BY) | ecosystem: Environmental > Terrestrial > Soil > Unclassified | place: USA...
ACTCTGGACCCAGCGGGTTGCGCCGCTGCGGACTGGAAGGAATCTCTAGTCGTCCAAATGCGCCAGCAAGGCTTTGAACCCGTCCACGAACGAATTGTGAAAGACTTTCAAGAAGCCCTCGAAAAGCGCCGTTACCGGGAAATTGCTGCGGCACTCAAACTCGCCGAGGACGAGGTTCGCCAGGTCGTCGAAGACCTCAAGGCACTCAATCCTTTTCCAGGACGAGCCTTTTCGCAGCAACCGCCCTCGTACGTGGTTCCCGACGCCCTCATCGCTTTTCGCAACGGCAGCCTCATGCTCGAACTCAACGACGAAGAAATCCCCATTCTCCGTGTGGGAAGTGACTTTCGAGGGAGCCTGGAAGCCGTTGAAAACGACAAGGAGGCCCGTCAGTTTGTCAAACAAAAGGTCGCCGACGCCGAACGGTTTATTCAAGACCTTCGCTATCGAAAAAATACGCTTTTTAAGGTTTGTCGGACTATCATGGAATTCCAGATTGATTTTTTTCGAAGAGGGCCCAAATATCTGAAACCCCTGACCTTAAAGGACGTCGCTCAACAGATTCAAAAGAACGAATCTACGATCAGCCGGGTGACCACTGGCAAGTACGTCCAGACCGAATGGGGAATCTACGAGCTGAAGTACTTTTTTAGTAACGCCGTCTCGTCTCATCAATTTAGCAAGGAGGGAGTCAAAGAAACGGTACGAGAAATTATGGCCGATCAAAAGGACGGCAAGAAGCTTTCGGATCAGAAAATCTCTGACCTCTTGAGCCAAAGAGGTATCGACATCGCGCGCCGAACGGTTACGAAGTACCGCTTGGAACTCGCCAAAGATCATTATTGAGCAAGGAGCAAAATCATGACAGTCACGATCAAGGGAATCCATTACGACATCAGCGATCGCACCCGAGAATTCCTCACCGAGAAATTAGGTCACATTGACCCCTTCAAAGACCTTCTCATGAGCGTTGACGCCACGATTGTTAAAGAAAAGAACGGATATTTGGTAGAGTGCAATGTTCATTTTCGCTGGGGTACTACGGCCCATCTCGAAGAACGGGCTCTCGAACTCTATCCCGCGATTGAAAACTTGATCCACAAACTGGCGGCGAAAGTTTCCAAAGAAAAGGATAAGGCCAGGGATCATCACCCTCACGACAAAGACAAAGTGAAAGAACAAGAGGCCGAGTAAACCATGCCCAAGGCCTTCACCGTTCTCGACTTGCTCGACCTCGATCTCAAAGATCACAACGCCCTCAATTTGGTCTGCAAAGCGGGACGGAAGGGCCTGGTCAAACCGATTACTCAGCCCGACATTAACCGGCCGGGACTCGCCCTCAGCGGCTTTTTCGACGACTTCAACGCCAAACGCCTCCAACTATTTGGCAATGGTGAGACTTCTTACCTTCGAAAGCTGAGCCAAGAATCTCATTGGGAGTCCGTTGAGGAGATGTTTCAGCGTGACATTCCCTGCTGCATTTTTACCAATGCCTACGTTCCCGAAGCCCGGTTACTCGAGTTAGCAGAATCCAACCACGTTCCCATCCTCCTTTCGGATTTGAACTCGTCGGATTTTACGGTGCGCATTATTCGCACCCTGGCCGATGTCTTTGCTCCCCAGAGGACGATTCACGGTGTCTTTGTTGAAGTCTCCGGTGTGGGAGTCCTTTTGCGCGGAGACAGCGGAGTCGGCAAGAGTGAGGCGGCTCTCGAACTGATCGAACGGGGTCACCGTTTAGTCTGCGACGACGCCGTGGAGATTCGGTGTGTCAGCGGCAACACGCTCATGGGCAAGCCGGTGAACCCCACGTTGGGCCATCATTTGGAAGTGCGCGGAATCGGCATCATCAACGTGACTCAACTCTTTGGGGTCGCGGCGATTCAGTTTCACAAAGAAATTGAAATGCTGATCGAGCTCGAAATCTGGGACCCCGCCAAAGAGTACGAGCGTCTAGGAACGACGGATCAGGCCGCCGAGATTTTGGGGGTGAGCCTTCCCTCGATGCGCATCCCCGTCAAACCAGGACGCAACATCGCGATTCTGATCGAAACCGCTGTCATGAACCATCGTCTCAAAAAGATGGGCTTTCATTCCGCCCAGGAATTCAATCAAAACGTGATTCAGTGGCTTGAAAGCGAGAACGCGCGCGCCGTATATTTACGTAAAACTCAGGATAACCAGTTCCTCTAAAGGGTCAAACGGCATGGTAGAACAAGATGTTACGGTAAAAAATAGGGCTGGAATTCACGCCCGGCCGGCCGGGATGATCGTCACGTTGGCCAATAAATTTTCCTCTCAGATCATTATCGAAAAGGAAAATGACAAGATCAACGCGAAGTCGATCATGGGACTCATTACCTTAGGGGTGCTTTGCAATACGACAATCCGTATCTCGGCGGAAGGGGCGGATGAAAGCGCTGCTGTCGAAGCGTTGGTCAAATTGATCGACAACCGCTTTGAAGAGTGATCTTTCTGCATCCAAGCGTTTCGCTCCCTTTCTCAGTTTAGTCGGTCTTCTCGCGGTTATTTCCACCCTCACCCTTTTTTTCTCGGGGCGAATTCTTTCCGACGCGACTTCCGTCCCCAAGTCGCCCAGCGGGGCTCTCTTTTCCCTTGTTTTGGTGCTTCCCCTCACCCTAGCGGGGGCTGTCGGGTATCAAATCTGGCAGATGATTCGAGACCGGCGAGCCGGCAGACCGGGAACCAGTCTCAAAATCCGTATCAGCTTTTATTTTTTGTTAACCACTCTGTTGGCATCGATTCCTCAGGCGGCCCTTTCCCTTAGCTTTATTGATCGGGCCATGAAAACCTGGAGTAGTCAAAAGTGGGGCGACGCTCTTCAGGGTGGGCTTCAAACAGCCCTTGATTACCACCTTGAGCGCGTTCAAAACCTTACGGACACCACACAGTCTTCGTTTCTGGGACAGGCCATCCATCGAGCTCTGGTTTCCAAAGGCTCCCTGAGTGTGGCCTTGGCCGAGGTCAACCTTCGTGCCGATGGATTTCAGGTCTTTGACGACGACGGAAAGGTCATCCTTCATTCCGGACGGCCCGATTCCTGGCTGAAACTCTCTACCCCCCTGCCCCTCGTCGACGGCACGCTCCCCAAACAAAGCGTCGGCCCGAACACCGTTTTGCATCAACTGCGTCATCTCACGCTTGCTGAGGGCAAGTTCGCCGTTGTGGTGTCCCTTATTTTGCCCGTTGGTTTTGACCAAACCTCACGCGGCCTCACCGAAGCCCTCGATAATTTCAACCAACTTCGCCACTCGTCAGACACTTATCGGATCCTTTTCTTTGTCTTCTACGTTGTGCTGGCGCTCCCCATTTTGCTCATTGCCCTTCTCATGAGCTTTACTCAAAGTGACGACCTCGTACGGCCGTTGATTAACCTCGAAGCCGCGACACGAAGGATTGCCGCCGGAGACTACACGACCCGATTGCTGGGTCCAGAGCGAAGCGAGCTGTCGTTTCTGGCGGATTCCTTTAACACCATGACGGCAGAATTGGCGATCAGCCGGACAAAACTCCAACAAAGCGAAAAGATCACGGCTTGGCAAGAAATTGCCCGGCGTTTGGCACATGAACTTCGTAACCCGCTGACTCCCATTCGTCTGTCGGCCGAACGGATCCAACGCCGCAACAGAACCGACCCCGCTAATTTGGCGGAAATCGTAGAACCAGCCGTCTCGGCCATCCTCACAGAGGTCGTTCGCTTGGATACCTTGCTCAAGGAATTTGCGGGCTTTGCCCGGCTTCCCGCGCCGCAGAAAACCTCTGTTCTGCTCAAGCCGTTGGTCACCGATCTTCTGGCGACCTACCAGGCTTCTCATCCCCTTTTGACGACTTCGAGCGATGGAGTCTCGGAAACGGTCCGCCTCATGGCAGACCCGGCCCAACTTGAACAAGTCTTTACGAACCTAATTAAAAATGCCGTTGAGGCCATGAATGGGCAGGGTGAAATCACCGTCGTCACCAACCTTGTCAAAAAGGGACAGGCTTCCTATTGTAGGATTCAGTTGCATGATACAGGACCCGGAATCGGGGCCGACCTGCGAGACCGTGTTTTCCAACCTTATGTAACGTCCAAGCCTTCGGGAACCGGCCTCGGTCTGGCCATCGTCGAACGGATTTTATTTGACCACCAAGGCCGGGTTTGGTTTGAGTCTCAGCCTGGTTTTGGTACGACCTTTTTTCTTGACCTGCCGATGGAGGACCTCGATTGAGTCGAACGCCTTCCCTGCTCATTATTGACGACGAAGAAGGAATCCGGGCCGTACTAGGCGATGTCCTTCGAGACGAGGGATATCTGGTCCGCTTGGCCGCCGACGGCCGCGAGGGCCTTCAAATTCTACGATCTGAACCCATTGACATCGTTTTTCTCGACGTTTGGATGCCGGGAATGGGCGGGCTCGACGTGATGCGTGAGATCCACGAAACCTACCCCGACCTTCCTGTTGTCATGATTTCCGGCCACGCCACCATTGACGCTGCCGTCAAGGCAATTAAGATTGGGGCCTGGGACTTTATCGAAAAGCCCCTCTCGGTGGACAAAACCCTGGCGGTCCTGGCCAATGCCTTGAAGCTCCAAGAACTCAAACGGGAAAACCGTGAGCTGAAAGCCCAACTTTTTATGGAAGACTCGATGATTGGAGAATGCCTTTCCATGAAACGAGTGAAAGAGCTCATTCGCCAGAGCGCGGCCGTCTCTTCTCGCGTCATGATCCTCGGGGAAAACGGCACAGGAAAAGAACTTGTTGCCCGAGAAATCCATCGTCAAAGCGTCCGCTCCCGGCATCCCTTCGTCGAAGTAAATTGTGCGGCCATTCCCGATGCGTTGTTGGAAAGTGAACTGTTTGGTCACGAGAAAGGCGCCTTCACCAGTGCTGTGGCCCGACGAAAGGGCCGATTTGAGCAGGCTGACACCGGGACTCTTTTTTTGGACGAGGTCGCCGACATGAGCCTTTCGGCCCAAGCCAAAGTCCTTCGTGCCGTTCAAGAGGGCCGTTTCGAACGAATTGGCGGCGAGGGGACTTTGACTGTCGATGTTCGTATTATCAGCGCGACCAACAAAGAGGTTCCCCTTGAGGTGGCCGCGGGCCGGTTCCGCGAAGACCTCTTTTATCGTCTCAACGTTATTCCGATTACGGTCCCGCCCTTGCGGGACCGGCGGGAAGACCTTCCCCTCCTGATTGATTATTTTTTTCGAAAGTATCGTGGAACAACCGGGCAAGCCATCCCATCTTTTACTCCCGAAGCCCTTTCCGTTTTACAATCTCACCCCTGGCCCGGAAACATTCGCGAGCTCAAGAATTATTTGGAACGGCTGAGCCTCATGACCAGCGACCTCGAAATCGACGCGGAAGAGGCCAAATCTTTTCTCGGAAATGGAAAGCACGACCCCACCCTAACGAGTCCCCTCACTCCTTGGTCGCATCTGGGGCTCAACGACGCAAAAGATGCTTTTGAGAAAGCCTTTATTGAAGAAAAACTCCGAGAGAACAGATATAATGTCAGTCGGACTGCACAAACGTTGGGGTTGTACGCCAGCAACCTCCACACAAAGCTCAAAAAATTTGCCATTGAGGTGGAACGATGAAGGACGTAACAAAACGTCAAGAAGAAGTCCTCGAATTCATCCGGGACTTTCTCCTGCGAAACAAGTTTCCCCCTACGATTCGTGAGATTGCCACCAATTTTGAAATTTCCGTCAAAGGGGCCTACGATCATGTGAAAGCCCTCGAGAAGAAAGGAATCATCCATTGCAATCAGAACCGGTCGCGTGCGATTGAGATTCTGACAGACAACGACGAAGAATCCGCCCTGGTTTCCGTTCCCATTTTAGGACGAGTTGCCGCTGGAATTCCCATCCTCGCCGAGGAAAACCTCGATGGAAACGTCCTGTTGCCCCAGGATTTTCTTGGGAAAGGGGGAAGTCATTTTGCGTTGCGGGTTAAGGGAGATTCCATGACGGGCGCCGGCATTATGGACGGTGATCTTGCCGTCATTCGAAGTCAGCCCACCGCCGAGAACGGCGAAATCGTCGTGGCCATGACAGACGAAGAAGCGGTCACCTTAAAGCGGTACTTTAAAGAACAGAGTCGCATCAAACTTCAAGCCGAAAACCCTGCGTACAATCCTATCTACGCTCAAGGGGTTCGTATCTTGGGCAAGTTAGTCAGCGTCTTTCGGCGGTACTAATGGCCTCGTCGTCCGATCGTGTTTGGTTACTTTTGGGTCCGGAACACGGTCAAAAGCAAGATTTTTTGGACCAGATCCGCGGCCGATTGACCAAAGAATTTGGTACCGCACCCGAACAGCATAAATTCTACGCGTTCGATACCCCGTTTAGTACGATTCTTTCGCTTCTCCAAAACGGGGACCTTTTTGCCGCGCACAAACTCGTCATTGTCCAAAACACGGATGATTACAAAAAGGCCGATCTCGATCTCATCAAAGGCTACCTCAAGTCGCCGGCGCTGGAGTCGACGCTCGTTCTGGTGTCCGACGAAACCAAAATGGACACCCTCACGCGTGCCTTTGACAAGGATCATTCCAAGATTTTTTGGGAGATGTTTGAGGGACAAAAAAAGGGCTGGGTTCTTCATCATTTTCAAGAACTCGGACTCAAACTGGACCCCGAAGCCGCCGAGTTCTTTTTGGAGATGGTGGACAACAGCACGGACCAGATCCGCCTCGAAGCCCAAAAGCTATTGGTATTTTTCGACAAGGGCGCGACGATCAGCCTTGAAAATCTTGAACACTATCTCGTTCACACCAAAGAAGAAAACGTCTTCACGCTCTTTGAGCGCATTACTTCTGGAGACTTTCCTAAGGCCCTTGAGGTCCTTAAAAAAATTCTCTCGTCCAAGGAATCAGAAGGAATTGGCTTACTGGGCGGACTCACGTGGCAATTCAAGAATCTACTGGCATTTCAGACCAAGCTGAGCCAGCGAATGCCTGCCGAAGAAGCCTTCGCCGTGCTCAAGATTTTTGGTAAAAAAGCGCAGGCCAACCTTCAAACAGGGGCCCGCCGATTTTCCTTGGCCGATCTTCACTTCGTTTTGATTCTGACAGCAGACTTTGACCAACGGCTCCGTCAATTTCGGACGGAATACCACGGGCTCTTGATGGAACTCTATCTCTACTACGTGATCCTCCGCAAAGGCCGCGCGACCGAGACACCTGATTTTGGCTGGCCCTCATCGCTGTCTCATCAAAGGATTTGATCGGGCCATTGGCCCAGTCCTTTTCTGGCCAAAACGGATGGGGAAGCCTAAAATGCGGGAAATGAATCTATTGAAACAGGTACCTTGGCTCGTTTTTGCGGCCGTGTTGGTAGCCGGGAGTACGCTGTGGTTACTCTTTGTCGGCCAGCAGGAAAGCTTCGCCAAGATGGCCTTTCGAAATCAGGTGGAGCGATTGAGCGATGAGCTTTTCCGGTCCCGTCTCGAAGGCAGCCTTTCTTCGTCGTCCCTTCCCGTGGAGGTACAAACCTTTGCCCTCTATACCGCACAGGGTGATTTGGTTTCGTTTTGGGGCTCCCCCGCGCCCGATCGGCTCGATTTGAGTCCATTCGACACCAGGCGGGGTCCGATGATGATTCCGCACAAAAACGGATGGATTCAGTTTATCAAACCCCTTCAACCCCTGCGTCCTCGGATGCCTTTTTTTGCCAACCCTGGTCGGGACGGCCGCCCTGAAAGAATAGCTCCAGACAACTTTCTAGGACACCGACGGCCGATTCAGGGCTACCTTTTCATGACGGTTTCGGCGTCCTCCCTTTTTACGAACCTCTTAGCGTGGACCGTGGGTGCCATTGTCGGCTTGGCGGGTTGGGTAAGTTTTGTCGCCTTTGCTTGCTACCTCTGGTTTAAGTCAAGAAACTACCAAAGCACCCTCGCTCATCACCGGGAACTTCTCCAATTTGCCGAAGCCTCCCGTACGCTCAGCCACGAGCTCCAAAATCCTCTGGCGGCAATTTTGCTTCAAACGGCCCTGCTCAAACGATCTGTCGAGGGTCCTCCTGCGCCGGAAGTCCTGCTGATTGAAGAAGAGGCTCAACGAATGAGTTCTCTCGTTGGCAGAGTGCGCGACTTTCTCAAAGACCCTAAGGGTCAAGTCGAAGCCCTCAATTTAGAAGAGGCAGCCTTAAGCCTAGCCGACCGATTCTCGACTCCGATTCTGGTATCAAGCGATGGAAAGTCCCCCTATTCCGTTTCCTTTGATCCCCACAGACTTCGGTCTGTGGTCGAAAATCTCCTCAAAAACGCCGTCGAGAGTGCTCCCGACAAAAGTCCTGCTGTCCGCTTGTCACGCCCCCGGTCGGGGTGGGTTCGGTTAGAGGTTCTCGACGACGGAGCGGGGTTTACTGTCGAAGCCTTGCGGCAGGCCCTTCAGCCGTTCTACACCACAAAGACAACGGGAACGGGGATTGGGCTGTCCATCGCCGAAGGTTTTGTCCGCGCCGCCGGGGGACGGCTTCGTCTTGAAAATCGCCCTAAGGGCGGGGCCCGAGTCCTTTTGGACCTTCCCTCGCTCGAAAAAGGAAACGCCTTATGAGAATCTTAGTCGCGGACGACGAAAAAAATATTCGTGACGCCCTGGTCAAATGGCTCAAAACATCAGGCTATGAAGCCTTAGGCGTTGAGAATGGGTTAGCCGCTCAGCGCCTTCTCCAAGAAGAAGCGTACGCGGCGGTGATCAGCGACCTCAAGATGCCTGGGATGGACGGGCTCCAGCTTCTCGACTGGTGCCGTACAGAGGGTCCCGACGTTCCCTTTATTATGATCAGCGCCCACGGAGAAATTCGCGACGCGGTCGAGGCCATGCGGCGTGGTGCCAAGGATTACCTGGTGAAACCCTTTGATCCGGTTGAACTCGAAGTCCGCCTGCGAACCACCGTCGAGGCCGATCAAAACGGCCGTCTCGCCCGCTCCCTTCGGAGTCAAACGAAGGTCCAAGGAGCGCCGCCTTCGGCCGCGTGGGCACGGGTTCAGGCCCTCATTACCAAGGCCGCGCCGACAAACGCGCTCATTTTGATCACAGGCGAGAGCGGAACAGGCAAAGAAGTCCTGGCGCGTCAAATTCACGACCTCTCTCCCCGGTCTCAAGGCCCCTTCGTTGCCATCAACGTGGGAGGACTACCGGAAGCCCTCTTGGAAAGTGAGCTTTTTGGGTACGAAAAAGGAGCCTTCACGGGGGCTGATCGCCGGAAAAACGGCCTTTTTGAACTCGCCGATGGAGGAACTCTATTTCTTGATGAAATTGGGGAACTCTCACTCCCCCTCCAAGTAAAACTACTTCGCGTCCTGCAAGAGCGAAAAATTCAACGTTTGGGAGGCACGGTCCCCATTCCTGTGGAGTCTCGAATCTTAGCCGCGACAAACCGAGACCTTGTTTCTGAAGTTCGTGAAGGACGCTTTCGGGAAGACCTTTTCTATCGGCTCAACGTCGTCCCCGCAGCCCTTCCGCCCTTGCGGGAAAGAACCGAAGACCTTCCTTGGCTGAGCCGTAAGCTCCTTCAAAAACTGGCACCTCGAATGGGAAAACCCGTCCCCGAACTCACGGTGACGGCTCTGAATCAATTGGCGGACTATCCCTTTCCCGGAAACATCAGAGAACTGGAAAATCTTTTGGAGAGAGCCCTCATTTTTGCGGAAGGAACGACACTCACTGAAAATGATTTTGGGATTCCAATCGTCAAATTGCAAAACGAAGAGACCTCGCCAGTCAAGCCGGGAACCCTGCGGGAACTGGAGCGCCAAGCCATCATCGGAAGCCTCCTGCGTTGGGAAGGAAATCAAACGCGGGCCGCCGAAGAACTGGGAATTACCCGCCGGACACTCTTCACCAAGATCAAGGAATTGGGGCTCTGATCGTCCAATGGGAAGTCGAGCCAACCAGCCCCATCTCTTACTGATTTTCTCTTGATCACCACGGCCCAGCCCCCTAAACTGAAAAGGAGAGGTTACTGTGAAGAAGACGGGCTCATTGAAGTTCACCATAACTTTTGCTCTGGATCGGGAATGCTTGATTATGCATCCCGACGAGGGATTTGAACTCGGCCTGATGCGGGTGACACACCACGTCCGGCTTTGCCGCAACCTTGATTTGGAAAGCTATCTCAAGGGAATGGAAGGAGATGTTGAGTTCGTCAAGCTCCAACTCCATAACGATTGCCCTCGGGAGACCATTCAAGTTGGACGAACGCTCCACCACCTTTTGGGGAAACCAGAAAAGGCAATTGCTCTCTTCGACGGGCAGCGGCTCTTCCTCCATACCGTATCTTAAACGGAGCTTTCCTTGACTTTACCCCTGACGCGGACGTATTCTCCGGGGGTATTTCCGCATACGTTCTGAGGAGTAGCCATGGGATCCAAGGAAAAGGTCAACCTGTTCCTTTCCGTCTATGAAAGCATCCTGAAGTCTCGAGAGGTCGATCTCTTGGAGCAGGATTACACACAACGGGGAGAGGCGTTTTTTCATGTTTCCGGCAGCGGACACGAGAACATCGCCTTCTTAAACCCTCATTTAATCGCCGACGATTACCTTCATTGCCATTACCGCGATAAGTCTTTAATGATTGCGCGCGGCGTTACCGTCAAACAATTTTTTCTGTCTCTTTTTTGCAAGGACCAAAGTCATAGCCGCGGACGACAAATGTCGGCGCACCTCTCTGATCCTTCCAAAAAAGTTCTGAGTCTCGTCGGACCTGTCGGTAACAACGCGCTTCAAGCCGTCGGTGTGGCTTCCGTCATTAAGCCTCAGGAGACCAAGCCCCTCGTCCTGTGTGCCGTAGGTGAGGGAACCAGCCAGCAAGGCGAAGTCCTCGAAGCCATTGCTCACGCTGTACGGGAGACCCTTCCCGTCCTCTTTGTCATTGAAGACAACAATTGGGCCATTTCGACCAAAACCGGCGGCAAGACGTTCTACAACACGCCCGAAGGCGACGCAACGGAGTTCTACGGGATTCCGATTGTTCGCGTTGACGGACGCGACGCCGAACTCACCTACGAAACCTTTGGCCGCGTCGTGAAGCAAATTCGTGAGGATCGCCGTCCCGCCATCGTTGTCTTTCAGGTGAAACGTCTCAACAGCCACACCAACGCCGACGATCAGCGCACCTACCGCACCGGCGAAGAAATCGAAGAGACCCGCAAAAAAGACGATCCGATTCCCAAACTTCGCCAATGGCTTCTCGATAACGGGACCGACGCCAAAGAATTGGACGCGCTTGACGCCCGAATCAAGGCCTCGGTTCTTGCCGACAGCATCGAGGCTCAGGACAGCCCCGATCCGCAGCCCAATTTTGACGCCAAAGCCCCTTTGCCGGCGGGTCTTGCCGATCCCGCGCGCGAGTACCTCGGGGGAAAAGACGGTGATCAAATCACCATGCTCGAAGCCATGCGCGAGGTTCTGAAAAATCGCCTCAGTTGGGATCCTAAGGTCACGCTCTTTGGAGAGGACATCGAAGACCCCAAGGGCGACGTTTTTGGGGTGACGAAGGGACTCAGTCAAGCCTTCCCGGGCCGAATTCAAAACTCGCCCCTGGCCGAATCGACGATTGTCGGCGTGGCCGTGGGCCAAGCCTTGGCGGGAGCACATCCTGTAGGCTTCCTCCAGTTTGCCGATTTTTTTGCCATTGCGTACAACCAAATCTTTGCCGAGCTCGGTTCCATGTACTGGCGAACCGACGGCGGCTGGACCGCTCCCGTCATCCTGATGGTAAGTTGCGGAGGCTTCAAGCCCGGACTAGGGCCGTTTCACGCTTCGAGCATGGAAAGCATCGCGGCTCACACGCCCGGCATCGACGTGTTTCTGCCGGCAACCGCCGGTGACGCGGCCGGCTTGCTCAATGCCGCGTTTGAGTCCAAACGTCCCACCATTTTCTTCTACCCCAAGAGCTGTCTGAACGACCGAAGCCAATCCACAAGCCGCGACGTGGCCCGACAACTCGCCGCCATTGGAATTGGACGAAAACATCGTGACGGTGAACACATTACCTTTATCTGCTGGGGAAATACGTTGAACCTCAGCTTAAAGGCAGCCGATGCGTTGGCCCAGGTCGGAGTGACCAGCGACGTAATCGACCTGCGTTCGATTAGTCCCTGGGACACCGAAATGGTCCTTGCGTCTGTCCGGAAAACCGGCCACGTCATCATTGCTCAGGAAGACAACATTTCGGCCTCGGTCGCGAGCGAAGTGGCGGCCACGATTGCCGAGCGCGCTGGGACAACCGTCATTGTACGCCGTGTCAGCCGCCCCGATACCTACGTCCCGTTTCACTTCGACAACCAACTCGAAGTTCTGCCCAGCTACAAGAAGATTTTAACCGCTGCCGTAGAAATCCTTGGGGGAGACCTGACCTGGACCCTCGATGCCAAAGGTGAAGACGGTTTCGCCTTTGTGGAAGCCGTTGGTTCGAGTCCGTCGGACGAGTCCGTCACCGTGCTTGAATGGAAGGTCCAAAAAGGAGACGCCCTTAAACCGGGGCTTAAGCTGGCAGAAATGGAAGCCGACAAGGCGGCCTTTGACCTGAGTTGCCCTCTCGAAGGAACGCTTGCTGAAATCTTGGTTCCGGTTGGCGACATGGTCAAAGTGGGGACTCCGCTCCTCAAAGTAGCCACCGGGAACTTCCGTGTCTCCAAAAAGCCCGTGACTCTTGAAAACCCTGGGACACCAAACATTCGTGTCACGCCGCCTGCGGCCCGTTCCTCGTCGTCCGCAGCGGCAAATCGGGTTTCTGGTCCCGTAGCCGGTATTGCTGGCCTCAAGGTTGCCCCCGGATCACGGATTGTCAGTAATCAAGAAATTTTTGAAAAGTGTCCCGAATGGACCCCCGAAGACATTCTCAAACGAATTGGGATCGAGAGCCGTCATTGGGCCAGCGACGACGAAGACACGGTGTCCTTGGCCGTCAGGGCTTCCCGTGAGCTCCTTGCCAGCCAAAACCTCACGGCCCAAGACTTGACAGCCGTCTTCTGCACAACGGGAACCCCTACGAAAATTACGCCCTCAACCGCGTGTTTGGTTTTGGCAGAACTGAGTGCGGGAATGAATCCGTTGCCTGAAATGCAGGCGCAAGACATCAACTCGGCGTGTTCGGGTTATCTCTACGGACTTCAGGCCGCTTACGACCACCTCTTGCACAACCCGGAAGGGCGCGTCCTCGTCCTCACAACCGAAGTCTTGAGCCGCCGCACTGACCCGACCGACTTTCAAACCGCGCCTATTTTTGGCGACGCGGCGTCGGCCACTTTGGTTGTGGGCGCGGCCAGAGCGAAGCAGATGCTCGCCACCTACGACCGGCCTGAATTATCTGCCAAGGCCGAAAACGGTGATATTCTCCGCGTTCCGCTCGAACTGGAGCAGTCGATTTATCAAGACGGGCCCAAGGTTTACCTGGAAGCCGTCAAACACATGATCGCTCAGTTGGAAAAAGCCTGTGCGGCCGAAGGAATTACCGTTCACGATCTCGATCTGGTCGTGGGCCACCAAGCCAATCAACGGATTCTCAATGCGATTCGGCAGAAAACCAAGTTGCCCGAAGAAAAGATTTTCAGCAATATTCGCCACTACGGAAACACGTCTTCGAGCTCCATTCCGCTGGCCTTATTCGATCTGATGCCGAGTTTGAAGCCCGGCAAAATCATCGGCCTCACAGCCTTTGGGGGAGGATTCACCTTCGGCGGGGCGATCCTCAGGACCCGCTAAGTGGCGCTTTCACGAGTTCAATACGCCGACCTCGTCTCGCGGGCCTTGGCCGAAGACCTGGGGCGAGGCGGAGACCTCACCACAGACGCCGTCTTTGGTCCTGAACACCGAAGCCGGTTTCTGATTCGGTCGCGTGAACCCGGAGTTCTCGCGGGACTTGAACCCGCGCTCGAAGCCTTCACTCAACTTTCGGCCGAAGTTTTGATCGAGCGCCTTTCTCAAGATGGA
>Ga0164241_10004262_pt1 | contig 13945 bp, 12 predicted proteins | sample OricomyardsoilBY_FD_108780 | JGI IMG/M metagenome (GOLD analysis project Ga0164241, IMG submission 108780) | Backyard soil microbial communities from Emeryville, California, USA - Original compost - Back yard soil (BY) | ecosystem: Environmental > Terrestrial > Soil > Unclassified | place: USA...
ACGCCTGCCTGCGGATGGCCAACTCCGCCTCGTTGCTGCTGCCCGTCTCCAACCTCACCAACCTGCTGGCGCTGCCGAGTCTCGACGTGACCTTCACCGGGTTCGCGGTCCGCACCGCCCCGGTGCTGGCGGTGGTCCTCGTGGTGGAGTACGCCGGGCTGCGCCTGCTCTTCCGCGACCGGCTCACCAGCCGCCCGGAGCCCGACCTCGCACCTCCGATCCCGATGCCGACCTTCCCGGTGTCGGTCGTGGTCATGATGCTGGCCGGCTTCGCGGTGGTCTCGCCGCTCGGAGGCGAGCCCTGGTGGGCCTCGCTGGCCGCAGCGGTCGTGCTCGGCGTGTGGGCGGTCCGGCGCGGACTCGCCCGACCCATCCACCTGGTGCACGCGACCCATCCGGGCTTCGCGATCTGGGTGCTTGCCCTGGGCGTCGTCGTGGCGGGCCTGGCCGAGGGGTTTCTGGGCGACACCGTCCGCGACCTCGTCCCGGAGTCGGCGTCGCTCGGAGCCCTCGCCGTGATCGCGGTACTGGCGACGGTGCTCGCCAACGTCCTGACCAACCTGTCGGCGACCCTGCTGCTGGTACCGATCGTGGCCCCCTTGGGTACGACGGCCGTGCTGGCGGCACTGGTCGGCCTCAACATCGGCGCCGGTCTCACCTGGACCGGATCGCTCGCGAACCTGCTCTGGCGACGCACCCTCCGCCGCCACCGCCGTACGCCGTCCAACGCGGCGTTCCATCGGGTCTCGCTGACGATCACGCCCGTTTCGCTGCTGGCCGCCGTCCTGATGCTCTGGCTGACGAGTTGAGTAGGTGAGAATGGGGCGCGTGAGCCCGACCGGTGCGCGGCTCGGCCGTCCGCCGCTGCTGCTCGTGATCCCCGCCGTGCTGGCTTCTCTCCTCCTCGTCGTCCCGCTGGTGACCTTGGTCGCGGACACTCCGTGGAGCGACTTCGGTGACCAGATCACCTCCACCGCCGTGGGAGACGCTCTCCGGCTCACCGTCCTGGCCTCGGCCCTGACGGTGGTGTTCTGCCTGCTTCTCGGGACGCCCCTGGCCTGGCTGCTCGCCCGGGTCGCCTTCCCCGGGCGCTCGATCGTGCGCGCCGCCGTGACCGTGCCGTTGGTGCTGCCGCCGGTCGTCGCCGGTGTCGCGCTGGTGACAGCGCTGGGCCGCACCGGCGCTATCGGCCGTCCGCTCTACGAGTGGTTCGGCGTCACCATCCCCTACACGACCACCGCCGTGGTGATCGCGCACACGTTCGTCTCCCTGCCCTTCTACGTGCTGAGCGTGGAGGGCGCGCTGCGGTCGGCCGGCGAGGAGTACGACGCGGTCGCAGCCACGCTCGGCGCCGATCGCTGGACGACGTTCCGACGCGTGACGCTCCCGCTGGCCTTCCCCGGTGTCCTGGCCGGGTCAGCGCTCGCCTGGGCCCGGTCGCTCGGGGAGTTCGGCGCGACGATCACCTTCGCCGGCAACTACCCGGGCACCACCCAGACGATGCCGTCCCTGATCTATACCCAGCTCCAGAGCGACCCGATGGTCGCCCGCACCGTGAGCATGGTGCTGCTCGTGGTGTCGATCGCCGTGCTGGCGTTGCTCCGCAACCGATGGCTGACCCGCCCATGAGCCGCGGAGACCTCCGATGAGCGGGCTCGAACTCGGGCTCACCGTCCCCGGACGCGTGAGCGTGGCGGCGGTCGCCGAGCCCGGCCAGGTGGTCGGCGTGATCGGCCCGAACGGCGCCGGCAAGTCGACGCTGCTGCGGGCGGTCGCCGGCATCGTGCCGGTGCGCGGAGAGGTGCGCGTCGACGACCGGAGCTGGTCCCGCCTCACCGTCCGGGAGCGAGCCGTCGGGATGGCCTTCCAGGACCAGCTGCTGTTCCCCCATCTGAGCGCGCTCGAGAACGTGGCCTTCGGGCCGCGGACCGCCGGCGCGTCCCGGAGCCAAGCGCGGCGCACCGCCCAGTCCTGGCTCGACCGGTTCGAGGTCGGCGATCTCGCCCGGCGCAAGCCGCGGCAGCTGTCAGGTGGTCAGGCCCAGCGCGTCTCGATCGCGCGCGCCCTCGCCACCGACCCGCGGGTCCTGCTGCTGGACGAACCGTTCTCGGGCCTCGACGTCGGGGTCGCGGCCGGGTTGCGGGTCGAGCTGGCGCGCCACCTCACGGCGTACGACGGCGTCACGTTGCTGGTCACCCACGACGCGATCGACGCCCTCACCCTCGCCGACGTGGTCTGGGTGCTGGAGGGCGGCGAGCTCGTCCAGGTCGGCCCGCCGCGCGAGGTCGCCGCTCGCCCGCTGACCCGGCACGTCGCCCGGCTGGTCGGGCTCAACGTGCTCACCGAGGGCGGCCGGTTCTGGTCGTTCAGCCCGAGCGCGGTCACCGTCTCGCCCGACGAGCCGTCCGGCTCGGCCCGCCACCGCTGGCCCGGCACCGTGACCAGCCTGGCGCCGCACGGTGACGCCGTACGCCTGCTCGTGTCGGGCGAGCACGATCTGCTGGCGGACGTCACCCCCGCGTCGGTCACCGAGCTGAGGCTGACGCCCGGCCGGGCCGTCTGGCTGTCGGTCAAGGAGACCGCCGTCGACATCTACAGCGCCGAGTCGAACGGCGGTTGACCGGTACCCTCTCGCCATGACCGAGAGCCTCGAGACCGCGCCCGACACGCCGGATCGCAACCTCGCGCTCGAGCTCGTGCGCGTCACCGAGGCCGCGGCGCTCGCGGCCGCTCGCTGGGTCGGCCGCGGTGACAAGGAGGGCGCGGACGGCGTCGCCGTCGACGCGATGCGGAAGGTGATCGCGACGGTCCAGATGCGGGGCGTCGTGGTGATCGGCGAGGGCGAGAAGGACAACGCGCCCATGCTCTACAACGGCGAGCAAGTGGGCGACGGCACCGGCCCGGAGTGCGACGTCGCGGTCGACCCGATCGACGGCACGACGCTGACGGCCAAGGGCATGAACAACGCCGTCTCCGTGCTCGCCGTCGCCCCCCGGGGCTCCATGTACGACCCCTCGGCGGTGTTCTACATGGAGAAGCTGGTCACCGGCCCGGAGGCGGCGGCCGCCGTCGACATCCGTGCTCCCGTCGCCGAGAACATCCACGCCGTCGCCAAGGCCAAGGGCTCCCGCCCCGAGGACGTCACCGTGGTCATGCTCGACAGGCCTCGGCATGCGCAGCTCGCCGACGAGGTCCGCGCGACCGGTGCCCGGATCAAGTTCATCACCGACGGCGACGTCGCCGGTGCGATCATGGCGGCGCGACCCAACACCGGCATCGACATGCTGCTCGGCATCGGCGGTACCCCGGAGGGGATCATCGCGGCGACCGCGATGAAGTGCGTGGGCGGCATCATCCAGGGCCGGTTGTGGCCCAAGGACGACGCCGAGCGGCAGCGCGCGATCGACGCCGGCCACGACCTCGACCCCGACCACGTGCTCTCGACCGACGACCTGGTCACCGCCGACGACTGCTTCTTCGTCGCCAGCGGCATCACCGACGGCGAGCTCATGCAGGGCGTGCACTTCCGCGCCCACGGCGCCACCTCCGAGTCGCTGGTGATGCGCTCGCGCAGCGGGACGGTCCGGCTGATCGCCAGCGAGCACCGCTTCGAGAAGCTCCACGACCTCTGACCGCCGAGGTGGGAGAAGTCCCGGCCCGAGGTGGGAGAAGTCCCGGCCCGAGGTGGGAGAAGTCCCGGCCCGAGGTGGGAGAAGCCCGGATCTCCCGTCGCCCTTTCAGCCACCTCGCGGGGAGGTGGCGTGGGCGACGACCTCACAGACCGCCCGGATCGCGGCCGGGTCGACCACCATGCCGAGGTGTGACGACCGCACCTCGACCGGGGTGGCGAGCGGGTCGATGCAGGCCCGCCAGTCGACGATCCCGTCGCGCCGCGAGTAGACCGAGGTGAACGCCACGTCGGGCGGCAGCGGCAGCCGGCTCTCGTCGAAGCGGGTGCGGGCACACTCCCCCGCGACGCACTCGAGCGCCATCAGCCCGGGTACGCCGACGCGGCTCAACCGGACCAGCGCGTCCAGGCTCCGCGTCAGCGCAGCGTGGTGGGCACCCGGCGCGAGCATCGGGCTGCCGAGGGTGACGATGCCCGCCACCAGGTCCGGCCGGCGTACGGCGAGCCCGCGCGCGAGCAGACCGCCGAGGCTGTGCCCGACCACCGTGACCCGACGGCCGCGCCGTGCCACGACCGACTCGAGCCGGTCCTCCAGCAGAGCGCCGGCGCGTGAGGTGCAGTCGATGTTCGCGCGGATGCCGGACCGGTAGGTGCGGTGTCCCTCCGCGCGGAGTGCCCGAGCGAGCGCGGACAGCGTGGCGTCGCCCGCCAGGAAACCCGGGACCAGCACCACCGGGTCCAGGTCGGAGCGCGGGCCGGCCGCGTGCAGGTTCGACCGAGCACCTCGCGCGTATCCGCCGAGGCGCGACCAGGCCAGGCGGCTCGCCTCGGTGATGACGCTGGCTTCGCGGAGCACGGCTCGGCGCCCCGGGACGGCGTACCCCTCGGGGATCAGGAAGTCGGCGACGGCGAACGTGGCCACGAGACCCGACGGTACGACGAGTCAGCCGTGGTGTCCGACACATCTCCGGACCGTGTCCCGGTCGCAACCATGAGGTTGACTGGAGGCATGACCGGCTCCGCATCCGTCGTCCCGGAGACACCTCCGCCGACACGTGACGAGCCACCGCGGGTGCCGTCATCCGACGAGATGTTCGCTCACGTCTCGACCGGCGTGGACCTGTGCTACCGCACCTACGGCGACCCCGCTGACGAGCCGATGTTGCTGCTGATGGGGTTGGCCAGTCCGCTGATCTGGTGGGATCCGACCTTCTGCTCGATGCTCGCCCAGCAGGGCTACTTCGTGATCACTCCCGACAACCGCGACGTCGGTCTGTCGACCAAGCTCAGCGGGCGGGTGACCCGGCGCATGCTCTTCCGTGCCTACGCCGGACTGCCCGTGCGCGCGGCGTACTCGATGTCCGACATGGCCCGAGACGAGCTCGCCCTGCTCGACCACCTCGGTATCGAGAGCGCGCATGTCGTGGGGGTCTCGATGGGCGGGATGATCGCGCAGACGATGGCGATCGAGCACCCGGAGCGGGTGCGGTCGTTGACCAGCATCATGTCGACGACTGGCAGACGTCTCGTCGGTTGGCAGAACCCGCGTCTCTTCCCGGCGCTGCTCCGGCCCCTCCGTCCCGGCCGCGATGCGTACGCCGACGACAGCGTGATGATGTGGAAGCTGATCGGCTCCCCCGGCTACCCGCGCCCCGAGCAGGACACCCGCGACGTGGCCTACCAGACCTACGACCGCGGGATCTCTCCGCCGGGCACCCTTCGCCAGATGGTCGCGGTCCTGACCCAACCCAACCGGGAGAAGCGTCTCCGCGACCTCCGGATCCCGACCCTGGTGATCCACGGCCTGTCCGACCGGATGGTCCACGTCTCGGGTGGCCGGGCCACCGCCGCGGCGATCCCGGGCGCCGAGCTGCTCCTGGTCGACGGCATGGGCCATGACCTCCCACCCGAGCTGTTCCGCACCTTCGCCGACGCGATCCATCGCACCGCGTCACGCGCCTGACCCCCCGGTTCGCCCGCGCTTCGGGCCCGTGATCCAGTAGGTGAGACGTGTCCCGGTCAGCGCGGACCGCGGAACCCGAAGGCACACACGACGAATTCCGTCAAGGGTTGCGGTGACCTGCAATAACGACTAGACGTGACGTAGTTCACCTTTCGTGGAGGGAGCGCATCATGCAGGTCCCCCAGCGATCTCGGGGGGGACTGTTCCCCCTCGGTCACTCGGGCAAGCGTCGGCGTGCAGCCGGCACTCTCGCCGCGCTCGCCACCGCCGCCGGGCTGCTCACGGCGTGTGGTGGAGACGGCGGCACACCCACGCTGGTCTGGTACACCAACCCTGACCCCGGTGGGCAGGCGGCGATCGCTCAACGCTGCACCGCGGACAGCGACGGCGCCTACAAGATCGAGACCCAGGTGCTGCCGCAGGACGCCAGCCAGCAGCGCGTTCAGCTCGCCCGGCGGCTCGCCGCGGGAGACAGCAGCATCGACCTGATGAGCCTCGACCCGGCCTTCACCGCGGAGTTCGCGGCCGCCGACTACGTCGTACCGGTGCCGCAGGACGTGCAGCAGGAGCTGCCCGAGGCCTTCAAGGGCGCCGTGACGGCGTCGACCTGGAACAAGCAGCTCGTGGTGGCGCCCTTCTGGTCCAACGTGCAGGCCCTCTGGTACCGCAAGTCCTTCGCCGAGAAGGCCGGGCTCGACATGAGCCAGCCGGTCACCTGGGACCAGATCATCGACGCCGCGGCCAAGAACGGCGGCACGGTCGGCGTGCAGGCCAACAAGTACGAGGGCTACGTGGTGTGGATCAACGCGCTCGTGATGGGAGCCGGCGGCACCATCGTGTCGGACCCGAACGCCGGCGTCGACGCGACGATCGACATCGACTCCGACGCGGGCGAGGCAGCCGCGGACGTGATCAACAAGCTCGCCCACTCCAAGGCGGCCGAGCCCGATCTGTCGGTGTCCAACGAGGGCACGGTGCTCGCTCCGTTCGCCACCGACCAGGGCGCCTTCCAGGTGAACTGGACCTTCATCTACTCCAACTACGGCACGGACAAGGCAGTGCTGGACGACCTGGGCTGGACGACCTATCCCGAGACTGTCCAGGGCGAGCCGGCGCGTCCGCCGTACGGCGGCATCGGCATCGGGGTGAGCACGACCTCGAACCACGAAGAGCTCGACTGGAAGGCGGTCGAGTGCATCACGTCTCCGGACAACCAGGGCCAGTACGCCGTCGACACCGGCAACATGCCGTCCAGTGCTGCCGGCTACGCCTTCGACAAGCTCCAGAAGGCCTACCCGGCCAGTCTGCTGCAGCTCTTTCAGAAGAGCGTCGTCGACGCCGGACCGCGTCCGCTGACGCCGTACTGGAGTGACATCTCCGGAGCCATCCAGAGCACGTGGCACCCGGCGAACTCGGTCACCCAGAGCACGCCGGCGAGCTCTCAGTCATTCATCCAGCAGATCCTGGAAGGGAAGGCGCTGTTGTGACTACCACCGTCGCTACCCCGGCACAGACGGAGCCCGGGAAGCGGAGCGCGCAAAGAAGCGACCGCTCCGCGGCGGAGAACCGACTCGGGCAGAAGCTGGTCGCACCGGCTGTGATCGTGATGCTCCTGGTCACGGCCTACCCGATGATCCAGGCCATCTACCTCTCGCTGTACCGCTACCGGCTCACGACGCCGGACGACAGGGGCTTCGTCGGGCTCAGCAACTACGGCGTGATCCTCACCGACTCCCTGTTCTGGCGAGACACGCTCAACACAGTGATCATCATGGTGGTCACGGTGGTGATCGAGCTGGTGATCGGCTTCGCCTTCGCGATGGTGATGCACCGGATCATGATCGCCCGGGGCCTGATGCGGACCGCGATCCTGATCCCCTACGGGATCGTCACCGTGGTCTCGGCGTTCGCCTGGCAGTTCGCGTTCAGCATCAACAACGGCTTCGTGAACTCCTGGTTCAGCTGGCTGCCCTGGATCTCCGCCGACCAGAACTGGTTCGGTGACCACTGGCACGCGATGTTCGCGATCATGGTGTCGGAGATCTGGAAGACCACGCCGTTCATGTCGCTCCTGCTCCTGGCCGGTCTCTCACAGGTCTCCGAGGACATGATCGAGGCCGCGCAGGTGGACGGAGCCACCTGGTGGCAACGCCTCTACAAGGTGATCCTGCCGAACATGCGGGCGGCCATCATGGTGGCCGTGCTGTTCCGAGCGCTCGACGCGTTCCGGATCTTCGACCAGATCGCGATCATGACCGCGGGCGCACAGAACACCGAGTCGTCGTCGTTCCTGACCTACCGACAAGTAATCCAGCAGATGCAGCTCGGCATGGGTTCGGCCCTGTCGGTGCTGCTGTTCATCGCGGTGCTGATCATCGCGTTCTTGATCGTCAAGCTGTTCCGGGTCGATCTGGCCTCGGCACGAGGGGAGGGCTGATGAAGCAACGGCTGACACCCGCCACCATCATCGGGTTCATCGTGATCTTGATCTGGTGCCTGCTACCGGTCGCCTGGATCCTGTCGCTGTCGTTCAAGTCGGTGGCCGAGACCACGTCCGGCAGCCCCCAGTTCCTGCCGAAGTCGTGGACCATCCAGAACTACAAGGACATCTTGAACAACGGTGACTTCACCGACGCGCTGCGCAACTCGTTCGGGATCGCCATCATCGCGACGCTGCTGTCGGTGATCTTCGCGATGTTCGCGGCGTACGCCATCGCCCGGCTGGACTTCAAGGGCAAGCGACTGGTCCTCTCACTCGCTCTCGCGATCGCGATGTTCCCGGTGGTGTCGCTGATCAGTCCCCTGTTCGACATGTGGCGCACGTTCCACCTGTTCAACACCTGGCCGGGGCTGATCATCCCCTACCTGACGTTCACGCTGCCGCTGGCGATCTGGACCCTGTCGGCCTTCTTCCGGGAGATTCCGTGGGAGATGGAGCAGGCGGCCCAGGTGGACGGCGCCACCTCATGGCAGGCGTTCCGGAAGGTGATCGTCCCGCTCGCGGCACCCGGCGTGTTCACGGCGGCGATCCTCACCTTCTTCTTCGCGTGGAACGAGTACGCACTGGCGATCTCGTTGACCTCGACGACCAGGTCGCGCACCGTGCCCGCCCAGATGTCCTACTTCGTGGGACCTGACCCGTTCAACCCGCCGTACTCGCTTCTTGCGACGGCGTCCGTGATCGTCACGATCCCCGTGATCATCATCGTCCTCTTGTTCCAGCGCAGAATCGTCGCCGGTCTGACATCCGGCGCAGTGAAGGGTTGATCCAATGGCTGCCATCGAGATGAAGAACATCGTCAAGCAGTACGGCGACGGGTTCCCGGCCGTCAACGACGTCTCCATCGACGTCGAGGACGGGGAGTTCATGATCCTCGTCGGCCCGTCCGGCTGCGGGAAGTCCACCTTGTTGCGGATGATCGTCGGGCTCGAGGACATCACCTCCGGCGACATGGTGATCGGCGGGAAGCGGGTCAACGACCTGGCCCCACGGGACCGCAACCTGGCGATGGTGTTCCAGAACTACGCGCTCTACCCCCACCTGACCGTGTACGAGAACATCGCATTCCCGTTGCGGCTCGCGGGCGCGAGCAACGAGGAGGTCGACAAGAAGGTCCGTGAGGCCTCGGCGACGCTCGAGCTCGACGAGCACCTCGACCGCAAGCCGGGCAACCTGTCCGGCGGTCAACGGCAGCGTGTGGCCATGGGCCGGGCGATCGTGCGGGACGCCCAGGCGTTCCTGTTCGACGAGCCGCTGTCCAACCTCGACGCCAAGCTGCGCGGTCAGATGCGCACCGAGATCTCCCGACTGCAGCGCCGGCTCGGCATCACCACGGTCTACGTCACCCACGACCAGACCGAGGCGATGACGCTCGGCGACCGGGTCGCGGTCCTCAAGCGAGGGATCCTCCAGCAGCTCGCCACCCCGCGCGAGCTCTACACCAACCCCAGCAACCTCTTCGTCGCCGGCTTCATCGGCAGCCCGCCGATGAACTTCCTGCCCGCCACGGTCGAAGGGAACACGGTCAAGCTGCCGTTCGGATCGGTGACCATCCCGGGGGACATGGCGAAGAAGGCCGAGGGCAAGGGACTGCTGATGGCCGGGATCCGCCCGGAGCACTTCGAGGACGCCGCCGTGGTCGACTCAGCGAAGAAGAGCTCGGGCTCGACCTTCAAGGCGACAGTCGACGTCGTGGAGTGGCTGGGCAACGAGGCCTACGCCTACGTCCCCTTCGAGGCGCCGCCCGAGGTGCAGGAGCAGCTGCTCCAGCTCGAGCGCGACCTCGACGGCGAGTCCCTGCGCACGCAGCTGGTCATCTCCCTGGACGGCGCGAGCCGGATCAAGGAAGGCGATGAGGCCGACATCTGGGTCGACGGCTCCAAGCTCCACCTGTTCGACCCGGCCACCGGCGAGAACCTCACCGTGGACGCGTCCGCGGCGGGGACGATCCCGTCCGACACCGCGACCAGCGACGTTGCGGAGCAGCAGGACGCGGTCGCCACGCCGGCCGAGCAGGAGGGGACTACCGGGACCTGAGCTCACGCTTCTGGCCGGGCGCGGGTCGACGTGACACGTCCACGCCGCCCATCAGGGCGAACCCGCGAATGCGGACGACGGGACTGTTCGCATCCAGCTCGGGCGGCGTTCGGTCGGAGGGACCGCTGAAGGCGCCCATGATCCCGGTGCCCTCCATGATCACCTGGGTATGCGGGTTCACCTTGATGTCGGCACCGCCCATGATCGCGTTGACGGTGATCACCACCTCGCGAGCGGCGAACTGCGCCCGCCGTAGGTCGAGGTCGGCGCCGCCCATGAAGCAGTTCACGGTCAGGTGCTGCGGCACCACCCAGACACCTTTGCGCTCCACTCCGCTCAGGATCGCCAGGTGCTTCTCCTCGGCGGCGCCGGGCACCACCCGCGACGGGGTCGCCTCGGCGGCCGGCTGCACCGGCAGCTTCGCCGCGGTCTGGACGGGAAGGTCGAGGGTGATCGGCACCAGGTCGGCGTACGTGCGGGCGGAGTACGTCGCCTCCAGGCGCTCGTCGAGCTCGTCCATGTCGATCCGGCCCTCGCCGGCGGCCTCCCGCAGCACCTCGGCCACCTTGTGCCGGTCGTCGTCCGAGATCCGCAGCTGCGAAGGGTCCTGCGCGTCCATGGGAGTCAATCTAGTAGGCGGCCGACGACGAGGTCTCGGACGATGGCTCGGTCGACACGGTGCTCGAAGCCGCGGTACGTCGCGTCGTCGCGGGGCTCGAGGCCGGCGTCGGCCAGGAGCGAGAGTGCCTCGTCACGCGGACAGGTGCGGGTGTTGACAGCGATCCCGACCGCTCCCCCGGGACGCAGGACGCGCACCCAGCCGGGGAGCGCCTCGGCCAGGAGCTCGAGCGGGCGTCGGCGCAGACCACCGTCTCCGTCGTGGCTACCGTGCTGCACGCCGTACGGCGCATCGGTGACCACTGCGTCGACACTGGCGGCCCGGAAGACGTCGGCGGTGGCCCGGGTGTCGGCGAGGGCAGCGGTCAGCGTGATCGTGTCCCCGGCCGCCCACGCCTCCTTGGTGGTGGCGAGCTCGACGTCGAGCCGGCGGCCGAGGGTCTGGCCCTCCCGGCGCAGCTTGGCGGCGCTAGCGGTGTGCTTGAGGCGCTTGTCCTTCAGCCAGCGGGGCAGGAAGGCGACATAGGCGTCGAAGTCCTTCGCGTCCCGGTCGACGCCTGACGCGTGCCAGCCGTACATCAGCACCTGGTTGAGGGTCGTCCCGCGCCCGCAGAGCGGGTCCAGGACGCGCAGCCGATCGGTGAGCATCCGACCGGCGCTCTGCGAGGCGAGCACGGTGACGTTGAGCAACAGCTTGGTGAACAGCTCGTTGGTCTTGCCCTGGTACTTCAGGATCGTGAGCAGGTCGTCGTCGAGACAGTCCAGGCGATGGAGCTCGACGGGTCGGAACGCGTCGTCGGGCCGACGCTCGAAGAGCGCGAACGCGGTCGAGACGTTGGCGACGTGGGCCAGCGCCGCCTCGTCGAGGTCTCCGTCGAACGTCACGTACTCGACGCCCGCCACCTCCTCCGGCCGCGCGCCGCCGAGCCGCCCGGCGAGCACGGTGTCCGCGAGGACGCCGAGCTCGGCGACGGTGAGCGCCGCGGCGGTGCGCGCGTAGACGCGGTTGGCGGAGGGTGAGACGAGCAGCGCGTAGCGGCTCATGAGCCCAAGCGTGCCCCGGTGCCGGTGTCGAACACATGGACCTGAGACGGCTCGGGCAGGGCATGGACGACGTCGCCCTTCTGCACCCGGCCGCGCTCCTGCGCACGCACGATCAACAGCTGCCGTTCGTCCCCGATGTCGGCGAACGCGTGCACATAGCTGTCGGCACCCAGCTCCTCGACCATCAAGACCTCCATCGCCAGTCCACCCTGGCCGGCGGGGACGAGGCGGAACGCCTCGGGGAGTACGCCGAGGGTGACCGTTTCGCGAACGCCGTCCTGACCCGGCGGCACCGGGACCCGGATATCGCCGACGGCGGCGTACCCCTCGACCGCTTGGGTCTCGATCAGGTTCATCCGCGGAGAGCCGATGAAACCGGCGACGAAGAGGTTCGCAGGGCGGTCGTAGAGGGTCAGGGGTGCGTCGACCTGTTGGAGCTCCCCGTCGTTCATCACGGCCACGCGGTGGCCCATGGTCATCGCCTCGACCTGGTCGTGGGTCACGTAGACCGTCGTCGTCCCGAGCTCGGCCTGGAGCCGGGCGATGTCCGCCCGCGTCTGCACCCGCATCTTCGCGTCGAGGTTCGACAGCGGCTCGTCCATGCAGAACACCGAAGGGTTCCGGACGATGGCGCGGCCCATCGCCACCCGCTGCCGCTGGCCGCCCGACAACGCACGCGGCTTGCGCTCGAGGTAGTCGGTGAGCCCGAGCATCTGCGCGGCCGTCAGCACCCGCTCCTTGCGCTCGGCCGACTTCATCTTGGCCATCCGGAGCGCGAAGCCCATGTTCTCGGCCACGGTCATGTGGGGGTAGAGCGCGTAGTTCTGGAACACCATCGCGATGTCGCGGTCCTTCGGCGGTACGCCGGTCACGTCACGGTCGCCGATGAAGACGCCACCGGCGTCGACCGGCTCCAGCCCGGCCAACATCCGCAGGGTCGTGGACTTGCCACAGCCCGACGGACCGACGAGCACCATGAACTCGCCGTCCTGGATCTCCAGGTCGAGGCCGGCGACCGCCGGCGCCGACGCACCGGGGTACCACCGCTGCGCCCCTTTGAACGTCACCGTCGCCACGGTTCACACCTCTCGTCGTGCTCCACGATCCCACTCACAGCCCGTGCTTGGCGATCACGTCTGCATACCACCGCGCCGAGTCCTTGAGCGTGCGGCGCTGGTCGTCGAGGTCGACGCGGACGAGTCCGAACCGCTTCTCGTAGCCCCACGCCCACTCGAAGTTGTCCAGCAGCGTCCACACGTAGTAGCCGCGGACGTCGACTCCTTGGCGGAGCGCGGCGAGGACCGCGCCGAGGTGTGCCCGCAGGTAGTCGATCCGGTCCTGGTCGTGGACGGTCCCGTCCTCGACGACGTCGTGAGCTCCGAGACCGTTCTCGGTCACGCTGATGGGCAGCCCGATGTCGCGCTGCACCCGGAGCAGCAGGTCGGTCAGTCCCGACGGCACGATCGGCCATCCCATCACCGTCCGCGGACCGGGGATGTCGGCGTAGAACGCCCGATGAGTGCCGGGGAAGGGAGCGCCCGGGCCGACCCCGACCCGACTCGGGTTGTAGAAGTTCACGCCCACCGAGTCCAGCTCGACCCCGATCTCCGCCTCGTCGCCGTCGCGGAGGAACGACCAGTCCGTCAACCCGGCGGTCGTGGCCCGCAGCTCGTCGGAGTACCCGCCACCGAACATCGGGTCGGTGAACATCCGGTTCGCGATCAGGTCCGCGTGCTGGGCCGCCGCTATGTCCTCCGGCCGCTCGGAGGCCGCCTGGACCTGATGGAGGTTCAGCGCCACCGAGACGTCCGAGCCCTTGGGGAGCACGTCGCGCAGCGCGGTCACCGCGCGGCCGTGAGCGAGGTTGAGGTGGTGCGCCGCTCGGTAGGCCAGCGCGTCCTCGGTCCGTCCCGGTGCGTGCTCGCCGCTGGCGTAGCCCAGGTACGCCGAGCACCAGGGCTCGTTCAGCGTGGTGATCGCGGGCACCCGGTCCCCCAGCTCCTTGCCGAGCACCAGCGCGTAGTCCACGAACCGGTCCGGGAGATCACGCGAGAGCCACCCGCCGGCGTCCCCGACGTCGAGGCTCTGCGGCAGGTCCCAGTGGTACAGCGTCATCAGGGGCCGGATCCCGCGCTCGAGCAGGCCGTCCACGAGG
>Ga0164241_10004263_pt1 | contig 13944 bp, 12 predicted proteins | sample OricomyardsoilBY_FD_108780 | JGI IMG/M metagenome (GOLD analysis project Ga0164241, IMG submission 108780) | Backyard soil microbial communities from Emeryville, California, USA - Original compost - Back yard soil (BY) | ecosystem: Environmental > Terrestrial > Soil > Unclassified | place: USA...
CGGTAGACCAGCACCACGATGTCGTCGTCCCCGCCGCGGCGGCCGGACGCGTCGAGCACCCGGTCCGCGAGCGCCTCGGCGGGCGCCTGCCTGCCGTCCACCACCGCCTGCACCGCGGTCGCGATGCCGGTGTCGATGGGCGCGCCGCTGCGCTCGACCAGGCCGTCGGTGTAGAGCAGCAGGGTCGCGCCGGGCGCCACCGTGATCACGGCCTCCGGCCGCGGCCTGCCGGTACGCACGGCGAGTGGGACCGAGGTGGCCGCGTCGAGCAGGGTGTGCCCGCCGTCCGGGCCGGCCAGGATCGCCGGCGGGTGCCCGGCGGCGGACTAGCGCAGCTCCCCCGTGGCGGGGTCGAGCCGCGCGCACAGCACTGTCGTGCAGGCGGCGCCCTCGAGCAGGCCGGCGAACCCGTCGAGCGCGGTGAGCGCCGCCGCGGGGTCGTCGTGCTGCAGCAGCAGGGCCCGGCACGCGCTGCGCAGCTGGCCCATCACTGTCGCCGCCGCGAGCCCGCGGCCCACGCAGTCGCCGACCACCAGGCCGATGGCCTCGCCGGGCAGCTCCACCACGTCGTACCAGTCGCCGCCGACCTCGAGCGGGCTGTGCGCCGGCTCGTAGCGCGTGGCGAACCCGGTCGGCAGCGTCGCCGGGCCGAGGATCGACCGCTGCAGCGTCACCGCCACCGTGCGCTGCTGCTCGAACGAGCGGGCCCGGCTCAGCGCCAGGCCGAGCTGTCCGCACAGCGCGCGTAGCAGGTTGCGGTCCGCGCTGGTCACCGGCCGCTCGCCGGGCAGCTCCAGCCACACCGCGACGTCGTCGCCGACCACGTCGACGGTGGCGGCGACGCCTCCGCCCGTGCCGGCTGCCGGGTCCGCGGGCCGGGCGAGCACCGCGGGACCGGTGCGCAGCCGCAGGTCGTCGAGGACCTCGCGGACGTGGCGGGGCAGCGCGTCCCACGACCGGCCCTCGTCCGGCGCGATCACCCGGGCCTTGCCGTCCCCGCCGGGGTTCTCGCGGCCGTTCTCGCCGCCCCAGCCGACCACGACCACCGCACTCGCGTCCCACGGCGTGCCCAGCACGCGGACCGCGACCGTCAGCACCTCGGCCACGTCGGTGGTCTCGGCGAGCGCGGCGGCGAACCGCGCCTGCAGGGCCTCGCGCTCGCTGTGGTGGTGGCGCAGCCGGGCGAGCTCGATGCTCGAGCGCACCCGCGCCAGCAGCTCGACCGGGGAGAACGGCTTGACCAGGTAGTCGTCCGCGCCCGCACGCAGGCCCGCGGCGGTCGCCTCGACGCCCGCCTGCGCGGACAGCAGGATGACCGGGATGCCCTCGGTGGCCGGGTCGCTGCGTAACGCGTCGAGCAGCTCGAGGCCGGTCAGGCGCGGCATGGCGACGTCGGCGAGCACCAGCGCCGGGCGCGCCTGCCGCACGGCGTCGAGCGCGGCCAGCCCGTCCGGCGCGGTCCGGACCGGCCACTGTGGACGGAGCAGCTGCTCGAGGTAGCGGCGCAGGTCCGCGTTGTCCTCGACGACCAGCACCGGTGGGCCCTCCGGCGCGGTGGCCGGCTCGGGCAGGTCGGTGGCGACCCAGCCGAGCGCCTCGGCCAGGTGCACCTCGCGGACCCAACCCGGCACGGGCGCGGTGGTGCCGGGACCGCCTGCGCCGTAGGGCACGCGGACCTCGAACGTGCTGCCGGCGCCGGGTGTGCTGGTGACCGAGACGGCGCCGGAGTGCAGCGCGACCAGCTCGTGCACGAGCGCGAGCCCGATGCCCGCGCCTTCGACGGTGCGCCCGACCGCGCCGTGCACGCGGTGGAATCGCCGGAACAGCAGGGGAATCTGGTCGGGCGGGATGCCGATCCCGGTGTCGGTGACCGACATCCGGACGTCCTGCCCGTCCCCGGTCAGGCGCAGCGTGATCGTGCCGGCGAGGGTGAACTTGAGCGCGTTGGAGAGCAGGTTCAGCACGATCCGCTCCCACATCTCCCGGTCCACGTAGGCCATCCGCTCCAGCGGTGGACAGTCCACGACGAACTCGAGCCCGCCGCGTTCGATGGCGGGCGCGAAGGAGGCGGCGACGGCGCGGGTCAGCTCGGCCAGCTCGGTGGCGACCGGCTCGGGCCGCAGCCCGCCGCCGGTGATGCGGGTGAAATCGAGGATGTTGTTGAGCAGCCTGCGCAACCGCGCGGCGTTGCGGCGCACGAGCCGGACGCGCTCCCGCTGCGTGGGCGGCAGCGGTTCGGCGGTGTCGCCGAGCGCCTCCTCGGCGGGCGCGGACACGAGGGTCAGCGGGGTGCGCAGCTCGTGGCTGGCGTTGGCGAACAGGTCGGTCTTGGCCCGGTCCAGGTCGGACAGTGCGGCGATGGTGCGCTGCCCCTCCTCGTGCGCGGCGGCGCTGCGCAGGGCGGCGGTGACGACGGCCGCGGCGGCCTCGAGGAACTCCCGCGTCGCCGGCCCGGTGACGAGCACGCCGAGTCCGTCGTCCAGGGGCAGCACCCGAGCGTCGTCCGCGGGAGGCTGCGCGGGATCCAGGGTGTCCGGCGCCGAACCCTCCGGCCACGCGGCGGCCAGCCGCAAGCCGGGCTGGTCGGCGGCCGCCAGGTACACGGCCGCGAACCCCAGGTCCCCCAGTGCCGACACGGCCGCGGGCGCGACCTGCGCCGGGTCGGTGCAGGCGGCCAGGCGCACGGCCAGGTCGCCGAGGGCGCGCAGGTGCGCCAGGTCGGTCTCACTCAACGTCGAACCTCCGGCGCGCGAGCCTATCGGGCGAGCTCGGCCACCGCGGACAGCAGGCGGTCCACATCGGACTCGTCGGTGTACGGGGCGAGGCCGGCCCGCACGCCGCCCTCGGTACCCAGGCCGAGGTGCGCGGCGCACTCCAGCGCGTAGAACGTGCCGGCGGGTGCGTTCACGCCGCGCCGCGCCAGTTCCTCGTACATCTCCTCCGGCGTGCGGCCGCCGACGTTGAACAGCGCCGTTGGGGTGCGCCTGCGGTCCGGGTCGCCGTAGCGGGTCACGCCGGGGATGCTCGCGAGGCCCGCGTCGAGCCGGTTCAGCAGCACCGCCTCGTGCTTCTCCACGGCCGTCATCGACGCGACCAACCGCTCGCGGCGGGTCCCGGTGCCCGGCACGAGGCCGGCCAGGAAGTCGATCGCCGCGGTGGTGCCCGCCAGCAGCTCGTAGGGCAGCGTGCCCAGCTCGAACCGCTCCGGCACGTCGTCGGGCATCGGCGCCAGCTTGTCCGGGTGCAGCGTCTCCAGCAGCGCGGGTGACGCGTGCAGGAACCCCAGGTGCGGGCCGAGGAACTTGTACGGTGAGCAGGCGTAGAAGTCGCCGCCGAGCGCGGCGACGTCCACGACGTCGTGCGGCGTCAGGTGCACACCGTCCATATAGGTCAGTGCGCCGACCGCGCGGGCGGCGGCCGCTATGGCGGGCACGTCCGGGCGGGTGCCCAGCAGGTTCGACGCCGCCGTGACCGCGACCAGCCGGGTGCGCGGCGAGAGGACCGCCTCGACGTCGGCGACCGAGAGGATCGCGGTGGCCGGGTCGAAGTCCACCCAGCGCAGCGTCGCGCCGGCCGCGGCGGCGGCGTGCACCCACGGGCGGATGTTCGCGTCGTGGTCGAGGCGGGTCACCACCACCTCGTCGCCGGGGCCCCACTGCTTGGCCAGCGCCCGCGACACGTCGTAGGTCAGCTGGGTCATGCTGCGCCCGAAGACGATGCCGCCCGCCTCGCCGTTGACCAGGTCGGCGGCCGCTGCCCGGGCCGCCGCGACGATGTCCTCCGCGCGCTGCTCGGCCCTGGTGACCGTGCCGCGGTTGGCCACCGCCGCGCGCAGGGTGGCGGCCACCGCGTCGGCGACAGCGTTCGGTGACTGCGAGCCGCCGGGGCCGTCGAAGTGGGCGGCGCCTTCGGCAAGCGCCGGGAACTCGGCCCGCACGGCGGCCGCGTCGTAGGTCATGGGTACCTCCAGCTCGGGGTCCCTGCCTACATTAGAGATCGAGCTCCACGACGACCGCCGCGTGATCGGACGCCTGCCCGGACGCTTCGGTCAGCTCGGGATAGACCGGCCATCTGTTCTTGTCGTTCTGCTGCTTCCGGCTGCCCCACAGGCCTTTCCGGAATAATCGACCGCCGGTGACCTTGACGTTCTTGGAGAAGAACACGTAGTCGAAGCGGTTGCGCAGCGAGCAGGTGTCGAACGTGCCGGGCCAGCCGCCGGTGTCGAACTTCGGCGAGTCGTAGCAGGACAGCAGCGGTTCGTCGAACAGCGCCTTCAGGTTCGCCGGCGGCGCGTCGTTCGTGCGCGGGCCCTCGTTCAGGTCGCCGAGCACCATGACCCGCTTGCGCGCGGCCACCAGCTTCTTCGCGATCCCGTGCACGGTCTGCGCCTGCAGCTTCCGCTTCTCCCCGCCGCCGCCGGACTGCGACTTGAAGTGGTTGACCAGCAGGTTGATCAGCTTGCCGGACGGGACGCGGATCTCGTACTGCGCGCAGTCGCGGCTGAACACCGGCTCGTTGCCGTTCTTGACATCGACGTTCGAGGTGATCGACTCGATGTCGAAGCCGCGCTTGGTCATGATGCCGACGTCGATGCCCCGGTCGTCGTTGCCGTCCACGAGCATCACGTGCTCGTACCGGCCGCCCAGCAGCTCCTTGTTGAGCCGGACGAGAGACGGCCGGTCCTCCGCCTCGACGATCGCGATCACGTCGGCGTCGATGTCGGCGATCACCCGCGCGGTCATCCGGGTGGCGGCCTCGTCGACCGCCTCGACGGCGAGTTCGGCCCAGCCGATCCAGTCGCCCCGGCCGCCCGCCACGATCTCGACGTCCTTGGCGGTGTCGGTGGGCTGGCGGTCGAACTTGCCGCGGTTGGCACGCAGCCACGCCCACTTCGGGGTCTGCGTCGACCGTTTGCGGATCGCGCCCTTGTCGTTGCGGTAGTAGATATCCAGGCGCACCAGCAGGTCAGCCATTGTGCGCTTGTCGGTCTCGGAGTACTCGGGCTTCTGGATCAGCGCGTTGAAGTCCCGGTACGCGGTGAGCACGGGCTCGTTCGACGCCCAGTCGACGGTGTCGAACGCGCGGGGTCGGGCGAAGAGGTTCTCGACGTTGAAGGACGCCACCACAACCTTGGCCATACCTGAAGGAGCGCGCGGCCGATCCGGACGTTACGGGCGGCGCCCCAGGAAGCCCAGCAGCCGCTCGTCCGCGGGCGCCCGGGCGGGCACGGCGATGGGCGCGGCGAAGCGCACCGGCCGGTCCGCCTCGCTCACCAGATACGGCGAGAGCGCGAGCAACTCCTGTGCCAGCGGGGGCGGCAGCGGGTGGTCGCGGCCGAGCGACCGCGCGACGTCCCAGCCGTGCACGGCCACCTCGACCGCGCCCGCGGTCGCCAGGACCGCGGTCGTCAGCGCGGCGTCGCCGACCTCCGCGTCCTCGCGCCGGGTGCCGGTCCACTCGCCGAGCAGCAGGCAGGCCCGGTCGCGGACGGCGGCCACCGGGTCCGCGGGCGGGCGCGGCTCCGGCACGGCGAGGCACACCCGGCCGAGCGTGGCGGCCTCGTGCAGCGCCGCGAGGGACCCGTCGAGGTGGGCGAGCAGCGCGTGGAGGTCCCACGACCGGCACGGCGTCGGCGCGCCCAGCTCCGCGCCGGTCACCGCGTGCAGAGCGCCGAGGGTGTAGTTGATCGCCCGCTCCAGCAGCCCGACCCCGCCCGCGAGCGCAAGCGGGTGCCCGGCCGTCACGGGGTGTCCAGCACGGCGTCCGGCAGGCCGAACGTGTCGAACAGGCGGTGGTCGAAGAACGACACGACATGCGTGATGCCGCCGCCGGTGACGGTGAGCACCTGCAGGCAGAACCGGTGGAACGCGCCGTCGTCGCCGCGCAGGTACATGCCGAGCGCGGGCGCGCCGTTCGCGGACGTGGTCACCAGCCGGAAGTCGCCGGGCCCGCCGGGGCACTGCCCGGACAGGTGCCGCGCGACCTGCTCGGGACCGCGGAACCAGGTGGGGAACGGCGGCATCTCCCACACCGCGTCCTGCGCCAGCAGCGCCACGATCGCGTCCACGTCCTTGCGCTCGAACGCCGAGACGTAGCCCTCCAGCAGCTCGCGGGCGCGTTCCTCGGCGGGCTCGGTCACCGACTCCGGCGTCGGCGCCACCTCGTGCAGCTGCGCCCGCGCCCGCTGCAGCGCGCTGTTGACCGCCGCGGTCGACGTGTCGAGCAGCTCGGCCACCTCGGCGGCCCGCCAGGCGAGCACGTCACGCAGGATCAGCACGGCCCGCTGCCGCGGCGGCAGGTGCTGCAGCGCCGCGACGAACGCGAGCCGCATGCTCTCCCGCGAGGTCACGACCGCGGCCGGATCGGCGTCGGGGTCCTCGCCGGTCGGGATGGGTTCCAGCCACGGCACCTCGGGGCGCGTCTCCAGGGGCTGCCCGCCTTCCTCACTCGGGCCGCCGAGCCCGGCGGGCAGCGGGCGGCGGCCACGGCTCTCCAGCGCGGTCAGGCACGCGCTCGTGGCGATCCGGTACAGCCAGGTGCGCAGCGTCGAGCGGCCCTCGAACCTCTCGAACGCGCGCCAGGCCCGCAGGTAGGTCTCCTGCACCAGGTCCTCGGCGTCGTGCACCGAGCCGAGCATCCGGTAGCAGTGCGCGAGCAGCTCCCGCCGGTACGGGTCGGCCTGGCTCAGGAAGTCCGGCTGCACCGGCTGGTCCGCCCTGGTCACGGCATGCTCCTCTCGTGGCTGCCACCAGTTAAGACCAGCGGGCCGACGAAGACTCATCGGCGCGGCGATGAGTTTCCCCCGCGGCGCGGGTCGGTATGGGCATGGAGACCGTGCACGAGACCGCGACCCGCCGGGAGTGGCTGGGGCTGGCGGTGCTGGCGCTGCCCGCGCTGCTGGCGTCGCTGGACATGAGCGTGCTGTTCCTCGCCCTGCCGCACCTGGCCGCCGACCTGCACGCCGGCAGCACCCAGCAGCTGTGGATCCTCGACAGCTACGGGTTCCTGCTGGCCGGCTTCCTCGTCACGATGGGGACGCTCGGCGACCGGATCGGCAGGCGCAGGCTGCTGATGATCGGCGGGTCGGCCTTCGGCGTGGCGTCGGTGGTGGCCGCGTACTCGACCAGCCCGCAGATGCTGATCGCCGCCCGCGCGGTGCTCGGCGTGGCGGGCGCGACGCTCATGCCGTCCACGCTCGCGCTGATCCGCACGATGTTCCGCGCTCCCCGCCAGCGCGCGACGGCGATCGCCGCGTGGATGAGCTGCTTCATGGCCGGCACCGCGATCGGCCCGCTGGTCGGCGGTGTGCTGCTCGAGTGGTTCTGGTGGGGCTCGGTGTTCCTGCTGGCCGTGCCGGTGATGCTGGTGCTGCTCGCGACCGCGCCCGCGCTGCTGCCCGAGCACCGCGAGCAGCACGCCGGGCGGCTCGACCTGGTCAGCGTGGCGCTCTCGCTCGCGGCGATCCTGCCCGCGGTCTACGGCGTGAAGGAGCTGACCCGTGGCGCGAGCCCGCTTGCGATCGCCGCGATCCTGGTGGGGCTCGCGTTCGGCGTCATGTTCGTGCTGCGCCAGCGCCGGCTCGCGCACCCGCTGCTGGACCTGCGGCTGTTCGGCGAGCGCTCGTTCCGGGCGAGCCTCGGGATCATGTTCGGCGGGGCGATCGTGATGGCCGGGACGTTCCTGTTCATCCCCGTGTTCTTCCAGCAGGTGCTGGGTTTCTCGCCGCTGCGGGCCGGGCTGTGGACCCTGCCGCCGACCGTCGCGATGATCGCCAGCAGCCAGCTGACCCCGGTGCTGGCCCGCCGGTTCGGGCCGCCGCGGGTGATGGCGGTGAGCCTGCTCGTCGCCGCGCTCGGCTGCGCGCTGATTACGGGGGTGTCCGCGACCGGTGGGCTGCCGTTGCTGGTTGCCGGGTTCCTGCTGGCTTGCGTCGGGGTGGCGCCGCCGACGGCGCTGGGCACCGAGCTGCTGATCGGCTCCGTGCCACCGGCCCGCGCCGGGTCGGCCGCCGCGGTGTCGGAGACGAGCAACGAGCTGGGCATCGCGATCGGGCTCGCCACGTTCGGCAGCATCGGCGCCGCCGTGTACGCCGGACACGTCTCGGTGCCCGCCGGGGTGCCCGCCGCCGCGGGGGAGAGTCTCAACGGGGCGGTCGCGCTGGCGGCGTCGCTGCCCGAGCGGGTCACCGGGCCGCTGCTGGACTCCGCGCGCGGCGCGTACACGCTCGGGCTGAACACCGTGGCGCTGCTGGGCTTCGTGCTGTTCACCGCGCTCGCGATCGTGGCCTTCAGGATTTTTCGCCGGCCGACCGATGAGTTCGCGGACCCGCCCGCGTTACACGGGCACACGTCCACGAAATCAGGAGGAGACGATCATGGCGAAGGTCATGTCAGCGATGTCGATGTCGCTCGACGGGTACGTCAACGGCGCGAACGACAGCCGGGAGGTCCCGCTGGGGATCGGCGGTGACCGGCTGCACGACTGGCTCGACCCGGCGCGGAACACGCCCGAGGACACGGCGCTGCTGGGCGAGCTGGTCGACGGTGCGGGCGCGATCGTGATGGGCCGCAAGTCGTTCGACATCTGCGAGGGTGACGGCGGCTGGGGGGACGGGGGCCCGGCCGGCGACGTGCCGTGCTTCGTCGTCACGCACCGGCCGCCGCCTGCGAACGCGGCGAGGGTCTTCACGTTCGTCCACGACGGGGTGGCCGCCGCGATCGAGCAGGCCAAAGCCGCGGCGGGGGACAAGGTCGTGGGGCTGCACGGCGCCACCACGCTGCAGCAGGGGCTCGCGGCAGGCCTGGTCGACGGGATCCTCGTGCACCTGATCCCGGTGCTGCTGGGCGACGGCGTGCGGCTGCTCGACAACATCGGCGGCAAGCCCATCTCCCTGGAGCGAGAGCGAGTGCTGACCACCCCGCTGGCGACGCACATCGAGTACCGCGTGGTGCGGTGAAACGGAACCGGGCGGCCCGACGGGCCGCCCGGTTCTTCCCCTGTGGAGCGGGCGGCCCGCCCCCTGGCTGGGCCGCCCGAGCTTTGTGTTGTGGACGGGCGACCCGCTGGGAAGCGGGGCGGGCCGCCCGGGTCTGTTATGCGGCGATCGCGGCCGGGTGGTGCGTGGCGCGGGCGGCGGTCAGGCTCGCCTCGCACGCGGCGACCAGCTGGCGGTCGGCGCGGGTGGTGGCGCCGCGGTGGCAGCGCGGGCAGTGCAGCGTCACCGTGCGGGTCACCTCGTCCACCGCGATCTCCAGCGCGCGGCGGCACGGGCGGCACCAGCGGTGCCCGGTGACCTCGATGACGTGCAGGTCGCTGTGGCTGCATTCGTGGATCCACCGGCGGTGCACGCGGCAGGTCAGCCGGTCGAGCGGGTCCAGCCAGCCGGTGTCCTCGGCGTCGTCCTCGGCGGCCAGTGCGTCGACGAGGTTGGACACGCGCGGGGTCGGCTCGGTCCGGTTGTCGACCAGTGTCAGCGTCGCGGTCATTGGACTGTCCTTCCCTGCGGTGTGCTGTCATCAACACGTCGAAACAGCCCCGCCGGAAACGACATCCGGTCACGAAAAAGCCACGAAATTCGACCGAACGGCTGCCGCCGGTCGGCCCGTTGACCGCTTGTGATCCGTCGGCTTCATGAGGTGAGGTGACACCGCGGCCATCCCGCCGTCCCGGCCCTGTGCCGGTGCCCCTGTTAGAAGGCGGAAAACATGCACAAAGTTCGAAGAGTCCGAAAAGTCGCTGTCTTAACGGCGACCGCGGCACTGGCCACGGCGGGCGTCATCGCCACCGCCCCCGTGGCCACCGCCGCGCCGATGAGTGCGGCCGCGGTGAGCGGCCTGGCCGGCTCACTCGGCGCGGACCGCACGGCGGGCGTCTACCGCGACGCCACCGGGCGGATGACCGTCAACGTCACCGACACGGCGGCCGCGGCCGCCGTGCGCGCCGCGGGCGCGCAAGCACGGGTCGTCTCGTTCAGTGACCGGGAGCTCGCCCAGCTCATGGGCCGGCTCGACACCGGCACCGCGGGCACGGCCTGGGCGGTCGACCCGGTCGCCAATCAGCTCGTGATCAGCGTCGACCCGGCCGCGGCCGGCGCCGACCTGACCCGGTTGCGCGCCGCCGCGGCACAGTCGCACGGCGCCGCTCGGGTGGCGACGCTGAGCGGCGCGCTCACCCCGTTGATCTCCGGCGGGGACGCGATCTACGGCGGTCAGTTCCGCTGCTCGCTCGGTTTCAACGTGCGCAGCGGCAACACCTACTCGTTCCTCACCGCGGGCCACTGCACGGACGAGGCGAGCGAGTGGTTCTCCAATCAGAACCACAGCACCAAGCTCGGTGACCGGACCGGGACCAGCTTCCCCGGCAACGACTACGGCATCGTGCGCTACACCAACACGTCGATCTCTGTCGACGGCACGGTCGGTGGCCAGGACATCACCTCTGCCGCGAACGCGTTCGTCGGCGAGTCGGTGACCCGCCGCGGCAGCACCACGGGTGTCCACAGTGGAACCGTGCAGGCGCTCAACGTCACCGTCCACTACTCGGGCGGCGGCACGGTGCGCGGCATGATCCAGACGAACGTCTGCGCGGAGCCCGGTGACAGCGGTGGCCCGCTGTACGACCGGACGACCGCGGTCGGCCTGACGTCCGGCGGCAGTGGCGACTGCCGGTCCGGTGGCACGACGTTCTTCCAGCCGGTGACCGAGGCCTTGAGCAAGTACGGCGTCTCGGTGTTCTGATCGGATAACCGGTGCCGGTGGACCCGGGGCACGCCGGCACCGGGATCCGATCGTTCTCGCGCTCAGCCCGCGTCTTCGCGCAGCATCGCGACCGCCTTCTCGATGCGCCGCTGCCGGGTCTCCTCCTTCTTCGCGGCCACGATGGGATCCACGTGCGCGCGCTGATGGCTGAACGACAGCTTGTCGAAGTTCGCCCTGGCAGCGGGCTCGGCGTCGAGCGCGGCGGCGAAGTCGGCAGGCACCTCGAGGACCCGTTTCTCGGTGTCCAGCTCGACCGTCACGTCGACCTCGTCGCCCGCCTGCACACCCGCCTTCGCGCGGTTGTCGGCCGAGAGCGGCAGCATGAAGCGGCCACTCATGGTGGCCACCGTGCTGCGGTACGTGTGCGCGCCGATCGTCACCTTCACCGCCGGCTTGCGGCCCGAGCCCAGCTCGTCGACCACCGAGGCGGGCACCTCGATGCCCGTCGCCGTCTTCCCGGCCTGCAACACCGTCGCCCGGAATCTCATGGCATTCTCCCCACGGCTGCGTCGATCGCGGCTGGTGAGAATACGGCTCGCGCGGCCAGCCCGGCCATGCCGACGAGCGGCGCGTCGTCGCCGAGCACGGCCGGGCCCACGTCCAGCCCGCGCGCGGCCACCTCGTGCGCCTGCTGCCCGAGCGTCTCGGCCAGCCCCGCCCGGAACGGCGCCAGCGCACCGATCTCCCCACCGACCCGCACCCGGTGCGGGTTGAGGATCGTGACCACCGTGGCGAGCACCGTGCCCAGCAGGCGCCCGGCGTCCGTCGCGAGCGCCACCGCCCGCGGGTCGCCCGCGGTCACCCGGCGCACCACGTCAGGCAGCGTGCGCACCCCGTCCGGTCGCAGCGCGCGCACCAGTGCCGCGCCGCTCGCCAGCGCCGCCACGCAGCCGCGCCGCCCGCAGGAGCAGCGTTCGTCGCGTTCGTCGATGCGGATGTGCCCGATCTCGCCCGCGCACCCGGTCGCCCCGCGGTGCGGCTGCCCGCCGATCACCACACCGGCCCCGATCCCGGAGCCGACCCACACGCCGAGCACGGTCGCCTGCGGGCTGCCCGCGGCCAGGTACTCGCCGTAGGCGAGCGCGTTCGCGTCGTTCTCCAGCTGCACGTCCACGCCCAGCCCGTCGCGGAACACCTCCCGCAGCGGCCGGTCGCGCCACGCCGCCATGGTCGGCGGCATGAGCGAGACGCCGGCGCCGTGGTCGAGCTGGCCCGGCACGGCGAACCCGACGGCGGCGAGGTCACCCGCGCGGTCCAGCTCGGACAGCTGCGCGCGTGCCGTGTCGAGCAGCCACGGCAGCACGTGGTCGGGCTCGTGGCCGGCGGGCAGCCGCTCGCGGCGCACGGTCAGGATGCTGCCGAGCAGGTCCGCGACACCCGCGGTCGCGTGCGTGGCGCCGAGGTGGGCCACGACCGCGACCCGGCTCGCCTGGTCCGTGCCCAGCAGCGCGGCCCGCCGCCCGCCCGAGGACGCCCGGTGCCCGACGGTGCCGATCACGCGCAGCCGGGTCAGCGCGTCCAGCCGCTCGACGAGCGTGGCGCGCGAGAGGCCCGTCCGCTGACCCAGTTCCTGGCGGGTCAGCGGGCCCTCGTCGCGTAACACGGCGAAAACCTGGCCCGCACTAGAACGATTGACGTCGGCCATCACACCCGCCTAGATTTGCTTGCAGGACTTCTGTTCAATTATTAGACAGAAGTGGCCGCGAGGAGGTGCCGTGAGGCCCCAACTGGGGTCCGTGCAGCTGGCCGCGAGCGCCGCGTGGACGCTGAGCGGCAACGACAACGGCACGATGATCACCGCCGCGCCACGCCTGTACCCGCACATGTGGAGCTGGGACACGGCGTTCATCTCGATGGGGCTCGCGCACCTCAACGTCGACCGCGCGGTGCGGGAGCTGGAGACGCTGCTGGCCGCGCAGTGGCGTACCGGGATGCTGCCGCACATCGTGTTCTCCGAGGGCGGCGGCTACTTCCCCGGCCCGGGCCGGTGGGGCGCCGCCGAGCTGAACGCGGACGCGCCGGACGTGCCGCGCACGTCGGGCATCTGCCAGCCGCCGGTGCACGCGATCGCGCTGCGCCGCATCGTCGACATCGGCCGGGGTTGCGAGTCGGCGGGGCGGTTGCTGCGCGAGGGCTGGCCGAAGCTGTACCGCTGGCACGAGTGGCTGGTGCGCCACCGGGACCCGCACGGCACCGGCATGCTGGCGATCGTGCACGGCTGGGAGTCCGGAATGGACAACTCGCCGCGCTGGGACGCCCCGTACGCGGCGGTCGTGCCGGGCCAGGACCTGCCGCCCTACGAGCGGCTGGACCACCGGGTGGCGGCGGCCGCGGACCGGCCGTCCGATGCCGAGTACGACCGGTACCTGTGGCTGATCGAGGAGATGCGCAAGGTCCGCTACGACGCGGACCAGGTGGTGCGCACGTCGAGTTTCCTCGTCGGGGACGCGTTCGTGACCGCGTTGTTCGCGCTCGCCAGCGAGGTGCTGGCAGACCTGGGTGCGGGGCAGCCGTCCTGGCAGGTGCGCCAGCTGCGTGCGTGGGCCCGCCGCTCGCGCGCGGCTGTTGCGTATGCGTGTGACCCGGCCTCGGGCCTGGCCCGCGACCGCGACCTGCGCACCGGCGATTGGCTGCCGACCCGCACGATCGCGGGTTTCGCGCCGCTGCTGTGCGGTGGCCTGCCGCCTGCTGACGAGTCGGCGTTGCTGGCGTCGTTCTTCGGCCCGGACTGGGCGGGCCACCCGGACCTGTTCGCGGCGATCCCGCCGTCGGTGTCGCCGAACGATCCGGAGTTCCGTGCGCGGGAGTACTGGCGCGGCCCGGTGTGGCCGGTGATCGCCTGGCTGTTCGGCTGGGCCTTCGAGCGCCGCGGCTGGCCCGACCGCGCGGCGCGGCTGCGCGCCGAATGCCTGCGCCTGGTGGCGGACGGCACGTTCGCGGAGTACTACCACCCGCTGACGGGCGACCCGCTGGGCAGCCACCACCAATCCTGGACGGCGACGGTCACTCTGGACTGGCTCCACACGGCCTGACCCACACGTTCAGGTGAACCCGGTGCGAAAGGACCATTCGCACGGCAGGGGGTCCCCCGGATTTCAACGCTACCGGAGGCCACCGACGGCCCGACCGTGATCGGCTGAGATACCCCTCAGCCTGTGGACGATCCGGCGACTTGTGGACAACTGCC
>Ga0164241_10004264_pt1 | contig 13944 bp, 15 predicted proteins | sample OricomyardsoilBY_FD_108780 | JGI IMG/M metagenome (GOLD analysis project Ga0164241, IMG submission 108780) | Backyard soil microbial communities from Emeryville, California, USA - Original compost - Back yard soil (BY) | ecosystem: Environmental > Terrestrial > Soil > Unclassified | place: USA...
AGGTGCTTGCCAACATGAAAACCTCCGACATGCGTGACCACTTGATCGCGCTATATCCCGGTGCTGAAAGCTGGCGTCAGCGAGTCATGCAGATGTCGGAGAACCAGGTGATCGCGATCTACCGGTCCAAGATCGAACGGGGCCCTGAGCCCAGAAAGCCGAGAGATGAGAAAGCTGAGTTTCCTTTCTGAGCCACTCAGGAGGTTGGGCGCTGTCGGGACGAACCATCCGACCGCGTTCTTCGCCCTGGGTGTCACCGGCGTCCTCACCAGCACGGTGATGGCTTGCCGGGCCACGCTGGCCCTCGAGGGGACCATCGCACAGTTCGAGGACCCCCCGACTGAGGAGGAGGCTGCTCGCAACCGGATTCGTGCCGGTGTGGCGGTCGTTCGCCTCTACGCCCCGGCATTCGCAGTAGGGGCCGCATCCGTCGTGATGCTCACCAAGTCCCACAGCACGCTGGTCAAGCGGAACGCTGCGCTCAGCGCGGCCTACACCGCCTTGGACAACGGGTTCAGGGACTACCGTTTGCGGGTGGTCGAGAAGTACGGCCTTGAGGAGGACGACCTTCTCCGCTACGGCCACGAGACCGAGACGACCCGCAAGGGCAACCGAACGGTCAAGACCCACAAGGTCGCCAAGTTCGAGACCGGCAGCTCGATCTACGCCGTGTTCTTCGACGAGTACAACCCCAACTGGTCCGAGGACCCGGAGTACAACAAGGTGTACCTCCGGTCCATGCAGAACTACTTCAACGACCTCCTGCACGCTCGAGGGCACCTGTTCCTCAACGAGGTCTACAACCAGCTGGGCTTCCCGCACACGCAGGCCGGCTCTGTCGTCGGATGGGTCATGAGCCCTGACGGCGACAACTACGTCGACCTGGGGATCTTCAACAGCCTGGACCCGGACAGGGTCCGTGACTTCGTCAACGGCCGCGAAGGTTCGGTCCTGCTCGACTTCAACGTCGACGGGGTGATCTACGACAAGCTCGGAAGCAAGCCCGCCCTCAAGTGGCAGGGCGATCGGTAAGCCAAAACTGCTGAAGGAGAATCAGATGGCAACGAAAGAGATCCCCGTGGAGGAGGTGGCCGAGCAGGTCATCGAGTTCACTCCGGAGCTCCCGACGGTCGCCGTCGGGTCGAAGGTCCTGACCTGGGGCCTTCTGAGCGCGACCTGCATCGTCTGGGCCGCGTCCGGCTACGTGTTTGCCAAGAAGCGTCTCGAGAAGAAGTACCAGGAGATCGCCCAGGAGGAGATCGACCTCATCCGGGACCTGTACTTCGAGAAGGAGAAGAAGCTCAGCATCCGCGTCGACAGCGGTCCGGTCAAGGAGCCCCTCGAGCACCTCATCGAGAAGCAGGGCTACGGGGTCCCCACGCCCGAGGACCAGCGCTACACCGAGGCCGAGCAGGCCGCGATCGACCGCGCCAACGCCGAGGCGGCCCAGGCCGAGCTCGAGGCGGAGCCGGAGATCACCAGCGTCTTCGCCGACCACGTCGACGAGTGGGACTGGGAGATCGAGAAGCAGATCCGCGAGGAGGGGCACGACGAGGTGCCCTACGTCATCACCAACGAGGAGTTCGACGCCAAGGAGCACGGCTGGGACCACGTGACCCTGACGTACTTCGAGGGCGACGACGTGCTCGCGGATGACCAGGACGTGCCGGTCGACGACCAGGACGCGATGGTCGGCCTCGGCAACCTGCAGAAGTTCGGGCACGGCTCCGGCGACCCCAACGTGGTGTACGTCCGGAACCCCGAGCTGCACATCGAGATCGAGATCGTCCACTCGGACAAGAAGTTCGTCGACGAGCGGCGCGACCCCACCATCCCCCCGCGGGACGAGAAGGGCCGTTTCCAGCCGAAGGTCGACGACCCGCCGCCGTCCGGCGACCCGCGTCACCGCCGGTCCCGTGGGTGAGCAGAACCCGTTCAGCGGTCAGGAGTACTTCCAGTACCTCTGTGGCCGCGTGCGGGTTCCCGCTGATGCAGGCACGTACAACGGCCTGTTCAACTCCTTGTTCATCACGGAGTTCACGTGGATCGTCGGCAACGACGAGAACCGCATCGCCGATGGGAGGGACATCCGACACGAGTGGCTCCTGGACAAGGGGTACCGACACGACACCATGTCGTGGCCGGTCTCGTTCCTGGAGGTGCTCATCGGGCTCTCCCATCGGATCGCCTTCCTAGTCGACGGGGAACCGATCGACTGGGCATGGCAGCTCTTGATCAATCTTCGGCTGGGTGGCTTCCACGACCCCTTGTCGGGTAAGGAGCTGCTCAAGATCCTGACCATCCTCGAGAAGGTCATCTGGCGGGGCTACTCGGCAGACGGCCATGGGGGGTTCTTTCCTCTCACACGTCCCCAGCACGATCAGCGTCAGGTGGAGATCTGGGAACAGATGACCACCTATATCAATGAGAATCGAGCAACATACGGACTGTGAAAGGAGGCCGATGGATTTCTACCAGATCCGGACAAAGGAATCGAAAGAAGGACTCGAGTTGTATCCGGACTGGACCGTCGGCCGCTCTGAGGATCTGATGGTTCAAGGCAGGACGTTCTACGCCATCTGGGATCCTGAGAAGAACCTCTGGTCCCGGGACGAGTACGACGTCCAGCGTCTGGTCGACGAGGACCTTGAGCGCGAAGCCGAGAGGCTCAAGCGCGAGACGGGTGCGCAGTACAAGGTCAAGTCCCTGCGCTCCTTCGGGAGCAACACGTGGACTCGATTCCGGCAATTCCTCTCCAACATCGGCGACAACAACCACGACCTGGACACCAAGCTGATCTTCGCCGATACGCCTACGACCAAGAAGGACTACGCGACCAAGCGGTTGCCGTATTCTCTCGGAGAGGGTGACACCTCAGCTTGGGATGAACTGGTGGGGACGCTGTACTCGGTCGAGGAACGACAGAAGATCGAGTGGGCTATCGGTGCCGTGGTCTCTGGGGATTCCAAATCAATCCAGAAGTTCATGGTCTTCTACGGATCAGCCGGCACCGGCAAGTCCACCATCCTCAACATCATCGAGAAGCTCTTTCAGGGCTACACGACCAGTTTCGATGGGCGAGCGCTGGGTAACAGCAACTCAGCGTTCGCGACAGAGGTCTTCAAGCACAACCCACTCGTGGCCATCCAGCATGACGGTGACCTGTCGAAGATCGAGGACAACACTCGACTCAACAGCATCATCGCTCATGAGCAGATGACCATGAACGAGAAGTACAAGCCCAGCTACACGTCACGGGCTCAGGCCTTCTTGTTCATCGGGTCGAACCAGCCTGTCAGGATCACAGACGCGAAGTCAGGGATCATCAGGCGGCTGATCGACGTGCATCCCACAGGCGTAAGGGTTCCGGTCAGGCACTACGAGGTTCTGCTGTCTCGAATCGACTTTGAGCTCGGGGCCATCGCACACAAGTGCCTCATGGAATACCTGCGCCTTGGGAAGAACTACTACAACGGCTACCGCCCGACCGAGATGATGTTGCAGACGGACGTGTTCTACAACTTCATCGAGGCGTACTACGACATCTTCAAGGCGAGAAACCAGATCACCTTGAAGGAGGCCTACTCCCTGTATAAGGAGTACTGCGAGGACAGTGGCATCGACCGCCCCATCCCGCAGTACAAGATGAGGGAAGAGCTGCGCAACTACTTCGACGAGTTCCTTGACAGGGGCGAGGTCGACGGGAAGCGCGTTCGTAGTCTCTACCATGGGTTCAACGCCGAGAAGTTCCGCATGCAGGTCGAGGACGGGGTGGCCTACTCGCTTGTCATGGAGGAGACCACCTCGCTGCTCGACGAGGAGCTGGCAGACTGCAAAGCTCAGCTGGCCACCGAGGATGGTGTGCCTGGTAAGCCCTGGTCGAGTGTCAAGACCAAGCTACTAGACATCGACTCGCGGGCCCTACACTTCGTAAGGGTGCCGGAAAAACACATCGTTATCGACTTCGATCTGAAGGACGACAGCGGTGTGAAAGCACTCGAGCGTAATCTGGAGGCGGCCAGTCAGTGGCCTCCCACTTACGCAGAGCTGAGCAAGTCTGGGCAGGGCGTTCACCTTCACTATCTCTACGCCGGGGATGTTTCCACCCTTGCTACTGAATTTTCAGAAGGTATCGAGATCAAGCTGTTTCGTGGCAAAGCTTCACTCCGCCGCAAACTGACAAAGTGCAACGCGGTCCGGATCGCCACGATCAGCACTGGCATACCTCTGAAGAAGAGGCAAGATAAAGTGTTGCAATCCAAGAAGATCGCCAGCGAGCAAGGTCTCCGCGATCTCATCGAGCGCAACCTCCGTAAGGAGATCCACGCCGGCACCAAGCCGTCCGTGGACTTCATCGCGAAGGTGCTCGATGACGCCTACGAGTCTGGGATGCAGTACGACGTCTCAGATCTCCGGCCCAGAATCATCGCGTTCGCGAACAACAGCTCCAACCAGGCGGCCACAGCGCTCAAGGTCGTCGTGGGCATGAAGTTCAAGTCGGAGTCCGACGTCGAGGCTGACGAGGTCGAGCTCCTTGATGAGCGCATGGTGTTGTTCGACGTGGAGGTTTACTCCAACCTCTTCGTCGTGTGCTGGAAGTTCAGGGGGAGTCCCAACGTCGTACGGATGGTCAATCCGTCGGCTGAGGATGTTCAGGCGTTGTTCAAGCTCAAGCTGGTGGGTTTCAACAACCGCCAGTACGACAACCACATCCTCTATGCAGCTGCCCAGGGCTACACCGTCGACAGGCTGTTCGCCCTCAGCCAGAAGATCATCGTCGACAACAACAAGGGTGCCAAGTTCGGAGCGGCCTACAACCTCTCCTACGCGGACATCTATGACTTCAGCTCGGAGAAGAAGAGCCTGAAGAAGTTCGAGATTGATCTGGGTATCCATCACATGGAGCTGGACATCCCGTGGGACCAGCCTGTGCCGGAGGATCAGTGGGATCGCGTGGTCGAGTACTGCGTCAATGACGTGAACGCGACTGAAGCAGTGCTGGAGGACAGGTGGCAGGACTTCATCGCCCGATCCATCCTCGCAGAGCTGTCAGGTCTCTCGATCAACGACACCACCCAGCGGCACACCGCTCAGATCATCTTCGGAGATGACAAGAATGCTCAGCGTGAGTTCGTGTACACGGATCTCAGCCATGAGTTCCCCGGGTACAAGTTCGAGCTGGGCAAGAGCGAGTACAAGGGTGAGGAGCCAAGCGAGGGTGGCTACGTCTATGCCGAGCCAGGCATCTACAAGGACGTGGCGCTCCTGGACGTGGCCTCTATGCACCCGACAAGCATCAGGATCCTCAACGTCTTCGGACCGTACACGGAACGGTTTGGGGATCTCGTCGACGCGCGAGTTGCGATCAAGCGCAAGGACTTCGAGACTGCCAGGACCATGCTGGACGGCAGGCTCGCGCCATTCCTGGAGGACGAGAGCGGAGCTGAGAAGCTCGCATACGCCCTGAAGATCGTGGTCAACATCGTGTACGGGCTCACCAGTGCCAAATTCGACAATCCCTTCCGGGACATCCGGAACCGGGACAACATCGTGGCCAAGCGTGGCGCTCTGTTCATGATCGATCTACAACACCACCTGCAGGACAAGGGAATCACCGTGGCGCACATCAAGACGGACTCGATCAAAATTCCTGGTGCCTCCCAATCTGTCATCGAGGACGTCACGCTGTTCGGAGCCGAGCACGGCTACACCTTCGAACACGAAGCCACGTATGACCGGTTCTGTCTCGTGAACGATGCGGTCTACGTCGCCAGGTACAACGGCGAATGGATCGCAGTCGGGGCCCAGTTCCAGCACCCGTACGTCTACAAGACGTTGTTCTCGGGTGAGGAGCTGAGCTTCGAGGACTACTGCGAGTCTCGTAGCGTCGTCAAGGGCGCGATGTATCTCGACTTCTCTGGAGACGAGGAGCCGGACGTGACCAAGATGCGTCATCTCGGGCGCACTGGCATGTTCGTGCCTGTCCTCTCTGGCGGGGGTCGTATTTTCCGAGTCCATGACGACAAGTACTACGCGGTGGCCCGAACGAAGGGGCACATGTGGATCGAGGCCCAAGTTGCGAGAGAGCGTGATGACCTCGAGATCGACATGAGCTACTTCGAGAAGCTGAGGGAAGACGCGATCGCTGCCATCGAGCAGTTCGGATCGTTCGAAGAGTTCGTGGCCAAACTGGAGAAGGAGTAAAAGTGGCAGACGACAACACCGTACTGATGGAAGGCGTTCGCCTCATCTTCCGCAACTTCGCCGGCAAGGAGGACCAGTACAACAAGGCCGGCGACCGCAACTTCGCGGTGGTCCTCGACAACCCGGTGGCAGAGGCCATGGCCGCCGACGGCTGGAACATCAAGTGGCTCAAGCCCCGTGAGGAGGACGAGGGGGAGACGGAGACTCCGTACCTCCCTGTGTCCCTCAGGTTCGACGTCTTTCCCCCCAACGTGGTTCTGGTCACCTCAGGAAGCCGGACCACGTTGGATGAGTCCACGATCGAGATGCTCGACTTCGCGGACATCATCAACGTCGACCTGATCGTCCGCCCTTACGAGTGGCTCGTGAACGGCAAGGGGGGCATCAAGGCCTACGTCAAGACCATGTTCGTCACCATCGAGGAGGACGCGCTGGTCAAGAAGTACAACGAGCAGGACATGCCATGAGCGTGATGATCACCCAAACGGTCATCGTTCTCGTGTGCGTGATCATCGGCTACGGCCTGGGGACCGCTCGCAGGGACTGAAAACTCTCAACAGGAAGGTCACATCTCGATGGCGGTCCAGACCGAAAAGTATGTGCGGAAGCCTCTGTACGTCGACGCAGTCCGAGTCACCGAGGACAACTTCGAGGAGATCCTCGGATGGTGCCATGGCGACCTCGGCTGGACGGACAACCGCGAGACGAACGGGAAGATCGAGGAGATCGACCCCAAGTCGCAGTACATCCGCATCCGTGTCCACAACCCGCAGAGCCAGCGTCAGACGCGTGCGTTCGTGGGGGACTGGATCCTCTACACGGAGAAGGGCTACAAGATCTACACCGAGAAGGCGTTCAGCGAGAACTTCAGTCTCGCTGACTAGACGGGTGGGGACGCGCCCCACGCCGTAACTCCACGGGACACGCTTAGAGGTGGGCGGCGTCTAGCGTGGTAAGTCGGCACACCTCGTGGGTTAGCCGCATGAGGACTTCAGTCAGGGTAGCGCCTGGCGCCTGGGGGGTCGGCTCCCCCAGGTTCGCAAAGTTTTGCAGGACAAGGGTCTGTACTGTTCAGCGAAAGGAGGCACCATGCGTTCGCGGCTGTAATGGCCGCACAGAAGGGCACCCCCCATATGATGGGACATACGAAGCACACACGGAGTTGGGGGTCCACTGGGCAGTGGGCCCTCATCTCTGTCCAAGCTAGAAGGAGAAGCATGAAGAAGATCTGGAAGCTGATCCGCGACTGCAGCCTGTTCTGCTACTGCGTCGTGGGCATCTGCATCGACGAAGCCAAGGCCGAGAAGGCCGCGCGCAAGAAGCGCCGGCGGGGCTGGTAGTCGCGAAAGAAACATCCCTTATAGTGAGAGATACCTATAAAGGAGATTTCGTGAACCCGTTCCTGAACAACCTGAAGCGCCAGGCCGAAGAGAACCCGCTCGCGACCATCGTCATCGGCATTGCCGTGCTGTCCGCAGCACGCGGTGTTCTGATGTCGGGAGTCGCAGCGAGGAACTCCCACGTCTGGGCCAAGGAAGTCGCCCGACGCACCGCGAAGTAACACCTCATCCAATCTCGAGAGAAAGTACCTAATACAGGTGCTTTCTTTCTTCTCAAAAGGAGACGCCATGAACCACGACCTTCCCATCGAGATCCGCGTCAAGCGCGACGCCATGATGTCCTACGTCCGTCACCTCCTGGAGAACTCCAAGGATCCGAACAACGACCCGGAGCTCAAGGCCGCCACCACGGTCCTCCAGGACATCAACGACTCGATCGACACCATTCGGCGGCAGAGGGCACAGGCCGCCTAGGCGGGGCAACCCGGGAGTCCTTCGGGACTCCTGGGCCCCCATACCTCCTCTATGTTTTTTGCAAGGAGACGAAGTGTCAACCGAATTTGATCTACAGCCACACCAGGAAACCGCACTACGTCTCCTCGACAACGGGAAGATCCTGTGGGGAGGTGTGGGCACAGGCAAGTCACGAGTGGCGATCGAGTACTACATCCGCAAGGAGTCGCCTGCTCCGATCTACGTGATCACCACCGCCAAGAAGCGTGACAGTCTCGACTGGGTTGGCGAGGCCGCGCGCAAGGCCATCGGTGTCACGGAAGATGCAACCGCGCATGGCGTGCTGACCGTCGACAGCTGGAACAACCTCTCCAAGTACGTCGACGTCAAGGGTGCCTTCTTCGTCTTCGACGAGCAGCGCCTGGTCGGTAAGGGCGAGTGGGTCAAGGCGTTCCTCAAGCTCGCCAAGCACAACAGGTGGATCATGCTCACGGCTACACCCGGTGACACGTGGATGGACTACATCCCTGTGTTCATCGCCAACAGGTTCTACAAGAACCGAACAGAGTTCATCCGTGAGCACGTGGTCTACAAGCCGTACGTGAAGTTCCCTGCGGTCGACCACTACATCGGGCTGAACAGGCTGGTGAAGCAGAGGCTGGCTGTGCTGGTGCACATGCCGTACGCCAAGCAGACACGCCGGCATGCGAAGACCGAGATCGTGGAGTACGACGTCGACCTGCTCGAGCAGGTGATCAAGAACCGGTGGAACCCGTTCGAGGATCGGCCGCTGCGTGACAAGGCTGAGCTCATGATCGTGGGGCGGCGTATCGTCAACAGCGATCCTTCACGGGCTGCCGTGATTCGAAGGTTGCTAGGGCGCTATCCGAAGCTGATCGTCTTCTACAACTTCGACTTCGAGTTGGAGATCCTCAGGGGTGTGGGGTCCAGGGGAGAGGGGATTGTCGCTGAGTGGAATGGCCACAAGCATCAGGAGATCCCCAAGACTGATCAGTGGCTCTATATCGTGCAGTACATGGCCGGCGCCGAAGGCTGGAACTGCATCGAGACCAACGCCACCGCCTTCTACTCCATGACCTATTCCTACAAGCTGTGGGAGCAGGCACATGGACGGATCGATCGCATGAATAGCCCATTTCTGGATCTGTACTACCACGTACTAAGGTCCAACAGCGTCGTCGACCGGGTGATTTGGGGGGCTCTGAAGAACAAGCGGAGCTTCAACATTCACGGGTTTGACGAGCGTATTCTGGGTTGGTGACCGTTTTTGGCCAAATCTGAAAAGCAGCCTTGATGGACCCGAAACCCCTAACCCATGCGGGTTTTCGCCCTATTCGGGCTCAATCACGGTCTGGTCAAATCTGAAGCTAAAAAACTATTCTACGCGATACCTTAATAAGTAGTACAAGAGTACTTATTAGGGTGAAATCTCAGGAGTTTCTGAAAAGTGTTTTTGGCCTGGGTTTTTGACCAAAGGAGATCTCGTGGCAGAGGAGGCCTGGAAGCCGATAGTCACCTTCAAGGGATACAGCGTCAGTGATCAAGGGCAGATCCGCAACGACAAGTCGGATCAGATCCTCGCTCTGAACGTGAACCAAGCAGGAGTTCAGTTCGTTGGACTGTTCCGTAACGGTGTGCAGTACCACCGTGGTGTGGCGAAGCTGGTAGCCCAAGCGTTCATCCCAAGAACGTACCCCGCGTTCGACACACCGATCAACCTCAACGGTGACAGAGAGGACTGTCGCGTCAGCAATCTGGCCTGGCGTCCTCGCTGGTTCGCCATCAAGTACTTCCAGCAGTTCCGAGAGAGGTACGACTACGGGTTTCCTAATCGTGTGCGTAACAAGAAGACGGGCGCGATCTCTGACAACTCGTGGCAGTGCGCTATCGAGTACGGCTTGCTCGAGCGTGACCTCGTCATGTCCATCTTCAACCGCACGTACGTCTGGCCTCTGTACATAGAATTCGAGGGCATTCCTGAGGACTAGACATTGGTCCGCGTTTTACGCATGGCATATAAAGGAAGGAAGTAGATGACGCTTCCTCTTTTCTTTTTGGGAGACCCATGACCGAGAACAGGTATCAGCGAGATCTCATTCGCAAGCTCCGCGTGATGCTGCCCGGCTGTGTGATCATCAAGAACGATGCTGGGTACCAACAGGGCATGCTCGATCTCACCATCTTCTTCGGTGATCGTTGGGCCATGCTCGAGGTCAAGCGTGACGAGGGAGCTCCAGAGCAGCCCAACCAGCGCTACTTCGTCGAGAAGCTGAATGCAATGTCGTTCGCGGCATTCATTTACCCGGAGAACGAGGCGGAGGTTCTCATTGCGCTTCAACTCGCACTTAAGGTACCAGGGCGCGCACGCGTTTCTTAGTCCAAGCGGCTACCACTGGGTGAACTACACACCTGAGCGCTTGAGGGAACGCTGGACTGCAGCCCAAGCTGGTGCCTACGGGACCATGCAGCACGAGTTCGCCAAGAGGGAGATCGACGCAGGCCGGCTGTCTGACAGAGCCGACATCGTCGGTCTGTACATCAACGACTGCATCCACCACAAGATGCACACCGAGATCATGCTGTTCTACTCCGAGCACTGCTTTGGAACAGCTGATGCCATCAACCTCCGGTACAAGCATCTGCGGATATTCGATCTGAAGACTGGGCTCACTCCGGGCTCAGTTCATCAGCTCGAGGTGTACGTCGCTCTGTTCTGTCTCGAGTACGGACATGATCCGCGCAAGCTCTCCGAGATAGAACTACGGATCTACCAAGGCAACGAAGTGCAAATCTTCGATGCTGATCCTGATGACATCATGTTCATCATGGATCGAATCAGAGAGTTCGATGGACTCATCCAACAGATCATCAGAGAGGAGGAGCAGTGAGCGTTGAGATCACCGACCACCTGGCGCATTACGGCATCCTCCGAAAGTCTGGCCGTTACCCTTGGGGTTCCGGTGGGACGCAGAGCACTCGGAACCGTAGCTTCCTGGATGCTGTGGATGAGCTCCGAGCCAAGGGACTGTCCGAGGCGCAGATCGCTGAAGGATTCGGGATCAAGACTCCTCAGCTTCGTGCGGCCCGGTCCATTGCGGTCACGCAGCAGAGGCAGGAGCGCATCTCCCAGGCCGAGCGGCTGAGGGAAAAGGGATACGGCTACACGGCCATTGGGCAGCGCATGGGACTCAGAGAGTCGACCGTTCGCTCCCTCCTTGAGCCTGGAGCCAGGGACAGGGCCAGCGTGCTCGAGTCCACTGCAGCCATGCTGCGCCGTGAGGTGGAAGCAAAGACATACGTCGACGTTGGTCGAGGTGTCGAGCTGGGTCTTCCCATCGGTATGGATGGAGCTGCACCGATCGGGATCAGCAAGGAGAAGCTTCAGACAGCGGTCGCCATGCTTCGCGAAGAGGGATACAAGGTCCACTACGTGAAGCAGCTTCAGCAGACCACTGGCCACGACACCACCCGAATTGTCCTCACGAAGGGCGACGTCCCTTACACGGAGGTCTATGCAAACCGTGGACAGATCAAGCTCATCAACGAATCGTCCCCGAATCATGGACGAACGTATGACCGAATTCACGCGCCGATCAACGTTAGCTCTAAACGAATTCGCGTCCGCTATGCGGAAGATGGCGGAGCAGCTGAGGACGGCGTTATCTACGTTCGACGAGGCGCACAGGATCTGGACCTCGGCAAGTCGAGCTACGCGCAAGTTCGGATTGCGGTTGACGGCACCCACTACCTCAAGGGCATGGCCGTCTACAAAGACGACCTGGAACCAGGCGTTGACCTTGTGTTCAACACGAACAAGCGCAACACTGGCGTCAAGAAGGATGCCTTTAAGCCCTTCGAGGCGGACCGCGACGGCAAGATCGATCCGATAAACCCGTTCGGCGCTGAGATCAGGCGCCAAAGGGGTGCGCTCAACATCATCCGCGAAGAGGGTGAATGGGACACGTGGTCGAAGAACCTCTCTTCTCAGGTGCTGTCCAAGCAGAGTCCTTCCCTTGCTCGCACTCAGTTGGACATGACGTTCGAGCGTCGACAGAGGGAGCTTGCTGATCTCACTGCGTTGACCAACCCGGCCGTGAAGAAGAAGCTGCTTGAACTCTTCGCTGACGAAACAGACTCGGCAGCAGTTCACCTCCAGGCAGCAGAACTTCGTGGCCAGACCACGAGGATCATCCTTCCGGTTTCGTCGATGAACCCGAATCACGTCTTCGCTCCCACCTATCCGGATGGGATGCGCGTGGCTCTCGTGCGATTCCCTCACGCCGGCAGGTTCGAGATCCCAGAGCTGACGGTCAACAACAGGAACAGGGAAGCACGGGCCAATCTCGGCATCGGTCTGAAGGACGCCATCGGTATCAACCCCAAGGTTGCACAGCGACTGTCGGGTGCGGACTTCGATGGTGACTTCGTTTTGGTCATCCCGAACAACACCGGGAAGCTGAAGTCATCGCCTGCGTTGGAGGGACTGAAGGACTTTGATCCTCAGCATTCCTTCCCGAAGTACGATGGCATGGTGGTCATGTCAAAGCAGCGCACTCAGACTGAGATGGGGAAGATCACAAACCTCATCGCAGACATGGGCCTTGCTGGTGCCCCTCCAGATGAGATGGCCCGCGCTGTACGCCACTCGATGGTGGTGATCGACGCTCGCAAGCATGAGCTCGACTTCAAGGGATCGGAAGCGCAGAACGGTATTGCTGCGCTCAAGCAGAAGTACCAGCAGAAGCCTGATGGTCGACGTGCTGGTGGTGCATCCACCATCATCACTCGTGCCACAGCAGAGAAGCGGGTGGATGAGCAGCGCCCAAGGAAAGCGTCAGAAGGTGGCCCTGTTGACCCAGCCACAGGTAAGCGGGTCTTCGTCAAGACGGGTGCCTCATACGTGGATGCCAAGGGCAAGACCATCTTCAGGAAGACCATCACCACTCAGCTTGCTGACACGGATGATGCCCACTCCCTGGTGAGCACAGCCCGCCATCCCATGGAACTCATCTATGCGGACCACTCCAACAGGCTTAAGGATCTGGCGAATCAGACAAGGAAGCGAGCCCTCGCTATCCAGCCTCAGCCTGTGGACAAGGAAGCAAAGGCCCGCCATGCTGCACAAGTGGCATCTCTGACAGCGAAGCTCAACATCGCAAAGAAGAATGCCCCCCTTGAAAGACAAGCCCAGGCCATAGCTGAGACCATCGTCACCCAGAAGAAGCAGGCACGCCCAGACCTCGAGCCCTCCGAGATCAAGAAGATCAAGAATCAAGCTCTTGCGGAAGCCCGTGCCAGAACAGGCGCAGGCAAGAACCGTATCGAGATCACGGATGAAGAATGGGATGCCATCCAGGCAGGTGCGCTACCGAACAGCAAACTGAAAGACATCCTGGACAACAGTGATCTGGACCGCGTCCGTGAGCTAGCCACCCCACGTGTGGACGTTCTCATGACGCCTACCAAGACCGCTCGTGCCAAGCAGATGGCCGCCTCTGGTGCAACGCAGGCTGAGATAGCTGCTGCCCTAGGCGTCTCACTGACCACACTCAAGAACAGTATCAACACGTGAGGTAATCATGTTGGATAGAAAGCTTAGCCTCAAGCACAGTGTGCGTCTGTACCTAGCCATAGTGGTGGTTGGGTACGTACTGATCACAGGTGTGGTCACCATGTCGAACTTCATACTCCCCCTCCTCATGGAGTAGGGCGCAAGGAGTAACATGAGTGACAGCAGTACCACCAGGTACATGCTGACAACGTTCGACAATCCATTCAATCCTTTCACACAGTTCGATGAATGGTTTCAGTGGGATCTGTCAGCTGGTTACCAGACGGCCTCACTACTCGGTCGCATCGTGGCTGATAGCAACGAGCTCTCTGAGCCTGACGAGATCGTTGCTATCGAGAATGCGATTGATGAGAT
>Ga0164241_10004265_pt1 | contig 13943 bp, 5 predicted proteins | sample OricomyardsoilBY_FD_108780 | JGI IMG/M metagenome (GOLD analysis project Ga0164241, IMG submission 108780) | Backyard soil microbial communities from Emeryville, California, USA - Original compost - Back yard soil (BY) | ecosystem: Environmental > Terrestrial > Soil > Unclassified | place: USA...
GCTCTTATGGTCTCCACAGCGCACTCGCCCTTATCGCGATGATCCGTCTCTGCTGCTCAGGCCTCACGCTGCAGCCCGCTCATGCCACGCCGCGCTTCCACCAAACCTGATGGAGAGCCCTTAATGATCTCGTGGCGAACTCCGCTGTGATGTCGTCCTTGCCAGTTGACTTCTTGGTGCGTGCCAAGGGCGGCAGCGACCTTTACCCGGCCTCGTGTGCTCAACTGCCCCTGCCTACAACGACGCCGATTCGCGGCTGCCTCTCGGCCCGAGCCCTTCGCCTGAACTGCCTCACGACCCACTACGTCGATCTCTGGAACGAGGTCTGGCCCCGATCCGAGAGCCCCGCGTGGAGCCTCACCGACTCTCGCCTCTCGGCCTGGCCTTCACCCAACTCGAAGTGGTCCCGCGCATCCGCCGTGCGCAACGCCTTCGAGCGCCGCTGGTCGCTGGTCGAGATCGACGCCCTCGCCGCGCTCGAGCTCGGCCTGACCATCGAGGAGCTGTGCACCATTTATCGCACGCAGTTCCCCGTGCTGCGTGAATACGAGCGCGACACCTGGTTCGATACGAACGGCCGCATCGCCTTCACCGCCTCCAAGGGCCTTGTCGGCGTCGGCCTCGACCGAAAGTCCTTCGAGCTCTGGCAAGACTGCCTGCGCCAAGACCGCCCGCTGCCCAGCGACCTCGACACGAAGAACCTAGTCCCGCCGTTCGAGCTGCGCGACCGCGAGGTCGATATGACTACGGCCTATACGTTCTTTCGGGAGCGGCTCGACGGATGACGCAGATTGAAGATCAAGTTCAGGTGCGCTGCTGGACGCGCTCGGCGTACGTCTGCTCGAAGCCGGGATACGGATTCGGCCGGCAGAGTTGCTGGCCCGGATCGTCCCACACCGCAAGGCAGCTCTTCGCAAGCTCGCGGTCCATCCCGGCAAGCTCACAGGCTTCGACCACGATGCCCATCACGTCCGTGACGGCTACGCCCTGCGCGATCGCCAGATCACGCGCACCCTTGTCACGCGTGACGAAGAGCGTCGAGCTCGACGCTTCGAGCGCCCAGGCGATGGCTTCGGCCTCTCCCTTGTCGGCGGTCCGTTGGAGCTGGCGGTATCGCACGCCGGCCGCAGTGCCCTTCACCACACGTTCGATCGAGAGCGTGCCAGCCTTCTCGTACAGATCGACCACCGAGCTCAACAGGTTGAGCTCGTGGCGCGCAATGTATTCAGTGACGACGTTCGACCCGTGTCCGCAAAGGGCATCGAGCACCGGATCCAGCAGCTTCAGGCCGTGGAGGCAACGAAACGCGTCGGCATCGAACAGGAATGTTCGCACGCCGCTCCTAGCTGGCGAGCTCTTCGGCAGGCAGCTCTTCGTCGAAGAAATCTGCTACGCGCTCGATCTCCGATCCCGCTGTGACGCCCAGGTAGCGCGCGCAGGCATCTCTGCCGATCTTCCCTCGACACCAGGCGCGAACGGCGAGCTCTGCGAGCGGGCCGCGACGCTCGTACGGCACCTCGTCGAGCGGGAAGTCCGCCACCGCGCGGAGTGTCTCCTGCGCTTCGAGCGCCGGGTCGGGCAGCATGGCCGGCCCGACATCGGGCAGCTGGATCTTCGCCTCATTGCGCAGATAGAGCCGCGCGGCTCGGTACGGCAACTTGTATTCGTCCATGAGCACGCTGAGTGCGTCCTCGTCTCGAAGGGCGTGGAGGCCCTGTACGACGCTCTCCGGACAGAGAAAGCGAACGGCGAAAGCGTTCGCGCGCTGCTCTTGCGCGAGCCCGCTCTCGGAGAGATAGCCCGAGATCGAGGCCAATGGCTCAACGCGGTTCCAATCCGCGAGAAGGTGACACAGCTCGTGGGCCAGGCTGAAGCGCCGCACGGCGGCATTCTCGTTCTTGCCCCGCAGGTTCAGCACGATCGCTGGCCCCCTCGTGGAATCGGCGAAGCCGAGCCCTGCGGGGCCGTCGCTCCCAAGATTGGCCGCGAGGACGGCTACCCCGGGCAGCTTGATGGCGATCAGATCGCGCATCGAGTCGATCGGCTTCAACAGCAACCCCAGGTGGGTGCGGAGCGCGTGGGCGAGCGACGCACCCTGCTGGAACGGCTCGTCGAGTGGGTTGGAAGCCGCCAATTTCGGCAACGCTGGCACCGAGAGACCGAGCAGCTTGCGCAGAGTCACCAGGTCCTGTGCCGCGCGCGCCGAACGAACGAGCTTCGCGCGCGTCATGTCGCCAAGGCCACGAAACTCGTCGAGACTGGCCAGCGCAGCTGCGCCGTGCTCGGAATCGATGACGATCGGGTCGTCCCACAAGAGATCCGAGTCGAGCCCATAGACGTCGGCGAGCCGCTCGAGCTCATACACCGAGGGCGCATCGCCGCCCTCGATCGCCGTCAGCCGGTCGCGACCAAGCTCGCTCAGGTCGGCGACCGTCTGCAAACGGAAGCCGAACATGCGCTCTCGGAGCTGTCGAAGTCCCGCAAAGCTGGTCATCGGCGATTCCCTGCAAGGACCGTGGCACGCAGCCCCACGGCAAGTCAACGCCTTCACTCCCACCACCGCCCGACGTCGGCCGACGGCGTCCTGACCGCATGATCCCCTGGGTCGTCGCACGCGAGCTTCGAGCCACGCTCCTCGATTACCTGAGGAGCACGTGGTCGCTCTCGGACCGCGCGTTCGAGCGGGCGCTGTTCAGCTTCTTGAGCGGCCCGCAGGGGATGTTTCAGGGCCCGTTCCTGCGCGTGGGGCTTCCCTTCGCGCCGGGCCCCGAGGGCGTGAAGGCGCCGCTCGAGGTCACGGCACCGTATCGACCGCACCTGCACCAGCTGCTGGCTTGGCAACGGCTCTCGAGCTTTGGCCAAGAGCCGCGCGCCACGCTCATCACCACCGGCACCGGCAGCGGCAAGACAGAGTGCTTCCTGTTTCCACTGCTCGACCACGCGCTCCGCGAGTCGCTCGCGGGCCGGGGCGGAATCAAGGCCATCGTCCTTTACCCGATGAACGCGCTGGCGAGCGACCAAGCGGGCCGCTTCGCAGATACCATATTCCGCGATGAGCGCCTGCGCGGTCGGGTGAGGGTCGGCCTCTTCGTCGGCGGCAAGGGCCAGCACCACACGATGGGCCCGAACCACGTGATCGACGACAACGATCGCCTGCGCGCTCACCCGCCGGACATCCTGCTCACGAACTATCGCATGCTCGATCTCCTGCTTCAGCGGCCGAAGGACGCGCGGCTGTGGTCGGAGAATCGGCCCGAGACGCTGCGCTATTTGGTACTCGACGAGCTTCACACCTACGACGGCGCGCAGGGCACCGATGTAGCGTGTCTATTGCGCCGGCTCGGTCATCGCCTGGGAGGCGCCGAGCGCATCTGCCCCGTTGGCACGAGCGCCACCGTCGGCGCGGGCGAGGCGTCCCGCGCCGAGCTGCTCAAGTTCGCAAGCACCCTGTTCGACCAGCCCTTCGACGAGGACGCCTTCATTGGTGAGACGCGGCTCGAGCCTGGGCAGGTGCTCGCCGACACGCCGCTCCCCGAGCGCTATCCCAGCGAGCCGGGCCCGTGGCCGCAGCCGGGCGACTCGGTAGAGACGCACATCGGCAAAGCCGCGGAGGCGTGGTTTCCAGAGGAAGCATTCGCAGTCATCCAGACGCCCAAGGGCATCGATCGCGTCAGGCTCGGCGACTGGGTCGGTCGGCTGCCGATCGTGCGCGCCATCCTGCTCGCCGCGAGCGCGCGCCCGGTCACCGCAGAAGACGCCATCCAGGCCGTCTCGGCCGAGCTGCCCGGCTTCGCAGCGGCCTCACGCGCATCGCAAGAGGGCTGGCTCGCGTCCGCGTTGAGCCTGCTCTCGTACGCACAGCGAGAGGTCGGCGAGCGATCGATGCCGCTCGTCAGCGTGCAAACGACGCTGTGGGTGCGCGAGATGCGCCGCCTCTTGGTCCACGTCGGCAAAGAGCACGCGTTCCGGTTTCTGGACGACGCGCCGCCGCCGGCGGGCGAAGCCTGGCTGCCGCGCTACGCGTGCCGCGATTGCGGCCATGGCGGCTGGCTGCTCACAGAGTCAGGGCCGGGCGATCGCCTGGGGCTCACCTATCGCGAGATCGCGCGCGCCTTCGGCGATCGCCATGCGTCGCTGCGGTTGATCTTCGCCGGAGAGGTGGGCGAGCCAGTCGCAGAAGATCACGCCTTCCGCATTGCCTATCTCGACGCCAAGCACGAGAGCCTGCTCGACAAGCCCATAGAGGGTCGCGACCTGATGCGCGTGCTCGTGAGCGCCCCGGACGACGGCAAGCTGCGCTGCCCGAGCTGCGATGGTCTCGATGTCTTGCACATGCTCGGCGCGCGCGCGACGACGCTCTCCAGCGTCGCGGTCGGCCACCTGTTCACGACGCCGCTGAACTCGGACCGGAAGCTCTTGGCGTTCAGCGATAGCGTGCAAGACGCCGCGCATCGAGCGGGCTTCTTCGGCGCGCGAACGTACCGCTTCGCGCTGCGCTCTGCGCTCCTGGCGGCCGTGCCCCACGAGGGCTCCATTCGCCTCTCCGAGCTGGCGCCCGCGGCGTGGGCGCACTGGCTCGAGACGCTCGGGACGCCCCAGTTCTCGCCCGCGGCGGATCTCACGGCGCGACTCCTGCCGATCGATCTCCATTTCCTCGCGAGCGCCGAAGACTGGCACGAGCGCCTCGAAGCCTTCGCGAAACAGAGACAAGAGGCAGAGGCCGCGGGAGAGCACAGTCCACTGCAAGTGCCGGAGCCGAGCGAGGCGCTCATCGCAGATCTGCAGCAACGTCTGCGGTGGGAGGCGACCCGCGAGCTCGGGCTCGCGACGCGCATCGGGCGCACGCTCGAGCAGAGCGGCTGCATCAGCGTGGCCCTCGAACCTGCGAAGTTCCAAACCGCCGTCGCTGAATTGGCAGAGCCACTGAAAGAGAAGCTCGGGCTGCTTCAGCCACCGGGCGCGCGCGCGTTGGCGAGCTTCGTCCGCGGGCTGCTCACGCGCATGCGACTGCGGGGCGCGATCTACGATCCGCTATTGAAGCGCTATGTCGAAGAGGCGGGGAACGAGTTCATGCTCCACAAGGGGCAGGCGCCGCTGCTCTCGCCGTTCTCTGGGCAGACGACGCGACCGCTCTTCGTCACGAACGCGCCCAAGTCGCGCAGGTTCGATTCGACAGAGAACGCCAAGGGTCGCACGTGGCTCCGAGATTGGACGTCGCGCAGCCTTGGCATCGACGGTGGCTCGGGCATGGCCGCCGATCTCTACCGCATCGCGTTCCCCATTCTGGCGCGCGCCGGCCTTCTGCACGAGACGACCACGAAAGAGAGCAGCTGGGTGCCGGGCGGCCGCGCCACCGCCTGGGGACTCTCGCCGGAGGCACTGCAAATCAGCCGAGAGCACGGCCTGCGTCGCTGCGGCGTCTGCGGCTTCGAGATCGCCACTGTCCCAGGCTCGGTGAGCGATCCCGTCGGGGACCCGTGCCTGCGGTTCCACTGCGCTGGCACCTTCGAGGTGGTCCAGACGACCGAAGAGGACACGACCGTAGAGGGCCTCCCCGTCGCCACGTATTACAAGCGCTTCTACGAGAAGGCAGAGCTCGGTCGATTGTGGGCACGCGAGCACACTGGCCTTCTCCCGCGCGAGCCGCGCGAGCAGCTGGAGATGGAGTTCAAGGATCGACCGCGGCCTGACTCGCCCAACCTCTTGTCGTGCACGCCCACGCTCGAGATGGGTATCGACATTGGCGACCTCTCCGCCACGTTGCTGTGCTCGGTCCCGCCAAACCCCGCCAGCTATGTGCAGCGAGTCGGCCGCGCGGGCCGCAAGACGGGCAACGCGCTGATCCTGGCGTTCGCACCGACCAAGCCGCACGATCTCTACTTCTTTCAACAGCCCATGGAAGCCATGGCGGGGATCATTCACCCCCCAGGCTGCTACTTGAGCGCGCCCGAGGTGCTGAAGCGACAAGCGCTGGCGTTCTGCTTCGACGCCTTCGCGCGGAGCGGTGGTCAATTGCCCGGTCGGGTCACAGAGGCGCTCAAGGGCGATGAGCAAAAGCGCTTCCCGCAGCCACTGCTGGCCCTGATTCGGGCTGACGGCGCCAAGCTCTCGCGATCGTTTACCGAGATGTTCGGAAAGAGCATTACAGAGGCTGCCCAAAAGGCGTCCGCCGCGCTGTTCGAACCTGCGGTCGATGGTCCGAGCCCGCTCGAGAAGACGCTCGTCCGCGTGACCGAGGGCGCGCGTGCCCGCCGCGATGATCTGCGCCAATCGCTCCAACGACTGGCCGTCCGGACCGAAGAGCTGAAGAAGGATGACGTCGCGGCCAAGAAGATCGAGGGCGCCGAAGAAGAGCTTGGACGCCTGGCCGATGAGCGACGCTTTCAAACGCACCAATTGATGGCCCTGCTCGAACGTGACTTGTTCGGCTGGCTCACGATCGAGGGCACACTTCCGAACTACGCGTTCCCAGAGCGCGGGGTGAAGCTCGACGCGTACGTGCGTCGCCAGGGCCTAGGGCGCGAGAGCGAGCACTATGAATGGATCAGGCCCCCCGCGTCGGCCATTCGAGAGCTGGCGCCGTTCAACACGTTCTACGGCAGCGGGCGCCGGGTCCAGATCGATGGCATCGAGCTGAAGCGCGAGGCTCCCCACGCCGAGTGGTCCTTCTGCCGAAGCTGTCATCACGCCGAGACCTACACCGCGAAGAAGGCAGAGCTCCCCCGCTGCCCCGCGTGCGGGGACGAGGGCTGGGGCGACGTGGGGCTCCGCAGGCGGCTATTGCCGCTCGGGCAGGTGTTCGCCATGGCGCAGCACCGCGACGCGGTGCTCGGCGACGATGCAGACGATCGCAAACGCGCCTTCTACGACGGCCTGGTGTTGTTCCAGGCAGAGCCCAAGGCGCGGGAAGCCTGGGCCAACGAGACAGCGGGCTTCGGCTTCGAGCTTCAGCCCCATCTGATCCTTCGAGAGCTGAATCTCGGCCCTCGCAGCGACCGGAGTAACCCGCCCAAGATGCGCATCGCCGGCCAAGACGTGCCAGAGGTGAGCTTCGTCGTATGTCCCCATTGCGGTCAGGCCCACCAAACGAGCACCAGACCATCGAACAAGCCGACTGTGCGCCACCGCGCCTGGTGCGCAGAACGGAAGAAGCCTGAAGACAAGCAGGCGACGGTCGAGCTGCACCTCTTGCGCGAGCTGCGTTCCGAAGCGCTGCGCATGGTCGTGCCGCTCGTGGGCAACACAGAGGCGGCGGGCGACATTGCCAATCTGCGCGCCGCACTGCGACTCGGTCTCGAGCGACTGTATGGCGGTGAGCCCGACTTCCTCGAGGTGCGGGCCTACGACGAGCCGCTTCCCACGCGCGAGGGGCGGCGTCGGTTCTTGGTGGTGCTCGACCGCGTCCCCGGCGGAACCGGCATGCTCGCGCAGCTGGCCGTCGACAAGGGCGTCCAACTGCGCGAAGCGCTGACCCGCAGCCACGAAGCGCTGCGAGCGTGCGCGTGTCAGAAGCGAATTCCAGCGGCCCGCGCCTGCTACCAGTGCCTGTATGCGTACCGCGAGGGCGAGGATCTGCCGCTCCTCGAACGCACCCGCGCCCTCGAGCTGGTCGAGGGAATCTTGGACGCGTTCGATTCCCTTCAGCGCGTCGACAGTGTCGGCTCGATGAGCCAGAGCTCGGTGCTCGAGAGCGAGCTCGAGCATCGCTTCGTCGGCGCGTTGGAGACCCGCGTCGTCGCAGGGGCCGGCACGCTCACCACCGTGCAAGATGGTGAGTACGAGATCGCAATCGGCGCGCGCCGCTGGCTGATGAAGGCGCAGGTCGAGCTTGGCGTAGACCAGGTGGAAGTGCCGTGTCGAGCCGACTTCGTGCTCTATCCCCGCGAGCCGGGCCATGGCGTCAGGCCCGTCGCCGTGTTCACGGACGGTCTCGCGTTTCACGTGATGCCGGGGCTGGCGAAGGCGCGGCTCGGGGACGACGCAGCGAAGCGCAATGGCGTGAGCCGATCGGGAGCGATGCTCACTTGGTCGCTCACATGGAAGGACGTCGTCTCGCCGAACGTGCCGCCCGTCCCGCGCTGGGTGGGCGATGGCGCCGCGTTCTCTTCGCTGCAAAGCCTAGTCACCAAGCTGTCGGCGGCCGGCGCGCCGGGACGAGAGCGACTCGAGACGTTGCTGCCACTCCTCGACGGAGACCCGCTCGCCGGTCTCGTCGCCTATCTGCAGGCGCCCACACGCTTCGACGAGCTGGGTCGCCTGATCGCGTTTTTTCTCCTGCAGCGGGGGAAGCGTCAACCGGCCGATCGCGTCGAGCGCATGCAAGCCGCGTTGCGCGCGGATGTGGATGCCATCCTCCCGCCCATTGTCGAGAGCTCCGGCACGGTCGCCGCCGCGGCGGTCGATCTGGGCGACCACGGTCGCGTCGTGCTGGACGTCGAGGCTACTCGACTGGCAGACATCGCGCGGACCGGCGCCGGCGTGCGCGCCACAGTTCGCTTGGAGGACGAGCTCACGCGACGTTCGGGTGATTCGTTCGAACCGAGTTGGCGGCTTTGGCTGCGGGCTTGGAATGTTTTGCAGACGCTCTCCGATGTCGCGCTCGTCACGCGAGATCTCGTCGACGAGGCGCCGCCTCCAGCCTCGGTTCGCAGCGTGCCGCCACCCGCGGCCGCGCGACCTGCGATCGATGCCAGCGATCCGCGTGCTGCGCAGGCGATGGAGATCACCGACGGGCACACGAGAAGCCTCATCCTCGAGCTACTCGCTCGCCATGCGTCGCTGCCCGGACCCGATGTGCCTCTGGAGATTCGCTCAGAGGCTGGGGTGGTCGGCGATCTCGAGCTCGGCTGGCACAACCTGAGAGTGGCTGCCTATTTTGATCATCAGCGCGCCACAGCAGAGGCCCTCGAAGCTCTGGGATGGCATGTGCTGTCGATCGAGCGAAGGCTCACTGTGTCCGACTTCGAGGATGCGCTCGGACTGAAGGCAGGGGGCTGACCGATGGCGCGCCTCGCGATCAGCAAAGACTACTTTCCGGCCTACGCCGCGCTACCGCGCAAAGCGCAGCGCAAGGCCGACGAGTTCCTGAAGAAGTTCGAGAGCGACTCGACGGCGCTCTCGATCCACCTCGAGCCCATCAAGAACACGCTGGACCCGCAGCTCCGGTCGGCCCGCATCGGCGATGACTACCGCGTGATCTTGCGCGCCCCCGATCAGGGCGACGTCTTCTTGGTTCTGTGGGCCGATCATCACGACGAGGCCTATCGGTGGGCCGCGACGAAGCAGACTGCCATTCACCCGGCGACAGGCACGCTTCAGATCTTCGACGCCATCAAGGCAGGCCAAGCCGTCGACACGATCGTCCTGCCGCCGCCGCTCGACTTCAGCGCCGAGGCGCCCAGGCTGCCGACGCTCTTCTTCGATCGCACGGACGACGAGCTGTTTCTAGCCGGTGTCCCGAAACCCCTGCTGCCGAGCGTCCGGTCGCTCTTGAGCGACGGCGACGTCGATCTGCTGCTCCCTCATCTGCCGCCCGAGGCGGCCGAAGTTCTGACTGGCATCGCAGCGGGGCTCGGCCTCGATGAAGCGCTCGAGGAAGTCTTCGGGCGCGTGAGCCCGCCTATCGGTGCTCCGCAGCCGATTGCGCCCGACGTGCTGGACGTACCCGCGGCTCTCGAGCGAGAGACTACGCAGCGTCAATTCCGCCTCCTGGGTGAAGATCTCGATCTCGACGCGGCGCTCCAGCATCCGCTCGATGTGTGGCGGGTGTTTCTGCATCCGCGCCAGAAGCGGGTGGCCCACGCTCGGACCAAGGGGCCGGTGCGGGTTCTTGGCGGCGCCGGAACCGGCAAGACTGTGGTCGCGCTGCACCGCGCGGCGTTCCTGGTACGCGAGGTCTACAAGAAGCCTGACGACCGCGTCCTCTTCACCACGTTTACGGTGAACCTCGCCGAGGATCTTCGCTCCCAGCTCGCCAAGCTGCTCGAGCCCGACGACCTGGCACGGGTAGAGGTCGTCAACATCGACTCATGGGCTGCGAAGTACGTGCGCGACCGCGGACGCTCGTTCCGCCCGGCGTTCGAGACCGATCAGAAAACCCACTTCAACGCGGCGTGCGAGATCTACGGCCAGGACGACATCTCACGCGATTTCTACTGGGCCGAGTGGCGCGACGTCGTCCAAGAGCAGGATCTCCGGACGATCGAGGACTACTTGCTGGCCGTGCGAAAGCGCCGCGGAGTCCCCTTGTCTCGCGCGGCCCGCCGCAAGGTGTGGCCGGTGTTTCAGGCATACCGCACCGCACTAGGGGACGACGGCTTCTTGGAGCCGGTGGACATTCTGCGCGCGGCCTGCGTCGAGCTAGCCACCGCCGCGGCTCCGCCTCGGTATCGTGCCGTGGTCGTCGACGAAGCCCAGGACTTCTCCGCGGACGGCCTGAAGCTAGTCAGGGCGATCGCGGGCCCCGAACATCCGGACGACTTGTTCTTGGTGGGCGATGCCCATCAGCGAATCTACGGACGCCCTGTATCCCTATCCGCGTGCGGCATTCAGGTGCGCGGGCGAAGATCGCAGACTCTTCGGCTCAATTACCGCACTACTGGCGCGATCTGTCGGTATGCGACCCGCGTGCTCGAGGGGCTCGAGATCGACGATCTCGACGACGGCAGGGCGGACGAGCGGGGCTACGTCTCACTCCGCGAGGGCCCAGCCCCAGCCGTTCGCTGTTTGCCAGACGATCGCTCGGAAGAGACCGCCGTGGTCGAAACCGTGCGCGACGTCATGGCGAACGGCACGCCCGCCGAGAGCATTTGCGTTGTCGCTCGAACGCGCGGTCCGCTCAATGACCGCTTTGGCCCGGCGCTCTCTCGCGCCGGTATTCCACACCTCCTGCTCGAGCAGCACGAGACGAGAGCGCCCGGCGTTCGGCTTGCCACGATGCATCGCGTGAAGGGCCTGGAGTTCGCCGTCACGCTCCTGGTCGACGTGTCGAAGGGCTCGCTCCCTGCGCCCAGCGCCGAGATCCGGTCAGACGATCCGATGGTCGCAGCGGCGGCGTTGGCCCGCGAGCGGGCGCTTGTCTACGTCGCGGCAAGTCGCGCGCGAGACGACCTGTTCATCTTTGCCTCTGGCGCGCTCAGCCCGCTCATCGCAGCGCTACCCGTGAGGCGCCGGCCTGATTCGAAGCCAGCCCCTGCTCGGACGCCGGCTCCGCAGCTCGGGTCGTCGCCTCCGCCAGCCATCGCGCAGAGTGAAGCACAGCTCCTCACGACGCCCCTCTCTGCGCTTCAACTGCCGACCAGGATGCTCACGTGGGCGGCCCGAGCCAACGTGCGAACCTTGGGCGACCTGGTCCGTCACGATCCACGCGGTCTCGCGGCGGAGCAGAACCTCGGTCGAACATCCATCAATCAGACGCGGCAAGAGATCCAAAGGATCACCCGGAAGAATTGGGAGGAGTTGGTCGGCGGAGAGGCCTTCACCAACGATCCGACAGAGACCGACGCCGAGCGTTTCGCTGCCGCAGTCGCCGCCGAGCACTGGGACCGTCTCCGGGGTAGTCTGAACGAGGAGCAGCGCGCCTATCGTCTCGCCGAGCTCGACTTGCCGGCACGCGTCGTCACCTACGCCGAGAAGGCGAAGCTCGAAACGCTCGCGGATCTTGCGAACAAGAGCCGCGCAGAGCTCGAGGCTCAGTCGAACCTCGGCCGCACAAGTATCCGTGAGCTCATACACGCTATCGGAGGCCACGCAGAGCGGCTCCGCACGGATGAAGAGCTTGCAGAGACTGGGCTGCTCGAGTCATTCCGGTCCATCGTGCAGGCGCTCCCGTCGGTACTGCGAACCATCATGACGCGTCGGTCGGGCTTGGCGGGCGATCCCGAGACGTTGCAAGAGGTCGGAGCCAGCCTTGGTTTCACGCGTGAGCGCGCGCGGCAACTCCAAGCGAAGGCATCCGCGGATATGGCGCGTCGCCCGTGGGCGACCCATGTGCGAAAGCACGTGGACGCGGCACTCCATGTTGGGGCGGTATCGCTCGAAACGCTGCGGAGCGACGCATGGTGGTACGGGGCGACGCAAACCCCGGAGGTCGCGCGGTTCGTGGTCGAGGACGTCCTCGATAGCGGACATGTCATCGTGCTCGACGACGCCCCGTGGCTCTCGAGCCATCCGCAAGGCGTCGTCGACGCTGCGGGCCAGCAAATCCGGCGCGAGGCGGATGCGCTGGCGCTTCCGTGCGCAGTGGAGTCGGCTCGGAGTGTGGTCGCGCGTGTCGGCCAACCACTCGGCGCCGCGCTCGAAGCCGAGCTCTGGCGAGATCTCGAGGACCGTCTCCAGATCGATGGCGGACGCGTCGTGGCCATCGGCACCGACCAGCGCGCAGAGGTGTTGGCGATCCTGCGAGCTTCAGCCGAGCCCATGCGGCTCGAAGAGGTGTTCGCGAAGGCCGGTCGCCGCGTACGCGTGCCAGAGGAAGCCATCCTCTTCAAGCGAGGCACAATTGGGCTAAGACAACATTTCCCTGACTTCGACGACTGGGCGAAACGGCTCGTCCCGCGCGCGGAAGCGATCGTCGAGCAGCAGGATCCTGACCGCCAGTGGTCCTGCGCCGAGATCCTTGATGAGCTGCGAGAGGAGCAGGACATTCCCGAGTGGCTCAGCCCCTGGGGCCTCGCCGCATTGATACGGGCAGGCTCGAAGCTGCAGTATCTCGGCCGCCTGCGGGTGGCGTTGCCCGGCAACCCGGAAAATGAATCTCGCATCTTCATCCATGAGGAAGTCGAGCGACTCCTCACCGAAGCGGGTGCGCCGATGACCCGAGAGGATCTGGTCGCTCGCGTACACGAACGCGCGGCGACCACCGAGCTCGGTCTCATCCAGATCTTCATGCGACCCCAGTTCGTGCGCCTCGACGGGCAGCACTATGGGCTGTTGGACCGTGACGTCCCCGGCGGTCCCGCCGCCGTCAGCGAGGCCCTCGATCACATCGAAGCGGTGCTTCGCAGGCGCGATCGAGGTCTGTCTCTCCACCATCTACTCGAACAAGCAACCTCACTGGGCCCCGAGCACGCATCTTGGACGCGCGAGCTGCTCCATTCGCTGCTCCGCTCGGACGGCCGATTTCGGCTGAGCCAGAGCGCCGCGGTGGGGCTGGCCGAATGGGAATCCACGAGAGTGCCGACTCGGCTGATGTTGGTCCGATCTGCGTTGGACGAGGCGGAAGGCCGCGTGTCCATCGAGGCGTTGATGGACCGGATCGAGGCCAACTATGGCGAAAAGCCGACGCGAGCGGGTGTCGCGCAGCTTGCGTCGCACATCGGGGCTGGGCTTGACGGCGAGTGGATGTACCGTCGTAGCGCTGACTCTTCCTAGCGCCGACTTCAGACTGCAGCGCGGCGGGCCCAGATGGAGTATGTCAATCGCGACGAGGCTCTTGGCAGCAGAGAGCTGTCGAGCCTATTCTCCGCATTGCCTTTTTCCTCCACACCAAAGGACCGCGCATGAAGACTCGTACGCTTTGGACCGTAAGATCGCTCGCCCTGCTCTGTTTGGTCTCCCTCATGGCCTCCACGACGGGCTGCGAGATGCTTCAAAAAGTTCTCGAGAAGAAGGCCAGCCAAGAGCTCGACAAGGACCTCGCCGAGTCGACCAAGAAGACGTCGAAGAGCGGCAAGGGCGACGACGACAATTCCGATAGCTCTGACAACGAAAAGCCCGCGATCAAGGTCAACTACTTCGAAGACGCAACCAACGTCCCCAAGCTCTACAAGGCGAAGGTCGGGCCGCCGACGCGAGTGCTCGAGCTCTATCTCTATCCGAACTACGGGCACGCACAGATTCAAGACCCGAAGAAGCTCGAGAATGTCGACCAGTACGAGGAGCGTGACGGCACCGTCCAAGACGGCAATCCCGTGAAGTTCCTTGGCCCCCAACCCACGCCCGCC
>Ga0164241_10004266_pt1 | contig 13942 bp, 14 predicted proteins | sample OricomyardsoilBY_FD_108780 | JGI IMG/M metagenome (GOLD analysis project Ga0164241, IMG submission 108780) | Backyard soil microbial communities from Emeryville, California, USA - Original compost - Back yard soil (BY) | ecosystem: Environmental > Terrestrial > Soil > Unclassified | place: USA...
AGTAGCGCTGGCGGGAGACCAGCCAGTCGCGCAGCCGGTAGTTGACCTCCGGGTGGCCGCGGCCGTCCTCGTCCAGCCAGGCGACGATCCGGTCGAGGGCCTCCCGGTTGGGCATGCCGTCGAAGCGCGGGTCGGAGTCGACGAGCACGCCGTCGCCCGTGTAGGGCAGCTCGACCTCACCGGCCGCCTGGCCGGCCGGGGCGATGACCTGCTTGACGGGCAGGTCGTAGGCCTGCGCGAACGCGAAGTCGCGCGCGTCGTGGGCGGGCACGGCCATCACGGCGCCGGTGCCGTACTCGAGCAGGACGTAATCGGCGACGTACATCGGCAGCCGCTCGCCGTTGACCGGGTTGGTCACGTACCGGCCGAGGAAGACGCCCGTCTTGGGCTTGTCCAGGTCGCCGCGCACCTCGTTGGACTCGGCCAACGAGCGGTTGACGTAGGCCTGGACCTCCGCCTCCTGCCCGGTGCCCGCAGCCAGCCGCGCCAGGTCGGCGTGCTCGGGCGCCATCACGAAGAACGTCGCGCCGAACAGCGTGTCGGGCCGCGTGGTGAAGACCGGGTAGTCGATCTCCAGGTCCTCGCAGCGGAACGTGACCTGTGCGCCCGTGCTGCGTCCGATCCAGTTGCGCTGCATCGTCTTGACGTGCTCGGGCCACTGGATCGTGTCGAGGTCGTCCAGCAGGCGGTCGGCGTAGTTGGTGATGCGGAAGAACCACTGCTCGAGCTGCCGCGCCTCGACCAGCGCGCCGGACCGCTCGCCGCGCCCGTCCACGACCTGCTCGTTGGCGAGGACGGTCTCCTCGACCGGATCCCAGTTGACCGTGGCCGACTGCTTGTAGGCCAGCCCCGCGTTGTAGAGCTGCAGGAAGATCCACTGCGTCCACCGGTAGTACTCCGGCTCGCAGGTCGCGAACTCGCGCGTCCAGTCGATCGACACGCCCCACTCGCGGAACTGCCGCTGGAAGGAGGCGATCGACGCCTGCGTGGAGTCGGCCGGGCGCTGGCCGGTCTTGATCGCGTTGTTCTCCGCCGGCAGCCCGAACGCGTCGTAGCCCATCGGGTGCAGGACGCGATGGCCGGTGCGGCGGTGGAAGTGGGCGACCGCGTCGCCGACCGAGTAGACCTTGAGGTGCCCGATGTGGGGCTCGCCACTGGGGTAGGGCAGCATCTCGAGCACGTACGAGGAGGGACGCTCGTCGGGCACGTTGGAGACCTCCCAGGTCCGCTCGCGCTCCCACACCTCCTGCCAGCGCGGCTCGATCTCCTTCGGGTCGTAGCGGAAGTCGGTCATTCGGCCTCCAACAATACGAGCCGTGGCGGCCTCGGCGCCACGCGGCCGCGCGACCGGTGGACGGGCCGGGATGACCGTCCCGTTGCGGGGAACGCTCCTGCCGGCGGCTAGCATCCCCACCCCATGGCCGACGCCCCGCACCGCCCGCCGTCCGGCGCCCCCGAGGCGCGGGCGGCCTCCGACCGCATCGCCGGGATCCTCAACGCCGCCGAGCAGTCGGCGCGCGAGGTCCGCGAGGCCGCGGAGGCCCGGGCCGACGCGCGCATCGCCGAGGCCGACCGGGCCGCCGACCTGCGGGTCCAGGCCGCCGAGGCCGAGGCCCACGACCTGCTCGGCGAGGCCCGCGCCCAGGCCGAGGCCGACGTCCGGCGGATCCACGAGGAGGCCGCCGAGGATCGACGGCGCGCCGCGGACGAGGCCCACGCCGCGACGAGCGCCGCCTCCGCCGAGGCCGCGCGCGTCGTCGACGAGGCGACCGAGCGGGCCCGCACCCTGCTGCACGACGCCCGGCAGGAGGCGCGCGACATCATCGCCGAGGCCCATGCGGCGGCCCGCCAGGCCCTCCACGACGGCGAGGAACTGTCGGGCGACCTGCGCGACCTGTCGGGCTCGCTGCGCACCAACGCGGAGCGGCTGCTGCGCGACATCAAGCTCGCCCATGCCCGGATGGTCGCCGGCCTGGACCAGGCCGCCCCGGCCGACGCGGGCCGCTCCCCCGGGCGCTCGCGACGCGAGGCCGGCGACGACGACCTCGGCGCGGAGGTCCCGGAATTCCTGTCGGACAGGTGAATCGCGACGCGGCCGACATCCCTGGCCGCCTCCTCGATATCATCCACCTTCGCTTGGGGCTATAGCTCAGCTGGGAGAGCGTCGCGCTGGCAGCGCGAAGGTCGTCGGTTCGATCCCGACTAGCTCCACTCCAAGGAAACCCCGCCCCCTGGCGGGGTTTCCTCGTTCTGGAGCCGTGTGCGTCAGCCGACGGTGAGCGGCCCGACGCGGTCCGCCGGGACCGGAACGGTCTGCAGGGCGATGAGCTCGCCGGTGATGCCGTCCGCGGTGTCGTACGGCGCGGGGTTCCTCACGCAGGCCCCCGTGGCCTGATCCAGCGCCCAGACGTCGACGTCGGTGACCGCGCTGTGGGCGATGGTCATCTTCCAGGCCTTCGCCGGGCCGAGCGCTCCCGGGTCCGGGAACGGGTTCCCGCCCCCGGTGGCGGGCATGGTCCGGTGCACGAAGCGCGTGGAGGCGCCCATGAACTGGATGTAGAAGGTCGCCGTCGAGGCGTTCGGGGCCGGCGTGTACGCGGTGCCGGCGCACGCGGCGTCCCGGAACAGGGGGCTCGTGAAGCTCGTGCCGCCGCTCTGGCTGCCGGTGAACAGGGCCGGCACCGGGAAGAGCTGGCCGGACGGGAGGTAGGAGTAGAGCCCACCGTCGATGAGGACCTGGTACAGCGGCAGGCCCAGGGACGAGAAGCCGGCGAACGCGCCGAGCGACGTTCCGTTGGCGTCTCGCACCACGAAGGCCGAGGCGTTCGTGCCGTTGGTGCCGTTGACGCCGTTGCTCCCGTCGGCGCCGTTCGTGCCGTTGAGGCCGTTCGTGCCGTTGGCGCCGTTCGTCCCGCTGGCGCCGTTCTTGCCGTTCGTCCCGTCCTTGCCCGCGACGTTCCAGGTCATCTTGGTGGACCCCTTCGGGCATGCCTTCTTGGCCTTGCTGCCGAGCAGCACGGTGACGGCGCCCGTCCTGTTCTTCACGCAGGCGGTCACCGTCGTCGTGGCCGCTGCCGTCCGACTCGGCTTCTTCGCGGCCTTCTTGGTCGACTTCTTGGCGGCCGACGTGCTGGGCTTCTTGGCGGCGGCCGGCGAGGCCGACGCGAAGCCGAGCGGCAGGCCGAGCGCGGCGACGGTCACCGCCACGGCGGTGAGCGGATGCTTCCTGATCATGCTGGTCCTCGGATCGGTGGCGGAACGGCGCCCGCGGCGGGCGCTCCCGGAGCCCAACATAGTCCAGCGAACCGGCACACCAGGTTCCCGCTGAGCGGGAAGCTGGTCGGCCAGTTCGTCGAGCGGGCTATTCGCCGGCGACCGGCTCCTCGTTCACCGGCTCGTCGTCCTCCGACCCGTCCGTCCACACCTCGTCGTCCTCGGCCTCCGCGCGCTCGCGCCCGCCGGACTCCGTGGTCGTCACGGTGCCGTCGGGGCCGGCCGCCAGCGTGCGCTTGGGCACGTCGCCCCACAGCTGCTCCAGGCGGTAGTGCTCGCGGGTGTCGGGCGTGAAGGCGTGCAGCACCACGTCCAGGTAGTCCATGAGGATCCACTTGCCCTCCTGGACGCCCTCCACGCGCCGCGGCAGGAGCTGGTGCTCCTTGCGCAGGCCCTCGGAGACGCCGTCGTGGATCGCCTTGGCCTGCCGGTCGGTGTTGCCGCTGGCCACCACGAAGAAGTCCGTGTAGCCGGCCACGCCGCGCAGATCGAGGATGGTCACGTCGGCGGCCTTCTTGTCGAGCGCGTAGCCGGCGATCAGGTCGGCCAGCTCCTCGGGCTCGAGGTCCGTCTTCATCGGTTGTCCGTCACTCATACAGCAGCCTTTCGGGCGTAGAGACCCTTCGCCGCGATCCGATCGGCGACCGCGTCGGGCACCAACCATCGGATCGGGCGCCCCTCGGCGACGCGGCGGCGCACGTCGGTGGACGAGACGTCCACGCGGGGCAGGTCGAAGAACGTGATGCGGTCGGGCGCGCCCAGCGGCGCCAGCCGTTCCGCGATGTCGGCGCGCACGGCGCTCCCGCGCTCGGCCACGCCGAGGCGGGCGAGCCGCAGGATCGTCTCGGGCTCGCGCCAGGCGGGCAGGCTCAGGGCCATGTCGCCGCCGACGATGAACGTGAGGTCGTCGTCCGGTGCCTCCGCGCGCAGCGTGCGCAGCGTGTCGACGGTGTAGGACGGCCCGTCGCGGTCGACCTCGGCGGTCGAGACGGCGAACCGCGGATCGTCGGCGACGGCGGCGCGGCACAGCGCCACGCGCTCGGCCCCGCCGGGATCCCCCGCGACCTCCTTGTGCGGCGGCCGGCCGGCGGGCATCAGCACGACACGCTCCAGCCCCAGGCGATCGAGGGCCTCCTGCGCGCAGAGCAGGTGGGCGATGTGCGGCGGGTTGAACGTCCCCCCGAGGATGCCGACGGCGGCCATGTGCAGGTCACGGACGGACGTGCCCGGCGCCCTGGACCACGTACTTGTAGGTGCACAGCTCGCGCAGGCCGATCGGGCCGCGGGCGTGCAGCTTCTGCGTGGAGATGCCGATCTCGGCGCCCATGCCGAACTCGGCGCCGTCGGTGAAGCGGGTGGAGGCGTTGACGTACACGGCGGCCGAGTCGACGCCGGCCACGAAGGCGTCGGCGGAGGCGAGGTCCTCGGTGAGGATCGCGTCGGAGTGGCCACTGCCGTACGTGACGACGTGCTCGATCGCCTCGGCGACGGAGTCGACGACGCCGACGGTGAGGATCAGGTCCAGGTACTCGGTGCCCCAGTCCTCGTCGGTCGCGTCGAGGAGCGGCGGGGCCCCGTCGCCCGCGGCGGCGCGGGTCCGCGCGTCCACGCGCAGCTCGACCCCGGCCGCGTCCAGCGCGCCCAGGGCGTCGGGCAGGAACGTGGCGGCCACGCTGGAGTGCACGAGCAGCGTCTCGGCCGCGTTGCACACGCCGGGCCGCTGCGTCTTGGCGTTGAGGATGATCTCGCGGGCGGCGTCGAGGTCGGCGGAGGCGTCCACGTAGACGTGGCAGACGCCGGAGGCCGCGAAGATGACGGGGACGGTGGCGACGCCCTTGAGCGCGTTCTTCAGTCCCTCCCCGCCGCGGGGGATGATGAGGTCGACCACGCCCTCCTGGGTCGCGAGCTCGGCCAGCTCCTCCCGGCCGCCGCCGGAGACGAGGGAGATCGCGCCGGCCGGGACCCCCGCGCCCTCGGCCGCCTCGGCGGCGACCGCCGCGAGGATCGCGTTGGAGTGCAGCGCGGTGGACGACCCGCGCAGGACGATCGCGTTGCCCGACTTCAGGGCCAGGGCCGCGGCGTCGATCGTCACGTTCGGCCGGGCCTCGTAGACCACCGCGACGACGCCGAGCGGCACGCGCACGCGCTCCACGCGCAGGCCGTTGTCGAGCCGGCCGCCGTCCAGCACCTCGCCGACGGGGTCGGGCAGGGCGGCGACCTGGCGCACGCCCTCGGCCATGCCGGCGATGCGCTCCGGCGTCAGCGTGAGGCGGTCCAGCAGGGCGCTGCCGATGTCCGCGGCGCGGCCGGCGTCGAGGTCCCGGGCGTTGGCCTCCAGGATCTCGTCGCGGCGCAGCAGCAGGGCGTCGGCGATGGCCGTGAGCGCCGCGTCCTTCACGCCGGCGGACAGCGCGGCGAGCGGCCGGGAGGCGGCCTTGGCGGCGCGGCAGACGTCAGCGGGCGTGCGGGTCGTGGTGGCCATCCCTAGAAGGGTAGAGCCCCCGTGCGGCGCGGGCGAGACGCCCTGCGGGCGTCGCTCAGGAAAGCACGAGGTAATCGCGGTGGATCGCCTCGTCCGAGCCGCCGGGCAGCACGTCGCCCACCTGCGAGGACTTCATCCCCATGACCCGCTCGAGGTCCGCTGCGGCGTAGTTGGCGATGCCCTTGCCGAGCACCCGCCCGTCGTCCGCCGTGACGATCTCCACCGCGTCCCCGGCCACGAACCGGCCCGCCACGGCGACCACGCCGACCGGCAGCAGCGAGGTGCCCTTCTCGATCAGCGCGCGAGCCGCACCGGCGTCCACCGTCACCGTCCCGTGGGCGGGCTTGGCGTACTTGAGCCACAGCTTGAACGACGAGTAGCGCGCCGCCCGGGCGGGGAACCGGGTGCCCTCGGGGGCGCCGGCCAGCACGCGCTGCAACGCCTCGGGCCGCCGGCCGCTGCACACCACGGCGTTGACGCCCGCCGCGGTGGCCATCTCGGCCGCCACCACCTTGGAGCGCATTCCCCCGGAGCCCAGCGTCGACGTCTCCTGGGTGATCGACAGGGACTCCAGCGCCTCGAAGTCCTCGACCAGCGGCACGAGCCGGGCGTCGGGGTCGCGGCGGGGGTCGGCGGTGAACAGCCCGTCGGGCTCGGTCAGGAGGATCAGGGTGTCGGCGGCGACCAGCACCGCGACCTGGGCGGCGAGGAAGTCGTTGTCCCCGAACGAGATCTCGTCCGTGGTGGTGGTGTCGTTCTCGTTGATGATCGGGACGACGCCCCAGTCCAGCAGCGTGCGCAGCGTCTGACGGACGTTGAGGTAGTGCGTGCGCGCGCTGACGTCGAAGAACGTGAGGAGGATCTGCGCGCTGGTGACGCCGCGCTCCAGCAGCAGCTCGTCGTACACGCGGTAGAGCTTGCCCTGGCCGACCGCGCTGGCCGCCTGCAGCTCCTCGATCGCCGTGGGCCGCGCGCCGAGCTCCATGACGCGCATCCCGCGGGCGATCGCGCCGCTGGTGACCACCACGACCTCGTTGCCCGCGGCCCGCTCGGCCGCGACCGCGTCGGACACCGCGGTGAGGACCTCCGTCCGCACCTCGCCCTCGTCGTTGGCGACGATGGACGAACCCAGCTTGATGACGACGCGGCGCATGTCGGCGGGACCCTAGCCCTAGTCCAGCTCGAAGAGGATGCCGGCGATCTCCACGTCGTCGCCGGAGGTGAAGCCGGCGGCGTCGAGCGCGGCGATGACGCCCATGCGGCGCAGCCGGTGCTCCACGTGCTCCATCGACTCCTCGTTGTCGATGTCGTGGCGGGCCAGCAGGGTCTCCACGGCGTCGCCGGTGACCCGGAAGACGCCGTCCTCCCCCTGCTCGACCGTGTAGCCGCGGCCCGCGGCCGGCCGGAACGTGCGGTGCTCGGCCAGGCCGGCAACGTCGGCGGTCTCCGGGGCCACGTCGGCGCCGCCCCAGCCCGGGGTGATGGGCACGCGCCGCCCCAGCTCCTTGGACAGCTCGTCGAGCCCCAGGCGCGTGGCGCTGGAGGTGACGAGGACGGGGACGTCGTCGGGCGGGTTCTCGCCGCCGACCTCCCACTCCTCCCGCTCCCGCGGCGGGTTGAGCTTGGCGTGCCAGTGGGCCCGGGCCTCCTCGGCGAACTCCGGGGTGACGAGGTCCGCCTTGGAGAGAGCGAGGATCCGGGGCAGCGACGCCAGCCGCTCGTCGTGCGCGGCCAGCTCGGCCTCGATGACCGCGAAGTTCTCCTCGGGATCGGAGCCGTCGAGCGGCGCGAGGTCCAGGACGTGCACGAGCAGCCGGGTGCGCTCGACGTGGGCGAGGAAGTCGTGGCCGAGGCCGGCCCCGTCGCTGGCCCCCTCGATCAGCCCCGGGATGTCGGCGATGATGAGCTGGCGGTCGCCGTCCTCGATCGTCCCGAGCATCGGCTCCAGCGTGGTGAACGGGTAGCTGGCGACCTTCGGGTCGGCCCGCGTCAGCCGCGACAGCAGCGACGACTTGCCCGCGGTGGGCAGGCCGACGAGCCCCACGTCGGCGAGCAGCTTGAGCTCCAGCTGGATCCAGCCCTCCTGGCCTTCCAGGCCGCGCTCGCGGAAGCGGGGCGCCTGCCGCGTGGCGGTCGCGAACACGCGGTTGCCGCGCCCGCCGGAGCCGCCGCCGGCGATCGTCACGCTCGTGCCGGGGACGACGAGGTCGTGGACCGTGCCGTCCCACGACGTGATCTGGGTGCCGGGGGGCACGCTGACGACGAGGTCGTCCCCGTCGGCGCCGTGGCGCTGGGCGCCCTGGCCGTGGCCGCCGCGGGGCGCCTTGTAGTGGGCGCTGCGCTTGAACGACTGCAGGTCGCGCTTGGAGTCGTCGCAGCGCAGGATCACCGCGCCGCCCCGGCCGCCGTCGCCACCGTCGGGGCCGCCGTGCGGCACGTGGGCCTCCCGGCGGAAGCTGAGGCAGCCGTCGCCCCCGGCGCCGGCCTGGACGAAGATTCGTGCGCGATCGAAGAGCATGCACCGGCTATCGTCGCAGCCCATGGCTCTCGATCCCTCCTCCCCCACCTCGGACAAGGTCTTCCTCATCACCGGAGCGTCGACCGGCATCGGCGCCGCGACGGCCCGCGCCGCCCACGCGGCCGGCTTCCGCCTGGTGCTCGCGGCCCGCTCGCAGGACAAGCTCGACGCGCTCGCGGCGGAGTGCGGCGGGCCCGATCGCGCCCTCGCCGTGCCCACCGACGTGACGTCGTTCCCCGAGAACGAGGCGCTCGCCGCCGCCGCGCAGGAGCGGTTCGGCCGCATCGACGTCGTGTTCGCCAACGCGGGCTTCGGCGGCAAGCGCAGCTTCGGCCCCGACGGGGACTCCCCGGAGCACTGGCGCGACATGGTCCTCACCAACGTGCTCGGCGCCGCGTACACGGTGCGGGCGACGTTCGCGGCGATCGTCGCGGCCAAGGGCCACTTCCTGCTCACGGGCTCCGTGGCCGGCCGGGTGGCGATCCCGGGCAGCCTCTACTCGAGCACGAAGTGGGCGGTGACCGGCATGGGCCAGTCGCTGCGCGCCCAGCTCGACGGCACCGGCGCCCGCGTCACGCTGATCGAGCCGGGCATGGTCGACACGCCGTTCTTCGACAACCGGCCGACGGACGCGCTGGAGCCCGACGACATCGCCCGGGCGGTGATGTACGCCGTCTCCCAGCCGCCCCACGTCGACGTCAACGAGCTCCTGATCCGCCCGACGGCCCAGGCGGGCTGAGTGCTCTCCCGCTCTCCCCGCCCCTGAGGGTCACGAAATGCCGCTGACGGCGGCATTTCCTGACCCTCAGGGGTGTGGCCGCACTACTTCCCGAGCGGGACCGGGGGGACGAGCGGCGTCCCCGCGTTCCGCTCGGCGATCCGCTGCCGGCGCGCCGTCCGCGCGCAGGCCGCGGCGCTGGCGGTGCACCGCGGCCCGATCCGCCGGCCGGCGGCGTCGAGCCAGACGAGATGGCTCACGTGGCCGAAGCCGTGGGAGAACGAGGCGAAGAGGAAGTTGCCGGTGATGGGCACGTCGATCGGCGGGCGGTCGTACCGGCGGTAGATCCGCACCGTCGCGACCCCGTCGGGCACGAGCCCGTACACGTCGCGCCCGATGCCGGAGAACGCGCCACGGAGGATCTCCGCCGTCGTCGTACACGGCCCCGACCAGCCCGCCGTGTCCTCCGTGTAGAAGCACAGGACGTCATGCAGTGCAGGACGACGCACCGGCTCGCGACCCGGCAGACGCATCTCCGGGTACTGCAGCCGCGCGGCCGGGACGAGGACGATCGTCCGGGCCGTGGAGGTTCCCGGGCGCTTGACGTGCAGCAGCCGCACCGCGTCCGTGCGGATGCCCGTGAGCCCCCGGGGCGACCGTCGCAGCGCGCGCAGGACGTGCTCGTCCCGGTCCGCTGCGGTCTGCGGGCGCCGCAGCACGCCGAGCAGGTCGAGCTGCGCGCGCGGCGGCGCGGTGGTGCTCAGGCTCAGGTGCCTCCCGCGCAGCTCCTCGGACGACGGATGCCAGATGCCGACGGCCTGGGCGCCGATCGCCACGCCACCGAGCGCCAGCACGCCGCCGGTGGCGATCGCGACGATCCGCGCGGTGTGGCGCCGGGAGGCCCGGCGGCGCGACAGCCGTCCGGCCGCCGCGGCCAGCTCGTCCTTCATCTCGGGCAGGATCGTCATGCGGGTTCCTCCAGGTGGGCGCGCAGTCCGGCCAGCCCCCGGCTGACCCGCTTGCGCACGACGGCGGGCGAGCACTGCAGCTCCTGCGCGATCTCGTCGTAGGAGCCGTCCTCCAGGACGCGGGCGCGGACCGCCTCGCGCTGCTCGGCCGGCAGCCGCTCCAGCGCCTGGGCCACCGCGGCGTCGGAGGCCAGCTCCTCGATCAGCGCGATGGTCGTGTCGTCGAGCTCCAGTGGAGTGATGCCGAGCTTGCGGCGGGCCCGGCTGTCGACCTCGCCGCGGCGAGCGCTGGAAGCCCACACGTGGTGGGCGATGCCGAACAGCCACGCAACCGCCGAGCCCCGGCCGCGGCGGAAGCGGGCACGGGAGGCCAACGCCTGGGCGAACGTCTCCGACGCCAGGTCCGCCGCGACCTCCGGCACCCGGACCCGCCGCAGGAAGTAGGCGATGACCACGCCCTCGTACCGTTCGTAGAACGCGGCGAACGCCGCGTTGGCGGGATCGGCGTCGCGGGCGAGCAGCTCCTCGTCGGTCCGGTTGCGCAACGCGATCACACTCCCTCTTCGCGCGACACGGCCCGATTGTGACGCGCTAGGCCGAGATCGTCTCCCAGAGCGCGCCGCCCACCGCCGGGAGGACGTCGCCGCGGTAGTGGTTGCCGTCCTGCAGCGCCCGGTCCGGCCCGAGCGCCGCGATCAGCACGTTCGGGTCGTGCCAGCGGCCGCCCGCCTCGGCGACGCCCCGGCGCACGACCTCGCGCAGATGCTCGCGCTCGGCGATCGGCTGGTCCCCGTCGCCGAGCGCGGTGACGTGCGGGACCCAGACCACCTCGCCGGCGAAGGCGCCGGCGATGGCGCGCATGTCCCGCACCACCTCGTCCTCGTCCTGGCGGCGGAAGCCCGCCGTCCGCAGGACCTGCGCCTCCGCCTCCGAGACCGTGGGGACGAGCTCCTCCACCAGTTCCGGATCGGGTCGGCCCTCCCGGACGACCGACCGCCACCACGCGCCGAGGCGCTCGCTGCGCCGGATCAGCGCGGTGATGGCGACCCCGTCCTTGATCTGCCAGTCGCCCAGGGTGAACACCTTGCGCGAGCAGATCTCCACGACCAGGACGTCCGCCGTCGCCAGCAGGTCGTGGCGTTCGTGCGCGGCGGGATCGTCGGCCCACCGGTCGGGGTGGTCGGCGGCGTACGTCGCGACGAGCGGCGGCACCACGACCGTGCCGCGCAGGACGCCGAGCAGCTGCTCGTGCTGCGGCGTCGAATGCGTGTACCCGTACCGGCGGGCCAGCCCGGCCGGGAGCGTGAGCAGCCCCCGATCGCGCAGGTCCAGGAGCGGATCCCCCACGCGGCAGGAGCCCACCGACAGCACGCTGCGCACGTCGTCGGCTCCGGGCTAGGCGCGCAGCTTGGCGGCGATCGCCGCGCCGGCGACGGCGGAGCCGAGCGCGAGCGCGAGGACCGCGTCACGCTGGGGGCCCAGGCGGCCGCCACCCCGGGCCACGGCCGTCGCGCCGCCGTCGACCAGGTCGCACAGGGCGATCGCGGCGGACCAGCGGGCGGCGACGAGCGGGTCGTCGGCCGAGGCGACGTGCAGGGCCATGAAGCCCAGGAGCGCGTCGCGGGCGCCGAGGGCGCGGACGGCGACCTTGCCGCCGTCGGTGTCGGCCACGTCGCCGAGCCACCCCTTGGACGTCTGGGCGGGCGCGGCGACGAGGGCGAGGCCGATGGCCAGCCGCCCCACGCCGATGCCCTTCATGGCGATGCGGGCGGCGGACACCGGAGTGCTACTCCGCGTCGTTCGGGACGATGTTCACGACGCGGCCGCGACGGCCGGTGGTGAACTCGACGGTGCCGACGGCCTTGGCGAACAGGGTGTCGTCCTTGCCGATGCCGACGCCGATGCCGGGCTTGAAGCGGGTGCCGCGCTGACGGACGATGATCTCGCCGCCGGTCACGGCCTGGCCGCCGAACGTCTTGACGCCGAGGCGCTGCGCGTTCGAGTCGCGGCCGTTGCGGGAGGAGCCGAGGCCCTTCTTATGTGCCATGAGTTTCCCCCTAGCCCTTCTTGATGTCGGTGACCTGGATGCGGGTGAGCTCCTGACGGTGACCCGTCCGGCGCTTGTACCCGCGCTTCGGCTTGAACTTGAAGACGACGAGCTTCGGGCCGCGGACGTGCTCCAGGACCTTGGCCGAGACCGTGACCTTCTTGAGGCCGTCGGCGTCGAACACGGAGTCGTCGCCCCGGTAGAGCACGGGCTCGAGCGCGACGGTCGCGCCCACTTCCTCGTGCAGCAGCTCCACGAGCAGGTGCTGGTCCTGTTCGACGCGGTACTGCTTTCCGCCCGTCTTGACGATCGCGTACATCTGAAGTCCTTGGATGACTGTTACTCGGAGGAGGAATCCGCGGCGCTGGCAGCGGAACGGCGCCTGCCGCCTCTGCGGCCACGGCGCCTGGGCTTCGATTCTACGTCATCGGCGCTGGAATCGTCCCCCGATGCCGGTTCGGCGTCGGGCTCGGGCGCGTCGGCGACGGCCTCGGTCGTCTCCTCCGTGCCCTCGGCGGCCGCCTTGGCGCCCGCGCGCAGGCCCCGGCGGCGCCGCGGCTTCGGCTTGGGCGCCTCGTCCTCGCCGTCCTCGCCCTCGGCGGCCTGCTCGGCCTCGGCCTCGGCGGCCTCGGCGGCCTTGGCCGCCTTCGCCTTGGCGGCGGCCGTCGTGCTCGCCCGCGGCTTGGCGGCGGCGCGCGGCTTGGCGGCGGCCCGCGGCTTGGGCTTCGGCTTGGGCGCGGGCACCTCCTCGATCTCGCCGTCGGCATCGAGCAGCAGCGCCTTGGCCGCGGTGCGGCCGGCCTCCTCGATCCGCACCATGCGCTTGGCGCCGACGTACCGGCCGCCGCCGCGCACCGACACGATGTAGCCGTCGATCTTGGCCACCGCGTCGTCGATCTCGTACATGTGGGGCTCGACGATCTGCACCAGCACCTCGTCGCCGACCCGGAACGGCACGGCGCGCTCGGCGACCTCGTCGGCGGTCCCCTGGAGGATCACCTCGAAGCGCTCCAGCGGCAGGCCCTCGGAGCCCTCGAAGTGGAAGCGCTTGCCGGTCTCCTGCTCCAGCGCGTGCAGCACGCGCGAGCCCTTGCCGGTGAACTGCACGCTGACCTTCGGGTTCATCTGGATGAGGAACGCCTCGACCTCGCGGGGCGCGGTCGCCGCCAGCTCGCGCATGTGGCGCTCGAACTCGATCGCCACCGTCTCCTCGGACTTGACGACGCCCTCGCCGTCGCACGTCGGGCACGGGCGGGACATGATCTCCCGCACGCCCTCGGTGACGTTCTGGCGGGTCATCTCCACGAGGCCGAGCTTGGAGATCTCGGCCGTGAAGGTCTTCGTGCGGTCCTCGTCCAGCGCCTTGCGCAGCGTCTTGAGGACGGCGTCGCGGTTGCGGGCCCGCGACATGTCGATGAAGTCGATGACGATGATGCCGCCGATGTCGCGCAGGCGCAGCTCGTTGACCACGGCCTCCGCGGCCTCCAGGTTGGTCCTGGTGATCGTGTCCTCCAGCCGGGCCTGCTTGCCGCGGCCGACGAACGAGCCGGAGTTGACGTCGATGACGGTGAGCGCCTCGGCGTAGTCGATGATCAGGTAGCCGCCGCTGGGCAGGTCGACCCGGCGGTGCATGAGGCCGGTGATGACCTTCTCCACGCCGTAGGCCTCGAAGAGCGGCTTCTTCTCCTCGTACAGCTCGACGCGGTCGACCAGCTCGGGGGCGGTGCGGGTGAAGAAGGACTTCAGCCGCTGGTACTGGCCCGGGTCGTCGACGACGGCCTTCTCGAAGTGGTCGCTGAAGATGTCGCGCACCACGCGGACCGACAGGTCGGCCTCCTGGAAGACCATGCTCGGGGCGACGGCCTCCTCGATGCGCTTGTCCAGGACCTGGTGGAGCTTGAACAGGTACTGCAGCTCGCGCTCGAAGTCCTCGCGC
>Ga0164241_10004267_pt1 | contig 13942 bp, 10 predicted proteins | sample OricomyardsoilBY_FD_108780 | JGI IMG/M metagenome (GOLD analysis project Ga0164241, IMG submission 108780) | Backyard soil microbial communities from Emeryville, California, USA - Original compost - Back yard soil (BY) | ecosystem: Environmental > Terrestrial > Soil > Unclassified | place: USA...
CGCCCGCTCGCGCCACGTGTAGCCGCCGATCGCCTCGAAGCGCGCGGTGACGTCGGCGTACTGGTTCATCGCGGCCTCGTCGCCGGCCCCCATCCGCTCCTCGAGCTCGCGCAGCTTCGCCTCGAGCTCGAGCGGCTCCTTGCGGGCGCTCAGCACGTAGTCGCGCAGCAGGATGTCGCGGTCGCGGGGCGGGCGCTGGTCGTGGAGCGCGACGCGCGTGCCCTTCGAGAGGACGAGCTCGCCGCCGTCGACCGACGTCTCGCCGGAGAGCATCCGCAGCAGCGTCGTCTTGCCGGCGCCGTTGCGCCCGGCGATCGTCATGCGGTCGCGGCGCTCGAGCTTGAACGACACGCCGCGCAGCAGCGGCTCCCCCGCCATGTCCTTGGAGAGGTCGGAAGCGATCATGACGGCCATCGCGACGCAGGGTAGGTTCTCGCCATGCGCCGCCTCGTTCCCACCGCGCTGGCCGCAGCGCTTCTCCTTGTCCCCGCCACCGCCCACGCCAGGTACGTCGCGCTCGACGGCGTGCCCGGCTACGGCCCGTCGAAGTACGCGAAGGTCTTCGTCGACCAGGTCGGCCCGGCCTCCGCCAAGCGCGTCCTCGTGCTGATCCCCGGCACGTTCGGCGGCGCCGGCGACTTCGCGAAGATCGGCCCCGAGCTGGTCAAGCGCGTGCCCGGCCTGCAGGTCTGGTCGATCGATCGCCGCTCCAACGCGCTCGAGGACACCGCGATGCTCGTCAAGGGCATGCGCGGCGAGGCGACGCCGCAGCAGGTCTCGGACTACTACCTCGGCTGGATCGGCAACCCCGCGATCGCGACGCACTACCAGCCGCTGAAGGACGCCGACTTCGGCTTCGCACGGGAGTGGGGCCTCGCCACCCAGATGGGCGACGTCCACAAGGTCGTGCAGGCGGCCCGGAAGGGCGGCCGCCAGGTGGTCCTCGGCGGGCACTCGCTCGGCGGCGCCTCGACCGTCCAGTACGCGACGTGGGACTTCGGCGGCCGCGCGGGCTACGAGGATCTCTCGGGCCTCGTGCTGATCGACGGCTCCGCGGGCGGCGGCGCCGGCCCGAAGCTGGCCGACGTCAAGAAGCAGGTCGCCGAGGTCGAGGGAGGCAGCCCGTGGGCGGACCTGCTGAACCTCAACCTGCCGTGGGCGACGGGCGTGTTCGCGGAGTCCGCCGCCCTCGCCGCGATCAAGGCCCCGAACGAGCCGTCGATCGGCCAGACGATGGCGCTGCTGCCGGCGATCTTCAAGCCGGGCGTCCCGGTCGACAACCGCGCCCAGCTCGGCTACGCGTTCGACTACCGGACGTCGCCGCCGGCGCTCGGGCTGATCCAGGTCCACTCCGGCCACGTCGCCGACGCCGCGGGCGCGAACGGCCTCCACCCCTGGGTCGACGACGGGATCACGAAGCTCGACGACCTCGCCGGGATGCTCGCGCAGGAGCCCGGCAACTTCATCGAGTGGTACTACCCGAAGCGCCTGTCGATCGACGTCGGCGCCGCCCGGTCGCTGACGCGCAACGCCGCGACCGACTACCTGAAGCTGCGCACGTGGCACGCCAAGCAGGTCGACGTGCCGGTCTACGCGTTCCAGACGTCGCTGAGCAAGGGCGGCGTGCTGAAGGCGACGAAGGCGTTCGTGAAGGCGTCGAAGGTCCGCAGCCACACGTACGTGGACCGGTCCACGACGTACTCCCACATCGACCCGCTCAGCGCGACGCCCTCCGAGAACGACTTCCTGAAGACCGTCGTGCCGTTCCTCAAGCGGGTTCGATAGCGGGCTCCGTCCGGGGCGGGACCGACGGCTCCACGCGCAGCAGCTTCGCCGGCCCGGGCGGCAGCCACCAGTTCCAGCGGCCGAACAGGGCGACCACCGCGGGCACGAGCACGCCGCGGATGACCGTCGCGTCCAGCAGGATCCCGGCGGCCAGCCCGGTGGCCATCACCTTCACCTCGACCCCCGGCCCGGAGGCCATCGAGGCGAAGGCCAGGAACAGGATCAGCGCCGCGCTGGTCACCAGCCGCCCGGTGCGGCCGAGGCCGACGATCACCGAGGTCGCCGTGCGGCCGGTGCGGTCGTACTCCGCCCGCAGCCGCGACAGGATGAAGACCTCGTAGTCCATCGAGAGCCCGAACAGGAACACGAAGACGATCAGCGGGATCCACGACGAGATCGAGCCGGTCGGGTCGATCCCCCAGAGCTGGGAGCCGTGGCCGTTCTGCCACACGAGCGTCATCACGCCCCACGCCGCCGCGACGCTGACGAGGTTCAGGATCACGGCCTTCAGCGGCAGCAGCAGCGACCGGAACGCCCGCGCGAGGAGCAGGAACGTGACGATGCCGAGCAGCAGGAGCATCAGCGGGAAGTTGCCGTAGACGGCGTCGATGAAGTCGTCGTTGGTCGCCATCGCGCCCGAGAGCTTGGCCTCGGGGACCTGGTGGACGGCGGCGCGCAGCGGATCGACGAGGTCGCGCGCCTCCTTGGTCGCCGGGTTCGGCGTCGGGAACGCGTCGACGATCGCCAGCCCGTCGCGCCGCCACGCCGCGTCGGCGGGCGCGGACGCGCCGGAGATCTTGCCGACCGCCGTGGCCCGCTGGACGACCGCGGCCGCCTGGGCCTCCGGCACCACGACCTCGTAGGGCGCGAGCGCGCCCGAGCCGACCCCGGAGTCCTTCAGCAGCTTCAGGCCGACGTTCGCGTCGCCCTTCTTGGCGATCGTGTCCGGGTTGGACGTGCCGAGGTTGAGGTTCGTGGCGGCGAGCGTCAGCGCGGCGAGCACGAGGAGCGCGCCGCCGGCCGCGATCCAGCGGTGGCGGACGATGCCCTGCGCCCAGCGCGTCCACGCGCGGCTGGCGTTGTCGTCGTTGCGCTTGTGCGGCCAGTCGAGCTTCGCGCCCCACTTGCTGAGGATGACCGGGAGCAGCGTGATCGCGACGAGCGTCGAGACCGTCGGGATGAGCAGGCCCGCGTAGCCGACCGAGCGCAGGAACGGCAGCGGCAGGAACACGAGCGCGAGCAGCGCGATGCCGACGGTCGTGCCGCTGAAGACGACGGCGCGGCCCGCGGTGTTCATCGCGCGGATCGTCGCCTCCTCGACGTCGTGGCCGTGCGCGCGCTCCTCGCGCCATCGGACCACGATGATCAGCGCGTAGTCGATCGCGATCCCGAGCCCGACGAGCGCGATCAGGAACTGCACGATCGGCGACATGTCGGTCACCGAGGTCAGCCCCCAGACGAGCAGGAACGTCGTCGGGATCGCGATGATCGCCATCAGCAGCGGGAGGAACGCCATCAGCGAGGCGAACACGAACGCGAGCACCGCCAGCGCGCCGAGCCCGCCGATCACCGACTCGAGCAGCACGCCGGTGCCGCCGCTGTCCTGCCCCACGTCCTCGGCCAGCGCGTCGAAGCCCGTCAGGTGGACCGCCGAACCGGCGACCGTGGTGCCCCGCAGCGCGGCGCGCAGCTTCTTCACCGAGACCGGGTCCTCGCCGAACGACGTGTTCGGCGCCACCGGGTAGACGAGCGCGAAGGCCGTGCGGCCGTCCTTGGAGGCGAACGCCTTGTCCCCCGTGCTCGCGTACGACGCGATCCGCGCCGTCGGCAGCGCCCGCTTCGCGGCGGCGTCGATCTTCGCGAGGTCCTCCTTCACGCCGGGCGAGGAGACCGTCTTGCCCGCCGGCAGCTGGACGACCGGCAGCAGCGGCAGGTTCTCGCCGCCCGTCTTGAAGACCTTCTTGATCTGGTCCGACGTCTCCCACCCCTCGCGCCCGGGGACCGAGAACTTCTGGTCGAAGGACACCTGCGGGATGGCGGCGAAGCCGGCGACGGTCACGACCGCCCACATCCCCACGACGAGCTTCCGGTGTGCGAGCACCCAACGGGTGAGCGAGGTCATCATGAGATCGTTTGTACCACAAACGATCGGCACTGCGTAGAATTGTCGTCACCGATGATCCGTCCGCACGAGGCGCTTCGCCGCTACCCGGGGTTCCTGATGTTCTGGATCGGCCAGCGCACGTCGTCGCGCTTCGCCTCGGCGCTCGAGCCGCTCGGCCTCCACCCCCGTCACTTCGGCGCGCTGAACGTCATCCACGCCTCCGAGGGCCTGTCGCAGCAGGACCTCGGCCGGACGATGGGCATCGACCCCAGCACGATGGTCTTCCTCCTCGACGAGCTCGAGGAGCGCGGCCTCGTCGAGCGCCGCCGCCACCCCAAGGACCGCCGCGCCTACGCCCTCCACGTCACCGACAAGGGCGAGGACACCCTCAAGCGGGGCCGCCGCGTCGCCGGCCGCATGCAGGAGGACCTGTTCGGCCACCTCAGCCAGCAGGACCGCGACGACCTCGTCCGGATCCTCGGCGCCGTCGCCCGGCACCTCGACGAGGAGGCCGAGCGGCCCTAGCGCCGGGGCAGCCCCGCCCCGTGGCGCTGGAACTGCAGGAGCAGGTCGTTCTCGTAGTCGATCCGCGCGGCCGTGCCCTCGAGCTCGCGGAACATCCCCTTGACGCGCCGGAGCCCGTCCGGCGGGAACGCGGCGACCGACCCGGCCAGCTCGATCGCGGCCGCCTCGGCCTCGCCGGCGGCGACGGACCGGTGCAGGAACCCGATCGCCAGCGCCTCGTCGGCGCCGACCACGCGGCCGGTGAGGATCAGCTCCTTGGCGCGGGACAGCCCGATCAGCGGCACCAGCCGCGCCGGGCCCACCGGCACGCCGAGCCGCGCGCCCGCCCACGAGAGCTTGAGGTTGTCGCCGCCGACGCGCAGGTCGCAGCCCGCGGCGAGCTCGGCGCCCGCGCCGACCACGTTGCCGACGCACACGGCCACGGTCGGCAGCGGGAACGCGTCGACCGCCGAGTACATCCGCGCGAACAGCTCCATCCGGGCGACGCCGCCGGCCGGGTCGAGGTCCTCGGCGACGTCCGCGCCGGCCGAGAGCGCGCGCTCGCTGGTGGTCGAGATCACGAGCGTCCGGAGCGTCTCGTCGGCCGCCAGCTCGGCCAGCGCGGCCAGCAGCTCCTCGAGCAGTGCGGTGCTCATCGCGTTGCGCGCGTCGGGGCGATCGAGGCGCAGGACCTCGACGCCGGAGTCCTGCCGGTCACGTTGAAGGGTGCTCACGCCCGAGGCTTCTATACGATTGCCGCGATGCATCGCCGCCTCATGCCCCTCGCACTCGCCGTCACCGCGCTGCTGGTCGCGGCTCCGTCCGCGTTCGCGCACGACCAGGGCCAGGGCTGGTGGGGCCTGACGACCGACAAGATCGTCACCAACGCCGGCTTCATCCTGATCATCTCCTTCCCCGTGCTGATCTTCCTGCTCTCGATGCTCCAGGGGCATCTGGAGAAGCGCAAGGACGGCCGCAAGAAGGCCGCCAAGGTCCGTGCGGCCAACCGTCGCTGGCAGGGCGGCTGGTAGCAGTCCCGTGACCGGGCGCCCGGTCACCTACGAGCGTGTCGGGGCCGCCGCGGTCCTGACCATCGACCGTCCCGACCGCCGCAACGCGGTCGACGGGCCCACCGCCGAGGCGCTCGCCGAGGGCTTCGCCGCGTTCGAGGCCGACGACAGCGCGCGCGTCCTCGTCCTCACCGGCGCGGGCGGCGTCTCGTTCTGCGCCGGCGCCGACCTCAAGGCGATCGGCACGTTCGCGACCCGCCTGTCGGACCCCGCGGGCCCGCTCGGCTTCACGCGCCGCACCGCCTCGAAGCCGACGATCGCCGCGATCTCCGGCTGGTGCCTCGCCGGCGGCCTCGAGCTCGCGCTGTGGTGCGACCTGCGGATCGCCGCCGAGGGCTCCACGCTCGGCTTCCCCGAGCGTCGCTGGGGCGTCCCGCTGATCGACGGCGGCACGCAGCGGCTGCCGCGGATCGTCGGCATGGGCCGCGCGCTGGACATCATCCTCACCGGCCGGATGGTCGCCGCCGAGGAGGCGCTGGGCATCGGCCTGCTGACCGAGATCGTCGCGCCCGGGACCCACCTCGAGCGCGCCCTGGAGATCGCCGAGGGCCTCGCCGCGTTCCCGCAGGAGACGATGCTCGCCGACCGCCGCGCCGCGATCGAGGGCTTCGGGCTCCCGCTCGACGACGGCCTCGCGCTCGAGGCCGAGTCGGGGCCGAGCACCTACGCCGACGCCGTCAGCGGCGCGGCCCGGTTCGCCGGCGGCGAGGGACGCGGAGGATCGGGCGCCGGCGTCTGACGTCCAGCCGCCCACCCAACGCTCAAGCTCCTGGCACCGGAGTGCCGATGAGAGACTAGGCATGTCCCCCGATCCGCAGACCCTCTCCACCGCCGCCGCGTTCAACGCCGCCGCCGTCGCCGCCGGCTCGGCCCCCAGCCCGCGCGCCTTCCTGCGCGACGCGATCGAGCACCTCTCGCGCCTGCACGCCGCCGACCAGGCCTGCATCCTCCTCGTCGAGGAGGACCGGCTCGTCGTCGGCGCCTCGATCGGCCTCCCCGAGGCGTTCGTCGCCGCGGTCGACGGCATCCGCTACGACGAGCCCTCCGGCACCTGCGGCTCGGCCGTCCAGCACGGGACCCCGCAGGTCACGCGCGACATCCTCACCGACGAGCGCTGGGCGCCGTTCCGCGAGCTCACCGAGGAGCACGGGATCCGCGCCTGCTGGTCGGTCCCGCTGCGCGTCTCGGACGGCTCGGTGCTCGGCACCTTCGCCGTCTACCACGCCCACCCGTACCAGCCGACGCCCGAGGAGCTCGAGCTCGCCGGCTCGTACGCGACCGTCGTCGCGCTCGGCCTCGACCGGTTGAGCACCCAGAGCCACCTCGCGGCCAGCTACGAGGCCGTCGTCGTGGCGCTCAGCTCGGCGCTCGACGCCCGCGACGAGTACACCGGCCAGCACTCCTCCGCCACCGCCGAGCTCGCCGCGCTGGTCGCCGAGCGCCTCGGCCTGACCCCGGGCGACGCCGCGATCGTCCGCCAGGTCGCCGTCCTGCACGACGTCGGCAAGCTCGGCGTCCCGAGCGACATCCTCCGCAAGTCGGGTCCGCTGAGCGCCGAGGAGAAGGCGCTGATGCGCGAGCACCCGGTGATCGGCGAGCGGATCCTCTCCGGCGTCCCGCACCTCGGCGAAGTCGCGCTGGCGATCCGCCACGAGCACGAGCGCTGGGACGGCGGCGGCTACCCGGACGGCCTCGCCGGCGAGCAGATCCCGCTGGCCAGCCGGATCGTCTTCGCCTGCGACGCCTGGCACGCGATGACGTCCAACCGCCCGTACCGCGCGGCGATGGACGAGAAGGACGCGCTGCAGGAGCTCCGCGAGCACGCGGGCGCGCAGTTCGACCCGCGGGTCGCGCAGGCACTGCTCGAGGTGCTCGGCGACGAGTCGCCGGGCGGCCGCGACCTCTTCTCCCCGCGCGAGACGCACGAGCGCGCGCAGGCCGAAGCGCTCACCGACCTGGCCGCCGAGATCGGCGCCGACGACCTCTTCGTCTTCCGCCGCGTCGCCGCCGGCATCTACTCGCACCTCAGCGGCGTCGGCCGCGGCGCGGGCTGGGCCGGCAACATCGAGGTCGACTCGGCCGAGGAGACCCACGTCCGCGACGTGCTCGACCGCCGCGAGCCGCTCGTCGTCGCGCTCGCCAAGCCCGGCCGCATCGTCGGCCCGTACTACGGCCGCAGCGCCGTGCTCGTGCCGTGCGAGGACGAGACGATCGTGATCTTCGGCTCCGCGAGCGACGCGCTGGCCGGCGCCGACCTGGAGATCGCACGCTCGCTCGGCGAGCGCGCCCGCGGGCTCGTCGTCGACGTCTCCCCCGCCAAGCGCCTGGCCGACGAGCTCGAGGTCCTCGCCGCCGTCCGCGCGATCACCACGGTCTCCAGCGACTCGATGGCGTCGACGCTCGCCGCGATCGCCGGCAGCGCCGCCGAGGCGCTCTCCTGCGAGTACGGGGCGATCATGACCCTGCCGACCGACGGCGGCGAGCCCGTGCTGGGCTGGGCCGACCGCGGCTGGACGCCCGACGACCCGGACGCCGCCCTCGGCGCCCTCGCCCACTACACCGAGCACGCGCACGAGCTGCCGATGCTCTGCCAGGACACCGCGGCGGCCGTCACCGACATCCCCGCCGGCTTCCGGCGCGAGGACGGCGCCTCGTCGGTCCACGTCCTGCCCGTCGGCAACCCGGCGGTCGCGATGCTGCTGGTCGTCCACGCCGAGCCCGGCCTGCGCGGCTTCACCGCCCTCTGCCAACGCGTCGCCCGCGCGATGTCCGACGCCTCCGAGGTCGTCGTCCGCCGCGCCCAGGCCCAGGAGCGCCTCGCGGCCGAGAACGCCGAGCTGACCGAGCGCCTGCGCACCGACACCCTCACCGGCGTCGCCAGCCGCGCGGCGTGGGAGGAGACGATCCGCACCGAGGAGCTGCACCACTCGCGCAGCGGCCAGCCGCTCGCCGTCGTGGTCCTCGACCTCGACGAGCTGAAGGTCGTCAACGACCGCGAGGGCCACGCCGCCGGCGACGCGCTGCTGCGGGACGCCGCGCGCGTCCTCGCCGAGACGACCCGCGCGACCGACGTCGTCGCCCGCATCGGCGGCGACGAGTTCGGGGTGCTGCTGCGCTACACCGACGGCGAGCACGCCAAGGTCTGGTGCGCGCGGCTCGAGGAGCGGCTCCTCACGGCCGGCCAGGGCGGGCGCGCCATCGCCTGCTCGCTGGGCTGCGCGTCGGTCGCGCCCGAGAGCACGCTGGCCGACGCGCTCGTCGAGGCGGACCGCCGGATGTACGTCGCCAAGGCGGCCAGCCGCCGCGGCCGTTCACCTCGCTGACCCACGGCCCGGCGCCCGGCCGATAGCATCGCCCTCCCGTCCAGGAGAGAGGGCCCACTTGTCGTATTTCGTCACCGGCGCTACCGGCTTCATCGGCCGGCACCTCGTCGAACAGCTGCTGAAGCGAGACTCGGAGATCTTCGTGCTCGTGCGCGAAGGCTCCCAGGAGAAGCTCGCCGCGCTGCACGCCGAGCGCTGGGGAAGCGACGCCCGGATCACACCGGTCGTCGGCGACCTCGGCTCGGCGCACCTCGGCATCGACCCCGAGTGGATCGCCGAGCACAAGGGGAAGGTCGATCACTTCTTCCACCTCGCGGCGATCTACGACATGACCGCCGGCGACGAGCTCAACGAGACGCTCAACAACGGCGGGACCCGGCACGCGGTCGCGCTGGCCAACGAGCTGGAGGCCGGCTGCTTCCACCACACGTCGTCGATCGCGGTCTCCGGCCTCTACAAGGGCCACTTCCGCGAGGACATGTTCGACGAGGGCCAGAAGCTCCCGTCGGCGTACCACCGGACCAAGTTCGAGTCCGAGAAGATCGCCCGCGAGGAGACGAAGATCCCGTGGCGCGTCTACCGCCCCGCCGTCGTCGTCGGCCACTCCGAGACCGGCGAGATGGACAAGATCGACGGGCCGTACTACTTCTTCAAGGCGATCCAGAAGCTGCGCCACTGGCTCCCCGAGTGGGTGCCGCTGATCGGCCCGGAGCTCGGCTGGACGAACATCGTCCCGGTCGACTACGTCGCCAAGGCGATGGACCACATCGGCCACTGCCCCGACCTCGACGAGCAGGCGTTCCACCTGTTCTCGACGAAGTCGCAGCGCTCGGGCGAGGTGCTCAACGCGTTCGCGCGCGCCGCCCACGCCCCGCAGCTGTCGATGCGCGTCGACAAGAAGCTCCTCGACATGCTCCCCAAGGGCACGCTGTCGATGCTGCTGAAGCTGCCGCCGCTGAAGGACATGCGCAAGACGCTGCTCGCGGACTTCGGGATCCCGGAGGAGGTCGTCGACCACATCGGCTTCACCGCGCACTTCGACACGCGCGACACCGAGCGCGCGCTCGCCGGCTCGGGCATCGAGGTCCCGCCGCTGGACTCCTACGCGGACAAGCTCTGGGACTACTGGGAGCGCAACCTCGATCCCGACCTGTTCAAGGACCGCTCGTTCGAGCACGCGATCAACGGCCGCACCGTGGTGATCACGGGCGCGTCCGCGGGCATCGGGCGCTCGACCGCGCTGAAGGTCGCGGCGGCCGGCGGCATCCCGCTGCTCGTCGCGCGCGGCGAGGAGAAGCTGCTGGAGGTCAAGGCCGAGATCGAGGCCGCCGGCGGCACCGCGCACGTCTACCCCGCCGACCTCGCCGACATGGACGCGCTCCAGGACCTCGCGGACCGGATCCTGGCCGACCATCCCGCCGTCGACATGCTCGTCAACAACGCCGGGCGGTCGATCCGCCGGGGCGTGGCGCTCAGCTACGACAGGTTCCACGACTACGAGCGCACGATGCAGCTCAACTACTTCTCGGCGATCAAGCTCATCATGCTGCTGCTGCCGCACATGAAGGAGCGCGGCTTCGGCCACGTCGTGAACGTCAGCTCGATCGGCGTCCAGACCAACCCGCCGCGCTTCAGCGCCTACGTGGCCTCGAAGGCCGCGCTCGACGCGTGGACGCGGATCGTCGCCACCGAGGTCATCGGCGACGGCATCTCGTTCACGACGATCCACATGCCGCTGGTCCGCACGGCGATGATCGCGCCGACCAAGATGTACGACTCGTTCCCGACGATCACGCCGGACGAGGCCGCCGACATGGTGTGCGAGGCGCTGCGCGCCAAGCCCAAGCAGATCAACACCCGCCTCGGGACGTTCGGCGAGGTCTCCTACGCGCTCGCGCCGAAGGCCGTCGACCAGCTCCTGCACATGGCCTACAAGGTCTTCCCGGACTCCGCCGCCGCCAAGGGCGAGAAGGACCCGTCCGAGAAGGCCTCCGTCGAGCAGCTGGCGATGGCCAACCTGCTCAAGGGCGTGCACTGGTAGGTCGTCCGGCCCGTCCGCGGGCCACCGAAGACAGAGGGCCCGGCGCAAGCGCCGGGCCCTCCACCCTCTCTCCTCCGTGCCCCGGGCTGAGCCCGGGTCAGCTTGCTACGGGGCGGTCGTGCAGGTCACGGCGCCGCCGGGGACACCGAGCTGCGTGTTGCCGCCGGCACCGGTGCACGACCACGTGTTCGTGGCCGGGGCCGCCGTGCCGGGGGGCACGGTCTTGACCCAGGTCCGGGCGCCGACCGGCGAGCCGGCCGGGATCGGGCCGAGGGCCGCGCCGCTGATCACGATCTGCCGGTAGACGGTGCCCGCCGGAAGCGTGTCGGGGGTCGCCGTGTTCGCGGCACCCGGAGCGGCGGTACCCGCGGCGCCGAGCTGCCCGGCGATGTTCGGACCCTGGACGGCGGCCGACAGGTCGGTCAGACCCTTGCCCGCCTTCTCGAGGCCGTCCTTCAGAGCAAGCAGGCCGCTCTGGAGATCCGTCAGCGCCTTCGTCACGACCGGGACGATCGCGGCGATGGTCGCCGCAGTGCTGGCGTTCTCGGTCTTGCGGGCGTTGTTCTGCCCGGTGAAGAAGGCGATCGCCTTCCCGATGCCCTTGATGCTCGCGTTGGTCTTGCGGACCTGGCTCGAGAGCGCGGACGCGCTCAGGGTCTTGCCCGCGGCCGAATGCGCCTTGCTCGACGCGGTGGCCGGATCGGCCGACGCGGCGGGAACGGCGACGACGAGCAGCGCACACACTGCGGTGCAGAGAAGCAGAAGCTTCTTCATACGATTTCCTCCTGGAAAACAGATACCGGCCAGAACGCCTCCTGGTCCGGTGGGGGGTGGGATAGAACCGACGCTATCCGCCCGTCCACCCCGTGTCAACGCACCGGGGAACGGAGTTAGTCAGGACGGCGGAGCCGCTTCGGCCGCGCGCGCCGCGTGGCCGATCATCAGCTCGGCGTGCACGCTGCGCGGCTCGCCGTCGGGCGTGCGGCGGATCCAGTCGCCGTCGCGGTTCAGGTCCCACGCGTTGACGTTGTCGGCGAAGCAGCGCTCGAGCGTGTCGAGCAGGTCCTCGCGCAGCACCGGATCCTCGATCGGCGTCACCAGCTCGACGCGGTTGTCGAGGTTGCGCGGCATCAGGTCGGCGGAGCCGATGTAGACCTTCCAGTCGTCACCGCGCTGGAAGGCGAAGATCCGGGAGTGCTCGAGGAAGCGCCCGACGATCGAGACGACGCGGATGTTCTCCGACACGCCCTCGACCCCCGGCCGCAGGCAGCTGATGCTCCGCAGGTTCAGCTCGACGGGCACACCCGCCTGCGACGCCCGGTACAGCGCGCGGATGCAGCGCTTGTCCACGAGCGCGTTCATCTTCATCCGGATCCGCGCGTCCTCGCCCGCCTCGTGCGCGGCGATCGTCCGGTCGATCTCCTCGATGATCCCGTCGCGCAGGCTGTAGGGCGCGGTCAGCGCCTTGCGCAGCCGCCGCGGCCGCGCGTAGCCGGTGAGGAAGTTGAAGACGTCCGCGACGTCGGCGCCGAGGTCCTCGTCGCACGTGAAGAGCCCGAAGTCGGTGTACAGGCGCGCGGTCTTCGGGTGGTAGTTGCCGGTCCCGATGTGGACGTAGTGACGGACGCCGTCGCCCTCGCGGCGGACGACGAGGATCGCCTTGGCGTGCGTCTTGAGCGCCGGGTGCCCGAAGACGACGTGCACGCCGGCCTCCTCGAGCTCGCGCGCCCAGGCGATGTTCGCGCGCTCGTCGAACCGCGCCTTGAGCTCGACCAGGCACACCGCCTGCTTGCCGCGCTCGGACGCGCGGATCAGCGCCGGGATCAGCGGCGAGTCCTCGGACGTCCGGTACACGGTCTGCTTGATCGCGAGCACGTCCGGGTCGGCGACCGCCTCGTCGACGAACCGCTCGACCGAGGTCCGGAACGAGTCGTAGGGATGGTGCACGAGCACGTCGGCCTCGCGCATCGCCGCCATCACCGACGAGCGCCCGCTCTCGTTCGGCTGCAGGCGCGGCTGCGTGGCGCGGTTCCACGGCGCGTCGCGGAGGTCGGCGAAGCCCGGCAGCCCGTGGAGCTGCCACAGGTCGGTGAGGTCGATCGCGCCGTCGATGTCGTAGACGTCGCGCTCGTCGACCTCCAGCGCGAAGACGATCTCGTCGCGCAGCTCCTCGTTCATGCCCTCGCTGAGCTCGACGCGCACGACCTCGCCGAAGCGCCGGCGGCGCAGCTCCTTCTCGACCGCGCGCAGCAGGTCGTCGGCCTCGTCGGAGACCTCGAAGTCGGCGTCGCGGGTCACCCGGAACACGCCGTGGTCGACGATCTCCATCCCCGGGAACAGCTCGTCGAGGTTGCTGGCGATCACGTCCTCGAGCGTCACGAAGCAGTGCTCGTCGCCGTTCTCGACCTCGATGAAGCGCGGGAGCAGCTCCTTCGGCACCTTCACGCGGGCGAACGTCGTGTGCTCGTTCGTCGGGTCGCGGACCAGGATCGCGAGGCTCAGCGACAGGTTCGAGATGTACGGGAACGGACGGCCGGCGCCGACGGCGAGCGGCGTCAGCACCGGGAAGATCTGGCGGCGGAAGCGCTCGGCGACCGCGGTGCGCTGCTCGTCGTCGAGCTCGGAGCAGCTGACGATCCGGATCCCGTGCCCGGCGAGCTCGGGCCGCAGCTCCTCGCGCAGGCACCGCGACAGCCGCTGCTCCTGGGCCAGCACGCGGAGGCGGATCTCGTCGATCGTCTCGGTCGCGCTGCGCCCGTCGGCGAGCGGCTCGGTCACCCCCGCGTCGACCTGGTCGTGCAGGCCGGCGACGCGGATCATGAAGAACTCGTCGAGGTTCGAGGTGAAGATCGCCGCGAACTTCACCCGCTCGAGCAGCGGGACCTCGGGGTCCTCGACGAGCTGCAGGACGCGGTCGTTGAAGTCGATCCACGACAGCTCGCGGTTGAAGTACAGCGCGGGCGACTCGAGCTCGAGAGCGCCGGGCTCCTCGGGCGCCGCGGGCAGGTCCGGCAGGGGTGCGCCCGGCACCTGGCTGACCGGCTCGTGTTGCGTTTTATCAGGCGTCACCGATAGGCCTCAGACGGTAGGCCTTCGAGGTCAACGGGTTGTGACA
>Ga0164241_10004268_pt1 | contig 13939 bp, 10 predicted proteins | sample OricomyardsoilBY_FD_108780 | JGI IMG/M metagenome (GOLD analysis project Ga0164241, IMG submission 108780) | Backyard soil microbial communities from Emeryville, California, USA - Original compost - Back yard soil (BY) | ecosystem: Environmental > Terrestrial > Soil > Unclassified | place: USA...
GCAAAATTTGGGAAGGCACAAGTTTAGAAAAAACAGGATCTGGTACTATGCAAATGAATACTGGGGGTTTTGAAACCCTTCAATATTTATTTTATACCAATGGCACATACAGGTTTTGTAATGTGAATGCGTCTGCATTTACAAATACAAAAGCGCTCAAGTATGAAACAGGAACCTATATTGTTAATGGAAACCAATTAACAATCGCTCCGCTAAAAGGCATGAATGAAGAATGGAGTATTATTGGTAAGACATCCAATGGAAATAGTGATATGAGTAATAGAAAAATAATGGACACATGGAATAAGAAATCAAAATCATCCGCAAGAAAACTGGAAAAATATACTTACACATTCAGAATAGAATATATTACCGGCAATAAAGCTAATGCATTGATATTGCAAAGAACAAAACCTACCGAAAGAGAAGGAAGCGGCAATAATGATTGTTATTTTTTTGAAACAAGCCCATCAAACTCCCTTGCGCTTCCTGCTTTGTTTAAATAAATGAGATAGTTATTGAACGCTTCTACCTGGTATATTGTCTATCGTATAATCATGCCCGTTGCATAACAATTTTTAATGTACATCCTTTTCCCGGTGCAGATTCAATAAACAATTTCCCTTTCAATACTTCTGCACGGTTAGCCATACTTATAAGACCGACACCTTTGCTACGCTTTGCGGGATCAAAACCTTTTCCATTATCCTTGATATATAAAATTATTGTATCGTTTTTTTTATATAAGCGGATGAGTACAGACTTTGCTTCCGCATATTTAATAATATTGCTGAGCTGTTCCTGCACAATCCGGTATAGATATACTTTTTCCGAAGAAGTAAAATCATCTTCAGCAACCCCTTGCATTGAAAATTTAATGTTGAGTGAAGAAGTTTGCATAAACTCCAGGCGCAGGTCTTCCAAAGATGCTACTAAACCTTCACCTTTTAATTGAGGAAGAATTAGTGCCCGCGACAGTTTTCGATTTTCTTCAATAGCACGGCTTGCCAGTTCTATTGCATTAGACAGTAAGGATATTTCACCATTGCCAGATAAAACCATATCCATATAAAGCCTGGAAGCAGTAATGATCTGGTTCACATTATCATGTAATTCCTGTCCTATCTCACTACGCTCTTTTTCCTGCGCTTCCAGTACAGCAGCACTTACTTCACGTCTTTTATCTGTTCTTTCAGATTCAAGCTGCTTCTCCAGCATTAATTTCTCAGTAATATCATTTATCTGTATTTGTATGGCCGGCCTGTTCATGAAATCAACAGAAAAATAAGCAGCATCAACGACAATCACTTCTCCGTTGGCTTTACGATAAGAAACAAACCGTTCTAACACAGCTTCACCATACTTCTCCCAAACTGCATTTATCAACATCAAAGGATCATCGGATAATCTGATAGCCGCTATAGTAAGCTTTACAAACTCTTCGCGGCTATATCCATATATATCAATCGCCGCTTCGTTTACTTCCAGAATAAAAAATGTTTCAGGATCTACAATCAACGATGGAAAAGGGTTTTTCTCAAAAAGCATCCGATAATTTTGTTCAGACAACCGAAGCTGCTCTCCGTATTGCATACGCTCAATACTATAGCGAATGGATTTCTCAAGAATCAGACTCGTAATTTCTCCTTTGATCAAATAATCCTGCACACCATCATGTATCGCCTGCAATCCGGTAGGCACATGAGATAAACCAGTGAGTATAATAACCGGTACTTTAGGATCAATCTCTCTTATCGCATAATAAGAACCGATTCCATCGCTATCCGTAAGAGAAAAATCAAGTAAAACAACATCGACTTTTGTGGCTGACAATACTGAAACGGCTTCTTTTAAACCAGGCGCTTCATAAACTTCATGAATGGTAAGCTGGGATGCCGACAACATTTCTTTTAATAAGACTAGGTCGCCTGGATTATCTTCAATAACTAATAACCGCAGTTCTGCTGGTTGATTCATTTAGTGGCTTAATTATTTAAAACAGCCACCAAAAAATTTGATGGGTACATGCTACAATCCTGCTGGAAAAATAAAATAAAATAGACTACAAAACAATCTATCTGAAAGTCATTTTGCCTTCTAAGTAATTCTTACTATTTATTTTTCCATCATCACTTAAAAATTAAACTTCATATAAAACAAAACGGCTATATCGCTAAGGGTTTATGCCCGGCTCATACGTCAGCAATCCTTTTACCAACTTTTTCCATTGTGGCTTATTCAAACCGATCATCGCAAAAAATGCGACAATCATATTTCTTAGTTTATGTAAAAAAGAGTGAACACGTTTATTCGGCTTTTCATTTCTTCCATTTACCTGTGCAATTACTTTGTTGCCATTTTGCTCTATAGAAAATGTACTCGTAGCATCTTTTGAAAAAAAATGTGCCACCTCATTTTTATTATAAAAAGGCGGAACACCGGGGCGTACCTGTATAAAAGTATAGGGATATGGATCAACTCCTTCTCCGATCTTTTCTACAATAACCCATTCATATTGATCGCCAGAAGAGGAATGAGGAACGAAGGGGATATTAATGCGTAAATAATTTCCCTCCACAGGTTGTTGATTTGTTTCATGCCCCTGATTGTTTACCACGGTAAACTTTGCAGAACCTTTACCTGCAAATGTATGCCATGCATTCACATCTAACAGGCGTACCCGCGCACTATTGTAAAGTGTTGCTGCTTCGTTGGCATCTTTCAATCGCATTTCATATTTCGTAACTGACGATGCGCCTTCTTTCTGTTCAGGAATTCTTTTATCTATCATACATTATACCTATCCAAAGCTGTTCCAGATTTGTAATAATGTATCAAACATGCGCAATCGTGCTAAGAGAAAATTACCACGATAGATTGCCGGCATAATAATCAAGTAATCTTGTACGGGAAGATATTCGTATCCCGATTGCGATAAATTCGATCTTTTTTTGTCCAGGTTATTTTTAGCCATGAGAAATTCATAGCCGCTGTGAAAATAAAAAAGCCCGGCTGAACCGGGCTTTCTGCGTTGAAATATTAGCGCGCTTTTTTCTTTGGATCTGCTTTCTTTTGTGCCGAGCTTTTCTTTTTTGTTGGTTTATTCTTTCGGGGCTCAGCGATCTTTTTTGACATACAATTTAATTTATGGTTAGCTAATTATTTACTTTGGGCTGCAGGGCGTTTGTATCCCGTTTTCATCTTCGCCCATATCAAAACAAAGATAAGCCTATCCACTACAAGATAATTTTTTTGGAATCACAATGGATGCCGGTCCGGGTGAAGAAGTCAAAATAAAGGATCAAAAGATTGTGCTGCCATCACCTGCTTCGAAAGAATATCAAGTTTACTATAAGCAGCCTTGTATAAAAATACTGCCATGCTGATTCTTTTCACACCGCACGCAGCCAGTGCATCAATAGAAGATAGCTTCGGTGTTCCTACGACATTGATGGGAAGCGACGTTGCGTTCGCAATTTCTGTAATGACCGATGGGTCGGACACAGCTGTAATAAAAAGCCCGTCTGCACCAGCTGTTTTATATTGGCCAGCTCTTTGAATGGTCAATGCAAGTGGGGAATCTAGTTTCTGTAAAAAACCATCCGTGCGCGCATTAATGAAAAGATGCTGATTGGTTTTAACGAGATGGTTTCGTATCGCAGTTAACTTTTTTAAATAGATATCTTCTCCTTGTGCATCTTCCAGGTTAATACCAACAACACCAGCTTCGATGAGTTTGTCGACGTTATCAGTTAATATTTGAAGATTATCTGTATAGCCTCTTTCAAAATCAACTGAGACTGGTATCTTCACTTTGGCGATAATTCTTTTAACGATAGCGAGTAATTCATCAAACGGTATTTTTTCACCATCATCATAGCCTAATGAGTTGGCTATCGCACCACTGGAAGTACCCAGCGCAGCATATCCGTTTTGTTCAATAATTTCAGCACTCTTTGCATTCCAGGCGTTTGCAAGAATAAAAGGTTTATCAAGGTGATGTAATTGATAAAATGTTTCGTAAGTAGTCATAAATTTAAATTGAAATGTTTGGCACTCCCTCTAGCTTAATTTTTTTTTTAAGCCGCTTATTTAAATCAGTAAAAAAAATCAGGAGCCTTGTTCAGAACGCGCCCTCTTTTATAGAAAATTTCACTGATGTATAAAGAATAAATTTATGAAGGCGTTCCCGTACCTGTTTCGCAATACGATTTCAGGCTTGTCATAAACCGCCCCCAGGCATAGTTACATTCTGCATAAAAATCGGTAACAGCCCGCCATCCTGTATGCTGAAAGCGTAAGATGGTTTTATCATCCTTTTCTTCCAGGCTAAATGTAATATTTGTACCAACCCATTCATCGGCAGAAACAAGCACAGCCCAATCCACTTTTTTATTTGGCAAAAGTTCTATAACCTTTATTTCATTTTTTGCAGTACCGAATGTGAAAATATTGACAAAGCCTGTTTCTGGTTTTGCATGGGTTTGCTTTGCCCACCAGCCTTCTAATCCTTGCTGTGTTGTAATAGCATCAAAGACAATAGCAGGTGTAGCTTTGATGATTAACTTATGTTTTATATCACTCATTGTTTTGTATTATGCTTTTTTTAATCTTTTTTCCGTTTCTGTTTGTGGTGAATCGGTTTGGTTGGGTTCGCCTGTGCCGGTAGTAATATATTTCTGCAAACTACTTTTTATGTAATGCGTCCAGCCCTGGTAACAAGCTTCGTAGCATTCGTACGAAGGAACAAGCCCATCATGAGTGAAAGTCAATTGGGCCTGGCCATCCACTTCACTAATTTCAAAAATCACTTTTGTATCTACCCATTCTGTTTTGTCTTTTGTAAAATTAAAATCGTTATCAAGTATATACCATACCACTTTTTCATTGGGCACTAACTCTACTATCTTAATCTTACATCGGTGAACATCTTCAAAATGATAATCAAATACATCATTTATTTTATCTGCATCCCCTTCTATCTCCACAGACCACCAGGCTCTTGGATTTAATATGGCTTCATAGACATCCTTAGTCGTTTTGTTCACTATCAAAGAAGTAGTGAAATTTTTATTTTCCATTTCATTTATTTTTTAATTGTTCAAATGATTATTCGCCAGCACCTAGTTTTCTTTTCATACTGTACTTAATAATTCCATGAACCTCGTAACAAAACTACAATCAGGCACTGGCTGATAGGTGGTGTAAAATGGACATTATGACGGGTTGATTTAGACAAAGCTTCAATTTAGTTTTGTGAAAATATTTTTCCATGAAACACATCACAATCCTGGTTCCGCAAGGCAACACAAACCTGAGCAGTATAACGGGTTCTTATGAGATAATAAGAGGGGCAATGGCGTATTGGCGGAGACAAGGAAACAGGCCGGTTGTTGAAATTTGTATTGCAGGATTTGTGAAGGAACAAATACTTGATGCCGGTTATTTTTCTATACACCCTATTGATATTACAACCATAGACAAAACAGATCTGATCATCATACCTTCTGTTTCTTACACGGATCATTTAATGAAAGATAATGCCGCACTCATTGCCTGGATAAAGGAGCAATACAAGGACGGAGCTGAAATAGCAACAATGTGTTCAGGCGCTTTCTTATTAGCGGCCACCGGGCTTCTGGAAGGGAAATCCTGCTCCACACATTGGAATGTAGCAGATAAATTCAGAAGCCTTTTTCCTGGAATCAACCTGCAAACTGATAAGCTGATTTCTGCCAGCAAAGGAATTTATACAAACGGAGGCGCCTACTCGTTTTTAAACCTGATACTCCTTTTGGTAGAAAACTATTTTGACAGGCCAACAGCCATTTATTGCTCAAAGATTTTCCAGATCGATATGGACCGTACATCCCAATCACCCTTTCAGATTTTTCAAACGCAAAAAAATCATGATGACGAAGTAATAGGCCATGCACAAACTTATATTGAAGAACATTTGAAAGAAAAAATTTCATTTGAAAACCTGGCAGTAAAACTGGCAACAAGCCGCAGGAATTTTGACAGGCGTTTTATTAAAGCAACGGGTAATACACCAGTAGAATATTTGCAGCGTGTAAAAGTGGAAGTAGCGAAGAAAGAGTTTGAGAAAGGAAGAAAAAATATAAATGAAGTGATGGACGACGTAGGCTATTCGGATGATAAGGCATTCAGGGAAGTGTTTAGAAAATATACAGGGCTCTCGCCCTTAGAATATAAAGCCAGGTATAACCAAAGGTGAATGCGATGCACTGGCGATCTCTCAACACTTGCAATGACAATCTTCCTTACCGAATTTTCACAATCAATAAATTCTTATAACAATCATCCCCTACTTCGCCGATAGATAAAAAAAATAAAAGCGACAATCAGTAACCCAACAATTGAGGCAATCCATACCATGCGTGAAGAACCATCTTTGAATACCGGGTCTGTATTGCCGATCAATACCAATCCACTCCAATACTCAGGGGATAGTGCCCTTCCTTCACTGGAAGATAAATAATGAAGCTTTGCCTGCCGGAGAGCTTCGTCTTTTGCCATGCCATCAACAATATTTTTATAAAACAACTCAGTAATAATAGCGCTGGCTTCTTCATCAATTTTCCATAGCCCTGTAATAATGCTCTCACTACCTGCATAGTTAAAAGCGTGCGCAAGTGATATCATTCCTTCTCCATCCTGGTAACCGGGTACACCCGTTTCACATGCCGTAAGAATAGTAAGATTAGACTGCAGGTTACAATTATAAATTTCGGGCAGGTACAAAAAATTATTTTCAGCAGATGGTTGTTTTGCAAAAATTAATTTCGAAAATTCTGGATGTTCATTATCAGCTTCTGCATGTGTGCCAATATAAATAATCTTATGTTGCCCCGCATTTCTCGTAAAAGATGTAACATTACTTTCCCCATATAGATAGGTCCTGCCACCCAGTAAATCTTCTGAACGCTGTGCCAATGAAATGGTAAAGGGTTGCGGTAATAAAGAAAGATAAGCCTGGTCATAATCCAGCGAATCGCGGCTGCGTTTGTAACTGGCTTTTACTTCGTCAGAAAATCCCGGTGCGAAGGCTACATAACTTTTATCAAAAGAAAAAGGAGATTGAGCAACGCCTGACAGAAAGATACTATACTGGTAAGAGATGGTAAAGGTAGATAGCAGGCTTTTTGTAGCCAGTTCTTCATACCTTTTAATCTTTACAGGAGTTAATACTTCAAAATTCAATTGGTATAAAATACCATCAGGTATAATGACGACTTTCTGATGTTTAATATATTTTGAAACAGGTTCCCATAACTGCTTGTATAAATCGTGCAGGATTGCAGTAGTTTGATTGATATCGGCAGATGGCCGGAGCAACTGCTTTATATTTTCTTCGGGATTTGATACAGGCAAAGGAATAAAGTGTTGTTCATGTTGATCAGCAACAAATACCATTAAATTTTTTCCAACAAAAAAATAACGCAGAATAGTAGTGCCGGGTTGTAGCGACGCAGTTACTTCATGGATGGGCTTAAAGATAGAAGCATATCGCATGTTATAATATCTTGGGTAACTTTTACGCAATTGTTCAAGAAACTGGTTCCACTCTTCTTCAGTTTTCAGATAGTTCTGCATCACTTCTTCACCAGTCCCTTGCTTTTGTAGCGAAGTTGTTATAGCATTTTTCAGGCGGTTTTCTTTTTCCGCTAAATTAGCCGGAAGTGAAGTCATCTTCGTTCCTGCCCGATCTAGCTGTGAACGTAAACGGTTATAAAGCGATGATTCATGAAGGCTCAGTAATTCATAAAGAATAGTTTCTGAGTGATTGATTCCGTAAAGCTCAAGCAGTACAATTTTTACAAAATCAAGCAATTCAGAATGGTCTGCCATCATGAGGCTGATATCTTTTGCATCACGCAAAACAGTTTTTCTTTTTTCTAAAATAGCAAGTGCCTCTTTAAGATCAGTTAAAATAGATTGAAGGGATGCGGCATCTTTTGGACGGCTGTTATAAAGAGACTTCGAATGAATTAAAATTGCTCTCGGCTTTTTTAATTCCACCATAATCGAATCCGAAGGCGTAGAAGATTTTGAAGCAATGGTACTAACAAGCTGTATTGCCTTATTGCTATAATCAATTGCGTTAGCATAATCTGCCGATTCATAATACACTTCAGATAGATTCAGCAATTGCTGAAAAAACAAAAGGCTGGCTACGCCTTCTGTCTTACGTATGTAGTTATATGCTTTATTGGCTTTTTCCAATGCCAGCCCATTCATTTTGTTTTTTGCATAAAACAATGCGGCGCTTCTCAAAAATTCGAGATAGATATTATCATAAACACCTTCCCTTGATACATAAAAAAGGCTATCAGCTTTTTCATAATAAGCAGTTGCTTTTTTATTCTCAGCTCTCTCTGCATTGATCATTGCTAATGTAAAATAAGCATCCGACTCCCATACAGGCTGAGAACCCACAGTGGTGCTGATACGTTGAAGTCCCTTATTTAAAAATGTAACAGACTTATCAAACTCCCGCATCGAAAAATAAATACGCCCCAGCAATATCTCAGAAATAAAAAGCCCGGGATTATCGGCACTTAAAATTTTTTGTTTTTGCTGGTACGAATAAAATAATAAATCATGCGCCTGCCTGTAATCACCAAGTTCATTGTAAATGCTGCCAAGATTATCTGTTGCTTCCAGTTGAAAAGTCATTGCTGACATTTTCTTTGTGCCACTTTCTTTGGAATTAATAAATTGTTTGTAGCTGGCAATACACGATTTCAATACGGCAATACAGGCGCTTGGCTTTCCCTGTACACTATAGATAGAAGAAAGATTATTATAAATAATGGCTGGCCGGTAATACTTATTAATAGCAGTAGGCTCTGCTTTTTGCAATGTTTCTAATGCCTTCTTATAAAAATATTCAGCGCTATCCAGCTTTGATGCATACCACATCAGAATACCGAGGCCGTTATAAGAGTTATACATAACTTCAAAATCTGGCTTCGGATCCATAGCAAGATAACGGAGCGCCTGTTGTGTATGTACCTGTGCCTGTACACGATTACCTGTTCGCTGTATATTAGTGGACATATTATTCTGCGACAAGGCCAATTGGCTATAGCTGATCCCTTGTATCTTCAATCCGTAATCATGCGCATTCTTGTTCGCATCATAGGCTAGTTTGTATTGGCCGGAGGTATTATAATAATCGCCAGCTTCTACGTATGCAGCACGCATCACGCGAGGGGATGAGGAAGAAATATTTTTTATCGTTTCCAGTAAAGCCTTTATTTTTTTTGTACCACTCTCGTTCGTTTTCTGAAGTGTAGCAATTTTGCCGGTATAGTAAATTGATTCTACCAATGAATCTGCATTACGGCGATTGGTATAATAAGAAATAAATTGCTCATTTAATTGAAGGGCAAGCTGGCTATTCTTCTCGTCAATTGCTTTTTGAATAGTTGCAGATGAAATGCCCTGCGCATTCAATTGCTGTACTGGTAAATTCAATAAAAATAAAATAGATAGAATCAGCCACCGGTATCGGATCAGAAATAGCATGAGATTAATGCTTGAGTTTTTGTATCAATTCATCTGTTTTACTATGTTCGCTTTTCTCTGCATAAAACAAGGCTTTATCCCTGTTTCCTTGTTGTAAGTATGCAAGGGCAAGGTACCAATAGGCATCCTTCTTAAATATGTTATTGCCGGAAACAACTTTTTCAAACAACGGGATTGATGCAGTAGCTTGCTCATCGGCCAGGTAGGCGCAGCCAATAAAATAATGTAGCGTATCATTACTTTTATTTTCAGAAAGAAGCTCTTGCCATGCTGCAATGGCTTCTTTATAATGCCTGGTTTTATAATCAATCATAGCCCTGTCGAAAGAATAGTCGGTACTTGTACCCATGGCAGTCACGAGGCCGGGGTCAGGTTTAAAATACATAGCGAACAATTTTTCGTCTGTATTCTTATTTCCGATAAAGAGATACGCAACAATTCCTGCAATAATGAGTATAGAAGCAGCTATACCCCATCGCAACCATTGTTTCATTTTCACAACAGTGGCAGTACCGGCCGGTGCCGATTGTTGCAACCTGTCATGAAAGCCATCTATCTTTTGTTGCAGTGCAGATTCTTCTATACCCAACAATAAAAGCTTCGCTTCATTTGTTGCTTTTTGTAATGCGGGGTCATTATTTAATTTCTCCTGGAATGCCGCTTTTGATTCATCAGGCAATTGGCCCAGAACAAATTTTTCTATTTCTTCCCACGCTTCGTTATCACTGGTATTTTCATTCATGTGTTGAATTTTTCATGTTCACTGATTTGCGCAGTTGTTGCAGGCATCTGTATTTATTATTCTTTGCAGTTGCTTCCGTCAGGTTTTTAGCAATAGCAATTTCACGGAGCGATTGCCGTAAAAAATAAAAACGGGTGAGCAGGTCTCTGCATGCTTCACCAAGTTGCCGGAATTGTAGCTTGACATCAGCAAGGTACTTTTCCTCGTCTTCGTGCAAAACTTGAAAAGAATCGTCTGCCAGTTCGGACGGCACATCGGCAAGGCCGATCACTGGATTTTTTTTAACTGCCCGTAACTGGTCAATCCATTTATTTTTTGCTATACGAAATAAATAAGCATGTAATGAAGACGCATTTCCCGGTTGAAATTTTTCAAGCTTAATACTCCGCCATAGGATAATGAATGCCTCCTGGTATACATCCTTTGCTTCATCGATTGTGCCGTTATTTTCCCGCACAAATTTTTCGACGGCAGGATACATAGTTTGGTACAATTTCTCTAATACTTTTTCATCATTTTGCCGTATGGCGGCGACCTGGTGTATGAAATCGAATGAGGTATCTTCTGACATATGCTAAAGGGGCCAAAAGATACCTCAGTTTTTGTTTATTTCAAATAATAAGTAACCTCTGCCAGCGGGTGCCCCCATTGTTCTATAGACCTGGCTTTCCATTGAGTCACACTGGTGCCGTAATCACAAGGCCCTCCACACCATGTTCGCCCGGTAGATAAGTATACTGATCCTCCGTTTACACCAAAGGTTGTGGAAAATAAAGGGTAATCTCCGGGAGGTACCTGGCCTGCATTCCACGAATACACTTTGCCTTCATAGGCAGTACCTGCCGTACCTGTATAATTAAATGCCTTGACACTGTATTTTAAAGTAGTGTCAACAATGGGAATCTGAACAATACTATACAGTGCCCAGTTGCCTACACTTGGAGTGAGGATTGTTTCGTAAAAAGTAAACGGAATAACTACTATTTTTTTCTTCGGATCATTATTAATTTTTATAGTACCCTCTGCTTCATCAAACAACAGGTAAGCGCTTTCAGGCTCTGACTTACGTTTCCTGTAAATTTTTGCACGTATCGTTTCAGTCGCTTCTTTCACCTGGTCATTCAGGCATTCATAAATAATCCAGTTGTCATTATACTGTGTTACCGAAGCCTGGGTATATGTTTCCCGTCCGGACAACTTTCCATAGCTGCCGGCTGTTGTCCATACTACTTTGTAGTCAATGGAATCGTTAGCCGATATACCGTTATAGCCTTGTGTTTTTTCAAGATATAAAGTCAGTTCATTCGTAGCTCCTTTCTTCCCCGATACCGTCAACCCTTCCGGTGTAATTTTATACCGGTCCTTCTGCACATTAATCTTTACGGTATCTGATGCTACCTTGGTTGTGCCATAATAAGCAGTCACATATATATAATCAATATTATCCCCATCACTTAATGATGCGTTACTCGAGCGGCTGACATAAAACACATCAGCATCTGCTGACTCAAACGATGCCATATCTGTATGCCCCTTTGTATCGGTTAGCTTACCGAATTTCCCTGTCGTCTTCCACTCAAAATAAGGATGCGTATCGTCAGGAGCTTTAAAATTTTTAATCTTCGCCGTCAGTTTGGCTTGTTGATAAGGAATAACAGATTTTTGCTTGGGTGTAAGATCAACGGCTCCGACACGGGCAGTTAATACCCATTCTTCCATTTGGCGCGACCCTGTGATATTGGCTGTAATGCGTAACAGGTCAGTAGCAAATAGCGCTTTGTCTATTACAGCCAGCGCTGCCAATGGTTCCAGTAACAGATCCTTGGCGTTATTAAAAGTAACATTAGGCACTTTAATACCTGTCTTTGATGCTGAAGCATAAACGATTCCCATTACTGATAGCATAATCTGTTCGGTATACTTTTGCGCGGCATTCGATCCGAGGGCTAGTACTCCGTCCCTCAAAGCAAGCATGTAATTCCCTTTTTTGATTTGCTCGTTGACATCGGGAAATGCCTTGAGGAACAGTTCTACGTTTTCAATCAGTTTTTCGGTAGGGCCATCGCCGATATTAACGCCTTTCTTATTGATCGCATCTTTATTAGCGACAACTTCCATAACAACAGGTAACAAAAAATCGAGTGCAAACGTTTCGAGTTCTAATCTTGATAATTGATCGGTTTCCGCTTTTGTTTTAGTACCGGCGCCACCAATACCGGGTCCAATGATCCGCAAAATATACGTCGCTTCGGATTCATTGTCCGCCAGCGTCATATCACGGGGGCCAATAGTAACGGATGCGGATTCATTACTCTTTCCTTCGTATAATTTTCCGAGTTCACCGGTAAACGAATTAATGGCTGAAACAGGGTCTACAGCAAAGTCCTCGCCGTGAGCATCGTAATTAGAGATGTTGGTTAAACTCCCACTTAGGTCTTTATAAGCTTTTTTATATAAAAATGCATGTGCTCTCCTGCGATAGGTATGAATAATAGAGAACTGGCTCAGGGTTTCTGAACTAACCTGCAATCCACTTCTTACATCACCATTATCTACTGTAATGTCGGCTGCTCTACTGGCACGGATATCTACATTGTTACTTTTGATGAGTGCTTCAATCGTTGCCTTCAACGGAGCTGCAAAATTTCCTTTTGATAAGACTAACGGATCTTGTGAAAAAAGGCTGTCAAATTCTTTATACCATGTAGTCACACCTGGCAATTCATGGATATGATTAATAAAATGAGGAGTAATTGCATACGGTTGCAAGGGCAACTGGTAAGCATAGTATAAAAGCACTTTCGCTGTAGACTGCGTATTGATAGTTGTTGTGCTGTCAGTTACAAAGCCCGCCATCAGCAGGTTTTTATCTTTGTCGAAAACATAGCCAATAGTACTGCTGCCCGGTGTATAGGCAACTCTCGTTTTGCCCTGGGCATTGAGCGATGTCGAAGTCAGGAATGATTGCAGGGTGCAGGTACTGAGGTCAATACCCGGTTTAGGCAATACCACTTGTACTTCTTTCGTAGCGTAATCTGAAGGTGCCGGAGGAACCGGTTCATCTGATGGCTTTGTATCTTTTTTACAGGCTACCATCAGAAGAGACAGTGCAATTAAATGCAGAAGGAGTAATTTTTTCACAACAGTAAAGTTTGATTTCAACCTTATATCGCAAAAAGGAAGAATGGTCATCAAACATTTCGAAAAATTTTTGTCTGTTGATTAAAGCTGGTCGCCGTAGGTCCGATCAAAGTCTTGCTTTCATATCAACGCAAGCATTAGAAAAGCTATCCAAATTCACAAAACATTTACAACCAAATTATTAGTTGTATCAACATGAACACTATCTTGCGCCTGCATTCTTTTAATACGCTTTTTCAACATAAAAAGCACGGTTAAAAGTTTGTTGATAGTAACCTTCCTATGTCTATAGGAAGGTTTTTATTTGCGCGACAAAAACCTGCTTGTCCGTGAGGCATCTTTTTAAATTTTTATTGGGGTAAATAATGCGCGCCAAACCCGCCAACCGGATTCAGCTTTTTTACAGGCAGGCAATTACCAAAAACCGTTGAACTAGCCAAAGGCTCAACCATTACAGATTAAAAGTATTGTACTTCAGGAAATCATATAAACAGGAAACAA
>Ga0164241_10004269_pt1 | contig 13937 bp, 10 predicted proteins | sample OricomyardsoilBY_FD_108780 | JGI IMG/M metagenome (GOLD analysis project Ga0164241, IMG submission 108780) | Backyard soil microbial communities from Emeryville, California, USA - Original compost - Back yard soil (BY) | ecosystem: Environmental > Terrestrial > Soil > Unclassified | place: USA...
ATTCTGCGAGCGCATGCTTGTGCTTGCGACGCTCTTCCTTGCGCTCGCGCATGCGGTGCGGGTCCGGCACCGGGACGGCCGCCAGCAAGGCCTTCGTGTACTCGTCCTTCGGGTTCGCGTAGACCTCCTCGGACGGCCCGGCCTCGACGATCTGCCCCTTGTTCATCACCGCGATGTCGTCGCTCATCGCGCGGACGACCGCGAGGTCGTGGGCGACGAACAGGTAGGCGAGGCCGAACTCGGCCTGCAGGTCCTTCAGGAGGTTGAGGATCTGCGCTTGGATCGAGACGTCGAGCGCGGAGACGGGCTCGTCGCAGACGATCAGCCGCGGGTTGAGTGCGAGCGCCCGCGCGATCCCGATGCGCTGCCGCTGCCCGCCCGAGAACTCGTGCGGATACCGGTTCACGAAGTCGGGGTTGAAGCCGACGACCTCGAGCAGCTCCTCCACCGTCTTGCGCCGGCGTGCGCGGTCCCCGACCTTGTGCACGAGGAGCGGCTCGGCGACGATGTTGCCGACCGTCATCCGCGGGTTGAGCGACGCGTACGGGTCCTGGAAGACGATCTGCATCTCGCGGCGCATCCGGCGGAGGTCTTCCTTCTTCATCGTGGTCAGCTCCTCGCCGAGGAACTTGACCGAGCCGCTGGTGGGCTTCAGGAGCTCGAGGACGCAGTACCCGGTCGTCGACTTGCCCGAGCCCGACTCGCCGACGAGGCCGAGCGTCCTGCCGGGGTAGATCTGGAACGAGACGTCGTCGACGGCTTTCACATAGTCGACGGTGCGGTCGATCAGGATCCCCTTCTTGATCGGGAACCACTTCTTGAGGTTCTGGACGACGAGCAGCGGCTCGCCGCTCGAGCGTCCCTCGGTGGTCGTCGGCTTTGGCTCGGTGGTGCTCATCTCGCCCCTACGGGCTCGGCAGCGCGCTCGGAGGCCGGATGCTGCGAGCGCACCCAGTGGCCAGGGCGGATCTCGCGCAGCTCGGGTGGGACGGTTGCGCACTCGTCGCGCCCGGCGTACTTGCAGCGCGGCGCGAAGCGGCACGCTTCGGGCGGCACGAGGAGGTCCGGCGGGCGCCCCGGGATCGTCATCAGCCGGCCGTGCCGCGGGTCCTGGGCCTCGATGTGCGGCAGCGACGCGAGCAGCGCTTCCGTGTACGGGTGCTCGGGCCGGTAGAAGAGGTCGGTCACGGACGCGTGCTCGACGATCTGGCCCGCGTACATCACGAGCACGTCCTCGGCGGTCTCGGCGATCACGCCCATGTTGTGGGAGATGATGATCATCGTCATCCCGTGGTCGCGGCGGAGCTCGTCGAGGAGCTCGAGGACGCCTGCCTGCACGGTGACGTCGAGCGCCGTGGTGGGCTCGTCTGCGATCAGCAGCTTCGGGTCGCACGACAGCGCGATCGCGATCATCACGCGCTGCCGCATGCCGCCCGAGAAGCGGTGCGGATAGTCGCGGAGCCGCCGCTTCGCGTCGGGGATGTGGACTTCCTCCAGCAGGCCGACGGCGCGCTTGTCGGCGTCCGATTTCGAGAGCCCGAGGTGGCGACGGAGCGTCTCCGTGATCTGGGTGCCGATGGTCAGCGTCGGGTTGAGCGACGTCATCGGGTCCTGGAAGATCATCGCGATCTGTTTGCCCCGGATGTCCTCGAGCTCCTTGTCGGACATCGTCGTCAGCTCGCGGCCCCCGAAGCGGATCGCGCCGGAGACGACGCGGCCGGGCGACTGCACCAGGCCCATGATCGAGAGCGAGGTGACGGACTTGCCGCAGCCGGACTCGCCCACGATCCCGAGCACCGACCCCTCCTCGACCTCGAAGGAGACGCCGTCGACGGCGTGCACCTCGCCCTCGCGGGTCTTGAAGTAGGTGCGGAGGTCCTCGACTTCCAGCAGCGCCAACTAGTGCCCCTTCCGGTGATGCGGGCGCGCCAGGAACCTGGAGGGCATTGCTGGAAGGGGCACTGCTCCTACGTTTCCTTCGTCCGCGGATCGAGCGCGTCGCGCAGGCCGTCGGCGATGAAGAAGGCGCTGAGGATGAGCCAGGCGATGCAGATGGAGGGGATCACGATGATGTACGGGTGCGTGGCGTACGCGGTGTAGCCGTCCTGCGCGAGCGTGCCCCAGGACGCCTTCGGCGGGTTGATCCCGAGCCCGAGGAACGAGAGGAATGCCTCGCCGAGGATCACGCCGGGCAGCTCTAGGAAGACGAAGACGATGATCACGCCGAGCGTGTTCACCAGCAGGTGCCGGTAGAGCACGCGTGGCCCCTTGGCGCCGACCGCGTATGCGGCCCGGACGTAGTCGTTCTGCTTCAGCGTGAAGATCTGTCCGCGCATCACGCGGGCGGTGGTGAACCAGGACGCGATCGTCAGCGCGACGACCATCGTCCAGAAGTTCACGGTGCCGAACACGGCGAGCGTCATGATCGCGAACGGCAGGTAGGGCAGGCCATAGAGCGCGTCGAGGAAGCGCATCAGCGCGTTGTCGACGTGGCCACCGACGAACCCTGCGGTCGCTCCGTAGACGATGCCGACGACCATGATCGCGAACGTCGCGGCGAAGCCGATCGCGAACGAGACCCGGCCGCCGAGCGCGGTGCGGATCAAGAGGTCGCGCCCGAACCCGTCCGTCCCGAACGGGTGCGCCCAGCTGGGCGACTGGTACGCCTGCGAGAAGTCGATCGCGTACGGGTCTTCGTTGGAGAGCCACGGGACGAAGATCACGAATGCGAGCAGGAGGAGGAACGCGATCGCGGCGACCACCGACGCCTTGTTCTTCATGAAGCGGTGGAACGCGTCGCCCCACAGCGACGCCCGCGGGAGCGACGCCCCGGCCTCTGCGCCGCGGGCGCCCGCGTTGCGGGCGAGGGCCTCCTCGAACTCGGCCCGGCGCTGCATGAACGGCCGGTCTAGTCCACGCGGGCTGCTCCTCGGAGGGTCGGTGGTGGCGAGATCAGGTTCGCTCATCTCTGATCCTCGGGTCGAGGTAGCCGTAGAGGATGTCCACGACGAGGTTCGCGACGATGATGATCACGGACAACAGGACGGTGATACCCATCACGACCGAATAGTCACGCCCGGTCACCGCCGTCACGTAGTACTTCCCGATGCCCGGGATCCCGAAGATCGTCTCGACGATGAACGAGCCTGTGATCAGGCCGCCGAGCACCGGGCCGGCGGCGGTGACGGCGGGGATCAGCGAGTTCCGCAGGACGTGCTTGCCGACGACGAGGCGCCAGCGCAGGCCCTTGGCCTTCGCCGTGCGGATGTAGTCCTGCTGCAGCGTCTCGAGCACGGTGCCCCGTACGAGCCGCGCGAAGTAGGTCATCGGGTAGATGCCGAGCGCGATCGTGGGCAGGACCCACGAGCTCGGGCCTTCCCAGCCGTTCGTCGGTAACCCGGTGTAGTCCTTGAGCCGCAACGCGAAGAAGTAGATGAGCAGCGTCGCGACGAGGAAGCTCGGTAATGCGAACCCGAGGTTTGCGATGCCCATCGCGGTGTAGTCGAGGGCGGTGTTGTGCTTCAGCGCGGCGAAGACCCCGAGCGGGATGCCGACGACAATCGCGAAGATCATCGCCATCAGGCCGAGCTTGATCGACGTCGGGAAGTGCTCCTTGATGACGTCGTTGACGTCCTGGTTGCGCTGGACGAGCGACGGGCCGAGGTCGAGCCGCGCCGTGTCGCGCACGTAGTAGAGGTACTGCACCCACCACGGCTTGTCGAGGTGGAACTTCCGGTCGAGGTTCCGCTGGATCGACGCGGGGACGGGGCGCTCGGTGACCTGGAACGGATTCCCCTTGATCAGCTTCATCATCAGGAACGTCATCAGGATGACGAGCAGCAACACGGGAATCGTCCACACGATCCGCCTGATGATGAATGCGAGCATCGACTAGTTGTCCTTCAGCGACGGCGTCGACGGTAATGCGGGTGGGGCGCCAAGCGCCCCACCCGCATCGTAGACGTCCTCTGGTCCAGGTGCTAGCTGACCGAGATGGTCGAGTAGTCCCACTGGTCCATCGGGTTGATCGAGAAGCCCTTCACCTTCTGGGAGACCAGAGCGGTGTAGGTGTACCAGTAGATCGGCATCAGGGGCATGTCGCCCTTCGGGCCCGAGAGAAGGCTCTCGGCCTGCTGATAGATCAGGTACCGCGCGTTGGCGTTCGGCGTGTTGTTCGCCTTCGCGATCAGCGCGTCGTACTTCTTGTTGCACCAGTTCGTGTTGTTGTTGCCCGAGCCGCACGTCCAGAGGACGAGGCCGTTCTGGGCATCCGGGTAGTCATAGATCCACCCGAGCCGGTACACGTCCACGTCGCTGTTGGGCGGCGGGCCGAGGAACTCGAGGTACTGCTTCCACTCCTGGACCTTGATGCTCACGTTCAGCCCGAGCTCCTTCCAGAAGGCCTGGACTGCCGTGGCGATGTTGATGTGGCCCGGCGAGTTGTTGATGTACAGGTGGATGTCCTTCTTCGGGTTCTTCACCTGCTGCATGAACGCCTTCGCCTTCGCGGTCTGGTGCGTCGGCGGGTTGAAGGCGTTCTTGAGGATCACGGGCCCACCGGCGATGCCGGGCGGCGTGAAGCCGCGGGCCGGGACCTGCCCAGCCTGCGTGATGTACTTCGTGATCGCCTTGCGGTCGATCGCGAACGACATGGCGCGGCGCTGGTTCACGTCAGAGATGTTCTTGACGTTGAACCCGTAGTAGTACGTGCCGAGCGCCTTGTAGACCTTCCACTCCGGGGTCTTCTTGAGCGCCGGAATGTCGGACGGGTTGAACCCGGTCGTGTCGATCGCGATGTTGCCGGCCTTGAAGGCGTTCAGGGCCGTCGACGCGTCGGTGATGATCTGGAGATTGATCCGGTCGAGCTTCACCGAGCTGGCGTTGCGCCACTTCGTGTTCTTCGTGAGCGTCATCGACGCGTCGTGCTTCCACGCCGACAGCTTGAAGGGACCATCGGTGACGATGTTCTGCGGCTCCGTCCACTTGTTGCCGTACTTCGTCACGGCCGCCTTGTTGGTCGGCAGGAACGAGTGGTGCGAGAGCTGCTGGATGAACCACGGCTGCGGCGAGGTGAGCGTGATCTGGAGGCCGTACTTGCCGACCGCCTTGACGCCGACCTTGTTCTTCAGGGCGTTGCAGTTCGCCTTGCCGGGGTCGCAGCCGTTGTACGCCTCTGCGCCCGCGATGCCGTAGAACTGGTACGCGTAGTCCGCACCGAGTTCGGGCGAGATCGTCCGCAGCCACGACCAGACGTAGTCGGCCGAGGTGACGGGCTGACCGTTCGTCCACTTGACGGCCGGGTTCAGCTTGAGGTTGACGATCTTCCCCTTCACGGTCCAGCTCGATGCTGCGGCCGGCACCGCCTTCAGCTCCGGCGCGGGGCCGAGCTTCACGAGCGGCTCCATGATGTTGAGGAGGATGTTCGACGACGTCGTGTCGGTCGCGAGGCCCGGGTCGAGCGACGGCGGCTCTGCACCGATCGACATCGTGAGCACCTGGCTCTTGGCACCCGTAGCCCCGAGCGCCGAGCCCGCGACGGCAATGGCGATGAGCGCGGCGGCTCCTGCCCACCATGCCCATCTCTTGGTCTTTCGCATTCCTTCCCTCCTTGAGGATTTCACTCTGTCAAGCACCTTGATCGGCGTTTGACGGCGAAGAAGATCGCCGATCGTAGCCGAATCGGGGCCCACGGCTCGCGAGCGGTTCGGACTTGTCAGCGCCGCCCGGTCCGCCTGCCGCGGCCCGTCGTCTTACATACGGTCCACCTCCGTCATCCGGCCGTCATCGCCCCTCGATCGAGGAGCCAAGAGTTGTCCGCTCCGCCGCCGCAACACCACGCGGCATGACGGAGGGTGCGGCGGTCGAGCCGTCGGAGACGAGCGCAAAGTGCTCCTGGAGCGAGCGCGCGTCCCTGGTGCCCTGCAGGTCGCCGATGTATCCGTCGGTCGCGGGAGCGCGCGGGCCGACGCCCAGCACACCGCCGAGCGCGACGGCCACGAGGATTGCAGCCGCGACTGCTGAGCCTGCGCGGGTCATCCCGACGCGTGCGGGCCTGTGCGGCACGTCGAAGTGAATGGGAGGCTCGACGAGATCGGCCTCGCGCAGCGCCTCCGTCACCCCCTCGAGCTCGTCCGCGAACGAACGACATGCAGGGCAGCGTGCGAGATGGTTCTCCATCACCGCGACCTCGAGCTCGGAGAGTTGCCGGTCGAGGCGCAGCGACACATGCTGGCGCGTCCGGTTGCAGGCCTCCGGCAGGATCGCAAGGGTTCGCACGAAGAACATAGACGTCTGAATCCGGCGCTGGTTAGCACCGTGTCACGATCTTTTTGGCAGAGCCCCCGCAGGCGTGCGTCGACTACACTCGCGGCCGGTTTTGGCCCGTTCGCTTCGGGCCCTTCCCAGTGCCCACATCGCACCCGAGGAGCCCGAGAGAGACCATGGCAGAGCCCAACGGCGACAACACCGGCAAGATCGTCGAGATCAAGGGCGTCGTGATCGACGCCGTGTTCCCTGAGCGGCTTCCGGAGATCATGACCGCGCTCGAGATCGAGCACGAGCACGGCACGCTCGTGGCCGAGGTGCAGCAGCACCTGGGCGACGATCGCGTGCGCGCCGTGGCGATGGACTCCACGGACGGCCTCGCACGTGGACTCGAGGTGAAGGACACCGGCGCACCGATCTCCGTGCCCGTCGGGCAGGCGACGCTCGGCCGTCTCTGGAACGTGATCGGGCAGGCGATCGACGGCGGCGACGACGTCGCGCCGGACGTGGAGCGCTGGCCGATCCACCGCGACCCGCCCGCGTTCCGCGACCTCTCGCCCAAGATCGAGATCTTCGAGACGGGGCTCAAGTGCGTCGACCTGATCGCGCCCTACATCAAGGGCGGCAAGGTCGGCCTATTCGGTGGCGCCGGCGTCGGCAAGACCGTGCTCATCCAGGAGCTGATCCACAACCTCGCTCGCGAGCACGGCGGCGTCTCGGTGTTCGCCGGCGTCGGGGAGCGGACGCGCGAGGGCACGGACCTGAAGATCGAGATGACCGAGTCCGGCGTGATCGACAAGGTCGCGCTCGTCTACGGGCAGATGAACGAGCCGCCCGGCGCGCGTCTCCGCGTGGGTCTCTCGGGCCTGACGATGGCGGAGTACTTCCGCGACGAGGGCCAGGACGTGCTCCTGTTCATCGACAACATCTTCCGCTTCGTCCAGGCGGGCTCCGAGGTCTCGGCGCTGCTCGGGCGGATGCCGAGCGCGGTCGGCTACCAGCCGACCCTCGCGACGGAGATGGGTCAGCTGCAGGAGCGCATCACCTCGACGACGACCGGGTCGGTCACGTCCGTGCAGGCGATCTACGTGCCCGCGGACGACCTCACCGACCCCGCTCCGGCGAACACGTTCGCGCACCTCGACTCGACGACGACGCTCTCGCGGGCGATCGTCGAGAAGGGCATCTACCCGGCGATGGACCCGCTCGACTCGACCTCGCGCGCGCTCCAGCCGGGGATCGTCTCGGACGACCACTACCGCGTCGCGACGAGCGTCCAGCAGATCCTCCAGCGTTACAAGGACCTCCAGGACATCATCGCGATCCTCGGGATGGACGAGCTCACCGACGAGGACAAGCTCGTCGTCTCGCGGGCGCGGAAGGTCGAGCGGTTCCTCTCGCAGCCGAACTTCGTCGCCGAGCAGTTCACCGGCACGCCCGGCAAGTACGTCAAGCTCGAGGACACGATCGCCGGCTTCGACTCGATCATCAGAGGCGAGCACGACGACCTGCCCGAGTCGGCGTTCTACATGGTCGGCCCGATCGAGGACGTCGTCGAGCGGGCGCAGTCGATGGAGAAGGCAGCCGCATAGGGTGGCCGACTTCACCGACCATCCGACCTTCGACGTCTCCGTCGTCACGCCCGACGGCCCGGTGTACGAGGGCGACGCGTACATGCTGATCGTCCCCGGCGCCGCCGGCGAGATCGGCGTGCTCGCACGGCACGCGCCGCTCGTCGCGACGCTCATGGCGGGCTCGACCCGGATCCACGTCGGCGCGAACGAGATGATCGAGCTCGCCACCGGGCCCGGGTTCTTCAAGGTCGAGCTCGACCGCGCCCTCGCCCTCGTCGACGACGCGGTGCGGGCGAAGGAGATCGACGACGACCGCGCCCGCGAGCAGCTCGAGGCTGCGCAGGCAGAGCTGGCGAAGATCGAGGCCGGGGAGTCGACCGCCGACCGCTGGCAGCTCGAGCAGCGCATCAAGCACGCCGAGAACCAGCTTTCGGTCTCCGGCCGCACGACCGGCTGAGGTCGGGAACAGTCCTCGTCTCCGTTCCACAAGACATACCGGGCAAGCACCCTCTTGCATTGCGTTTTGTTATGCTGAACGCATGGCTCAGTTCGTGACTCGACTGGAAGACTCGCTTGCAGACCGTGTAGACAGCTTGGTGGTTGCGGGGGCCCTGACGAGCCGCTCGGAGGCCGTGAGGATCGGGCTCGAGGCGCTCGTCGATCGCCTCGAGCGGGAGCGGACCGGCCGGCAGATCGTCGAGGGATACAGGCGCATGCCGCAGACTGAAGAGGAGCTCGCCTGGGCGGAGGAGGCCCTCGAGCAGATGCTCGAGGAAGAGCCGTGGTGACACCCAAGCAAGGTGAGGTGTGGTGGGCCGACGGGCGGGACAAGCGCCGCCCGGTCCTTGTCGTCACCCGGAGTGATGTCATCGCCGAGCTCAGGACAATCGTCGTCGCTCCTGTGACGACCAGGGTTCGCGGGTTGCCGACCGAGATTGCATTCGACGAGAGGGACGGCCTCCGCGAGACGTGCGCCGCGTCGTTCGACAACCTCTGGCTTGTTCCAACCCGGTCCCTAACGACGAGGATCGGCGACGCCAGCCCGACCCGTCGATCGCAGATTTGCCGAGCATTGTCGGCCCTTGCAGACTGCTGACCTGGCACTCGGCCCGTCTTGGCCTCCGAGCGGTATCGTTCGGGTCCCCGGAGAGCTTTGAACGGCAGCTTGGCGACCGGGTCACCAAACGCCTAAAGAGCCCCCGCGCGCACCGGCCGGGTCCTCTTTCAGGCACGAGGCGGCCGGCGCCGAAGGAGAGACGGTGAGCGCAGCGGAGCAGCTGAAGGAAATGCTGGACGACCGCATCGTCGTGCACGACGGGGCGTGGGGCGTGCTCATCCACCGCCGCGGGCTCTCCGAGGCGGAGTACCGCGGCGAGCGTCTCCGCGACCACGCGCGCGACGTGCGGGGCGACCCGGACCTCCTGAACCTCACGCAACCGGAGATCGTCTCGGAGATCCACGACGCGTACTTCGCGGCCGGAGCAGACCTCGCGACGACGAACACGTTCACCGCGACCAGCATCGGGCAGGCGGACTATGCGCTCGAGCGCCTCGCGCCGGAGATGTCGCTGGCGGGCGCGCGACTCGCGCGGGCCGCGGCCGACGAATGGACGAGGCGGACGCCCGAGCGGCCGCGGTTCGTCGCGGGAGCGCTCGGCCCGCTCAACGTCTCGCTGTCGGTCTCGCCGAAGGTGGACGACGCCGCCTTCAGGGCGGTGACGTTCGATCAGGTGCGTGAGACGTACGCGGAGCAGATCGCGGCGCTCGCCGAAGGCGGTGTCGACCTCCTGCTCGTGGAGACGATCTTCGACACCCTGAACGCGAAGGCCGCGATCGTCGCCGCGCGGCAGATTGCGCCCGAGTTGCCGCTCTGGCTCTCGTTCACCGCGATCGACAGGAGCGGCCGCAACCTCTCGGGGCAGACGGCGGAGGCGTTCTGGGTGTCGATCGAGCACGCGCGGCCGCTGATCGCCGGGGTCAACTGCTCGCTCGGCGCCACGGAGATGCGGCCGTTCCTGGAGGGGCTTGCACGCGTCGCCGACACGTACGTCGGGTGCTACCCGAACGCCGGGCTACCGAACGCGATGGGCGAGCACGACGAGCAGGCCCCCGACACGAGCCGCTACCTCCGGGCGTTTGCGGAGGACGGGCTCGTGAACGTCGTCGGCGGCTGCTGCGGCACGACGCCCGAGCACATCCGCCAAATCGCGGCCGCGGTCGAGGGTATCGCGCCCAGGTCGATTCCGGTCCGCGAGCCGAGCACGCGCTGGAGCGGACTGGAGCCGTTCGAGATCGGCCCCGACACGGGGTTCGTGATGATCGGCGAGCGGACGAACGTGACCGGGTCCGCGCGGTTCCGCTCGCTGGTCGAGTCGGGCGACCTCGAGGCGGCCGTCGAGGTCGCGCTCGAGCAGGTGCGCAGCGGCGCGAACGCGCTCGACGTGAACATGGACGCCGACCTGCTCGACGGCGAGGAGGTCATGACCCGCTTCCTCAACCTCCTCGCCACCGAGCCCGAGGCGGCGCGGCTGCCGATCATGGTCGACAGCTCCCGCTGGTCCGTGCTCGAGGCGGGCCTCAAATGCCTCCAGGGCAAGGGCATCGTCAACTCGCTGTCGCTCAAGGAGGGAGAGGGCCCGTTCCTCGAGCACGCACGGCACGTCCGCGCGTACGGCGCGGGAGTGGTGGTGATGGCCTTCGACGAGCAGGGGCAGGCGGACACCGTCGAGCGCAAGGTCGAGATCTGCGGGCGCGCGTACCGGCTCCTCGTCGACGAGGCCGGATTCGAGCCCGAGGACATCGTCTTCGACCCCAACGTCCTCGCTGTCGCGACCGGGATCGAGGAGCACAACGAGTTTGCCAGGGCGTTCATCGAGTCCCTGCCGCTGATCAAGGAGCGCTGCCCCGGCGCGCGGACGAGCGGCGGGATCTCGAACCTCTCCTTCGCCTTCCGCGGAAACCAGCACGTGCGCGAGGCGATGCATGCGGCGTTCCTCTACCACGCGATCCGCGCGGGGCTCGACATGGGCATCGTCAACGCGGGCCTGCTGATGGTGTACGAGGACATCGAGCCGGAGCTCCTCGAGCACGTCGAGGACGTGATCTGGAACCGGCGGCCCGACGCGACGGAGCGGCTCGTCGAGCTCGCCGGGCGCTTCGCGGGGGAGACGCTGCGGCGTGAGGAGGACCTGTCATGGCGCGACGCGCCGGTGGAGAAGCGGCTCGAGCACGCGCTCGTGCACGGGGTCGTCGACTTCATCGAGGAGGACGTCGAGGAGGCGCGGAGCGCGGCCGTCCGGCCGCTGGACGTGATCGAGGGTCCGCTGATGGACGGCATGCGCGTGGTCGGCGACCTCTTCGGCTCGGGCCGCATGTTCCTGCCGCAGGTGGTCAAGAGCGCGCGCGCCATGAAGCGGGCCGTCGCGTACCTCGAGCCCTTCATGGAGGCCGAGAAGGACGGGAACGGCCGAGCCGCGGGCCGGGTCGTCCTCGCCACCGTCAGGGGAGACGTCCACGACATCGGCAAGAACATCGTCGGCGTCGTGCTCGGCTGCAACAACTACGACGTCGTCGACCTGGGCGTCATGGTCCCGGCCGAGACGATCCTCGACACGGCGGTCGAGCAGGGCTGCGACGTCGTCGGGCTGTCCGGGCTGATCACGCCGTCCCTGGACGAGATGGTCTCGGTCGCCAAGGAGATGGAGCGGCGCGGGCTCGAGCTGCCGCTCCTGATCGGTGGGGCGACGACCTCGCGCCAGCACACGGCCGTGCGGATCGCGCCCGAGTACGGGCAGCCGACCGTGCACGTGCTCGACGCGTCCCGCGTGATCGGTGTCGTCAACACGCTGCTCGATCCGGCGCGCCGGAGTGAGCTCGACGTGGAGAACCGGGCGGAGCAGGATCGGCTGCGCGCGCTCCATGCGGAGCGCGAGCGGCGCCCGCTCCTGCCGCTCCGCGCCGCGCGTGAGCGCCGGACGCCGATCGCGTGGCACGCCGAGGACCTTGCGGTTCCCGCGTTCACGGGACGGCGTGTCGTCGAGCCCGGACTGGAGGAGCTCCGGGGGTACATCGACTGGACGTTCTTCTTCCACGTCTGGGAGCTCAAGGGGCGCTACCCCGCGATCCTCGACGACCCGGACAAGGGCGCGGTCGCACGGGAGCTGCTCGATGCGGCGAACGTGCTCCTCGATCGCATCGTCGCCGAGCGCCTGCTCGAGGCGCGAGGCGTGCACGGCTTCTGGCAGGCGGCGTCCGAGGGCGACGACATCGTCCTCCGGAACGGGTCGAGCGGGGTGCGGTTCCCGATGCTCCGCCAGCAGGCGGCGCACGACGACTCCCGTCCGAACCGGTCGCTCGCGGATTTCGTCGCGCCGGGCGAGACGGGCCTCGAGGATCACGTCGGCGCGTTCGCGGTCGGTGTCCACGGCGCGGACGAGCTCGCGGCGACGTACGAGCAGGACGGCGACGACTACAGCGCGATCATGGTCAAGGCGCTTGCCGACCGGCTCGCCGAGGCATTCGCCGAGTGGCTGCACGAGCAGTCGCGCCGCGCCTGGTACGCGCCGGACGAGCAGCTCCGGGCAGAGGACCTCACAGGCGAGCGCTTCCGCGGCATCCGTCCTGCCTTCGGCTACCCGGCCTGCCCCGACCACTCGGAGAAGGGGACGCTCTTCACGCTGCTCGACGCGGGTGAGGCCGGGCTCGAGCTCACCGAGTCCTTCGCGACGACGCCAGGCGCGAGCGTGAGCGGCATCTACCTCGGGCATCCGTCCGCCCGATATTTCTCCATCGGCCGCGTCGGTCGCGACCAGGCCGAGGACTACGCCCAGCGGAAGGGCGAGAGCCTCTCCACGGTCGAGCGCTGGCTCCGTCAGAACCTGGCGTACGACCCTCGTTAGCGTCTTCATGCCTGCGATCGTCCGTTCCGCTCTCGCGGAACGGACGCCGCAAACGCCGTTGCGCCGGCTTCGCCGACGCAAGGGCACACCCCTGAAGCGGACTGCCGGCAGCGCCGGCGTCCGGACGCTCCCCAATGTGCGTCCGATTCTGCTCACGCCGGCGTCCGGACGCTCCCCAATGAGCGTCCGTTTCAGCCCACGCCGGCGTCCAATCCGGCGGGAGCGCGGGAGTACAGTGGACCGATGCGGATCCTCGCGGTGTCCCTCTTCGCGCTCGCCCTCGCGGCGCCGGCGCTCGGGGCCGACGGAGAGCCCAAGAAGGCGCTGACGACGAAAGGGCAGGCGATCGCGAAGTCGATCGTGCTCAAGCGTAGCGACCTCGCGACGGGCTTCGTCCCGCACAAGCCCTCCGACGCGGTGCGCCCCAAGGGAGCTCGCTGCGGCTCGGTCGACGAGTCCGACCTCACCGTCACGGGCGATGCGATCTCTCCGGACTTCAGCCGCGACACCCTCGGCGTGGCGATCGGCTCCTCGGCGTCGGTCTATCGGACGCAGCGCGAGTCGAATGCCGCGTGGAGACGCGCCGGTACGGCCGCGGCCGTCCAGTGTTTCGCGGACCTGGTGCGGCTCACGTCCCCCGCGGCCCGGAAGGTCGAGATCGTCTCGGCGAAGCGGATCGCGTTCCCGAAGGTCGCTCCCAACGTGATCGCGTACCGCGTGGTCGCGACGCTGACAGTCGGGAGGTCCCGCACCGTGCGCGCGTACTTCGACGCCGTGCTGCTCCAGCACGGACAGATGCAGTCCGCGCTCGTCGTCACGTCGCTCGGCGCGGCCGTGCCCGTCGCGCAGGAGCAGGTCCTTGCCCTGATCCTGGCCGGCCGCATGGCAAGAGCCGCGAAGCCGAACGGTCCTGTGGCCTGAGCTCTTCTTGCCTGCGAGCATCTGTCCGCTTCTCGCGGCACAGATGCCGCAAACCCCGAGCGCCCGGCTTCGCCGGTCGCTCGGGTAGATCCCTGAAGCAGACTGCCGGCTGCGCCGGCGTCCGAAGACCGCAGTGTCCGTTCCGGTCACTGTTCGCATCCCGACCTGGGTGGTAGCGTCCGCGCGTGGCCGATCGCGCCACAGGCCGTCTTTCCCCACTTCGCCGGAATCGCGGCTTCGCGCTGTTGTTCTGGGCGACGGCCGGGTCCGCGATCGGGAC
>Ga0164241_10004270_pt1 | contig 13933 bp, 9 predicted proteins | sample OricomyardsoilBY_FD_108780 | JGI IMG/M metagenome (GOLD analysis project Ga0164241, IMG submission 108780) | Backyard soil microbial communities from Emeryville, California, USA - Original compost - Back yard soil (BY) | ecosystem: Environmental > Terrestrial > Soil > Unclassified | place: USA...
CGCGAAGTTTCATATCGAGATCATGCAGGGTTATGGCCTCACGGAAACGACACCGGTTTCCAACGTGAACCAGCACAATCCGCCGGTGATCACGGACACGGGGTCACCGCAGGCGGGGAAACGGCTGGGGTCGGTCGGACGTATGTTGCCAGGGCTCGCCGCGCGCATCGTCGATCCGGATACATTCGAGGAAAAACCCGCGACGGAAACCGGGATGGTATTGTTTCGCGGGCCGAATATTTTCGGCGGCTATCTCAAAGATCCGGAGAAAACGCGGGCGGCGTTTCACAACGGGTGGTTCGTCACCGGCGATCTTGGACGCTTCGATGCGGAGGGGTTCCTTTTTATCGAAGGCCGGCTGTCGCGATTCTCCAAAATTGGCGGCGAGATGGTGCCGCATGGAACGGTTGAGCAAAAGATCGCGGCGGCGTTTGGCTGGGAGCAGGCGGATACGCCGCAAGCGATCGTCGTCGGTGTGCCGGACGCGGCGAAGGGGGAGGCGCTCGTGTTGCTGACCACGCGTGAGGTCGCGAGCGATCAATTGCGCGACAAACTGCAGGAGGCCGGACTGGCCGCGCTCTGGATTCCGAAGGTGATCAAACGGGTGGACGCGATCCCGATGCTCGGAACGGGGAAGGTTGATTTGAAAGCCTGCAAGCAGCTCGCGGCCGACGTGTGACGTGGTATCGGCGCGGCGCCGACATGATGCCGCGCGCGAGAGTTCGCGGTGGCGGGCGATTTAGAACCGGAGAAGGCGCGGAATGTGACGGGCGCGGGTTGCGACGTTGCGCGTTCGTTCATACGGTGCGCGCGAGTCCGCTTTCTCCAGCCGGTCGAGGCCGGGATTTTTCCAGATTGCCGGCGGCTCTCACGTATAAAGTGCACGACGAATCCAACCAACGATGAGAGGGATGAATGATAAACTCACGACCTGGGCGCTGGTCCTTTCCTGCGTACTATTGGTCGGGGTCGGGGCACTGATGTTTCAGACGATTCGATCGTTGAGCCGGGCGACGCAAGGCGTGTCGCATTCGCAGCGGATTTCGGGACTGATCGAGCAACTGCGGTTCGATCTGAAAGCGGTGGAATCGGATAGCCGCGGATTTTTGCTTTTGGGAAAAGAGGCGTTTTCGGAAGAGCTGGCGGAGCGGAAGAAAGAGGCGGGAAAAACGTTCGCGGAATTGGACTCGCTCATGACGGACAACCCCCGCCAGCGAGAGCGACTCGAGGATGCGCGCGGATTTTTTTCACAGCGTGTGGCGATGCTGGAGGAGGCGGTCGCGCTGCGGCGCAGTGGCGAAATTTTAAGCCGGGATGGAAACCAGATGTTGCGAGAGGGCGAGGAGGCGATGGCGCGCGCGATGACCGCGCTCGATGCGCTGGCCCGGCAGGAATCGTCTCTTTTGGAAGAGCGAAGCGCGCGTGCCGGGCGGCGGCAGACGCTGGTCTATTTCGCGATCGTGGGCGGGTTTTCGCTGAGCATGTTGCTCGCAGGCTGGCCGATGCTGACGCTTCGGCGGGAGCTGGTTGAGCGGGAGAAGTCGCGGCGGCAGTTGATCGCGGCGAGCGAGCGTATCCAGGATTTGTATAACACCGCGCCCTGCGGTTATTTCTCACTTAACGCGAGCGGCCAGATCGGCGCGATGAACGATACGATGCGGCACTGGCTGGGGCTGGAGCGCCCTGGATTAAACCGGCTGCGGCTGGACGATTTGTGCGTGGCCGGGCATCGGGCGGCGGCGAACCAGTGGCCTCCGCCCGGTCGAAAGAGCGGCACCCGGGAAGAGCGGGAAATGGCGTTTCAAAAAAAGGACGGCAGCGTTTTCCCGGTGTGGCTGACGGCGGTGCGGGCGGAGGGCGAGGCGGACGGATGGCGGGTCACGGCGGTGGACATCACTGAGCGCAAGCGCGCGGAGAGACTGGTCGAGGAAGCACGGGACGAAGCCGAGCTTATCGTGAACACCGTCCGGCAGCCCTTGTTGGTATTGAAAGAAGACCTACGCGTGGCCTCGGCCAACCGGGCATTTTATGCGCTGTTCGAGACGACCGGAGAAGCGATCGTGGGAAAACCGCTCGCGGAAATCTGCGAGGGGCAATGGGCGGTTCCGGAATTGTTGCGGGCGCTCGACGACGTCGGGGCGCGACAACTGGCGGTGGAGAATTTCGAGGTGTCGCTGAGTGTCGCGCGAAAAGGACGGCGGCTGTTCGAGATCAATGCACGCAAGCTGCACCGGCCTGGAAGCCGGACGGAGATGACATTGCTGGCGATCGAGGATGTGACGGAGCGCCGGCGGCGCGACGACAGTCACCGGCAGTTTCGGGCGCTCTTTGAATCGCTGCCCGGGCGCTATCTCGTGCTGACGCCGGATTTGGTGATCGTGGCGGTGAGCGACGCGTATCTGACGATGACGTTGACGACGCGGGAACAGATTGTCGGGCGGGAAATTTTTGAGGTGTTTCCCGACAGCCCGGCTGATGTGGAGAGCAAGGGCAGCACGACGCTGCGCGCATCGTTCAACCGGGTTTTGCAGACGGGAGTGATCGATATGCTGCCGGTGTTGCACTATGACATCGCGCGGCCGGACGGCGTTTTCGAGGAGCGCTACTGGAGTCCGGTAAACTCGCCGGTGTTTGGAAGCGGCAAGCAGATCGAGTACATCATCCACCGGGCGGAGGACGTGACGGAGTTTGTGTTGCAGCAGCGGCGCGCGGAAAAAACGGTGGGCGCGGCTCTGATGGGCGACGGCACCGATCCCACGGGAGAGAAGACGGAGATGCTCGTGCATTCGCGAGAACTCGGCGCGGCGAACGAAACGTTGCGCGCGCTGAACGACGAACTGGAGGCGTTTTCGTATTCGGTTTCGCATGACCTGCGCGCGCCGTTGAGGCACATCGCGGGCTTTGGCCAGATGCTCGCGGCGCATGCCGGTGACACGCTCGATCAAAAAGGGCGGCGTTATCTGACGACGATCACGGACGCGGCGGAACGAATGGGGCACCTCATCGACGACCTCCTGCTATTCTCACGCATGGGGCGGGCGGAAATGCGGCGCCAGCGTGTCGCGCTCGACGACGTGGTGGGCGCGGTGATCGACGGGATGAAACTGGAAACGGCGGGCCGCGCGATCGCGTGGGACGTCAGCGGGTTGCGGACGGTGCAGGGCGACCTGCCGATGTTGCGGCAGGTTTTCGTGAATCTCATCGGCAACGCGGTGAAGTATACCCGGAAAAAAGCGGATGCGACGATCGTGATCGGATCGATGCCGGCCGACCCGGGATTCGCGAAAGTTTTTGTCCGGGATAATGGCGCGGGTTTCGACATGAAGTATGCGCCGAAGCTTTTTGGGGTGTTCCAGCGCTTGCATAGCGCCGCGGAATTTGAAGGTACTGGCGTGGGACTCGCGATTGTGAGGCGTATCGTCCAACGGCACGGCGGCAATGTCTGGGCCGAAGGAGCGCCGGGAGAGGGTGCCACATTTTTTCTCACGCTGCCGCTCGAACACGCGAAGACCAACCCGCCCTTTTAATCATGAACTCATCCGCCAAAAAAATCCTGCTCGCCGAAGACAGCCCGGAAGACGCCGAGATGACGCTCTCTGCCTTGTCGGAACATCATTTGAGCAACGACGTGGTGCACGTGCAGGACGGCGAGGAAGCGCTCGATTATCTCCATGCGCGCGGGCCGTTCGCCGGGCGCATGGACGGGCACCCGCTGTTTGTGCTGCTCGATTTAAAAATGCCGAAGGTGGACGGGCTGGAGGTTCTCCGCGCGATCAAAGGCGATGAAAACCTGCGGACGATCCCGGTGGTGATGCTGACGGCATCGCGTGAAGAGCAGGATGTGGTGAAAAGCTACCAGCTGGGGGTAAATGCCTACGTGGTAAAGCCGGTGGGTTTCCAAAAATTTGTGGAAGCGGTGAAACAGGTTGGCGCGTTTTGGACGATACATAATGAACCGCCGCCCGGGGTCTGACCGGGACGAATCTCCATGGACGCGATGCACATACTCCACCTAGAAGACGATCCGCACGATGCTGGCTGGGTGCACGCAATGATTGCCCGGCGCTGGCCCGAAAGCGCCATCATGCGGGTGGACAACCGGGGCGACTTCGAGGTGGCGCTCACGGGCGTGCGGCCGGACCTGATCCTCTCGGATTTTTCCCTTCCCGGATTCGACGGACTTTCCGCGCTGATCCTCGCGCGAAAGACGTATCCGAAAACGCCCTTCATTTTTCTTTCGGGCACGATTGGCGAAGAAGTGGCCGTGGAGGCGCTGCGGAACGGAGCAACCGATTACGTGCTGAAGGATCGAAGCACGCGGTTGATTCCGGCCATCGAACGCGCGATTGCCGAGGCGCGCGAGCACGCGCACCGGCATGAAGTCGAAGAGGCGTTGCTTCAAACCCAGGCGCGGTTCCAGCAGATCACGGAGAACGTCGCCGATCTGATCGCGGTGCTCGATACCGAGGGAAGGCGGCTCTATAACAATCCCGCGTATGCGACGGTTTTGGGTGATCCGGCGAAACTGCTCGGGACGAATTCGTTTGCCGACATTCATCCGGGCGACCGCGAACGCGTCCGCAAAATTTTTCAAGAAACGGTCCAGACGGGCGTCGGTCAGCGGACGGAATATCGTTTCCTGCTCAAGGATGGATCGGTGCTGTTCATCGAGTCGCAAGGCAGTGTGATCCGCGACAACGATGGGGCTGTGAAAAACGTGCTGGTGGTCTCCCGCGATGTGACCGAGCGCCGGAATTCCGAGGAGCAAATCCGGGAGCAGGCGTCGCTGCTCGATCAGGCGCGCGATGCGATCTTCGTGACGGGGCTCGACGGACGGGTTTCTTATTGGAATGCGCAAGCGGAGGCGCTGCTCGGCTGGAGGCGCGAGGAAGTCATGGGCAAGGACGTGCGTGCGCTTTTTTTTCGGGACGAAGACTTCGAGTGTGGCGAGATTTGCGAAATCCTCCGCAGGGAAGGGCGCTGGCAGGGCGAGATCCGGCCGCAGACCAAGCAGGGCGCCGCACTGGTGGTGGAAAGCCGCTGGACGATGGTGCGCGACGACAACGGAACGCCGAAATCGGTGCTTTTTATCAACACTGACGTGACGGAGCAGCGACGCATCGAGGAACAGTTTTTGCGGGCGCAGCGTATGGAAAGCATCGGTACGCTCGCGGGCGGAATCGCGCATGATCTCAACAATGTCCTGACGCCGATCCTCGTCGCCTCGCAGGTGCTGCAGACGCAGAAGCTTTCCGGGGAGAATGCGGAGATGCTGCGAACGATCGAGAAAAGCGCGATCCATGGCGCGGCGCTGGTGAAACAGGTGCTGCTGTTCGCGCGCGGCGCGGATGGCGAGCGCATCCCGGTGCAGTTGCGCCACCTCATTTCCGACATCGCCCGGCTGCTGCGGGAAACACTGCCGAAGACGATCGAGATCCGCACGCGCATCGATGCCGAGCTCGGACTGGTCAAAGGAGATGTGACCCAGCTGAACCAGGTGTTGATGAACTTTGCGATCAACGCGCGCGATGCGATGCCGGATGGCGGCGTGATTGAAATTTCGGCCCGTAACAAGAACGTCGATACGGAATTCGCCCGGAGGCATCCGGGGTTCGCGCCGGGACGTTTCGTGCAGGTTTCGGTGGAGGATTCAGGGCCGGGAATTCCGACGGAGATCGTGGAGCGAATCTTCGATCCGTTTTTCACCACGAAGGCGCCGGACAAAGGCACCGGGCTCGGGCTCTCGACGGTGCTGGGCATCATCAAGGGGCATGGAGGCGTGGTCGAAGTTCACAACGTGCCGGGCAAGGGCGCGTGCTTCGACGTCTTCCTGCCGGCCTTGGAGGCGAAGGAACCGTCGGGGACCAGCGATTCGCGTTCGCCGGTGCCCCGGGGGAATGGCGAAGGCGTGCTGGTGATCGACGACGAGAAAATCGTGCGGGATGTGTTCGCGTCGATTTTGAAGCGCTCGGGTTATCGCGTGTTTACGGCGTGCGACGGCCAGAGCGGAGTGACGCTGTATTCGAAAAACCATGATGAGATCGCGCTGGTGATCGTGGACATGATGATGCCGGGGCTGGATGGCCGGGCGGTGATCAGGCTCTTGCGAAAGGTGAATGCGGAAGTCAGGACACTCGTCGTCAGTGGCATGCTCGAAAACGACCGCCTCTCCGTGGACGGAGAGTTTGCCGACGTGGAGCTGGTCCGCAAACCGGTGATGTCGGACGTGCTGCTCGGCAAAGTGGCGGAGCAATTATCCGCGCGGAAAGCGGACGCCGGGAATGCGGTTTGAGCGGCGGGAGCGAGGTGCAGCCGGGAGCCTCTGCGCGATTGCGATCTGGCGGACGGGCAGAGGCGAAGCGAGAAAGATGAAGCGTTCGCGGCTCGGCGGGACGCCTCGCCCCACCTCGGAAAGGAAGCGTTATTTTGCGGGCGCGGTTTCCAGGCGGGTTAGCGCGGCGGTGGCGGCGGGGTGGCCGGGAGCGAGTTGCAGCGCGTGTTCGTAGGCGGACTTTGCCGCGACGACGTCGTTCCGTTTCGCGTGGATTTCGCCGAGGTAAAACCAAGCGGAGGCGCGATTGGCCGCAGTGATTGAAGACGCGGGAAGCGCGAGGGCGCGTTGAAGGGCGGCGAGGCCGCGATCTTGATTTTGGCCGGACTCGGCGACGGTGCGGCCCAGCGCGAGGAGGAGAGCGAAATTATCGGGATGGCTGGCGAGCGCGGTATCGAGCAGCGGGAAAATCCCGGAGAATTTTTTCTCGCGGCGATAGAGCTCGACGAGGAGCTGCGTGCCGCCGAGCGGTTCGATTTTTCGGAAGACCTCTGCTTGCGCGAACGCCTTGTCGAGGCCGCCGCCGGCGATACCGGGTGCGCGGCGATAGTATTCCACGAGGGCGGATTGAGCGGGAAAGCTCGACGGTTCGAGAGCGACGGCTTTTTGCAGAACCGCGTGGCATTTCTCGGCCCAGGTGAGTTTGGAAAAAAGCGAGGCGCTCGCGGCTTTGCGACCGTAAGCGTCGGCGAGGGCGATGAGGTAGCGGATGTTTTCCGGCGCGAGCTGGGTGGCGCTTTCGTGGAAGCGGACGGCGTCGTCGTCCCGTTTTTCGCGCAGGGCGATCAGGCCGAGGAAGTGGAAGGCCTCGGCGTTTTTGGGATCGGTGGCGACGAGGGTTTCGAAGGCAGCGCGGGCGTCGGCGTTTTTCTTCTGCCGATAAAGCGAGATGGCGGCGGCGTTGTCCGGCGTCTGAAGCGCGTCGGCGAAAGCGGTGGCGACACCCGCGAAAATAAACGAAGCGAGCAGGAGCGGGCGCATGAGGCGCTTACTCGTAGCGGAGGGCGTCGATCGGATCGAGCTGGGAGGCTTTCATCGCGGGATAAAATCCGGACAAAATGCCCACGATCGCGCTGCCGCCGACGGCGAGGATCATCCAGAAAATCGACAACTGCGTGGGCCATTTCAGGAGTTGGGAAACCGCTTGTGAGCTTCCCACGCCGAGCAAGATGCCGAGCGTGCCGCCGACGAGGCTGAGGACCACGGCCTCGGTTAAAAATTGAAGAAGGACGTCTTTGCCATGCGCGCCGACAGCGAGGCGGATGCCGATTTCGCGGGTGCGCTCGGTGACGGAGACGAGCATGATATTCATGATGCCGATGGCACCGACGAGGAGGGAAATGCCGGCGATGCACCCGAGGAGGATCGTCATGATGCGGTTGTTGGCGTTGGCGGCTTCGGCGAGTTCGAGCTGGTTGCGCACGGTGAAATCGGGCTCGCGGCCCTGACGGCGCTGCTGGAGAAGCGACGTGATGTCGGCCTGGATACGCTCCATGAGGTCGGGGCTTTGGGTCTGGATGAGGATGCTGTTGATGCGATCGCGGCGGGTGACGCGCTTCATGGCGGTGGTGTAGGGAACGAGGAGAACGTCGTCCTGGTCCTGGCCGAAGAAGTTAAAGCCCTTGCTGGAAAGGATGCCCACGACGCGCATGGGGATGTTACGCACGCGGATGTTCTGGCCGATGGGATCGGTGCCGTTGAAGAGCTGATCTGCGACGGTTTTGCCGATGACGCAGACCTTGGCGGTGGTGCGCACATCGTTGTCGGTGAAAAATTCGCCGTCGGAGAGCGGCCAGCCGCGGACGCCGAGGTAATCGGGGGAGACGCCGGAGACCTGGGTGTTCCAATTGAGGCCGTTGGCGAGAACTTGCTGGCGATCGCGGACCTCGACGCTGACGCCGAGTGCGCCGGGAACCTCGCGTTTGATGGCATCGGCGTCGTCGATGGAAAGCGTGGAGGCGGAGCCCCAGCCGCCGCGCATACCGCCGGAAGTCATGCTGCCGGGAAACACACTGATGACATTCTGGCCGAGGCTGGCGATCTGCGCTTCGACCTGGGCTTTCGCGCCGTTGCCGATGCTGACCATGGCGATAACGGCGCCGACGCCGATGATCATGCCGAGAGCGGCCAGGATCGTGCGAAGTTTGTTTCGGCGGAGTGCGCGGAAAGCGATGACCGTGGTGGAAATGATGCGCATGGGAGCGGGTTAGTGACCAATGACCAGTGACCGATGACCAGCAGGACGGAGCGCAGGCGTGATCCGGGGCAGGGTCATAAAAGAGGGAGGGATGGTGGGCGACGGTGAACAGCGCGCCCGGAGTGCGCGTTCCACCTCGGAGGCAGTGGTCGTTGCGTCACTGATCATTGGTCAATGCGCCGCAGGCGACGCGGTGAGTTTTGCGGCCGCTTCCGCTTCGGCGAGTTTCTTGAGTTCGGCGGCGGCCATCAGCCGCGGAGTGACCTGGACGTCGCTCACGATCACGCCGTCGCGGAGGATGAGGTTGCGTTTGCAGTAGCTCGCGATGTCGAGCTCGTGGGTGACCATGAGGATGGTGATGCCCTCGTCGTTGAGCTTTTGGAAAACGCCCATGACCTCGACGGAGGTTTTGCTGTCGAGATTGCCGGTGGGCTCGTCGGCGAGGAGGACCTGAGGTTCGTTCACGAGTGCGCGGGCAATGGCGACGCGCTGTTGTTGTCCGCCGGAGAGCTGGCTCGGGTAGTGGTCGAAGCGCTTTCCCAGGCCGACGATCTCGAGCGCTCGCATGGCGCGGTCGCGCATGACGCGGGTCGAAATGCGGCGTTTGCCGTAGAGCATCGGGAGCTCGACATTCTCGAGCGCGGTCGTGCGGGCGAGGAGGTTGAAACCTTGGAAGACGAAACCGAGCTTTTGGTTTCGGATATCGGCGAGCTCGTTGCGATCGAGGCCGGAGACGTCGATGCCATCGAGCAGGTAGCGTCCACTGGTGGGCCGGTCGAGGCAGCCGAGCAAATTCATCAGCGTGGATTTGCCGGAGCCGGAGGCGCCCATGAGCGCGACGAAGTCGCCGACGTGGATGTCGATCGAAACGCCGCGCACCGCACGCACGGCGATCTCGCCGCTGCTGTAGGTTTTGTGGATGTCTTCTAATTTGACGACGGGCTGCATGAGCGAGGGAAAAGATGACCGGTCAACGACGGCCGCCGCCGAACGGACTGCGCGCCGGCGAGCTGTTCGATGACGAGGCGGTGTCGCCGATGATGTAGATGCTGGTGATGAGCGTATCGTTTTCCTGGAGACCGTCCACGACCTCGGTCGCGGAGCCGTCGCTGATGCCGAAGCGCGCGCGGACGGGGGTGAATTTCAAATCGGGCACGGGGCTGTCGAGGCGATACACGGTGTGAACCGTGACGGTGGTCTCGCCATTTTCGGCGCTGCGGCGGCGGCCGCCGGAGAGCATGCGTTCGGGGAGCTCGATGCCGCGATCGGTCGCGAGTTTCTTGAGTTTTTCGATGTCGGCGGCGGACATCGGCGTGCCGGGCGTGAAGGTGACGCCGGCGTCCTGCATGAGCTGGCGGAATTGTTCGCGGGTGTTGCCGGCGGGGCGCTTCTTCTCGCCGGGAGCGGCGTCGGACTTCGGCATGAGCTGTTCGGGGATGCGGGCGCGCAGGACGGAGTTGGCGACTTTCAAGACGCCGGTGCGGCGTGCCGTGATAATGGATACGTTGGCGGTCATGCCGGGCTTGAGGCGGAGCTCGCTGTTGTCCACCTCGATGATGGTGGCGTAAACGACGACGGACTGCGCGGTCTTGGGGAGATTGCGGATCTGGGAAACTTTGCCGTGAAACTCGCGGTCGGGATAAGCATCCACTCTGAAGGAGACTTCCTGTCCGAGGGCGATGCTGCCGATGTCGGCCTCGGCGACGTCGGCGCTGATTTCCATTTTCTTGAGGTCGGTGACGAGGGTGAAAAGCGTCGGGGCGTTGAGGCTGGCGGCGACCATTTTGCCGACTTCGGTCTGGCGATCGAGAACGGTGCCATCGATCGGCGCGGTGATGGTGCAACGTTCGAGATTAACCTGGGCGTCCTCGACGGAGGCTTGGGAAGTCGCGAGCTGGGCGTTGGACTGGGCGAGCAGGGCGTCGGCCTGATCGACGTTTTGCTGTGTTTCGAGCTTTCGCTCGAAGAGCTCATGAGTGCGCTTGGTGTTGAGCTTCACCAAGGTGTTGTTGGCCTTGGTGGATTCGAGGCTGGCGAGGGCCTGGCGGAGGCGGGATTCGTAAGTGGCGGGATCGATGCGGGCGAGGACGTCGCCTTTTTTCACCTTCTGGTTGTAGTCGGCGAAGACCTCTTTGACCTGGCCGGAAATCTGCGAACTCACATCAACGCTCGTGGGAGCCTGGAGAACGCCGGTGGCGGTGATGCTTTGAACGATGTCGCCGCGGGTGACGGTTGTGGTGGCAACCTCGGGCGGTTTCGCGTCGCCGCGTTTCCAATAATAGATGCCTCCTGCGACGATTGCCGCGATGACGACGAGAACGATGAGGGTGCTGCCGAATTTACCAGACTTGGCCATGATAAGAGGGATGGATTGGAAAAAGAGTGTAGGCCGGGGTCGCATGCGGTCGCGCCTGGAAGGGCGCGGCTGCGGGTGAGAGCGAAGCGGCGTGGGGATAGACGCAGGTTGCCGGGAAAGGTGACAACGGGTGACACAAATCCGGATTTTCCGCTGGCCGACAAGTGCCGAAGCCACAATACCCGGCGCGTGATCGCAGCCCGCCCCCGACGGCCTTTTCCACTCCCTTTTTTCCCGGGACTGTTCCGCGCGGCCAACCCGAACCTGGCATCTGCGAATCGGATACACCGGGGAGCGGCTCGATGAATCGTTGGATCAATCCTCGCGGCGCGGCCGCGGTCGCGTGGCAGATGGCCAAATGGATCGTGTTGGTGATCCCGGTCGGCGTGCTGGCGGGATCGGCGAGCGCGTTGTTTTTATGGTCGCTGGAACGGGTGACCGAAATGCGTTGGGCGCATGGCTGGCTGGTTTACTGGTTGCCGGCGGCGGGACTCGTGGTGGGCGGGCTTTATCACTGGCTCGGCCGGACGGTGGAGGGCGGGAATAATCTCATCCTGGATAAGATCCATGAACCGGGTGGTGGCGTGCCGGCGCGGATGGCGCCGCTGGTGTTTTTGGGGACGGTCGTCACGCATCTGTTCGGCGGCTCGGCGGGGCGCGAAGGCACGGCGGTGCAGATGGGCGGCAGCCTCGCGAGCGCATACGGAAGGCTCGGACGTTTCAGTGCGGAGAACATGCGCGTGCTCCTGCTGGCGGGTGTGGCGGCGGGCTTTGGGTCGGTTTTCGGGACGCCGCTGACGGGCGCGATTTTTGCGCTGGAGGTGTTGTTCATCGGACGCGTGCAATACGAGGCGCTGCTCCCCGTGCTCGTTGCGAGTGTGGTCGGCGACGTCACGTGTTCGGCGTGGGGCGTGCATCACACGGCATATCACATCGGGTTCAGCAACGGCGACGGCACGCGGGAAATTTTGGATGGCTGGTTGATGGCGAAAGTGGTGCTGGCAGCGGTGGCGTTCGGGCTGGCGAGCCGGTTGTTCGCGGAACTCACGCACGGGTTGCAGCGGTTTTTTGCGGCGCTGCGGATCCCGCCCTATCTGCGTCCGGTGCTGGGCGGCGCCTTGGTTGTCGGGATGATGTGGATACTGGGAACGCGCGATTACCTCGGGCTCGGGGTGCATGGGCAAACGCAAGGATCGATCACGATTCTCTCGGCCTTCAATCCGGGTGGCGCGGACGCGTGGAGCTGGTGGTGGAAGTTGATTTTCACGGCCGTGACGCTCGCGAGCGGATTCAAGGGAGGGGAAGTGACACCGTTGTTTTTCATTGGAGCGACGCTTGGGAACGCGCTGGCGGTGCTGCTCGGAGCGCCGGTGGATTTGTTCGCGGGGCTCGGTTTCATCGCGGTTTTCTCGGGGGCCACCAACACACCGCTCGCCTGCACGCTGATGGGCATCGAGTTGTTTGGGGCGCATCACACGGTGTATTTCGCGGTGGCGTGTTTCGTGGCGTATTACTGCAGCGGACACACGGGGATTTATGGGGCGCAGCGGATCGGCGTGCCGAAGTTTGGCCGCAAAAATTATCCGGGCGGAGAGACGCCGACGTTGCGTGAAGTGCAAACGCGCCGCCATCGCGACACGGGCAAGAAGGAGAAATCCTGAGCCGGCGACGCGCGTCGAAAATGCGCGGGTGTGTGCGACGAGGCTTCGGTTGAAAATAACTACGCGTCGGGGCAAAAGCCGTAGAGCAAATCGTCGCGGCCCTTGCCGGGCCAGTTGACCTGATCGATGCCGAGGTGGGTCATGAGTTCGTAGGTCAGGTGATTAAGCGCGGCCTCGAATCCGAAGATCGAAAGAATCGGCGACGCGTCCACGCGAAGGACGAAGGCATCGAGTCCGACGTTGCGAAGCATCGCGAGGCTGCGGCCGACGAGTTCGGCTTCGACGGGAGAACCGCCTTGAAGAATCAACGTCGGATGCGGATGGGCGGTCATTTGTTGGAAAGGACCGTGCGCGAATTGGAGGAAGTCGGAGATCGGCGGGCAGGGCCAGAAGACGCCTTCCATGAATTTGCAGGCGAGGTTTTGCGCGAAGTCGGAGATGGGCGCGGCAGTGACGAGGTTGAAACCCTGAGCGAAGCGGGACGCGGTGCGCTTCATCGCGGAGACAAGGTCGGCGGGCGCTTTCGTGTCGAGCAGCGGAAGCAGCTCGGTCGCGGGCGGAACGCGGAAGCGGCAGCCGGCGAGTTGAGCGGTGAATTGAAGGCACGCGAGGTAGCCGGCCATCGGGCCGACGAAGCGGATGAGCGTGGTGTATTCCTCGGCGAGCGGGAATTCGACGAGTTCGTTTCCCTTGTCGAGGAAGGATTGAAGAAGGGCGGCGCGGTCTTTTTTCCCGGCGGCGAGCGCGGCGGCTGGAGACGAGGCGGTGAACAGAACTGTATGTGAAAAGTCGTGACGCCGGCGCAGTGCGATCTGGGCGTTGGGTGAAACGCCCTGGCTGAAGACGACGAGAGTTTTCCCTGTGAAGCCGTCGCGATGTCCATCGGTGAAACCGGAGAGCGGCAGATAGGAAGCGGCGCGGTCGGTGTGGAAATTAAGCAGCGTGGCGAGGTAGCGCGCGTGTGCTTCGGAGCTGCCCGTGCCGGTGATGATGAAGCGCGTGGAGGCGAGGGTCGCGGGCTTTAGCGGCGCCGGGCCGCGGACCAACATGCCGCCGAGGATCGAGGGGATCGCGGCCAGTCTCTGCGCGAGGAGCGTGTGCCCGAGGCGGTCGGGGGAGGAGGCGCTCATGCTGAACGGGGGAAATGGAGGGGACGCTCAACGCTCAACGTTGAACCCTTAACGCTCAAGTGACGGAGCGGAAGCGGAAGCGGAAGAACATCCAACATTGAACGTCCAACATCCAACTTCCAACGGATGGCGGCCCCTGCGGCGCGGGGAAGTGATGGGAACCGGAGACTGGGCATCGAAAGCGAAACCTGGGTGTTGGGAGTTCGATGATGGGCGTTGGACGTTCGCGCGCCGCGGCGGCGGCGCGCGCTCATTCGC
>Ga0164241_10004272_pt1 | contig 13931 bp, 15 predicted proteins | sample OricomyardsoilBY_FD_108780 | JGI IMG/M metagenome (GOLD analysis project Ga0164241, IMG submission 108780) | Backyard soil microbial communities from Emeryville, California, USA - Original compost - Back yard soil (BY) | ecosystem: Environmental > Terrestrial > Soil > Unclassified | place: USA...
CCACAGCAGCAGGTTGCTGCCGCCGCCCATGAGGAAGCCGCCCAGCACCGAGCCCAGAACGACCAATGTGCCGATGATTGCAAACACTTCGGACCCTTAAAAAATGCACCCGATTGGACAGAATCAATTATCGGTCTTGTGCCTCAAGGGTTTGCGGACCGGCTTCACGTTTGGCAGCAACTAAAGATGCCACCGGTACTGCGTCTCGATGATGTCTCGCTGGCCTTCGGATCACGGCCGTTGCTGCAGCATTCCAGCCTGCAGGTGGAGCCGGGTGAGCGGGTCTGTGTCGTAGGTCGCAATGGCGAAGGAAAGAGCTCAACCCTGAGGCTGGCCTGCCGACAACTTGCGCCCGATTCAGGGATTGTCTGGCTGCGTCCCGGCGCGCGGATTGCGGTACTCGAACAGGATATCGTCGCGGTGCCACAGGCCCATGTGCGTGACGTGGTGCAGGGGGCCTTCGAGGCGGGCGGCCAGGGCGAATCCGCCGCGGCGGGGCTCGAAAGCTGGGAAATCCCCACCCGCGTGGACATCGTGCTGTCGCAGCTGGGTCTGGACGGCGATGTAGCCTACGAAAGTCTCTCTGGCGGTTGGCGGCGCCGCGCCCTGCTGGCGCGCGCCCTGGTGGTGGAACCGGATCTGCTGCTGCTGGATGAACCCACCAATCATCTGGACATCGACACCATCGAGTGGCTGGAGCAACGACTGCTCGAATTCCGCGGCGCGCTGCTGTTCGTCAGCCATGACCGCGCCTTCGTGAACCGCATCGCCACGCGCATCCTGGACCTGGATCGCGGCAGGCTCTCGAGCTGGCCCGGCAACTACGATGCGTACGCGCAGCGCAAGGCAGCCCAGCTGGCCAACGAAGAGCGTGAAAACGAACTCTTCGACAAACGCCTGGCGCAGGAAGAAGTCTGGATTCGCAAGGGCGTGGAGGCACGTCGCACCCGCAATGAGGGCCGGGTGCGCGAGCTGTTCGCCATGCGCGAAGAACGTCGCGCGCGGCTGGACCGTCCAGGCCAGGCCAGGTTGGCGGTGCCAGAGGCCGAAAGCGGCGGCGAACTGGTGTTCGAAGCCGAAGACGCCGCCGTCACCCTGGGCGGCCGCGAAATATTCCGCGGCCTGACCACGCGCATCCTGCGTGGCGAGCGCATCGGCATCGTCGGTCCCAACGGCGCCGGCAAGAGCACGCTGCTGAAGCTGCTGCTTGGCGAACTGCAACCTTCCAGTGGCCGCGTGCGGCGCGGCACCCGCCAGGAAGTGGCCTATTACGATCAGCAGCGCGCACAGCTGGACCTGGACGCGCCCGTCACACACAACATCAACGCGCGCAGCGATTTCGTGCAGGTCAATGGCGAGAATCGCCACGTCAGCGGCTATCTGCGCGACTTCCTGTTTCGCCCCGAACAACTGCTCACGCCAGCACGGGCGCTGTCCGGCGGCGAACGCAACCGCCTGCTGCTGGCGCGACTGTTCGCCCAGCCGGCAAACCTGCTGGTGATGGACGAACCCACCAACGACCTGGACATCGACACACTCGAGCTGCTGCAGGAGATGGTGGGCAATTTCTCCGGCACGCTGCTGCTGGTCAGTCACGACCGTGCCTTCATCGATCGTGTGGTGAGCAGCTTGCTGGTGCTCGAAGGGGATGGCACGGTGCGCGATTTCGTTGGCGGCTACAGCGACTGGGCACGCTGGCGCGACGCGCGCGATGCCGCGCGCGCATCATCGGCCGCGGCGGCGGCGGCAGCGGCCGCCGAATCCTCGCGCAACGCAGAGCCCGTCAAACGCCGCCTCTCCTTCAAAGAACAGCGCGAACTGACTGAACTGCCGCGGCGTCTGGAGACCCTGGATGCCGAACGCAGCGCCTTGCTGGCCGAAACCCAGGATGCGAATTTCTATTCGCGGCCGCATGCCGAGGTAGCCGCCAAACTGCAGGCGCTGGGCGATCTGGAAGCCCGGATCGAGGCGGCATTCGCGCGCTGGAGCGAACTGGAAAGCCGATGAGCGGCACGCGCGACCCCGCCGACCCGCGCCAGCGTGCCATCCGCAGCTACGTGGTGCGCGGCGGCCGTCTCACCGACGCGCAGCAGCGCGCGCTGGACCAGCAGTGGCCACGCTACGGCCTGGAATTCGCCGCACAGCCGCTCGATCTCGCGCAGCTGTTTGGCGCTCAGGCCCCCTGTCAGCTGGAAATCGGCTTCGGCAATGGCGACAACCTGCTGTCGCAGGCCAGCGCAAATCCCGGGGAACATTTCATCGGTGTGGAAGTGCATCCGCCCGGTGTCGGACATCTGCTGCGCCAGGCTGCCGCCGCCGGCCTGGATAATCTGAAGGTGATCCAGCACGACGCGGTGCAGGTGCTGCGCGAGCAGATCCCGCCCGATTCACTGCATGCCGTGCTGATCCTGTTTCCGGATCCGTGGCACAAGAAGCGCCATCACAAGCGACGCCTGATCAATCCGGAATTTGCGGCGTTGGCCGCCTCACGCCTGCGCTGCGGCGGAACGCTGCAGCTGGCTACCGACTGGGAGCCCTATGCCGAGGCCATGCTCGAGGTGCTCAATGCGGTGCCGACCCTGCGCAATCGCGCTGCGGGCGGCCGCTTCGTGCCCCGCAATGCCGGCCGCATTTTCACGCGCTTCGAACGTCGTGGTGAGCGGCTCGGTCATGCGGTGCACGACCTTTGCTACGAAAGGGTCTAGGACTTAGTCCCGACGCTGAATCGCCTGCAGCACTCCGAAAACCATGAACCCGAAGATGGTCACAGCCGCGAGGGTGTGGAAAATGGTCACGGTAAGTACGACGTCCGACATGGTCATTCCTTCTTAGTTGCCTTGGATGTTATTGCCGTCACTGCAATTGTCTAGAGGACAACTGCTCAGACACCAATATGGGAGTTATGTTCCCCGATTTCAAGGACATTTTTGTGACTGCATTTCGCAATTTGATGAATTGAGTCAAGCCGGCGATCCGTTTTTGGCTGCCTGAGGCAATAACGACGTGTCAAAAAGAAACACTCCCATCGCCGTCGAATACACCGGCAACGACTGGTCGGAGCTGCTGCGGGCACTGGCCATGCCCTTTCAGCTGGCCAGCCTGCTGTTCGTGCTGCTGACCTCCGTGGTGCTCGGCTTTTTCATCGGTGGCGACCTGGTGCGACTGGTGGTGTCCATCGCGTCGATCCTGCTCATGCTGGTGTGGCTGACGCAGTACGCCCTGCACCTCATCGATGACGTGGCCAACGGCGTACGCGAATCGCGGGCCGCTTCGGTGGAGATGGCGACGGCGTTTCTCGACGCGCGCGCCTGGGTGCACCCGGCGCTGGCCGTGGGGCTGGCGGTGCTGCTCTACCTGAAGCCCGAGGTGCCCGTGCTGCCGGTGCTGGCCGGAGCCGCGCTGCTGTTTCCGGCCTCCATCGGCGCCTGCGCCATCACGGGACACGCGCTGGACGCGTTGAACCCGGTCGAACTGGCGCGCGTCATGCGGGGCTTTGGTATCTGGTATCCGCTGGTGGTGGCGTTCGTGCTGGGCTGCGCGGTGCTGGGGTGGCTGGCGGCGCGCGGGCTGGGGTCGATGATTCTGATCATCGCGGCGATCGAGATGCTGTTGCTGCTGATCTACGCGGGCATCGGCGGCGTGCTGTTTGTGCGGCGCCGGGAACTGGGCTTCGAACCGCGGCAGAGTCCCGAACGCATCGCGCAGCGTGAAGAGCAAGAGCGTCGCGACACCCGCCAGCACTTCGTCGATGGCCTGTACAAGGATCTGCGCGTGCGCGAATCCGCGCGCGCTGTCGCCAGCGCCACGCGCTGGCTGCGCGAATCCACACCCCAGCACCTCAAGGGCGACGTGCATGCCATTGTGCAGGCCGGCGTGCAATGGAACGAACCGCGCGAATATCCGCGCTTCCTGCGCGGCCTGCTGCCGGTGCTGCTGGAAATGAAGCAGCCCATGCTGGCGATGTCGATCGTGGATGCGGGCCTGGCGTGCGTGAGCGGCTTTGCGCCGGCTGGCGAAGCAGAGACCGTGGCCCTGGTGAATTACGCACAGCACACAGGCCGTCGCCGCGTGGAGCAGGCATTACTGCGCAAGTTGCTGCAGTAAGCCACCGCAGACGAGCCAAGTGCGGCGCTGAAAGCGCTGCAGGCAACGATTCTGGAGGCTTCGGGCTGAGGCGCGAAGGATCAGCGCGCGAGCTGCAGGCTGGCGCGCAGTCCGTCGATGACGTACTGCACGGCCAGCGCGCCCAGCACCACGCCGAACAGGCGGTTCACCACGTTGGCACCGGTCACGCCCATCAGTTTCATGATGGGCGAGGACAGATACAGCGTCCCCAGCGCGCACAACAGTGCCAGCGCGATGCATAACAGCAGGCCGCCGAACAGCAAGGGATTATCCGAAGCGGGACTGAAGGCCAGCAGGATGGTGGCCAGTGAGCCGGGGCCCGCGATGAAGGGGAAGGCCAGCGGAAACACCGAGATATCCGTGCGCCGCATGCCCTCTTCCTGCTCGGGACTGGTGGTGCGCGAACCGGAGGGCTTGCCGAACACCATCTCGAGCGCGATCAGGAACAGCAGCAGGCCGCCGAAGATGCGGAAGGCGTCGAGGCTGATGCCCAGCGTGCGCAGGAAAGCGCCACCACCAACCGCAAACACCAGGAAAATCATGCCGGCGATTAGCACGCCCTTGCGCGCCATGCGTCGGCGTTCGTTTTCATTCACACCATCTGTCATGGCAATGAAGATGGGAATCACGCCCACGGGTTCGACCACCACCAGGAAGGTCACAAAAAATTTCAGCAGGTGGTCGAGCATGGTGCTGTGCGCCAAATGCAACGCTTGTGAAAGGCGACGTCGCGGGCGCAGGATACCCGAGACAAGCAGCTCACAACACGGACGAGCGGAGGGCTAGGCGGATGGCAAAGCTCCAATGCATCGAACCCCTGGTCGGCGACTGGTACCGCAGTCACGGACAGCTTTTCGAAGTAGTCGCCGTCGATGAAGAGGATGGCTTCATCGAAATCCAGCACGCCGACGGCGATCTGGAGGAAATGGACCTCGACGACTGGAACACCCGCTGCCGTGCCGGCTCGCTGGCCGTCGCCGATCCGCCTGAAGATTCGCGCGCGGCCATTGACCGCGAGGATGCCGCCGGAGACTACGGCGGCGTGCCGGCCACCATGGATGAGATCCGCGGCCTGCGCGCGGATGCCGGCCACGACCTGGATCTGTTCGAATCCGGCCTGGACCGCTACTGAACCCTTGGCTAACGCGGCCAGCGCTCCAGACGCGCCAGGTCCAGGTCTTCGTCCAGCAGCACCTGTCCGTCGCGCACGGCGACAGCGATGCGCCGCAGGGATTCATCCACGCACGGGCCGGCGATGCACAGCCCCGTGGATTTTTCGAACAGTGCACCATGCGCGGTGCACTGGATCAGCTCGCCATCGGGCGTAAGAAAACGATCCGGTAGAAAATTCAGCGGCCGCAGCGCGTGCGGACATTTGTTGAGATACGCATGCACGGCATCGCCGGCGCGCACCAGAAAACCGCTGGGTGGCCAGCTGCCTTCGCCGAGCACGAATTCACGCGTGGCGCCATCGGGCAGATCGGCGAGTTGCGCGAGGATGGTGCCTGCCGGCACGATCTCAGACATCAGGTTTTCCGGCCGTGCCCAGCGCGCGCTCGACAAGGCCTGAACGGGCCATGTACCAGAACAGCAGGATTCCCGGCAGTGCCACGATGGTGGTCAGTATGTAGAAATTCACGTAACCGAACTGCTCGATCAGCCTGCCGGCCGTGGTGCCGGTGATCAGCCGGCCGAGCACGCTCGATGCAGCCGATATCAACGCGTATTGCGAGGCGGTGAACTGCAGGTTGCACAATGCGGAGAAGTAGGCGACCAGCACCACGCCTGCGAAACCGCTCGCCAGGTTTTCGAAGCCGATTGCGCCGGCCAGTCCCATGTTGCTGTGGCCCGCTGCGGCCAGCAGCGCGAAACTCAGATTCGACACGCACATCAGCGTCAATGCCACCAGCACAGAACGCTTCATCCCCATGCGCGCATAAACGGCGCCGCCAAGAAAGATGCCGATCAGATAGGCCCAGAAGCCGACACCTACATCGTAAATGGCGATCTCGTTGTTGGTGAAGGCCAGGTCGTTGAACAGCAACCGTACCGTCAGCTGCGACAACGTGTCGCCGATCTTGTGCACAAGCACGAAGAGCAGCGCCAGCCACGCGCCCGAGCGTCGCAGGAACTCGACGAACGGATCCACGATTGCGCGCCCTATGCCGCTGAGACTGTGGCGCGTCTGCTTGACGATATGACGAACCGGTTCGCCCAGCCAGAGCGCGGTGATCATTGCAGGCAGGGCGAAGACGATGGTGATGGAATACGCGGTGTGCCAGTTCGTGCGTCCCGCGATCACCAGCGTCACGGCGGCCGCCCCGGCCGAGCCGATCCGCCAGCCGTATTGATTCATGCCCGACCCGGTACCGAGCTGGTGCGGCTTGAGCGTCTCGATGCGATAAGCATCGATCACGATGTCGTAGGTGGCGCCCGCGGCCGCCACGAGTATCGCCGCCAATGCCGCCGCCTCGACATTCGCGGCAGGATTCACCATGGCCAGATTGATGACCGCGGCGATGACCAGGACCCCGGACAGCAGCATCCAGGAAACGCGGTGACCGAGGCGCCCGAGCAGCGGCAATCGCACACCATCAACGATCCATGCCCAAAGGAACTTCAGGTTGTAGACCAGAAAGGCCAGCGAGAAAGCCGTCACCGTGCTTTTCTTGATCCCGTCCTGCGCCAGTCTGGTGGTCAGCGTGGCGGCGATCATCGCGTAGGGATAGCCCGAGGAAACACCCGTGAAGAACGCAGCCAGCGATTCCTTCTCCAGATAGGGACGCAAGGCATCCCGCAGCACACGCCGCCCCGCGGTTGACTGGCTCACAGCATGGAACCTGGACAGGCGTTGGGCGGTATGATTCGCACGCGCCGCATCATAGGAAGCCGCATGCAGGAACACCAGAAAGAATTCATCCAGCTCGCACTGGCTCGCAATGCATTGCGCTTCGGCGAGTTCACGCTCAAGTCAGGTCGCGTCAGTCCGTATTTTTTCAACGCCGGCTCCTTCGACGACGGTGCATCGCTGGCCGTGCTGGGACGCTGCTACGCGGCGGCCATCCAGGCCTCGCAACTGAGTTTCGACATGCTGTTCGGGCCGGCGTACAAGGGCATCCCCCTGGCGGCCACCACCGCGGCGGCGCTGTATTCCATCCATGGCCGCAACCTGCCCTATGCCTTCAATCGCAAGGAGGCCAAGACACATGGTGAAGGCGGCAACATCGTGGGACGACCGCTGAGCGGAGGCGTGCTCATCGTCGATGACGTCATCACGGCGGGAACGGCCATCCGCGAGTCCATCGAAATCATTCGCGCGGCCGGTGCACAACCGGCGGGCGTGGCGCTGGCACTGGACCGCCAGGAGCGTGGGCGCGACGCCAGTGGCCGCGATACGCAGGAGTCGGCCGTGCAGGAAGTGCAGCGTCTGTATCGCATCCCCTGCATCAGCATCCTGACGCTGGGTGGCCTGATCGACTCGGTGCGCCAGGGCGCGGCGGGCCTTCCGGCCTCGGCGCTGGCTCCCATGGAGGCCTACCGGTCCCGCTACGGTGCCTGAGAGGCCCGTGGATGTGAGTTGCTGCCCAACACGTAACGAAGCCTTTTGCATTTCGCCAGGTCATTGCGCGAGGATCATTCGATGAAACAGCGCTCTTTCTTGATTGCCGCGGCAATCAGCTGCCTGATGACCTCGGCCGCTGTGCTGGCCGCGCAATCGACCGGCACCCGTTCCTACAAGTGGGTGGACAAGAACGGCGTCACCCACTACGGCGACATGGTGCCGCCCGAATATGCCGCGCAGGGACGCTCGGAACTGAATGGCCAGGGCGTGGAGGTCAAACAATTTCCACGCCAGCTCTCGCCGGAAGAATCCGCGGTGGCGCAGCAGCGCGCCAGCGAGGACGCCAAGCGGCGCCAGCACGATTCCTTCTTGCTGACCACGTACACCCGCGTGTCGGATATCGAGCAGCTGCGCGATGAGCGGCTGGCGCTGATCGAAGGACAGATGGACATTGCGCGCGGCTCGATCGACATCACGCAGCAGCGATTGTCCGAATTGCAGCGGCGCATGCGCGCTTTCCGGCCCTATTCGGCCAGCCCCACTGCCAGACGCGTGCCCGATCAGCTGGCCGATGAAGTGGTGCGCACGCTCAAAGAGCGCGACGCACTGCAGGATGGATTGAAGTCGCGCGAGCAGGAAAAAGCGACGTTGCGTGCGCAGTTCGATGCCGATATCTCGCGCTATCGCGAGCTGACGACGCGGCCGGCCGGTTAGCCCGGCGCGGCCGCGATTCTTCCGGGTGTCAGCTCCGTAAAATCCCTTATTTGACGCTGTAGCCGCGGCCCGTCAGGCAGGCCGTCATGGCGCGCAGGTAGCCCGCGCGCTGATCCGCGTCGAAGTCCGAATCGACCGGATCGTAGCCAGTCTCCTTGGCGGCCCAGTCGTGGCATTCGTAGCGGTCATCGGCCTGCTGCTGTTCGCTCTGGCCACGCGCGGGGTAGATGAAAAGATCGTCGTCCACCGGCTCGGACACTTCTTCGTCTTCGCTCTCGTCGACATAGGGCGAACGCGTCACCACATAGCCGCGGCGGGTCGGCTCATACAGGTAGTAAGTGTCGTCGGCGTAGAAGTAACGCGTGCTGCCAAACCAGAAGCTGTTGTAGTAGCTGGGCAGATACGACACGAACAGGCCATAGGGCGCACCCTCCACGACATAGCGGTTGCCGTAGGGGCGATACCAGGAGCTGCCGTAGTGGTAATACGGCCGGCCGTTCCAGTTGTACTGCCGATAGCCACCGGGCAGCGAAGCAACGTAGCGTGGCGGACGACGTGCGCCATTGTGGTGGCCGCCGTTGCCGTTGCCATTGCCCGCATTCCAGTTGCCGCGGTTGTCGCGGCGCTGGATCGTGCGGTCGACCGTGCGATCGCCCAGGTTGCCGATGACGCCACGATCGCCGCGCGGGGCCAACGCACGCGGCGGAGCGGCACCCTGAGGCTGACGCTGCTGACGGGGCTGCGCGGCCTGCCGTTGCGGCGCAGCCTGCCGTTGCGGCGCGGCCTGTCGCGGCGCCGGCGCGGGTCGCGCCTCGCTGCGGGCCTGCTCCTTGGCCTGCGTCTCGCGCACCACTTCGCCCACCATTCCGCTGGTGCCCGCCGTGGCAACCGAGCCCAGCGCCAATGCGCCACAGGCCGCTGCCAGGATGGATGCCGTCCGGAATCGCGTATTCATAACTACCTCACTTCACCGAATAACCGCGGCCTTCAAGGCACGCGGACATGGCACGCCGGTAATCGGTGGCCTGCTGCTCGTAGCGACGCACGCCACGGGAATCGCGGTAGTGCGTAACCTGTGGCGCCTGCTGCTGCTGCGAAGCCGCCGCCGCTGAACCCACCACCGTGCCTGCCAGGGCACCGATGGCCGCGCCCTTGGCTCCATGGCCCGGGCTTGCGGTGATGGCGCCAATGACGGCACCCACCGCCGCCGCAGCACCGATGGTCTGTCCGCCGGAACTGGGGGCTGGCACGACGCTGTCGCGCTCTTCGCCGGGCGCCAGGTGCCTGGCCGGATCAAAACCGGTCTGTCGCACCGACCAGTTGTAGCACTCGTAACGGTCGCGATCCTGCTGCTGCGCGGATTGCCCCTGCAGCGGATAGAAATAAACCTTGGTCAGGTTGGGCGGCGGAGCCAGTGCAACCGGCGCGGCGACCACGCGGCGCGGGGGCGGCTCGGTTACGCAGCCGGCGAGCAGCGCGCCGGTAGCCAACGCCAGCAAGACCCGGGAATGCAGTTTCTTGTTCATGGTGCCACTGTACGCCGTAGCCCTGAACCGCCCCTGAATGCCGTTCACACCGGCCAAACCCGGCTATTTACGCCCTCGTCATTTTGGCGACAGGCGCAGCAGCGCGTCGCCCGCGAAAATGTAAAGTGCCCCATCGGGGCCCTGCCGCACCTCGCGGATGCGCTTCTTCAGATCGGTCAGCAACCGCTCTTCAGCCACCACGCGATCGCCGTCCAGCACCAGTCGAACCAGTGCGGCGCCCGCCATGGCGCCCACGAACAGATTGCCCTTCCACGCGGGGAACAGGTTGCCCGTGTAGAAAGCCATGCCGGAAGGTGCGATCGACGGCACCCAGTAGTAACGCGGCTCTTCCACGCCCGGCATGGAAGTCTTGCCGTTACCCACCAGCACGTTCTTGCGCCCATCGGCCTGGCGGGCATCGTATTGCCGGCCGTAGCTGACATCCGGCCAGCCATAGTCCTTGCCGGCACGAATGATGTTCACCTCATCGCCGCCCTGTGGGCCGTGGTCGATCACCCACAGTTCGCCCGTGGCCGGATTGATGGCGGCGCCTTCCGGATCCTTGAGCCCATGTGCAAAGGTCTGCGCGTCGACCGTCGCGCGCGAAAGCCAGGGATTATCGGGCGGAATCCAGCCATCCTTGGTCACCCGCAGCACGCGACCGGAAAAATTGCGGCGGATGTCGGGCTCGGCGGTGAAGTCGTGTTCCATGCCATCGAGCTTGGATTCGTAACGCCAGAAGCGATCCGAACCGATGGCGAACAACGTGCCATCGGGCGCCAGCGCGATGCGCCGTTCCGCGCCTTGCGCGATGACCTTCACGTCTTCGAGGCTCGTGGCGTCGGCCGAGAGCTTCGCGCGCGCCACGCGTTCGATGCCGATCTTCATCACGCGGCGCTGCGCAAGCGGCACGCTCCACACATTTTCGTAGAGCTGCGCCAGTGGAAAGCTGCCGCCCGGCTCGCCATCCACCGGCGCGAAATACGCGAAGTACAGCGTGCGATTGCGCGCGAAGTCCGGATCGAGCACCACGTCGTGCAAACCCTGCGCGCCGATCATCTTGATGACAGGCAGGCCCTTCAAAGGCTCGGACTGCGTGCCATCGCGGCCGATGATGCGCATCTGGCCGCGAGCCGTGACGAGATAGCGACCGTCCGGCAGGAAGGCCAGCGCCCAGCCATTGACGCCCGTGGCGATGGTCTCGACCTTCACAGCGGGAGAGGGGTTTGCCGGCGGGGGCGCATCGGTCTGGCCCGCAAATGCCGGTTTGGGTTCGGGCGAATCGGCCCGGCCCGGCACAGCCAATCCGGACATGAACGCCACCACGATGATCGATGCCGTCGCTCGCGCGGTAATCCGTTGCATTTTTTTCCCCCGATTCTTCGCCTCGATGCGATAACCCGCATCGATTTCAGCAGAGCTTAGCGCTTTGGCGCGCGCATGCGCGTGGCATCATGAACCTCATGCGGCGAATGGCAGGCACAGGTTTGGTGGGCGCACTGGCCACACTGGCGGCATTTGTCGTTTCCGCCGGCAGCAGACAGGGTTACGCGCCGCCCACCGGCTTCAATGGTCTGGACTGGGGCGCGCCGCTTTCTGCCTTGGGAAAGGTCAAGCTGGCCCGCGCCAACACGGTTACCGATTCCCACGGCAAGGTGACGCAGTTGCGATGCACCGAAAGACCCGAAGGCTGCGCGGGCGCCGGCGATTCCGATCAGGATGTGGAAGGAGCGGGCTCGTTTTCCGTGGCCGAGTACTACCGCGAACCTGAAACCAATCCCTGGGCGCAGTCGCTGGTCGCACTGCGGGGCGCCACGTATCTGTTCTGCGATGAATGGCTGGGAGCAAGCGTGCGCAAGGATGTGAAGCAGCGCATGCGCTTGTGCGGCGCGCGCATTTTTTATCGCAGCCAGAGCGCCGCCGAGCTCGCCGGAAAGCCGGCAAACTTCGAATCCAATCATGACCGCGCATTGCGGCACCTGATCGCCGAATACGGGCCGTATGACGGGCAGCGCGTGGCAAAGGGCGAGGTCGTGGCAGGTCCCGTCATCGAAGCCGGCGCCACGGAACCGGCGTCCACGGCGATGCCCGCGGAGGCGATTGCCGATTCAGGCCACGGCGTTGTCCGCTATCGCTGGTGCGGCCTGCCCAGCCACCCGGATCAACTGGTGCCGGCCTGTGCGGCGACCATCACGCTGCTGTTCAATCGCGACACGGGTTGGGGAATGGTGCTGTTCGCCACGGCATCGATATACAAATTTGCCTACGCGCGCCATGTCGCGCAGGACGAAAACAACGAGCTGTACATGGCATTGGTGAGCAACCGCCCCACCGAGTCCACGCGCCGCAACGCCAACGATTGCCGACGCACCACGGGCAGTCTGCTCTGCGAAGGCAAGCTGGTGGCGATGCCGGATGCGGAGCGACGGCGCTTCGAGCCCTAACGGGCCGCGCGAATCAGCCTCGCCCGGAGTGTCCGAATCCGCCGGCACCACGCGCCGTGGCCGCGAAATCCTCCACCACTGTGAGCTGCACCTGCGCCACGGGCACCACGATGAGCTGCGCGATGCGTTCGCCCGGCTGGACGGTGAAGGCCGCGCTGCCGCGGTTCCAGCACGACACCATCAAGGGGCCCTGGTAATCCGAATCGATGAGGCCAACCAGATTGCCCAGCACGATGCCGTGTTTGTGGCCCAGCCCGGAGCGCGGCAGGATCATGGCCGCATAGCCCGGATCATCGATGTGGATGGCCATGCCGGTGGGAATCAGCGCGGCGGCACCCGGGGCCAGATCCAGCGGCGCATCGATGACGGCGCGCAGGTCAAGCCCGGCGGAACCCGCGGTGGCGTAGGTGGGTAACGGCCACGTGGTGCCGATGCGTGCGTCGAGCACGCGGACTTTCAGTTGTTGCATGCGAGGCAAGTCTAGCCGAGCGCGCCTAGCGCACGACGGCGATCTTGGGTTTGGCGGCGATGCGCTCCGTGAAGCGCGCGACGATGAAATCCATCAGCTTCACGGCCAGTTCGGTCTTGGCGCCGGCGCCCAGCGACAACTTGCCGCCGTTGGGCCACAGCAAGGTCAATGCGTTGTCGTCCGCGTCGAACGCCTTGGCATCGCCCACCTCGTTGGCGGCGATGAGATCCAGGTTCTTGCGGTTGAGCTTGGACAACGCGTGCGCCTCGACGTCGTTGGTTTCGGCCGCGAAGCCCACCGTGTAGGGCCGCTCGGCGCGCTGCGCGACGGTCGCGAGGATATCCACGGTGCGCTCCATGCACAGATCGAGCTTGTCGCTGGTCTTCTTGATCTTGCAGTTCGCCGGAGTCGCGGGCCGGTAGTCGGCCACCGCGGCTGTGCCGATGAAGATGTCGGTGCCGGCGATTTCCTGCATGACCGCGTCGAGCATCTGCTGCGCGCTCTCCACGCACACCTTGCGCACGCCGGGCGGCGCGCACAGATTCACCGGACCGCTGACCAGCACCACCTCGGCGCCGCGATCGCGCGCGGCCTGCGCCACGGCATATCCCATCTTTCCCGAACTGCGATTGCTGATGAATCGCACCGGATCGATGCGCTCGCGCGTCGGGCCGGCGGTGATCAGCACCTTGCGGCCCTTGAGGGGGCCTTCGGCGGGCAGCACCGCACAGGCCGCGGCCGCGATATCCGCCGGTTCCATCATGCGGCCTTCGCCCACTTCGCCGCAGGCCTGGCTGCCGCTGTCGGGGCCGAACACATGCACGCCGCGCGCGCGCAGCAGCGCGACATTGCCCTGCGTGGCCGCGTTGGACCACATCACCCGGTTCATGGCCGGCGCCACGGCGACGGGGGCGCTGGATGCCAGGCAAACCGTAGTCAGCAGGTTGTCGGCCATGCCGTGCGCAAGATGCGCGAGGAAATCAGCCGTGGCCGGCGCCACCAGAATGAGGTCGGCCCAGCGCGCCAGCTCGATGTGGCTCATCGCGCGCTCGGCGGTTTCATCCCACAGATCGCTGCGCACTTCACGACCG
>Ga0164241_10004273_pt1 | contig 13930 bp, 12 predicted proteins | sample OricomyardsoilBY_FD_108780 | JGI IMG/M metagenome (GOLD analysis project Ga0164241, IMG submission 108780) | Backyard soil microbial communities from Emeryville, California, USA - Original compost - Back yard soil (BY) | ecosystem: Environmental > Terrestrial > Soil > Unclassified | place: USA...
CCTGAGCGATCGCACCTTCGGCACGCTGTCGGAGGGGGAGCGCAAGCGGGTGCAGATCGCGAGGGCGCTGATGACCGATCCCGAGCTGATGTTGATGGACGAGCCGGCCGCCGGTCTCGACCTGACCGGACGGGAGCAGTTGGTCCGCTCGCTCAGCTCGATCGCGACCGCTGCCGGTGCTCCGGCGATGGTCCTGGTCACCCACCACGTCGAGGAGATCCCGCCGGGCTTCACCCACGCCATGCTGCTGAAGCAGGGCCGGGTCGTCTCGGCCGGACCGATGGAGCAGGCGCTCACGGCCCAGACGCTGAGCGACACCTTCGACCTGGCGCTGTCCTTGCAGCAGGAGGACGGCCGGTACACCGCCCGCGCCCTCTGAGGCGTACCGATCAACGGGTAGTACTGCGGCTCCGGCCGCGCCGCGCAGCCTCCCGCGGTCCGCCACGTGGCGGGTGCGGCGACTACCTCCCGTCCGTCGGTACGGATCCGGCGACGCCTCGAGTGCGTCCAACAGTCTGCTTCAGGCCCCGAACGTGGATAGGCTTGGCAGATGATGGATTGGCTGCGGGACAACATGTGGGCGGCGTGGCTGACTCTCGCCGCCGTCCTCGGTCTGGCCGAGCTGGCCTCGCTCGACTTCACCCTGCTGATGCTGGCCGCCGGTGCGCTCACGGCCGCCGGGGTTGCGGCCTTCTTCCCGGGACTGCTCTGGCTGCAGATCGTCGTCGGCCTGGTGACCGCCGCCGCTATGCTTGCCGCGATCCGTCCGCTGCTGGTGCGGAAGATCCACCACGGGGCCGAACTGAAGACCGGCTCGGCCCATGTCATCGGCCGCACCGGCACAGTGGTCAAGGAGATCCATCCCGACGGCGGCGGCTCGGTGCGGCTGAACGGCGAGCTCTGGACCGCCCGCCCGTACGACGAGGTGTCGACGATCGAGCCGGGGACCCGGGTCGAGGTGATGTCGATCGACGGCGCGACGGCCGTCGTGTACCCGGTCGGCGACCCGCTGCACCACGAACTGAACCTGCCCGATTCGAACCCGACTCCGAATCCGACCGACCCACCGCAGAACTGACACGCAACTGACGCCGTGGGCCGGTTGAGTCGCCCCCCGCGCGCAGTACTGTCGGAATCGAGGGACGGCAGCAATCCCTGAGGGATCAGGCGGCCGACTCGCCGGGAACCGGAACGCCGGGTGGCCCGTCGATAGGAAAGACTGTCCGTCCTGTGGGTTCTGTCGAGTGGAGGGTCTAGTGACCGCGTTCCTCGTTGTACTTGCGGTGGTCGCCTTGCTGGTGATCGTCACATTGGTCAAGTCCGTCCGGGTGGTGCAGCAGCAGACCGTCGGGATCGTCGAGCGGTTCGGCAAGTTCAAGACCGGCCTCCAGCCGGGCCTGAACCTGTTGACGCCGTTCGTCGATAAGGTCCGCTACACCATCGACATGCGCGAGCAGGTCGTCGCGTTCCCGCCCCAGGGAGTCATCACCGAGGACAACCTGATGGTGTCGATCGACTCCGTCATCTATTTCCAGGTGAACGACCCGGTCCGGGCGACGTACGAGATCTCGAACTACATCCAGGCGATCGAGCAGCTGACCATGACGACGCTGCGAAACATCATCGGTGGCATGGACCTGGAGCAGACGCTGACCTCGCGTGAGGAGATCAACGAGAAGCTCCGCTACGTGCTGGACGAGGCGACGGGCAAGTGGGGTATCCGGGTCAACCGGGTCGAGCTCCGCTCGATCGACCCGCCGCCGTCGATCCAGGACTCGATGGAGAAGCAGATGCGCGCGGACCGCGACAAGCGCGCCGCGATCCTGACCGCCGAAGGTATGCGGCAGTCGGCGGTGCTGTCCGCCGAGGGCCAGAAGCAGTCCGCGATCCTGACCGCCCAGGGTGACAAGGAGTCCCGCATCCTGCGTGCGCAGGCCGAGCGGGAGGCCCGGATCCTGAAGGCCCAGGGTGAGGCGCAGGCCATCACCACGGTCTTCAACGCGATCCACGCCGGCAAGCCGGACCAGGGTCTGCTCGCGTACCAGTACCTGCAGATGCTGCCGTCGATCGCGCAGGGCGACGCGAACAAGCTGTGGATCGTGCCGAGCGAGATCGGCGACGCGCTCAAGGGTCTCGGCAGCGCGGTCGGCCAGGTGGCCGGCATCCCGCAGAAGGCCGAGGGGTCCTGGCAGGCGCCGGAGCTCTCGAACGGCGAGGTGGCGGAGATCGAGGCCGCCTCCACGGGTGCGCCGGACGCTGCGGTCGCCGAGGCGGACCACGCCGTCGCGGAGGCGATCGCCGCCGCGCAGAAGGCCGCGGTCAGCACGCGCAGCCAGCAGGCGCCGGCAACGCCGCCCGCGGTGCCGCCGACCACGGACATCCCTGTCCCGCCGTCGGCCGAGCCGCCGCAGGATCACTGAGCACCACCATCGACAGGGCCTTCCCGGTACGTCCGGGGAGGTCCTGTCGCTGCTCGGCCGATGGAACGATCGAAGCCTGCCTGCTCAACGGACGGACCGCTGAGCGCGACGTGCGGTCAGGTGCGTAGAGTCTGGCATCGATGACATGGTTCGAGGCGCTGTTCGTCCTGCTGGCAGGGATGGGGGCGGGCACAATCAACGCCGTGGTGGGGTCGGGCACATTGCTGACCTTCCCTGCCCTGCTTGCCGTTGGCATTCCGCCGGTACTGGCCAACGTCAGCAACAGTGTCGGCCTGGCGCCGGGCACGGCGGCCGGTGCGATCGGCTACCGGCGTGAGCTGGAGGGGCAGCGCGGCCGGATGATCCGGCTGGTCCCGGCCTCCTTGATCGGCGGCCTCCTCGGGGGAGTGCTGTTGCTCACCACACCCGACTCCGCGTTCCACGCCGTCGTACCGGTGCTGATCCTGCTCGGCTGCGTCCTGGTCGCGCTGCAGCCGTGGCTGTCGAAGTGGATCAGCGTTCCCTCGCACGCGCACCGCGGAGCCTGGTGGGTGATCCCCGCGGTCTTTGCCACCGGCATCTACGGCGGGTACTTCGGTGCCGCGCAGGGCGTACTGCTGATGGCTATCCTGGGCCTCGGCCTGGACCCGAACCTGCAGCGGATGAACGGCCTGAAGAACGTCCTGGCGACGGTGGTGAACTCGGTCGCGGCCGTGCTGTTCATCATCGTTGCCCATGTCGACTGGCTGGCCGCCGGGCTGATCGCGGTCGGCTCCACCATCGGCGGCTTCCTCGGCGCCCGCTACGGCCGCAGGCTCCCGCCGATCGCGTTGCGGGCGCTGATCGTCTGCATCGGCATTCTCGCCATCGTCACGATGGTGTTCTGACCCGCAGACCGTCCAGCAGTACGGCCAGCCCGTAGTCGAACTGCTCGTCCCCGCCGGTCGTCCGGGCCAGCTCCGGCGCGAGCTCGACGACTGTCGGGAACTCCTGTGCCGACAGTGACTCCATCGTGGTCCGCAGGCGCCGCCACGCCTCCGGGTCCCGGCGTTCGGCGGCCATCTGGATCTCCCACGACGTTGCCCCGAGCACATACGTGAACAGCGTCGTGTGCGTCCGAGCGGCCGTCTCCGGATCGAACCCGGCGGCGCGCAGCACCCCGAGCAGTCCCTCCGCCACCCGCGCCGTCTCGTGCCCGCTCAACGGCCGGCTCGCAAGTAGTTGCGCAAGGCAAGGATGTTGGAGCATCAGCAGCCGCAGCCCCCGGCACACCGCCCGCACCTGGTCCGGCCACGGCACGTCCTGCGGTACGACGGGCAGCAGGCCCATCAGGTGGTCGCGGACGGCGTCGTACAGGTCGTCCTTGTTGCGGAAGTAGGTGTAGAGCGCCATCGGGCCGACCCCGAGCTCGGCGGCCACCCCGCGCAGGCTGAACGCGTCCGTGCCCTTGGACTCCATCAGGTCGAGCGCGGTCCGGACGATCAGCTCGGAGCTGAGCGTGTTGCGCGGTGTACGGGGCATCGGGGTGAACCTCCTTAGCGTACGGTGTATAGTACAGTGTATCGAGCCGATGAGGGAGGGCAGGGAGAACGTGCGAGCGGTACAGATCGCCGAGTTCGGCGGACCTGAGGTGCTGAAGGTCAGCGACGTCGCGGAGCCGGTGGCCGGCGAAGGGCAGCTCCTGATCACTGTGGACCGCGCAGGCATCAACTACGCGGACACCCATCAGGTCGAGAACAGTTACCTGTCCAAGGCCCACCTGCCGCTGACCCCGGGTGGTGAGGTGGTCGGCCGGACCTCCGACGGCCGCCGGGTGGTCGCGCTGGTCGGCTCAGGTGGCTACGCCGAGAAGGCGGTCGCATCGGCTCCAGTGGCGTTCGACGTACCGGCAGGCGTCAGTGACGGAGCGGCGCTCGCACTGGTCGTCCAGGGCACCACAGCCTGGCACCTGCTGAAGACGATGACTCACCTGGTGCCCGGCGAATCCGTGCTCGTGCACGCCGGTGCCGGTGGCGTCGGCTCCCTCGCCGTGCAGCTCGCGAAGCTGTGGGGTGCCGGCCGCGTGATCGCGACCGCGTCCTCGGAGGACAAGCGCAAGCAGGCCCTCGAGCTCGGCGCGGATGTCGCCATCGACGGTACGCCGGAAGGCCTCAAGGACCGCGTGCTCGCGGCGAACGGCGGTAGGCCGGTGGACATCGTCCTGGAAATGGTCGGCGGGCCGACGTTCGACGAGTCGTTCGCCGCGCTGGCGCCGTTCGGCCGCCTGGTGACGTTCGGTGCCGCGTCCCGGCAGTCCGCTGCCGCGATCGACCCGGGCCGCCTGATGAAGGGCTCGAAGACCATCGCCGGTTTCTGGCTGGTCGACTGCCTGCGCGACCCCGCGAGCGTCGGCGGTCCGCTGGCCGAGCTGTTCGACCTGACTGCCGGCGGCAAGCTCACCCCGATCGTCGGGGGCGACTATGCGCTGTCCGACGTCGCCACCGCCCACGAAGACCTGCGAGCCCGCCGGACCGTCGGCAAGCTCGTGCTCGACCCGACACGCTGAACCCCTAGGAGACCCACAGATATGACCATCGCAGTGGAGAAGGTTCTGTACACCGCCCGTGCGACCGCCCAGGGCGGCCGGGACGGCAAGGTGGCCAGCAACGACGGCAAGCTGGACGTCGTCGTCGCTCCGCCCGCGGAGATGGGTGGCACCGGCAACGGAACCAACCCCGAGCAGCTGTTCGCGGCCGGCTATGCCGCGTGCTTCCACAGCGCGCTCAAGCTGGTCGCCCGCAAGGCGCGCCAGGACGCCGACGGCTCGACCGTCACCGCTGCGGTCGGCATCGGCCCGATCAACGGCGGCGCCGGCTTCGGCCTGGAGGTGGAGCTCGAGGTGAGCCTGCCGGGCGTCGAGCGCGCCATCGCCGAGGAGCTCGTCGCCAAGGCCCACGAGGTCTGCCCGTACTCCAACGCCACCCGCGGCAACATCAAGGTCGACCTCAAGGTCGCCTGACCCCCGCTCCCGGCACTTTGTGCACCCACCAACCAAATCCGCGGCGTCTGGGTGACCGACCCGTGCTCAAGGTCGGCGTCAGACGCGGCGGTGGGGTGGGGGAGGGGGCGGGGTCAGAGGCGGGTGAGGGCTTCTTTGAGGAGGCCCTCGGTGGCGGAGACGGGGGCTGCCGCGATCGTGAGCGCTTCCATGATCGCGACGTACTCGTCGACCTCTTCGAGCTTGTCCAGGTAGAGCGCGCTGGCCGCGTGCTCGATGTAGACGATGTCCGGCAGGTCCCCGTCGGGGAACCGCAGGATGCTGAACGCGCCGCCGGTGCCGGGGTACCCGACGCTGCTGAACGGCATGATCTGCAGGGTGATGTTGGGCCGCTGGGACAACGTCATCAGGTGCTCGATCTGGGCCCGCAGGATCGCCTCGCCGCCGACCGGGCGGTGCAGCACCGACTCGTCGATCACCACCCACAGGCGAGCCGGGTTGGTCCGGGTCAGGATCTGCTGGCGGGCCACCCGCAGCGAGACCCGCTGCTCGACCTCTTCGCCGGGCAGGAACGACTTGCCCAGCTTGACTACGGCCCGGGCGTACTCCTCGGTCTGCAGCAGGCCCGGGACGAACATCACCTCGTAGGTCCGGATCAGCGTCGCCGCGACCTCGAGCCCGACGTAGTTGTTGAACCAGCTCGGCATCACGTCGCCGTACCGCGACCACCAGCCGGGGTTGTTCGCTGCCCGGGCCAGCTCCATCAGCCGGGTGTGTTCCTCGTCGTCGTCCATCCCGTAGAGCTCGAGCAGGTCGCTGACGTCGCGTTCCTTGAAGCCGACCCGGCCGAGCTCCATCCGGCTCACCTTGGACTCCGACGCCCGGATCTGCCAGCCAGCGTCCGCACGGCTGATCCCGGCCGACTCCCGCATCCTGCGCAGTTGTCCGCCGAGCATGATCCTGAGGGCGGTCGGACCACCCTCACCGCCGGCCACCGTCACTGACTCACCCAAACCCTCGCGTCGCTCGGGACTGCGAAGACCCTCGCTTCGCCCGGGGCCGCGAAGAACGTTCTCGCCCCGCTCGTCGCGAGGAGACCCCAGCACCCGTCCACTCACCCATTTCAGCCCGTGATGCTACCGCCTGTCCACGGCAACCGGTCGACTGGCGCTCCGGGCGGCGTGATTGCGAAGGTGCCGGATCAGATACCGGGCGTCCCGGTCCAGGCCCTGGATGGTCCCGGAGGCCACCGCGAACTGGAAGTCCAGGCCGAGGAACGTCAGCCCCGGCTCGTCGGTGGCGATGCCGCGGTCGTGGCGTACCTTGCCGTCCCGGAATACGGGCAGGTCGAGGAACCCGTGGTCCGGACCGGAACCGGTGCACCACACCACGGTCCTCACGTCGGACAGCACCTCGCCGTCCGCGGCCACCGGTCGCCCGTCGCGGACGCCCTCGATCCGGGCCATCCGGACCACTCCGGCCGCGTCGAGGTGTGCGAGCTTGTTGCGCACCAGGTTGACGCCGTGCCCTTCCCGCGCCGCCAGCGCCCTGCGGCCCATCGGCGTACGGCGGGTGAGGACGTGGCGGAAGACGAAGATCACGACCGGCAGGATCATCCGGCCGCGCCGCGAGTCGATGTCGACGGGGACCTGTCCGGGGTGCCGCCCGGCGAGCACGGTCCGATGGGTCTCGGCCGCCTCCAGGGCGATGTCGGTGCCCGAGTTCGCGGCGCCGACAACCAGGACCGGACCGTCCGCGAGCTGCTCGGGGTTGCGGTAGTCGAGCGAGTGCAGTTGCCGGATGGCCGGATCGAGCTCAGCCGCGAACGACGGTCGCCGCGGCACCCGGTGGGCTCCGCCGGCCACGACGACGCGGTCGGCCAGGTACTCGCCCTGGTCGGTTTCCACCCGGAACCCCTGCGCGTCGCGCGACACCCGCGTCACCTGTACGCCGGTGTGCACGGGCAGCTCGAAGTGGGCGGCGTACTGCTCCAGGTAGTCGCCCATCTCGTCCCGGGTCGGGCAGTCCGCGACCGGGATCCGCAGACCGGGCAGACTCGCGTACTGCGGCGGACTGAAGAGCCGGAGCGAGTCGTACCGTCGCCGCCACGAGTCACCCACCCGAGGGTGTCCCTCCAAGATCACGAAGCTCTCACCCAGCCGCCGTAGGTGGTAGCCCATCACCAGACCGGCTTGTCCGCCGCCGATCACCACAGTCCCGAACCTGTCCATCACAGCCCCCTTGTGCCGTTCGATGCGGCCAACGTAGGACTGCGGACCCGGCCGCCACATCGACCGAACACGCCAATCGGATCGGGGCGGACTGGTCATTTCTACCCAGTCAGACCAGACCGTTCTCATAGGCGTACGCCGTCGCGGCGGCGCGGCTGGAGACTCCGAGCTTGCCGAAGATGTTGCTGACGTGGCGGGCGACGGTCCGCTCGCTGAGGAACAACTGCTCGCCCACGGCGCGGTTGGTGATGCCCGTGGCGAGCAGCCGCAGCACCTCCAGTTCCCGCGGGCTCAGACCGCCGCTCTGGCTGGTGGCGTCGAGTGCTGCCAGGTCGGCCAGCGCACCGAGCTGCTCGAACACCGCTCGGGCGCTGTCGAGCTCCATCTGCTCCGCGTCGGCATCGCCCAGCGCCCTGCAGGCCCGTCCGACCAGGAGCCGCGTGCACGCCGCCTCATACGGCATCTCCAGCTGCTGCCAGAGCGACCACGCCCGCCGCAGCAACGGCATCGCACCCCGCGGGTCGTCGCAGGCGATCCGCACCGCACCCTCGCAGTACGCCGCCAAGGCCTGGAGGTACGGCGAATCGACGCGGGCGAACTCGGCCAGCTCCGTCGCAGCCTTCCGGGCGGTCTCGAAGTCGCCACAGTCGATGGCCAGGTCCACCCGTGCCGCGAGGAGTGCCGGACGGTTCGGCGTCAGCGGGTCCTCGGCCAGTGCACGCTCGAGCCCCGCGATCGCCGAGGCCTGGTTCCCCTGGGCGGCACGCAGCCTGGCCAGACCGGGCTGCACCTCGGCACCGTCGCTACCGGCGCGCTGGTACGCCGCCTCGGCTTCGCCGTACCGGCCACGCTGCCGTTCGAGCTCGGCCAGCCGGTACCACGCCGACCCGGCCGCGCCCGGCGCCAATCGGCGGCACGCATCCTCGGCCGCACCTGCCGCCTCGGTCCAGGCACCGCGCAGCTGCAGGATCTGTGCGCGATGGACCAGACACACCCCGCGGTACGGCACCAGGCCGGACTGCTCGTCACACCATCCGGTCAGCGCGTGGGTCCATTCCTGCGCGCGGCGTACGTCGTACAGCCGCATGCACAGGTCGATCACCGAGCAGTAGGCCATCCCGGCGACCTCGGGTCCGACGCGGCCGCTGGTGACGTGCACCATCGCCTCGTCGAGGGCGGTGATCGCCTCGGACCGGCGGCCCAGCATCTCCAGGCACCGCCCGCGGCCGAGCGCGGACAACGCGATGGACTGCGGCTCCCGCGCCAGCTCAGCGGCCTGTTCGAACAGCGGGAGGGCGGTGACCGCGTCGCCGTTCAGCATGCGCCCGGCGGCGTCGGCCTGGAGGAACAAACCGGTCAGCTCGTTGTCCTCGGCAGGGACCATCCGCTCGACCCGCGCCCGCCAGCCGGCGGCCCGGGCGAACTCGCCGCGGTTCTGGAGGTGGAAGCCGAGCCAGAACGCGCTGCGGATCGCCCGGTCACGGTCGCCGCGGGCAAGATGCTCCTCGTACGCCCGCTCGCGGTAGGTGGCGACCTCGTCGTCGTGGCCGAGGACGAAGGCAGCGACGGCCAGCCGGTCGAGATCCTCCGGCGGCAGCGGACCGCGCCGATCGGCCTCGGTCAGCTCCGCATACTCGGCGGGCCAGTCGTACTGCTTCATCGCCCCATCACCCGGGCCCCAGCGTACTGCGCACGACCCGGATGCGATGCGCCAAATCACCTCACGCGAATTGGTCGATCGACCAATTCGCGAACGCGGTCACGCTCCTACGCTGACCGAGAAGGCGACTGGAGGAGGTTCGAATGCGCACCATCAAGCACTGGCAGGGACTGTTCGTCGCGGCGGCGGTCGTTGCCGCGGGCACCGCCTGTTCGACTGGTGCGGACTCGTCGAGCGGCACGGGCACCACCGTGCGGTACGCGATCCGCAGCGATCCCGGTGAGCTGGATCCGTCCGCGTCGACGAACTCGGCGGGCCAGCAGGTGGCGGGTCTGGCGTACGACGCCCTGGTCGCCTTGACCGGCGACGGCAAGATCGTGTCCAACCTGGCGAGGAGCTGGACATTCGACGCCTCGTCCGCGACGTTCACCCTGAACAAGGGGGTGAAGTGCGACGACGGCCACGAGCTGACCGCGTCCGACATCGCAAAGAACTTCGACTGGATCAAGACGCCGGCGAACCACTCGCCGCTGCTCGGCTCCGTGCTGCCCGGCTCGGGCTACACGACCACTGCCGACGACGCGGCCGGGACGTTCGCGATCAAGTACGCCGAACCGAGCGGCTTCATCCTCGAGCAGCTGTCGAAGGTGCTGATCGTCTGTCCGTCCAGCGTCGGCGACCGGTCGAAGCTGGCCACCGGCAGCGACGGCACCGGGCCCTTCAAACTGACCGGGGCCGTGCCGGGCAAGTCGTACGACTTCGCCGTCCGCGACGGATACACCTGGGGTCCGGGCGGCGCCGGCACCGGTGACGCGAAGTTCCCGCACAAGCTCACGGTCGTGGTGTCGACGAACGAGACGACCGCGGCAAACCAGTTGCTCAGTGGCGAACTGAACATCGCCGACATCCGCGGCCCCGACACACCCCGCTTGAAAGACCGCAAGCTGTTCGAGCGCGGCTACTTCCACATCACGTCGGAGTTGTTCTTCAACCAGGCCCAGGACCGCCTGCTGGCCAACGAGGGTCTGCGCAAGGCCCTGGTCCAAGGTGTCGCGCTCGACCAGGTCGCGAAGGTGAACACCGGCAACCTGGGGTCGGTGGCGACGCGGCTCACCGACGGCGGCGGCGAACCGTGCGCGGACGACGTCACCACCGGCGTGGTTCCGGCGTACGACGTGACCGCGGCGAACGCCGCCCTCGACCGGTTGGGCTGGAAAACCGGTGCCGACGGCAAACGAGCCAAGGACGGCAAGCCGCTCGAGCTGACGCTGATCTACCCGAGCAACGCCCAGAGCTCGGTCTCGGCCGGACAGCTGCTCGCGTCGCTGTGGGAGAAGAACCTGCACATCGCGGTCCGGACGCAGCCACTGACTCCGGCGGCGATCGACGGGAAGTGGAGCCAGGCCGGCAACTGGGGTGATGTGGCCCTGGCCCGGGCGTCGGACCAGCTGCCTTCCAACCTGGTCGGTCAGTTCTCGGGTTCGACCCCGCCCAACGGCACCAACTTCTCGGCGGTCGCCAACGCGAAGTACCGCGACCTGGCCGGCCGCGCCTACGGCCGGCCAGGACAGCAGAGCTGCGCGCTGTGGAACGAGGCGGCGAAGGCGTTGCTGAGTGCCGCCAACGTGCTGCCGGTCGCGGCACAGAACTCGATCATCTTCGGCAACGGAGTGAGCTTCGAGGTCGGTGCCGGAGCGGTGATCCCGACCAGCCTCCGGCTCGGGTGAGGACGGCACGTCATGGCCAGCACGGAGACCGCCGGCCGGCTCACTCAGTCCGGGCCACTGCGCCCGGGCTGGGTCGCGAGCCCTTGGCTGACGTTCGCGGCGCGGCGGCTGGGGCGGCTCGTCGTCGCGACCGGCACGTTGCTCACGCTCACCTTCCTGATGCTGCACCTGGTCCCTGGTGATCCGGTCCGGTCCTCGCTGCCGCCGGGTGCGTCGGCCGAGCTGATCCGTGCCAAGCGCCACGAGCTGGGGCTGGACAAGTCACTCCCGGCGCAGTTCGTGGACTACGTCGGCGACGTATTGCACGGCCGGTTCGGTACGTCGATCGCCACCGGCGAGTCGGTCGGCAGCATCGTCGCGAATCGGCTGCCACCGACCGTGCAGATCGCGACCCTGGCCTTCCTGACGATCCTGGTGATCGCGCTGCCGACCGGTATCGCAGTGGCAGTGCTCACCCGGAGCGGCCGGCGATGGTGGCTGGACGCACCGTTCACGTTCGTGACCGGGTTCGTCGGAGCGATTCCACAGTTCCTCGGCGCGGTCGGTCTGGTCTTCGTCTTCTCGGTGACCTTGAAGTGGCTGCCGGTCGCCGGGCGGACCGGCGTAGCGAGTTACATCCTGCCGATCGTGGCGTTGTCCGCGGGGCTGTCCGGACACCTCGCCCGGATCGTCCGGGTCGAGACCCTCGTCGTGCTGGAGAAGGACTATCTGCGGACCGCGCGGAGCAAGCGGCTGTCGGTGATCCGGACCTACGGACGGCACGCACTGCCGAACATCCTGACCTCGGTCCTCACCATCAGCGGAATGATGCTGCCCGGCCTGATCGGCGGCACCGTGCTGGTGGAGAGCGTGTTCGCCTGGCCGGGCCTCGGTACCACCTTGGTGCAGGCGATCCTCGCCCAGGACTATCAGGTGGTCCAGGGCATCGTGCTGCTGCTCGGAATCATCGTGCTGGTCACCAACCTCGTGGTCGACGTCGCGCTCGCGCTGATCGACCCTCAGTCCTCGATCAGGAGTACCTGATGCGGATCAGGATGCGGCACCGCGGAACACGCACGAGTACGGCGATGATCGGACTGGCCGGCGCGGTCGTCCTGCTGCTGACGGCGGTGATCGCTCCACTGCTGTGGTCCGGACGAGCGACAGTTCCGGACACCGATCATCTGCTGGAAGGCATGAGTGCGCGACATCTGCTCGGCACCGATGGCCTCGGGCGCGACGTCTTCTACCGGGTGATGGTCGCGACCAGGACCAGCCTGTCGCTGGCGTTGCTGTCCGCGGTGTCCGGTGCGGTCGGCGGCGTACTGCTCGGTGCACTCTCGACGCTGCTCGGCCGTCGCGCGCAGCGGCTGTTCTCCAGCCTGCTGGCGATCTGGCTGTCGTTCCCCGACCTGCTGCTGGTCATGTTCCTGTCCGTCATCGTCGGCGTCGGCGGCGGTGGAGCCGTCGTGGCGGTGGCGATCGCGTTCGCGCCGAGCTTCGCCCGACTCGCCCAGACGCTCTCGTCGTCGGTGGTCACCCGTGACTACATATCCGCCGTACGGCTGATGGGTCTGTCGCGAACCCGGATCCTGGTCCGGCACGTGCTGCCGAACGTGGCCGAGCCACTCATCCTCAACACCACGTTCGCGATCGGCGGTGCGTTGCTGTTCCTGTCCGGCCTGTCGTTCCTCGGACTGGGTGTCCAGCCTCCGGCGTACGACTGGGGCCAGTTGCTGGCGCAGGGCCTGGACAGCATCTATGTCAGCCCGCTCGCGGCGTTGGCTCCCGGCGTGGCGATCGTGGTCGCCGGCGTTGTCCCGATTTTCTGCGGTGAAGCGCTCGCCGCGCTGGCCGGCCGACGTCACGTCAGCACCCGCAAGGCCGCGCGCTCGACGGCGGCGTCCGAGGTGCAGTGCCCGGAACTGACAGCGGTCGGCAACCACCTGCTCGACGTCGAAGGACTCCGCGTCGCGGTGCCGGCCGACGACGGGATGGCCGAGGTGGTGCGGAACTTCGACCTCCGGCTGTCCAAGGGGGAGATGGTCGGAGTCGTCGGCGAGTCCGGCAGCGGCAAGAGCATGTCCGCGATGGCCGTCGCCGGTCTGCAGCCGCCGACTGCCGAGATCCGGGCGAAGACATTCTCGGTCGGCGGCACCGATCCCCGGCGGCTCCGACCTGGTCCGGCCCGACGGCTGTACGCCAGATCGCTGGGCATGATCTTCCAGGACCCGATGTCCTCGCTGAACCCGCTGATGGCCGTCGGTGCCCAGCTTTCGGAGGGCGTCCGGATCCATCGCAGTCTGAGTCGATCCGCGGCCCGGCAGTTGGCGGCCCGGAGGCTGGCGCAGGTGCGGATCCCGCACGCTGAGCAGCGACTCGGCGAGCGACCGCACCAGTTGTCCGGCGGTATGCGCCAGCGCGCGATGATCGCGATGAGCCTGATGTGCGAGCCGGACCTGATCATCGCCGACGAGCCGACCACCGCCCTCGACGTGACCATCCAGCGCGAGATCATGAAGCTGCTGGCCGACGCGAACTCCGACGGTGTCACCGTGGTCCTGATCTCGCACGACATCAGCCTGATCCTCGACGTCTGCGAGCGGGTGGTGGTGATGTACGCGGGCCGGATCGTCGAGGAGCTGGCGGCCCGCGACGTCACCACCGCGGCACGGCACCCGTACACGCGGGCGCTGCTGCGCTCGGTACCGACCATGACCACCGACCGGCAGTTGCCGCTAGCAACCATACCGGGACGGCCGCCGACCCGGAACGACGAAACGGCCGGCTGCCCGTTCGCTCCGCGCTGCGAGCGGGCGTCCGAGTCCTGCACCGAGACGATGCCGCCGTTGGAGCGGACCGGCCCTGGTGCCCGGGTGGCGTGCTGGCATCCGGTTCCGACGACGACCAGTGCGAGAGGGGTGATGGCTCGATGA
>Ga0164241_10004274_pt1 | contig 13925 bp, 14 predicted proteins | sample OricomyardsoilBY_FD_108780 | JGI IMG/M metagenome (GOLD analysis project Ga0164241, IMG submission 108780) | Backyard soil microbial communities from Emeryville, California, USA - Original compost - Back yard soil (BY) | ecosystem: Environmental > Terrestrial > Soil > Unclassified | place: USA...
ATGGCCGCGCCGCCGTAGTGGCTCTTCCGTCAGCGTCAGCCCCTCGGGCAAAACCAACGCGCCCATCGCGTCACGCAGCCAGCTTGCGCCGCGCACAATGGCGGCACCGTTGATCGCACTCAGCAGATGGCCGATCAGCCCGCTGGCGACGCGTTCATCATAAAGCACGGGAAAAGCGCCTTTGCCCGCCTTACGCGGTGAGACGCGCCCAACCGCACGCTCGCCAGCCAATCGGCCGATGCTCGCGGGAGAGTCCAGTTCCGACGCAAAAACCCGGCTGTCGTAAGCGTAGTCCCGCTCCATGCCGGTGCCTTCGCCGCTGATGGCGGTTGCGCTGATCGTCGTGCCGGTGCGGGCGTAGCCGCCACGAAAGCCGTTGGATGCTGCAAGGAAAAATGCGGACCGACCATAGCCCGCACCCGCCGCATCCATTTTTGTCACGCCCGGCACTGCGCGTGCCGCCGTTTCGGCGGCAAGAGCGAGATCGCGCAGCGCCTCTGCGCTTGGCTCATCTGCGGGGTCGTCCAGCTCAAGACCCGCTGCATCACGAACCACGGACAGGTCTGCCGCATCGGCAAGGCCAAGTGTCGGATCATCGGGGGCCAGCCGCGCCATGTCGACCGCCCGTTCGGCAAGCCGTTCCAGCGAGGCCACGCTCAGATCGCTGGTCGAAACCGTTGCTTGCCGTTGGCCGACCAGCGCCCTTAGGCCGACCTCGGTCCGTTTCGAGCGGTCGGCTTCATCAAGCGCCCCGTTTCGCACTGAAATGGAAACGGACGTGCCGGTGACTGCCAGCACGTCCGCTTGTTCTGCGCCCGCGCGCTTGGCGAGCGCGAGCAATTGTTCTGCAATATCAAGTGGGGATGAAGTGTTCATCCCACTCCTTTACTGCAAAGGCATACCGTTAACCAAGAGGACACCGCCTTCTTGCATTTCAACAGTTGTTGTCAGCTCGTCCGGGCCAGCGCCGGGCTTTGCGTACATGCCCATCATCATCTTCATGCCCATCAACTGCTCTTGCGGGATCAGGCCCATCTTTACGAAGTTGTCGAGCAATCCGTTGATGCCTTTCGCAACAACGTCGATTGATCCGATCGGCATCGGCGGCATGCCCATCTCGGCTCCGCTATTGTCAAAGGTCAGCGCGCCTGTGCCCGACACATCAGCGCCTGCAACTGCCACGCGGACTTCATTCACATTCAGGCTTTCCATGTTGACCGGAGAGCCGGTCACTTCCGCCATCGCAATCGGATCGAACACGTCGGCGGTGAAATTACCTTTGCCAGCGACGTCGATGATCACGGTCGCAGGGTCACGCGGCAGGATCTGACCAGGGTCGCCCATTGCCCAGATTTCCTCGTTGACCGTCACGCCGATCAGTTTGAGGACGAGTGCGATATCGCCTGCGGTATCGGACTTCAGCGTCGGCATTTTCAGGCCGAAGACGTACTCGTCAAGCGCGGCATGGATCGGCAGCGGCATCGCAGCCGACGTGCCGTCGACAGTGATCGTCTTGGCCCCTCCGCCATAGTTCAGGCCATCAGGCCCGATCGCGAAGTCAAAGTTGCTCGACGCCGCAGTGACCGCGCCGGTAAAGGCTTCCGGTCCTTGCACGTCCACCTGATAGTTGGCCGCGCCACTGCTGATATTGCCCGATATATCAAATCCGGCTGCGATTGCAGCGGCCATGTTTTCCAGATTGGTGTTTAACGGGAACGTGCCTTTTTCGACGATTTTGATGTCTTTCGAGGTGCCAGTCATCTTGAAGGTTTCGCCGGGCACTTCGGGATTGGCGACATCGACGTTCAGATCCATCGAATCTGCGGTGGCCGTCGCATCAAATTTGTAGCCATCCGTCGTGTCGGTCTTGGTCACGCCAACAGCATTCTTCAGGGCAAAGGACACATTCATCGGAATGTCTGTGCCAGCAGACGTGATGTTTTCCACCGTCATCGTCATTTCATCGGCTTTGAAGTCATAGTTCACGGCACCGGGATCGCCCGAAGCGACCATGTTCAACCCGGTCGATCGCATAACGAGCTTCCCTGCGACGTCTTCGCCGCCAGCATCGACCATCGCAAAGTCGATGGGAAATTCCGGCGCGATGACAATTTGCACAGTGCCGTCGCCAAGATCTCTGAAAGCAATGTCGCCAAGTGTTGCCGACCCTTTGCCGTCTTCTCCATCGGAAGCGAAGGAAATCCCTTTGACGGTGAGGGTGTCACCGACGGTTTCTTCGGTCCCAAGGTTTACGGTTGGTGCCGCGACCATAATCTGGGTTTTCCAAGCATCCCACACGTCACTCGGCGTGACATCGGCAAATGCCGGAGCGAGACTGGCGATCAGGGCGGTCGTGCAATACAGAGAGAGCGGCTTCATCAGAATGGTCCTTGTGCAAAGATGTGTGGTTCTTGACCCTGAGGAAACGAGCGGTCAAGTGCGGAACGATGGGACCCTGCGTCAACTATGTCAAAGCCAAGTGCAAGTCAGGCATTCCAGACCATAATAACGGTGGCACGGTTGCATGAACGACATTGACGCTCTCGTTGTGGGTGCAGGGCCTGCGGGCCTGATGGCGGCCGAGGTTCTGTCTGCGGCAGGTCAGCGCGTGGTGATTCTTGAGGCAAAAGCGACACCCGCGCGAAAGTTCCTGATGGCTGGGAAGTCGGGACTGAACCTGACAAAAGCTGAAAGTTTCGATGCGTTTGCCGCACGCTATGACAGCGACTGGCTCACACCCATCCTGCGGAGCTTTGACAATCAGGCGGTGATGGACTGGGCACGCGGGCTGGGTGTCGAACTCTTTGCGGGCACGACGGGACGGGTGTTTCCAGTCGAGATGAAGGCCTCGCGGTTACTGCGCGCATGGCTTGCGCGGTTGGATCGGCAAGGCGTACGGCTGCTGTCACGCCATCGCGTGAGCGACCTTGGCACGGAATTTGTTGTCGTCGAAACGCCAGAGGGCCAGCGGCGGTTCACGGCACCAGTTGTGATCTTAGCGCTCGGCGGCGCAAGTTGGTCGCGGCTGGGTTCTGATGGGCATTGGGCTGATCTGCTCAGATCGAAGGGTGTTGACCTAAGGCCGTTTCAGGCCTCGAACGCCGGGCTCTCGGTCGACTGGTCAGCGCATATGACAAAGCATTTCGGCCAGCCCGTGAAAGGCACTCGTCTTATCGCGGGGTCGGTTACTGGGTCTGGCGAGTTCGTCGTTACAAACCGCGGCCTTGAGGGCGGCGGGATTTACGAGATGAACGCTGCGATCCGGTCAGGTCAGCCGCTTACGCTCGATCTGCTTCCCGGCCTTACAGTGGAGCAGATCACAACGCGTCTGGCTCAGATCGGGACCAAAGAGTCGTTGTCCAATCGTCTGCGCAAAGCGCTGAAGCTGGACCCGATCAAACAGGCGCTGTTTCTCGAATTCTCGACCAACCGTAATTTCGCCGATCTTAAGCAACTGCCGGTTCGCCATCACGGGCTGCGGCCGATTGATGAAGCGATCTCCACAGCCGGAGGCATCGCCCGAACGGCGCTCGACGACACTCTGATGATCAGGCAACTGCCCGGCATTTATGCCTGTGGCGAAATGCTCGACTGGGATGCACCGACCGGCGGCTATCTACTGACCGCGTGCCTTGCCAGTGGACATTGGGTCGGTCAGGCAATTCTCGCAAGACGGAATGGAACCGATTGCTGAAAGCATCGTTAGATGAAGATGAAACATTTATTCACATCTGCCGCCGCACTCGCTCTCGCTGCATGTACCATGACGACAGAGCCGCCCGTCACCACAGGTATTCCTGCCGCCTTGCATGGGAACTGGGGCCTGACCGCGCTCGATTGCGTCACCACGCGCGGCGACAACAAGGGCATGATTACCGTCGATGCGAATAGCGTGAAGTTCTACGAATCGCGCGGTGTTCTGACGAGCACTTCGGCCAGCACCACCACCTCGATTTCGGGCATGTTTGCCTTCACGGGCGAAGGTCAGACGTGGACGCGGCAGATGAGCTTGCGGCTTGCCGACGCGACACATCTGGTCCGCAGCGAAAGCGGCGCTGATGCCCTGCCCGCCCCGCTCACCTACGCGAAGTGCCCGTAAGGACTAGTCCTTCGCACGTTCCTGATAGGAATTGTCGATTGTCGACACGACAATTCGCGTGCCAGCTCCAATATGCGGCGGCACCATGACGCGGACGCCATTGGTCAGGATCGCCGGTTTGTAGCTCGACGAAGCCGTCTGGCCCTTGGTCACCGGTTCGGTTTCGGCAATTTCAAGCGTCACCTTTGCGGGCAATTCCATCGACAAGGCAACGCCTTCATGGGTCAGCAGATGCACCTGCATCCCGTCCGCAAGCCAGACCTTGTCGTCGCCAATTACGTCTTCCTGAACCGTCAGCTGATCAAAATTCTCGGGGTTCATGAAGTGGTAGCCTTCGCCGTCCTCGTACAGGAAGTCATAGGGCCGCTCGTCAACCGTTGCCTTTTCGACCTGCTCGGTCGTGCGCCAGCGTTCAGAAACCTTCACGCCATCCGAAATTCGACGCATGTCGACCGAGGTCGTCGGCGTGCCTTTGCCGGGGTGGAAGTTTTCGGCTGTCAGGACAACGTAGAGACGGCCGTCCATGTCGACGACATTACCTTTGCGCAAGCTGGACGCGATGACTTTCACTTCGGAATTCCTGTCGTTATGGCTACTTTCAGCGCTGGCACCTAGCCTATCTTGCGCATCATTGCCAGTCGGAAAGAGGGTGCGCCCATGTGGTGGGACAAGCAGACACATGCGGACCGGCGGCCTTTGCTTTTGGCGCGCAATCGCATTCAGGCGGCCATTCGGTCGCATCTGGCGGGCGATGGGTTTATCGAGGTCGACCCTTCGGCCTTGGTGATAAGTCCCGGAAATGAGACGCATTTGCATGCGTTTGAGACAACGATGATCGGGAATGAGGGCCAGCCCGCGCCGAGGTATCTGCATACGTCGCCCGAATTTGCGATGAAGAAGCTGTTGTCCGCAGGGGAAGAACGGATTTTCTCGTTCCAACACGTCTGGAGAAATCGCGAGCGCGGGCCGAAGCATCACCCGGAATTCACGATGCTGGAATGGTATCGTGTCGGCCAAGACTATGCCGTGTTGTTTGACGATTGCGCTGCGTTTTTGGCCGCCACTGGGGCAGAGGTGTTGCGCTATCGCGATCTGAGTTGCGATCCCAATGCGCCGATTGAGCGGCTGTCGGTGGCCGACGCCTTCGAGCGCTTTTCCGGTGTCGATCTTTTTGCGACTTTGGACGGCGCGGGCGCGCCTTTGCTTGCGCCGATGCGCGCCGAACTAGCGCGAGTCGGCGTAAAATTCGCGCCCGATGACACATGGTCGGATATGTTCAGCCGGGTGCTAAGCGAGAAAGTCGAGCCAATGCTTGGTATCGGTCATCCGGTTGCACTCGACCGCTACCCGGCCTGCGAAGCCGCTTTGGCGCGGCGTTGCGCCGACGATCCCCGCGTTTCCGAACGGTTCGAACTTTACGCTTGCGCGGTCGAACTGGCGAACGGGTTTGGAGAATTGACTGATGCTGCCGAACAGCGCCGCCGTTTCACCGCTGAGATGAACGAAAAAGCGCGCGTCTATGGTGAGCGCTATCCAATCGACGAGGACTTTCTCGCGGCTTTGGCGCAGATGCCGCCTGCGTCTGGTATGGCGTTGGGCTTTGACCGGTTGGTCATGCTTGCAACCCATGCCCCGCGCATTGACGATGTGATCTGGACGCCGGTGGCCTAAGCGTTGACCCTGGTGAGCAGAGCCGCCGTTATCCCAGGTTCAGACAGCGCGTGCCCGGCCATCGGGACCATAATCAACTCTGACCCGGGCCACGCGCGATGAAGTCTTTCAGCGCCGTTTGGCGGGCAAATCATGTCATATCGACCTTGTACGATCACGCCGGGAATTCCGGCCAGCTGGTCCATGTTCGCAAGAATATGCCCGTCCTTCGGTAGCCAGCCCTTGTTCGCGAAATAATGGCATTCAAGCCGCGCGAACGCGCGGGCATAGTCGGACGGGGGCTCATGGGACTGACCGTTCGCTGAAACTGCGGCCAAGCCGTTTTCCCAAGCCGTCCAGATTCGCGCAAAATGCACCTCGACCGACGGATCACCGCAAAACAACCGCCGATGATAAGCAGCGATCATATCATGCCGTTCCTCGGCAGGAATCGCTTCACTGAACCTTTGCCAGTTTTCCGGCCAGAAGCGCCCAACCCCGCCCCCGTAGAACCAATCGAGTTCGTCCTGCGTCATCAGGAACGGCCCGCGCAGGATCAGCTTCGTGACGTATAGCGCATGCTCTTGCGCATAGATCAGCCCCAGGGTGGCCCCCCATGATCCGCCGAACAAAGCCCAGCGGTCAATGCCGAAGGTTTGCCGTATCTTTTCAATATCTTGAACAAGGTGCCATGTCGTGTTCGCCTCGACCGAGGCATGTGGGCGCGACCGCCCGCACCCGCGCTGATCAAACAGAATGACGCGAAAGCGCGCAGGGTCGAAGTAGCGCCGCATCGTGGGCGAACAGCCCCCACCCGGCCCGCCATGCAGCACCAGAACCGGCTCGCCGCTCGGATTGCCGCACTGCTCGACATAGATCGAATGGCCATCGCCGACGTCCAGCATCCGCTGATCATACGGAGAAATTGACGGATATAACCCGCTGGGAGACTGGCCACTGCTCTTGTCCATACGGCGTTTATACGGCATTCACTGGCGATATGAACACCTCGTCGATTGATCTTGCCGAGATCGCCAAATTTGAGGCGATGGCCCGCGAGTGGTGGGACCCGAAGGGCAAGTTCAAGCCGCTCCATATGCTGAACCCTTGCAGGCTCGATTATATCACCGCCCAGATCGCCCATCAGTATGGTCGTGACCTCGATTCCGTACGCCCGTTTAAGGGGCTCAGAATCCTCGATATCGGGTGCGGTGGCGGTCTGATCACCGAGCCGATGGCGCGTTTGGGCGCGACAGTTGTCGGTGCTGACGCGGCCCCGACGAATATTGAAGTTGCCAAGATTCATGCCGCGGAAAGCGATCTGCCGATCGACTACCGGACCACCACGGCGGAGGCGATGGCCAGCGAACACGAGGTCTTTGACGTCGTCTTAGCTCTTGAAATCGTTGAACATGTTGCGTCGCCTGTGGCCTTTGTCGACACTTGCGCGACGCTGTTGAAGCCGGGCGGAATGCTGATCATGTCGACCCTGAACCGTACTGCCAAGAGCTTCGCGATGGGCATCATCGGCGCCGAATGGGTGATGCGTTGGCTGCCGAAGGGCACGCATGACTGGCGACGATTCATCACGCCGGACGAGCTGGACGCGATGGCCGTTGCCGCGCGATTGGAACCCTTGGATCGCAAGGGGATGGTGTTCAATCCGATCACCTGGCAATGGTCGATTTCGCACCGGGATCTCAGCGTCAACTATCTGACCTTGAGCGTCGCACCCTCGGTCTGATTAACATCTGGTTAACCTTTTCCCGGCAGGTTGCCGGTAAGTGCGCGATTTCCCGGCAATCTGCCGGATGGTCGAGGAGTGAAAATTGCCATGCAATGGGTCGCCTTGTTTTACTCGATCGTCGTTTCTGCCAGTCGGCGCGTCACCTCGGCGGATTTGCTTGCGATTGCAACTCTGGCGGGTCTGACAAATGCGCGTACAGTGATCGCATCGGGCAATCTGATCGGCACCAGCAGCCTGCCTGAACCCGAGGTCGAGAACCGCTTGGAGGCCGCGACTCTCGCCATTCTCGGCAAACCGATCCCGGTTATTTGCCGCGAGGCGTCGGCGTGGCGCCAGATGGTTGCCGCAAATCCCTTTCCCGAGGAAACCGCCCGCGTCCCGGCGCAGGTTGCTGTTCGGGTGATGCGCGCCGCGCCCTCAGCCGAGACTTTGACGCGGATCGAAAGCCGTGCCACGACGGGCGAATACTTTCACGCGCAAGACCGCGCGCTTTGGCTGTGTACGCCGGGACGATTGTCGGATGGGCCGTTGATGCGTGCGGTCAGCGCACCATGGGCGGGGATCGGAACCTTTCGGAATGCTTCTGCAATTGTGAAGATTGCAAACGCGCTTGATGGTTGAAGGACAAGACCCTGAGCACTTGGCAGATCGGCGACGGCAGAGGCCTCCGGCGGGAGTATTTCTGGAACAAAGACGTGCGTTAACCATGTCGCCAGTTTGCTTGCGCTGGTTTACTGTATCTTAACGCGGGCCGTTAACACTGCGTGGCGGCAGAGTCCGTGTTTCGCCCTTCTCTGCTATTGGCAGAGCGAGAGCGTCACGCTGACGTCGATCCTCAGCTCTTTCCGGATCGGACACGCAGAATCAACTGACCATGCACATGCCAGTAAACGTCAAGATCCGTCACTTCTAGATTTTCGAATTCATCTGCCCCGCCTAAGAACAGCGGGGTCATGTAACCGATACATTCGTCATAGTTCGGCGCGGCTCCACCTGCCATTCGCCAGCTCTTGTAGAAACTTGCCGCCAACGCGGCGTCGGCTTCGTCGACTAACTCGTCTTTATGGAACGAGGCGAGGTTTCCCGGAATTTCGAGCACTTCTCCAGTGCCTGGTTCAAACATCAGGACAGCATCTTGCCCGTCGATTATTCGCTGGCTGTCTAGCGCAAAGACCCTTCCAAGCCAGTCAAAGCCAAACGGCGTTGCGCGGGTCGCGTAATCCGGGAATCCGAGAGTTAGGCGCTCGCGCCAGAGAGACACGTCGTCAGGGAGAATAATCCGATAAAGTCCGTTCTGGAACGAGCAGCCACCGAATGCCTGAAGCAAAGCGGGTAGGTCAGCGGCAGAACTTTTCGAAGGCACGCCGGTTGGCCCAATACGGGTTTTGTCGTCCAGTTCGAAATTCTCGCGAAACCGTTCGAACACTAGGTCAGCCTTTCCCGCATGCGTGCAGTCACAGTCACCCGAGCGCCTGAACTTTGACAAGCCGCCCGATCCGCAGTTGATGCATATCTTTGCGGACGACTGGATTGTATTTTGTGCGCGGGGTTACCGTCAACCTTGGTGACGGATTGGTGGGCTAGGTTCATCTGATATTAACCGCGCCCGTTAGCACTGCGTGGCGGCAGAGTCTGTGCTGCGCTCTTATTCTCACGGGTGGACGGCGCGCTCGGCGGAGTGAATCCGGCTGATCAGATTGGCTTTTAGATTGTGAAAATCACCGCAGGGCCCGGCCTTTCACGATGGCGTCTTTGCCGAACCTCTCGCGGATCGCATCAGTGGCGCGTTCAGCCCCGGCGCGTTTGGTCGCGGTCGGGTCGAGCAGGTCGCCGGTCAGGTCGGCGGATGTTTCGGGAACGATCTCGGACAGGCCCACTCCGATCAGCCGATACGGCCCTTTTGGACCGACCTGATCAAACAACCCGCGCGCGGTCTTGTAGATGACATCTGCCATTTGGGTCGCGTCGCGCAGCGAGATGCGCCGCGTCAGCAGTTCAAAGTTTTTGCGCTTCAGTTTCAGCGTCACGACTTTGCCAGCCAGACGGCGCGCTTTCGCCCGGTCTGATACCTTTTCGGACAGCCGCCACAGGTGGCCGTCGAGCAGGTCGGGATCCGACGTATCCTCGAAAAACGTCGTTTCATTGCTGATCGACTTCATCGGTTCATTTGCCGACACCGAGCGGTGATCTTCACCCCGCGCAAGGTGCCAGAGCCGTTCGCCCATATGGCCAAAGCGCGCTCCAAGGTCCTTGCGGTCCCAGCGCATCAGGTCAGCGAAGGTACGGATGCCCGCTTTGGCCAGCGACTCTTGTCCGACCTCACCAATCCCCCAGATCAGGCGGACCGGCTTGTCGCGCAGGAAGTCGACGGTTTCGGCCTTGCCGATCACCGCAAAGCCACGCGGCTTGTCGAGATCGGAGGCAATCTTGGCGAGGAACTTGTTGTGCGACAGGCCAATGCTGCCGGTCAGCCCCAATTCGCTTTCCATCCGTTTCACCAGTTTGGCCAACATCACAGCGGGCGCTGCGCCGTGGAGGCGCGCGGTGCCGGTGAGGTCGATAAACGCCTCGTCCAGCGAGAGCGGCTGGATCGCGGGAGTCAGTTCGTCCATCATCGCACGGATCGCGCGCGAGGCATCGACATAGGCCTGCATCCTGGGTTTGACGACGACGGCCTCGGGGCAGAGCGCCAGCGCCTTGAACATCGGCATCGCCGAGCGCACGCCTTTGATGCGGGCGATGTAGCAGCAGGTCGATACAACACCGCGTTTGCCGCCGCCGACGATGACCGGTTGGTCGCGGAGCGCCGGGTTGTCGCGCTTTTCGACCGAGGCGTAGAACGCATCGCAATCCATATGCGCAATCGACAGGTCGAAGAGTTCCGGATGGGCAAGCGTGCGCGGGCTGCGACAGGTCGGACAGCGGCTTCCGCTGTCAAAAACATTCAGGCAATCGCGGCACAGGACTGACATGGCACCTGCATATCATGGGCCGATCTGCACTATCACTGGAATTTGAACGCAATCCGTCCCATATACCCGGAACGTGAATGGGACAGGGCCTTGAGGAGGGCATTTCTATGGAACAATTTCTTGGCGAGAACCTCGTTTGGATACTTCTCGCAGCGCTAATCCTGCTGATTGTCTATCTTGGGGTGCGGATTGTGCCGCAGTCCGAAAAACATGTGGTTGAGCGGTTTGGCCGGCTTCATGCGGTTCTGAACCCTGGCATCAATTTTGTGGTGCCGTTCCTTGACCGCGTGCGTCACAAGATTTCAGTGCTTGAGCGCCAGTTGCCGACAACGCGTCAGGACGCGATTACTGCGGATAACGTGCTGGTCAGCATTGATACGTCGGTGTTTTACCGCATCGGTAGCCCGGAAAACACGGTGTACCGGATTCAGGACGTGAATGGCGCGATTTCCACTACGGTCGCTGGTATCGTCCGGGCCGAGATCGGCAAGATGGAACTCGATACCGTTCAGTCAAACCGCGCTGGCATGATTGCGACAATCCAAGAGAGCCTTGCCAACGTCGTTGACGACTGGGGCATTGAAGTGACGCGGGTTGAAATCCTCGACGTGAACCTCGACGAGGCGACACGTTCGGCGATGATGCAGCAGCTGAACGCGGAACGCGCGCGGCGCGCGCAGGTGACCGAGGCTGAAGGCCGTAAACGCGCGGTCGAGCTGAACGCTGATGCCGAACTTTATGCCGCTGAACAGCAAGGTAAAGCTCGCCGCCTTCTGGCGGATGCTGAGGCTTATGCCACCAGTACCATTGCGGTGGCGATCAAGGAAAACGGTCTGGAAGCGGCTCAGTATCAGGTCGCGTTGAAGCAGGTCGAGGCTTTGACGGCGGTGGGACAAGGCGCTGGCAAACAGACCTTGCTGGTTCCGGCAGCGGCGCTTGATGCGTTCACCGACGCGTTCAAGATGTTCAAAGGGAGAGGTTGATATGGAATTTTGGCAACATTGGTGGGCCTGGGTGATCGGAGGGCTGCTGCTGTCGATCATCGAAGTCTTGCTGCCAACCGGTTACGTTCTGTTGGGCTTTGCCGGTGGCGCGGTGCTGACGGGTGTGCTGATCTCGATCAGCGTCGCGGGCGCGGCTTTGCCAAAGACCATGTTGATCTGGGCGGTTCTGTCCGGGCTGTGCTGGGTCGGCCTGCGCGCCGCCTTCGGACGACCGCAGGGGCAGCAGAAGAAACTGTTCTCGCACGACATCAACGACAACCATCCGCCTGCACCTTAGGCGGAGGCGGATGACACGATGCGGGCCGCGCAGGGAAACCTGTGCGGCCTTGTTTTATTGGGCCTGCCATCGGCTATCGGGCGATATCGGGGCTGGTGATATTGAATATCAGGGGCCGACACCCCTTCTGTGGTCGGCGAAGGTGTTCTGAACGCAAGGCGCAAGCAGCCCTTGAGAATCAGAGACAGACACACCAAACACGGCGGGACCAAAGGAGCCCGAAATATGCTGAAGGCCATTCTTATCGCGATCCCCGTCCTGAGCCTGCCGGTCGTGGCAGTGGCGCAGGACGTGATGTCTTCCCTGAACGGCACATGGGCGGAGCGCGGCGCTGATTGTGGTGAAGCAGGCAACCAATGGGTTGTCTTGCCCGGCACGCTGATCACGCCTTTTGATCAATGCACGTTCGGTGTCGAAAGCAGCGGCGGAACTGAGGCAACTGTTGCCGCGAAATGCCTGCCGCGGGCGGGCGGTGACTCGTACCAGACGAATTTCACCTTCGAAATGACCGGTGGTGATGCAATGAGCATCGCAGGCCAACAACTGTTCAAGGAACTGGCCCGCTGCCCGGGCTGATCTAACCTAAGCCAATTGCGACAAAACGGCCGTCCGGCGTGCAAGCGCTTCGGGCGGCCAGTATTTTGCGCGATCATAATATTCGGGAACCGCAGGTGTGCCTTGGGGCAGGATCACCCAATCCTGTTTGTTTGAGGTGAAGATGTGGATGTCCGGCGGGCAGGCGTTCGGATCATCGAGCGTCCCGACCCGGACAAAGCGAAAGGCTTCTCCCGCGCCGGAATAGACGCTCCAGAGGGCGATCTTGCAGGTCGGGCAACGATGGATCTTCTGGCCCAGACCGCTGCTAGAGGGGGTCAGGACGACATCTGGCGTTCCCGCCAGTAGGTTCACGCAAGCGGTCTCGATCAGCGCGTTCATCACAAACGCCGAGCCGGTTTCGCGCTGGCACCATGTGCAGTGGCAGGCATGGACAAACAGCGGGTGGTTCGTGAGTTCGTAGCGGATTTCCCCGCAAGTGCAGCGTCCGGTCAGCAATTCATGTCCTGTCATTGAAAAAGGGCGACCCGAAGGTCGCCCCATTGCATTAACTGATGTCGATCAGCCGCCGACCTTTTTGATCCGGCCTTCGACTCCGATGTCGACCGCACCGATGCCGGTGACGTAGTTCATGACGTCGTTGGCCATCAGGTTGCCGTTGCCCTTGTTGATCAGGACGTTGCCGCCGAGAAGTGCGGAATAACCGTCGCCGCCTTCGAGCATGTAGTCATTGGTCGCGACCTTGTAGACCTTGTCGAGGTCGAGCGGCGCGCCACCGACCATGACCTCGCTGACGCGGCTGCCGGGCTCGGCCGACGCATCATAGCTGAACGTCAGGCCGGACACTTGCGGGAACCGGCCCGCGCCTTTTTCGACCTGGCTGACACCATTTTCCAAGGCCGCCAAGATCTGTGACCCCGGGAGTTCGGTCAGCACCGTGACGTTGCCAAACGGCAGTTCGGTCAGGATGTCGCGACGCGTCAGTTTGTAGCCGGCATCATAGGTGCGGTCGGCGCGGATACCGCCGCCATTGGTGATGGTAATGTCGGCACCCGTTGCTGCACGCAGCGCGTCGGCGATCAGGTTCCCCATCGCCGATTCCTCGCCGCGGACGACGTTCCGGCGCGAGTCGAGCGGGCCTTTCGTTGCACCGATCAGCACGTTGAGATTTTCATCGAGCTGCGCGGTGAATTTGTCGGTGATGGCCTGCGTTTCGGGGTCCGGTGTCACATCGGCGGTATTGATGAACCGGAAATTCGGGACCCATTTGACCGTGCGGACATCGTCCTTGGTTTCGACCGTGACCATCAGGTCAAGCGGCGACAGGAAGCGCCCGTCAATCGAGGTTTCGACATAGGCCGTCACGCCATCATAAGCGGTCGCGTAGGAATGGTCGTCACCCGACATGATCACATCAAACGCGTGGCTGGCGATCATCTCGCGGTCGTTCGTCATGTCGGTCTGCACCACGCCGATCACCAAATCAGCACCGTCCTCCCGTGCTTTTTTCGCAGCGGCAATTCCGGTATCGACGGTCGGCAGGAATTTCAGGTCGCCCGACGAGGCAACGGTGGGCGTTGTATCCTGTGCGACCGGAATCAGTGCGATCTTCAGCCCGGCG
>Ga0164241_10004275_pt1 | contig 13925 bp, 11 predicted proteins | sample OricomyardsoilBY_FD_108780 | JGI IMG/M metagenome (GOLD analysis project Ga0164241, IMG submission 108780) | Backyard soil microbial communities from Emeryville, California, USA - Original compost - Back yard soil (BY) | ecosystem: Environmental > Terrestrial > Soil > Unclassified | place: USA...
GAGGTCACCTGGACACCGGCGGCGGCGAGCAGCTGAGCCCGCTGGTGTGGTCCGAGGTCCAGCGCGTCGCCGAGAAGTCGAACGGTGTCCAGCTGCGGGTTGGCGCGTTCCCCGGTCTCCAGCCGGCGGACAGTCCGCACCGAGAGGTTGGCGCCGTCCGCCAACTCCTCCTGCGTCAACTTCTTCTGCAGTCGCAACTGCCGAAGCAACTCGCTGAACTGTCCTGCCACACAAGGCACTTTATCCAGCACTCTCCGCGACCAAGAGGCCAAACGGAGTTCCATCAGTCCAGAGTTTCCAGACCTTCCAGCAACTCCTCGACGCGGTCCGCGTCCGGCAGGCTCAGCTGCCGGTACAGGAAGGCCGCGCGCTGCCACCGGCTGACGGCCAGGTCGGCCTCCCCCACGGCATGCAGCGCGTGGCCGATCCCCTCGAGCGCCTTGGCCTCCTCGTAGCGGTCGCTGATGGCCACGGCGACATCGAGCGCGGCTTCGTGATCGGCGAGCGCGCGGTCGACGGCGCCCACAGCGAGGTGCGCCGCGCCCCGGCGGTTGAGCACCTCGGTCTCGATGGCGCGAGCCCCGATCTCGCCGGCCAGCGCCAGCGCGCGCTCGTAGCGGACGATCGCATCCCCCGGCCGGCCGGCGAGATGGCGGATCTCGCCGAGGTTGCTCAGCGTCCGCGCCGCGCCTCCGTAGTCGCCGAGCGCGCGGAACGCGATCAGGGCGCGCCGGCCCATGCGCACCGCCTGCCCGTAGTTCCCGAGATGGGTGTACACCACGCCGAGGTTGGTCAGCATGATCGCTTTTCCTTGCCGGGCACCGAGGTCGTCGGCCAGCGCCAGCGCGCGCTCGTAGTGGTCCATCGCGTCCCGGTACCGGCCGAGGCGCTCGTAGAGGTTCCCGAGGTTGTTCAGCGCCGCGGCTTCGCCGTACCGGTCTCCGCACTCCCGGCAGACGGCGATCGCCGCCTGGTCCGCCGCGCGGGCCTCCTCGTGCCGCCCGAGGCGCAGGTACGCCACGCCGAGGCTCCGCAGCGCCTCGGCCTCCATCGGCAGGTCGCCGGCCAGCTTGCTCGCCTCGAGCGCGTGCCCGAGAACGGTGAGCGCGTCGCTGTGCCGGCCGCTCTGGTCGAGGTGTCGCCGCAGCACCGTCGCCATCTGCGCCGTCGGCTCCGACCAGCGGCGCCGGGCGGTGTCGGCGATGACCGCGAGCAGGTTCTGCCACTCCGCGTCCAGCCACTCCCTGGCCGCTCCGAACCGTTCCGCGGCCGGTTCGGTCCCGGAGCCGGAGTTCGGGTCCTCCGGGTGCAGGATGTCCATGGCCCACGTGGCCCGCTCGATGAGGTGGTCGACGAGCCGGCGGACGGCCGCCTCCCGGATGTCGGTGGGCAGCTCGGCGGCACGATCGCCCGCGTAGTGGCGGACCAGGTCGTGCATGCCGAAGCGGCCCGCGTGCGTGCGCTGCACCAGGTGGGCCCGGACGAGCCGGTCGACCTGTCGGCTGGCCGCGCGGGTGTCGGTACCGAACAGCGCCGCGACCCCGGCGGTGTCGAGGTCGCGGACGGGATGCGCGCCGAGCAGGGCGAAATGTGTCGCTCCCGCGTCGGGAAGATGCCGCACCGACCAGGAGAACACCGTGCCGATGGCCGTGGCCCGGTCCCCGACGTCGAGCAGGTCGACTCCCTGCCCGGACAGCTCGGCCGCCAGCTCGCCGAGCGGCCGCGTGTCGTGCCCGGCCGCCTGTGCGGCGACCACGCGCAGGGCCAGCGGGAAGCCGTCGCATCGGTCGACCAGCTGCCGGGCCGCGTCCTCGGCGTCGTCGACCCTGCTGCCGAGGTGAGTACGCAGCAGCGCCATCCCGTCCGCCGCCGGCAGCGGACTCAGCTCGAGCCGGTGGGCGCCCGGCTCCACCTGCAGTCCCGCCAGGTCCGTGCGGCTGGTGATCACCACGAAGCACGTTGAGCTGCCGGGTAGGAGCAGCCGCGTCTGGTCGGCGTCCAGGGCGTTGTCGAGCAGGATCAGCATCCGTCGTCCGGAGAGCTGACTGCGGAACCGGGCGGCCCGCTCGTGCGGGTCGTCGGGGATCTCGTTGTCGGCGACGCCGAGGCTGCGCAGGAACCCGGCGAGGACGTCGGCCGGCTCTCGCGGGTCGATCGGCGAGTAGCCGTGCAGGTTGGTGTAGAGGCACCCGTCCGGGAAGTCCTCGGCCGTGCGATGGCACCAGTGCACGGCGAGCGCGGTCTTGCCGACACCGGCCGGACCGGACACCGACGCGATCCGCACCGGGATTCCCGGGCCTGCCTCGCCGGACAGGACACTGTCCAATTCGGTCAGCTCCGGCGCCCGGCCGGTGAAACCCGCCGGGTCGGCCGGGAGCTCACGCGGCACCCGCTGCGGCTCGTCCGGCGCGCGGCGGCGGTGCAGCGCGTCGCGCGCCACCGAAAGCCGGCGCTGCTCGCCGGCCGGGGCGCCGAGTTCGCCGAGCAGGTCGTCGAGCACGTCGCTCGGCGGCACGGTCGTGCCTGCCAGGTAGGCGTAGACGGTGCTCTGCGACAGGTTGAGCCGCTTGGCGAGCGCCGCGACCTTGATCGGCCCACCGGGACGCCGGCGTGCCAGGCGTTTCAGCGCGCGACCGAACTCGGCGGGGGTGTTGATGGAGCCGGCACCGTCGTGGACTGCCGGCCTTTCGGACACCACACCCCCGGGTCGTTTTCCAGGCTTTCCAGCGTTCTCCACGATTCGCGACTCGAACGAACGGTACCTGATTCGCTACACGGCGAATGCTTCACAGGACACACGGAAGGAGGTCGGATGAGACGGCTCACGGCAATGCTCGCGGCGGTCGTCCTGGCCGTCGGGGTGTTCGCTGTCATCAGCGCGCCGGTCGCCCAAGCTGCACCGTGCGGTGGCACCTACACGATCGTGGTCGGCGGGTTCAACGACCCCACGTCGAGCATCTTCACCGGCAACGTCAGCCAGCGGGTCGGCTACTCGGCTCAGCTGAGCGGAGCGAGCGCGCGGGACGGCGTGAACGAGTTGAACCGGCTGATCCGCGATCAGCGGACGGCGTGCCCGGCGCAGCACGCCAAGGTGATCGGCTTCTCCGAGGGTGCTGCCGTGGTGCACACCTGGGTCACGGAGAACTGGCAGACGTTCGACAACGTGAACGCCGTGCTGATCGCCGATCCGAAGCGGGCCGCGAATCCCGGTGCCGCCGGTCTCGCCGGCCAGTGGTACGCCGGGGTGGTCGGTGCGCCGCTCGCCGGGGCCGACAACTTCTTCGGCGACATCCCGACCGTGACGATCTGCACAGACGACGTCATTTGCGACAGCACGGCCGTGTCGGGCTGGCTGGGTTATCCGGGCAAGCACATGAACTATGCGTTCAATGTGGACGTCTATGCCGATGACGCGCACGGTCAGTGGTTCAACGGAGAGTTCCTGCCCTGGAACTGAGCAGGCGCTGACCCTTTCCTATGCCGGGGCCTCGACCGCGCCCGAGGCCCCGGCAACGGTTGGCGCTCGACAAGCCGGCGCCCAGCTCACCGCCTGGACCGGCCTACCCGGAATGCCTCCAGTACCCCGACGGCGAACACCACGACCGCGCCGAGAATCCACACCCAGACGGGAATTCCGCCCGAGTCGCTTGTGGACGCCGCGTCCGGCAATGCAACGGACCCACCATGGGACGGTGCATGGAGCGCCGGCGCGGACGATTCGGTGCTCGACGGCGGCGTGGTAGTCGGGGGCGGCGCTCCCGTGGAGCTGACGATCGTGAACGAGACCGTGCCGGTGACCGCGTCGCCATCCTCGGAGATCACCCGGTAGTTGAGCTTGTAGAGGCCGGGCTGTCCGCTCTGCCGCACCGGGGCGGTCACCAGCGGTCCTTTGGTGGTGGCCTTTCCGATGGTCCACGACGCGCCGTTCGCGCCGGTGACCGTGATCGGGTTCGCGGGGAGCGTCACGTGCCCGGTGAACGAGAGCACAATCAGCTGCGGCGCGGCCAGCGTCATGCCGTCGTGGGGTGAGCTCCCCTTCAGCTCGGTGTCCGCCAACGCGGGTGTCGCCATGGCCACCACGGCCACCCCGCTGAGCAGCAGCGCGGTGGCGGCTCGGCGAATGCTCATCGCGGTGTCCTCCACAGTCGTCCGCGGTTGTGTGCGGTCCGCCATCATGCCCCATGCGACCGCGCGCAATATCGGGCAGCCGTCGCGCAGGCGAACCAGCCGCCGAACAGTCAAGCCGGGCGTCCACATTGGACAATCGGTGGTGAACGTGCTTTCCAACTCGGCCTTGAGCGTGCATTCGGATCAATGTCATCAGCCCATTTGGCCCCTTCAATCCTGGCCGATGTCGGAGATCGCGTCCGTCCTTCCAGCGAAGTACTGAAGTAGGGCGCACCGGAGAGATCCATCCGGGTATGGTGACGCCCGGTCTTCACATTAGGGTAACCAGCCGATCACAGGAGGCAACATTGAATCGACGTCGGGGGGCGGCCCTGTCCGCCGCCGTACTCCTCGCCGTCTCAGCTGCGGTCGTAGCTGTTACCGCGCCGTGGTCATCGGCCAGCGCAGCTGGAGAGGGAGCACGGCAGGAAACGGTCTGTCTGGTGACGGCCGGCCATGAGAAGACGGTGCAGCGGCCGAGCGACGTCGTAAAGCTACTCGTCAACGACACCCAGTCGTATCGCGGTGTGTGTGCCGAGTACGGCGAGCGGTCCAGACTCGGCAACGGCGAGCTGATCGCCTACAGCCAGGCGGAGGGAACCCGGCCGGTGGCGGTCGGGATGATCATGACTGACGGAGTTCTCGACGGCCTGCCGTCCGACCCGCCGACCGACGGCAAGTGGTGCTTCGACAAGGACGGCAACGGCACGGTCGACCCGATGGCGGAGTGCCACAACGGGTACGAGAACCAGCTCGACCTCGGCAGGAACTTCCAGCGCAAGGTCGACACGCCGTTCACCTACGTGCTCGACAACTGGAACCCCTTCGGCCACGAGCCCCTGGGTGTCTACGACAAGCCGCACTTCGACGTGCACTTCTACATCAAGCCGGACGCGGAGCGGACCGCGATCCGGACGGGTCCCTGCCCGGCGCTCACGAACTGCGACGACTACGCGCTGGCCAAGAAGCTGCCCGACGCGAAGTACCGCGCGCCGGACTTCATCGACGTGGACGCCATCGAGCCGGGCATGGGCAACCATCTGGTCGATCCGACCGCGCCGGAGTTCAACGGTCAGCCGTTCACCCACACGTGGATCTACGGCGTCTACAACACCGAGGCGACCTACTACGAGCCGATGGTGTCCCACGAGTATTTCGCGGGGTTGCGCTCCGGGGCGAACGCCGACGCATGCTTCGACTTCAAGCTGGCGACCGACTTCCAGGAGTCCGGCTGGTATCCGACGAAGTACTGCCTGCGGCACCGCGACAACCGCGGTGACATCACGATCTCGCTGGAGAACTTCGTCCAGCGTCAGGCGAGCTGACGGCTCATCCAGCAAGCGTCCACAAGCCGGCCGCTCGATCGAGAAGCGATCGAGCGGCCGGCTTGTTGGGTCGTGTTGTGAAAGCGGAACTTTCCGCGCGATGACCGACTGACGGCTCTACTGCCACCCGTCGTGCAGGGCTTGAATGGCTCCTTCGGTGAAGCACTCGGTGTGTGGAGCGATCGGAGGCAGTGGTGGCGGGGCGGCACTACCCGGACGGGCAGCGGCGCAAGCGGCGATCTCCAGTGTTGTTGCTGGTCATGTTGCTCGTGGTCGGGCTGGTGGGCTGGCTGACGTTCGACGTTCTCCGCGACCAGTTCAGCGCCGCCGGCTGTGACTCGAAAACGGTGGTCACGGTGGCCGCGGCGCCCGACATCGCGCCGGTCGTCACCAAGATCGGCCGGCGGGTGTCCGAGGAGGGCGGCGAGGGTTGCTACAAGGTCCGGGTGTCCAGCCGTGAGTCGGCCGAGGTGGCGGAATCCGTCGTGGTCCCCGCCGGCACCGCGCGGCCGGATGTGTGGATCCCCGCGTCGACACTGTCGTTGCGGCGCGGCCAGGAGGCGGGCGCGTGGAACACCCCGGTGACCGGGACCTCGATCGCCGGTTCGCCGGTGGTCCTTGCGGTCGCCGAGTCCGAAGCATCCAAGCTGGGGTGGCCGGACAAGTCGCTGACCTGGGGCCAGGTGATCGGTCCGCGCCCCGCCTCGGGCAAGGGATCGCTCACCGTCGGCTTCCCTGACCCCACCCGCGATCCGATCGGCGCCGCGACCTTGTTCGGGCTGCAGAAACTGCTCAAGACAGCTCCGAAGTCGGCCAGCACGGTGGCCCTGCGCGCGCTGTCGGCGAACACGGTGACCAAGCGATCCGAGCTGGCCGCCCGGCTACCGGGCGGGGCGAACTCGGACAAACCGCTGACGGCGTTTCCCACCTCGGAGCACGACGTGCTCCATCACAACGCCCGCCAATCAGGATCGCCACTGGTCGCGGCTTACCCGGATCCGCAGGTCAAATCGGCGGTGCCCACGCTGGACTATCCCTACGTCGTGCTACCCGAGATCCCCAACGACGAGCGGGACGCCGCCAAGAAGTTCCTCGACCGGCTGTCCGACCGCGACAGCCGGGAGGCACTCGGCGACGCCGGATTCCGCACCCCCGACGGCGAGGCTCTGCGCGACCGGCCCCAGGACCGCCGTACCACCGCCGACGCCATCACCGCGACGGCGATCCCGAAGGCGTCCGAGGTCGAGGGCGTGCTCAACGCGTGGGCGGCGGTCAACCTCTCCGGCCGGCTGCAGGTGCTGCTGGACGTGTCGGGATCGATGAACGAGCAGGTACCGGGCACCGGGAAGACCCGGATGCAGACCACTGTCGAGGCCGCGGTCGCCGGAACCAAGCTGTTCAGCCCCGTCACCAAGTTCGGCGTGTGGCTCTACGCCACCCACCTCGACGGTGACCGGGACTATCGAGAGCTGCTGCCGGTGAAGCCACTCGGCGAGCAGCTTGCCAACGGCGGCGTGGACAAGCTCCGCACGGTGCGGGCCCAGACAACCAACACCGCGCTCTACGACGCGATGCTGGCGGCCTACCGCGAGGCCACCCGGGACTGGGAGGCCGGCCGGATCAACACCGTGGTCGTGATGACCGACGGGCAGGACGACAACGACAGCGACATCACCCGCGACCAGCTGCGCAACGAACTGCGCAAGCTGCAGAACCCCCGCCGCCCACTGAAGCTCATCGGCATCGGTATCGGCCCGGACGTCGACGCCGCCGAACTCACCGCCCTCACCAAGGTCACCGGCGGCCAGGCGTTCGTCGCACCGGACCCCGCCAAGATCGGCGACGTGTTCTACTCCGCGCTCTCCCTCATGCTCTGCCAACCTCCCACCTGCACCCCCGGCGGCTGACGCGGCTGTATCACGCGAGCCCGTGCGTTGAAAGGAGGTGCTCGCGCTCGGTCATCACCATGTGCGCGCGGTTCTTTTCCAGGTCCCTCAGACGTTTCTCGAAATTGCCACGATTTGCTTCGACCTTGCGGCCGACCTCGTTGAGCGTTCTGGCCGCGTCGTCGAGCTGCTTCTTTCTCTTGTCAGGGCCGAACTCGGTACCGAGGAAGGTCACGTTCAGCTTCTTGACAAGGCCGCCGCTCACCAGGTCGCGTGACCCGGCGATCCTGTTGACCCCGGCGATCTTCTCGCGCACCGCCTTCAGCTGAGTCGAGATGTCATCCGGCTTTCTCTTCGCAGCCGCCACCGCCGCCTTGCCCTTGGGTGTCACGTGCAGCGAGGCTGACACGTTCATGATGTTCTCGCGCGTCTGCCGGATAAACGTCAAGGCGCCGTTACACACATCCCTTTTCCGTCGAAGTTCCCGTTGCTCGATCGCAATTGCCCGGTAGGCCGGGTTGTTCTGCTCGAAGTTGTCGACAATGACCTGGTCCAGCTCGCCGAGAACCGTCTGACGGGTCTGGGGAAGCTGCGCGATCTGTTGTTCGCGATGCTTGACCTCGTGGCGCAGCGACCGATATTCGTTGTAGACCGAGCGATCTCCGTTCGCCCACAACAACAACCACAGGTGCCGGTCCTTGACCCGGGTCTCGGATTTGATCTTCACGATCCGGGCTTTGGCGTCTCCCATGGCCGCCTCGGCGTTCCCACCAAGTTCCTCGAGGGCCTTCAGTTCGTCGAGCAACGGGCTGACACGGTCGTCGGACCACAAGTCGGACATACGGCGCCTCCGGGGTGACGACAAGCCCATCCACCGTAGGTGACAGGCCGAACAGCTCGGGCAGCCTTCGCGTCGATTGACCGCTATCTGTCCAGTGGCCGTCTGGGGTAACTGCCCCTGAGCTGCCGCCGCGACTGCCCCAGCCTTCGTCGTGGCGCTCTTACGTTTCATGGCAATGCTTCCGTGACTTGAAGGACTGCCATGCGCGAGAGGACCCCGGGGCTCGACGTCGTCGTCACGAGTCTGGCTTCTGATGCACATACTTGGAACCTGGTGTACCTGCAGCTCGTGCTGGAGGAGCTTGGGCACCGGGTGGCGAATCTGGGCGCGTGCGTGCCCGATGAGCTGATGGTCGCCGAGTGTTCGCGTCGCCGCCCCGATCTGGTTGTGGTCAGCAGCGTGAACGGGCACGGGTGCCATGACGGTGCCAGGGTGATCGGCCTGCTGCGGGCGCGTCCGGAGCTGGCCGGCACGGCGATCGTCATCGGGGGGAAGCTCGGTACCGGGGGGACCGAGGGTGCGCGTGTCCGGGCCGCCCGGTTGGTGGCGGCCGGGTTCGACGCCGTCTTCGAGGACGGCGCCGGTGTTGCCGCGTTCCGGTCGTTTCTCGATCGGCTTCAGGCCGGAGTGCGGGTGTGAACGGGTTCGGGCGCTTTGTCGCCGACGCCGGGCGGCTGGTCGTCCAGCCGCGCATGGGATTCGGGTCGCCGCGGCTCATGCGGGACGGGCTGCGCGCGGTGCGGGACGCGGGCGTGTGCACCGTCGGCACGATCACCCTCGACAGCTACACCCGGGTCGGCAGCCACGACACCGCGCGGGCGGCGCTCGCCTCGGGCGCAGACCTCAACGGGTACCCGATCGTGGCCCACCCGGTGGGCACCACGCGAGGCGTGACCGCCGGAATCGCCGGGGCCGACTTTCCCGTGCAGGTGCGGCATGGATCCGCGTTGCCGCAGGACATCGTCGCGGCCGGGATCGCCGCCGGGCTGTTCGCCACCGAGGGCGGACCGCTGTCGTACTGCCTGCCCTACAGCCGGGTGCCGGTCGCCGAGGCGGTGCCCGCGTGGCGGGAGACCTGCCGGATGCTCGCGCGGCTGCGGGACACGGGAGTCGAACCGCACCTCGAGTCGTTCGGCGGATGCATGCTCGGGCAGCTGTGCCCGCCCAGCCTGCTCGTCGCGCTGAGCGTGCTCGAGGCGCTGTTCTTCCAGCGCCACGGCGTGCGGAGCGTCTCGCTGAGCTACGCGCAGCAGACCCACCCGGGCCAGGACGCCGAGGCGGTGCGCGCGCTGCGCACGCTCGCTCGGGAACACCTCTCCGGCGACGACTGGCACGTGGTGATCTACACCTACATGGGGGTCTTCCCGCGCACGCCGCACGGTGCGAACTCTCTGCTCGCGGAGGCGGCGCGGCTCGCGGTGCGGACCGGCGCGGCCCGCCTGATCGTCAAGACGGTCGCCGAGGCGCATCGCATCCCCACGATCGAGGAGAACGTCGCCGCGTTGCGAACCGCCGCGGCTGCTGCTTCGGGCACCCGGTACGCACCATCCACTGAGGACACCGGGATCCTCGCCGAGGCACGGGCCCTGGTCGACTCGGTGCTGGAGCTCGACGACGACCTCGGCACCGCGCTGGTGCGCGCGGTCGCGCTCGGCTTCCTCGACGTGCCCTACTGCCTGCACCCGGACAACCCCGGCCGCACGCGCGCGTTCGTCGACCGCGACGGGCGGCTGCGCTGGTCCCGGCTCGGCACGCTGCCGTTGCGCGGCATCGCGGACCCGGCGAGCAGGCACGACGTGACCTCGGCCGGCCTGCTGCACGCGCTGTCCCACGTCGAGCGCCGGTTCGACGACGCGGCCATCGAACACGACCTGCACGCACTCCCACTCGGCTGACCCACGAAAGGAACCCACCATGGACGCCCCGATGGACACGACGATGGACACCACGACGGACACCACCCGGCAGCTACCTGCCGGTCCGCGCGAGCATCTGTCCTCCCCCACGACGCAGGCCGTCCTGCGGGTGCAGCACACGATGCTGACCGCGGCGCGGGAGTACCTCTGTGACCGCGGGTTCACCGAGCTGCTGCCGCCGATCATCGGCCCGGTCACCGATCCGGGCGCGCGCGGCGCGAAGCAGGTCGACGTCGACTACTACGGCCACCGCTACAAGCTGATGACCAGCGCGATCCTCTACAAGCAGGCGTCGCTCACCGCGTTCGACAAGATCTTCTGCATCGCGCCGAACGTGCGGCTGGAACCGCTCGAGACCAGCAACACCGACCGGCACCTCGCCGAGTTCCACCAGATCGACGTCGAGTGGGCGGGCGCGTCGCGTTCGGACGCGATGGGGGTCGCCGAGGGCGTGGTCACACACGTGGTGCGCCGGGTCGTCGAACGCCGCGCCGCCGAACTGGACGTGCTCGGCCGCGACGCGGATGCGTTCGCGGACCTGTTGTCGGGTAAGGGTTTCGAGCAGCGCACGCACGCCGACGCGGTCGCCGACCTGCACGGGCTCGGGCACCCGCAGAGCGCGGACGCCGAGATCGACTGGGCCGGTGAGGCGATGTTGTCGGCGAAGGCGAGCAGGCCGTTCTTCGTCACCGACTACCCGAAGGGCTCGCGCGGGTTCTACGACCGGGAGAGCGACGAGCGCCCCGGTTTCCTGCGCAACTTCGACCTTCTCGCGCCCGAGGGCTACGGCGAGCTGTGCAGCGGCAGCGAACGCGAGTACCGGTACGGCCAGATCGTCGCCAGGATGCGGGAGACGGGCGAGAACCCGGCGAAGTACGGCTGGTACCTGAAGATGGTGCGGGAGGGCATCCCGGGCAGCGCCGGTTTCGGCATCGGGCTGGAGCGGCTGACCCGCTACGTCGCCGGGCTGGACTCGGTCTGGCAGGCCAGCGCCTACCCGAAGGTGCCGGGAGTGGTCGCGCCGTGAGCCTCACCGCACCGGGTTTCCCGGAGGACGCCGTCCGCGAGCGGGCGAGGATCGGCACCGCCGCCGTGTTCCCGGACGTCACCGGCTACGGCACGACCCTGTACGGGGAGGCGGAGCAGGCGACCGGGGACGCGCTCGACGCGGCGGCCCTGGTGCCACCGGTGTTCGTGCCGGAGCGCCTGGAGAAGCTGATCGACCTCGCCCGCGAGCCGCTGTACACCGATGTCGACCTGGTCTCGGACGTCGGCGGGTTCGCCGCGCCGCTGCCGCTGTACCTGTCGGCCTTCGGGTCGACGCAGGTCGCGAGCACGGACCTCGGCGTCGCCGCGAGCGCGCAGGCGGGCGCGCTCGGCGTGCCGATGGTGGTCGGCGAGAACGTCGTGCCGGTCAGCGGGTACGGCAGGCTCGGCGACGCGGGTGGGCGGTCGCTGCTGGCGCGGATCACCGCGTACGCGGACGCCGCCCCGGACGGGTTCGGCGGCGTGGTCGTGCAGCAGAGCACCGAGGACGCGGACGCCGAGGTGTGGAACCTCGTCTACAGCGACCCGGCGGCCCGGCCGCTGCTGGAGTCCGGGCGGCTCGGGTTCGAGCTGAAGGTCGGGCAGGGCGCCAAGCCGGGGCTCGGCGGGATGACGGTCGTGGCACCGGGCGAGGCAGCGCGGCTGGCCGACCAGTTCGCGGTGGAACCGGTGTTCGGCGCAGGCGGGCCGCTGCTGCGCAGCGCGAGCCCCGGCACGTTCACCGAGGAGATCCTGCGGCAGCAGATCCGCCTGATGCGCAACAACTTCCCGCGTGCCAGGGTGTGGGTGAAGCTGCCACCCGGCCGGGACATCGCCGCGGCGGCACAGGTCGCGTGGGCCGCCGGGGCCGACTCGGTGACGGTCGACGGCGCGCAGGGCGGCAGCGGCTGGGCGCCGCGCGGGTTCCTGCACGGGGTCGGGTTGCCGCTCGCGGAGTGCCTGCGCCGGATCGGCACCCCGGCCGGCTGCCTCCTGGTGACGGGCCGGATCTGGGAAGGCCTGCGCGCGGTGAAGTGCCTGGCCGCCGGTGCGCGTGCGGTCGGACTCGGCCGGGCAGCGCTGCTGGCGGTCGAGACGGACCCGGACGCGGGCCTGCGCAGGCTCGTCGACGCGCTGGCGCTCGAGGCGCGCATGTTGGTGAGCGCGCTCGGCAAGTACCGTCCGGCGGCGCTGTCGCGCGACGATCTGTGGTTCGCCGGCGACGAGCCGGTGCGCGAGCTGGAACCGGTCCGGTGACCGTGACGGCCCCGGCGCGCGAGGAGACCCGGCCCGGTCCGCTGTCGGCGCGGTACCTGTCGTTCGTGGCCGCCGTCGGGTTGTCCTCGATCGGTGACGCGGCGTGGACGATCGCCCTGGCGTCCACTGTGGTCGGCGTGGTCGGGCCGGCGACCGCGGGTGCGGTGCTGGCGCTGGCCGGGCTGCCGCGGATCATGACGATGCTCGTCGGCGGCGCGGTCGTCGACCGGCGCGGCCCGGCGCGGGTCATGGTCGGCACCGACCTCGGCCGGTGCGCGGTCATGCTCGCCGCCGCGGCCGCGGTGCTGGTGGCCGGGCCGTCGGTGCCGGTGCTGGTGGCGGCCGCGGTCGGGTTGACGGTGCTGAGCGCGTTCTTCGTGCCCGCGTCGGGGGCCCTGCGGCCGCTGCTGCTGCCGGAACGCGACCTCGTGCGCGGGAACTCCCTGTACCTGGTGGGGTTGCGGGCGGGGCAGGCCGCGGGCGGCCCGGTCGGTGCGTGGCTGGTGGGGCTCGGCGGGCTCGCGGCGGTCGCCGTGGCCAACGCGGCGAGTTTTGTGGTGTCGGCGCTGGCGGTGTCCCGGTTCCGGGAGAAGCCGCCCGCGCGGAAGGACGCCGACGGGCCGAGGTTCGCCACCCGGGTCACCGAGGGGTTCCGGCACGTGGTGCGCCACCGTGAGCTGCGGCGGCTGCTGGCGGTGGTGGGTCTCGCCGAGCTGGCGAGCGCGGGCCCGGTCAACATCGGGCTCGTGCTGGTCGCCGACGGGATCGGCGCCGGGGTGACCGGCGCGGGGTTGCTGCTGACGGCGTTCACGGCCGGCGCGACCGCAGCCTTCGTGTGGGGGCTGGTGCGGCCGGTCGGCAGGCGGGCCGGGCCGGTCGCGGTGGTGAGCCTGGTCGCCCAGGCGGCCGTGCTGACGGTGCTCGGGCACGTGCAGGACACGCTCGTCGCCGTCGCCTGCTACGGGCTGCTCGGCCTGATCAGCGCACAGCTCGGCGTGGTGCTGGTGTCACAGATCCAGCGCGGCGCCGCCGCGGAGGTGCGCGGGCGGGTCATGTCGATCATGTCGCTCGTGGTGTTCGCGGCGCCGCCGCTGGGCAACGCGGCGATCGGCGCCGCCATCCAGTGGCTGGGTCTGACCACGACGATGGCGCTGCACGGGGCACTGGCGTGCCTCGCGGCCGCGCTGTACGCGTCGGCGCGCACGTTGCGGGGTGCTCGCCTTGACTGACGCGCCTGCCGCCGTCTGGCCCTCGCTCGCGGAACTGCGGGACGGCCTCGCGCGGGGCCGCTGGCGGGCGGTGGATCTCCTCGCCCGTTGCCACGACCGGATCGCCGAGATCGACCCGCTGGTCAACGCGATCGTGGCGCTCGACCCGGGTGCGCGCTCGGCCGCGGCCGAGAGCGACCGCCGGTTCGCCGACGGCACCGCCCGTCCGCTCGAAGGACTGCCGGTGCTGGTGAAGGACAACATCGACACCGCGGGCCTGGCCACCACCGCGGGGTCCC
>Ga0164241_10004276_pt1 | contig 13924 bp, 5 predicted proteins | sample OricomyardsoilBY_FD_108780 | JGI IMG/M metagenome (GOLD analysis project Ga0164241, IMG submission 108780) | Backyard soil microbial communities from Emeryville, California, USA - Original compost - Back yard soil (BY) | ecosystem: Environmental > Terrestrial > Soil > Unclassified | place: USA...
GACCAGTTCAGCGACCTCGACCACTTCCTCGCGTTCCTCCGCATCGGGGAGGCCTTCTGATGGCTGGCGATCCCCGCAACCCTGACTCGGGCGTGCACCGCCGACCGACCGCGCCCTACAGCGAGTCGCACCCATCCATCCCCATCGCCTCGCCGGTCGACGAGCCACCGCCGCCGAAGAAGAAGTCGCTGCTCCGGAAGATCCTGAAGGGATTCATGATCTTCCTGCTGGTGCTGATCGGGCTGATCGGCGCCGCGCTCATCTTCTTCTCGACCGGCCCCGGCAAGAACATCGTACGCGGCCTCATCGAGGGCAAGCTGGCGCAGCGTTATGACGGCGACGTGTCGCTCGGCAAGCTCGACTACTCGATCTTCGGCGGCTCGCTCTCGCTCGGCGACCTCGACGTGAAGGACCACACCGGCAAGCCCGCGCTGCAGCTCGGCACGCTGGCCGTCGACATGGACTTCCTGAGCCTGCTCGGCTCGACGATCAATATCGACAAGGTCCTTGTCGATCACGTCTTCGTCGACACGGCCGTGCTCAAGGCCATCAGCAAGGAGCCCTTCAAGCTGCCCGAGGGCGACAAGGGCATCCACCTCGCCGACCTCGACGTACGCGACGTGAACGCGCACGTGACGCGCCCCGACGGCAGCATCCTCGACGTCAAGGGCCTGACCATCCAGGCCTCCGCCGACATCGACAAGAAGAACAACACGACGAGAGCGACGCTGAACAAGCTCGCGTTGGGCGCGACCATCACCAAGCCCGACGGCACCGTCATCCAGGTCGGCGACGTCGACATGAACCTGAAGGCCGACCTGGCCGGTGAGGACGCGCAGGTCGATGTCGGCAAGCTCGCGCTGGCGATCCAGCTCGACAAGCCGGGCAAGGACGAGGTCGCCGCGACCGACACCACGCCCGCCATCCCGGCCGTCCCGAAGCTGAACGTGAAGGTGCCGCTGGAGGCCACGCTGGCGCTCGTCAAGAAGGGCACGGTGGTGACGCTCTTGCTGACGCCGAAGTCCACAACCGCGGTTGTGCAACGCGGCAGCGACGCCCCGCTGAGCGTGCCCATCACGCTGCCGGTCGTGAGCCTCGACATCGCGCCCGACGGCATGATGATCACCAAGGCCGACGGCTTCGCGGCGGGCCCGCTGCAGATCGCGCACATCGGCGCCAGCGGGCACCTGCCGGCCCCCGGCACGATGGCGCTCGGGCCGGGCGAGCACACGCTCGAGGCGACCGGCATCAAGGTCCAGGGCGCGGGCGTCAACACGCTGCTCGGCAGGGATCTGCTGAAGTCCGACATCGCCATGGACCTGAGCGTGAAGGGCCCGGCCGAGAAGATGGTCATCGACGGCAAGGTCGTGACCGACGGCGGGCGCTTCGCGTTGGTCGGCTGGCTCGACCTGCACGACCTCACGAACCCGGTCTACGACATCAAGCTGACCGGCGACGACATCGACACCACCAAGCTGTTGATGAACCCGGCGCGCGCCGTCACGACCAAGGTGCTCTTGACGCTGAAGGGCAGCGGCACGCCGATGCCGCCGCCCGGCAACCTCGACGTGGCGGCGCACCTCGAGATCGGCCCGACCGAGGTCGTGCTGCCGAACGGCACGCGTAAGGTCGACATGATCTCGGGCGACGCCATCGTGAAGGGCACGAGCGTGCGCATCGAGAACGCGATCGTCACGGCCTACGGCCAAGAGCTCCGCCTCGACGCCGAGGTGGACCGCGCCACACGCGACTTCCGAGCGCGCGCGCGGGTCGAGACGCAGATCAGCGAGGCGGTCGAGAACCTGCGCAACGGCGGCGTGCTCATCGTCCCGCTGCCGCCTATTCGCGGCAACATCGACATCGACTTCGAGGCGTTCGGCAAGCTCAAGCAGGAGGGCGTCGTGGCGCCCGAGCTCGCGGGGCTCTCGCAGATCATCGCGCAGAAGCTGCCGGTCGAGGAGATCACCATCAAGGGCTCGGCCAAGGCCCAGGACCTGCACGTCGAGCTGCCCGCGGGTGAGCGCGCCATCGGCAAGCTCGACGCGACCGTCGACGTGACGGTGCGCGACTACCAGCCGCAGGGCACCATCAAGGCGGTCATCAACGACATCGACCTCGGCACGCAGAAGATCGACAAGGTCGACTTCCAAGCGGTGCTCGAGGGCCTCACGCAGCACCTCACGCTGCTGGTCGACGACGAGAAGCAGAACCTGCACGTCGACATGGCGGCGACCTCGACCATCGACCTCGACAAGCGCAGCGCCACGGTCGTCGTCGAGAAGCTCGAGCTGCAGCGCGGCGCCGCCGAGACCAAGCTCGACGCACCGGCCCGGCTGGTGATCAACCAGTCACAGGAGGCCGGTGGCGGCGTGCAGCACGTCACGCTCGAGCCGGCGCGGCTCCTGCTCGCGGGCGGCACGCTGTCGGTCAGCGCCGACGCGTCGCTGTCGCGTGACCCGGAGAAGCCGGGCGCGAGCAAGGTCGACGCGATGACGCTGGCGCTGGACATGGATGGCCTGCAGATCGGCAAGCTGGCGGCGCTCGCGAAGAAGCCCGCGCGTGGCCTCGGCGGCACGGTGAGCGGCAGCCTGCGGGTCGGTGGCACGCCGGCGGCGCCGAGCGCCGACTTCGGCCTGCAGGTGCACGGCCGCATCAAGAGCGGCGGGCCGTTCACGCTGAAGGCCGACGGTCAGCTGCGCGACAGCAAGCTCGAGGCGCACGTCGCCATGCACGACAAGGAGCGCACGCCGCTCATGAAGCTCGACGTGCGCGCGCCCATCGCGATGCCGAAGCCGGGCTCGGGCGGCAAGCCGGGCCTGGCGCCCGGTGGCCACCTGCAGGTCGACTTCGTGCTGCCCGAGACGAAGCTCTCGCGGCTCGGCAAGCTCTCGCCGAACCCGCTACCGCCGGCTGTCGATCCCGACGGCACCATCGCGGCGGCGATGCACATGACCGGCTCGCCCGCGCGCCCGAACGCGACCTGGAACCTCGAGATCGACGGCGGCTTCCTGCGCAGGAAGGGCTACGACAACGCGCCCGCGCAGCAGAAGGTGCGCGTCGATGGCAAGCTCTCGCCGGAGCAGGGGCTCATCATGCTCACGAACCACCTCGCGGTGTTCGTCGACGCGGGCGGCACGCCCACCATCGACCACGCGCTCACGGGTGAGTTCAAGCGCTCGCCGCTCTTGGCCGGCGGCATGAACGCAGGCTGGAAGCTCGACGGGCAGCTCGTGCCGATCGACCTCGCGCCGCTCTACGGTTGGGGTCTCGCGAAGAACAAGATCGCCGGCACGGTCACCCACGCGCTGGCGCTCGAGGGCAAGGACCAGGACGTGCTCGGCACCATCGATCTGGGCTTCGCGGAGCTCCAGGTCGGCAGCGCGCCCGTCGCCGCCGGCACGTTCCACATCGCCATCGAGCCGACCGAGACGAAGATCGATCAGCTCATCAAGGTGGCCGGCCAGGACACGCTGCGCGCGAACATCGTCGTCGGCCTCGGCGGCCGCGGCCTGCGCCGCACCATCAAGGACAAGCCGCGGCTCATGGCGTCGCCGCTGTCGGGCAACGTCGAGCTGGTGGAGCGCACGCTCGCCGACTGGAAGAAGCTCATCGAGAAGGTCCCGAACCTGCCCGGCAAGGTCGGCGGCAAGCTGGTGCTCGGCGGCACGCTCGAGACCCCCGAGGCGCGCGGCGCCTTCGCCTGGGACGGCTTCGACACGCTCGCCGGCACGCCCGGTCGGGTGGCCTTGGAGATCGACGCCAACGCCGCGACCGCGGGCAGCGCGCTGGTCATCGGCCCGAACCACGAGGTGTCGGTCGGCGCCAAGGTCGAGCGCGCGGCGCTCGCGCCGAGCACCGCCGCCTTGCCACCGCCGCTGCCGATCGACGTCTTGGCCAAGGCCGACAAGGTCGATCTCCTGAAGCTGGTGCCGGCGTTCGTGGTCGCCGGCAAGCCCATCGCGGTGAAGGGCACGCTCGACTGGAATATGAATGGCCATTTACTAATGTCGCGCGACCCGGACAAGAAGGGCCTCCTGCCCGAGTCCACGCTCGGCGGCGACTTCGACCTGGCGAGCCTCGACGTCGTCGTGCCCGACACCGATCGGCACATCCAGGACGGGCGTATGCACCTGTCGGCGAGCCCGGCCGGCATCGTCATCGAGGGCATCCACGCGCGCGAAGCGGACATGCAGAAGGACAACCGGCTCATCGACGTCGATGGTAAGGTTGCTTTCGTTTCGTGGAAGCCCGACAGCGCCAAGCTGCACATCAAGACGAGCGACTGGCTCATCGGCGGCAAGGGCTTCGACGGCCCCGAGGGCGAGCTCGACAGCGACATCCGCATCGCGGCGAGCGACCTCATGGGCACCACCAAGGCGGTGGACGTGACCATCGAGAGCCTCGACCTCAACGACCCGGATCGCTTCATCCGCGGGCACTATCCGCAGGCCGTGGCGTACAGCGACATCATCTACACCGACGAGACGCACGAGGCCGCAGGGGTGCTGCCGCATGTCGCGCGACCGCCCGAGCCGCCGCCGGCCGACGCGCAGGTCGCGCCGATTGATCCCAACGCGCCGCCGGTGGCACCGCCGCCGCCCTTGCAGCTCGACCTGCACATCAAGATCCCCAACGCTATCCACGTGAGCCAGCCGATCCCGCTGGATGTGTGGCTGCAGGGCGGCATGGACGTGGCAGTGCGCGGCAAGGACGTGCAGCTGCACGGCAAGATCGACGTGGTCAAGGGCGTGCTCGGCGCGATGGGCCGCTTCTTCGATCTCGAGGATGGCAGCGTCGTCGCCGACGGCGGGCTCGACACGCTCAAGGCCGAGCTCAACTTCGGCTACCAGCCGAGCGACATCGTGCTGCGTGAGTTCGCGCTGCCCGACGGCACCTACCCGAAGGCGCGCATCACCGTCTTCTTCACGACCAAGACCGGCCAGAAGACCTACTTCTCGGGCATCGCCGGCAACTACCTGCTCGACCTGACGACCATGCTCAACGTCGGCCGCACCCGCTACTGGGGCCCGCCCGACAGCCCCGCCTCGGGCATGGTGCGCTTCGGCAACCCCGACCAGGGCCTGGTCGTCACGTTCGTGCAGACCAACCTGCGCAACCTCATCTTCATGGACCGCTTCAGCGGCTGGAGCGAGTCGCTCGAGGAGCCCGAGGAGTACGGTCGCCTGCAGTACTACGACATGCAGCGCTTCGTGGACGGCGGTCGCTGGCGCTTCACGGCGCAGCCGATCGAGCCGGGCCAGAACCGCATGGAGCTCGGCTACGACTGGCTGTTGCAGAAGTCGGCGCGCTCGGTGGTCGGCTTCGGTCCGCACTTCGGCCTCGACCTGAACCTCGGCCTCGGCCTCACCTGGGACTGGTCGTCGAAAAACTGACGACGGACGCGTGAGTCCCCAGCGCCCGGTCGGGCTCGGGGCCCGTGGGCCCCAGCCGACCCGCGCGCACCCGCGCCACTGCTAGGCTCCGATCGCATCCGGTCACGGCCCACGCCTTGCTCATGGGCACCCGCCACGCGGCACCGACGCCGCGCCGGAGACGACCATGCAGGCTCAGCAGCAAGCGACCACCAAGACCAGCACCCCACCGGGCGCGGCCCCGACCAAGGCCCCCGCCAGCAACAAGAAGGCGATGATGAGCGGCGGCAGCTTCGAGGAGCAGGAGCAGTCCCTCGCTCCCGGCGGCGCCGCCGACCAGGCGCGTATGGCGGCATGCCGAACCACGACCGATCCCAAGCCCTACAACTGGTCCGTCAGCTACACAAAGGTGGCGCCGCTCCAGGACGGGGACAAGAAGAGCTACGCCAAGGTCGATGAGCACGTGATCTTCGACATGGTCATCGTGGACGCCGCCTCCATGTCCATCACCGGCCTCCAGGGCACGCGGTACGAGACGGTTGACAAGGGCGTCGACGCGGGCGCCGTGACAGAGTCGATCTTCGTGGACGTCCCCGCGAACAACGCGGACTTCGCGGCCGCGAGGAAGCGCGCTGACGATGCGAACGCGAAGAACATCAAGGCGACGGCGCCCTCGCAGGACACGAAGGGAGCCATGCAATGCGATTGATCGCGCTCCTGGCCACTACCCTCAGTGTGGGCTGTGCGACGACGAGTCACGCGCCCCATCACCTGCCGATGACGGCCAGCTGGACACACGGCGAGCGCCTCACGGTCAACGGTGCGCCCGCCGCGCTGGTGCCGTGGCTGCTAGATGCGGCAGCGGCGCGCGACACGCATCAGGTCATCTCGAGCACGCAGCCCAACCCTCCGTCCGCGGCACGCATGGCCCTCGCCGCGCTGCTCATGCTGGAGCACGGCGAGCTGCGCGTCGACGACGCTATCCATCTACGTGGAGCCATCAAGCTGAAGGCGACGCGAGACGCGCTGGAGCACCTACTGACTGCGCTGCCGGACGTGTCGCTGGACCTCGACGCCCTCGACGCGGACGAAGGGCGCGCGACGGGACCGCTGCTGACGCTGACCGGTGCACCAGCCGCGATGGGCGAGGCGGGGCGTGTGCGGGCGGGTGCATATCGGTCGCTGGCGGGCGCGCTCGTCTTCGTCCGATCTGGCGCGACGACCAAGGTCGTCGATGATGCGCCCTCGATCATGATCGATGGAGAGCAGGTGGCACTCGACGACAACGTGCAGCTCGTTCGCTTCGACGAGCCCGATGGTCTCGATTGAGAAGCCGATGATGACACCGAACCACACACCGCTCTTCCTTGCCCAGTTCCGCAATCTGTCCAGCGATGACCCGTTGGTGAGTCGGTTCGATGCGCTGCGTGAGCACATCGATCTCGCGGTCCTCGTGAACACCAACACGACCGATGCGCGTGAGGCCTACGAGGTGCGCGGCACAACACAAGTCGGGGCTCATTTCATGATCGACTTCGACGGCACGATCTTCCAGCTGACCGACGTGCGTCGACTGGTGACGCGACTTCCGTATCGTGAGTCCAATCGCGCGGTGATCATCGCGCTCGCGAACGCGCCGATTTGGAGGGTCGGAAACCCCGAGGCACCCGCATATCCGGTAGACCACAAGCGCGCTGGCGAGCTCGCGAAGTACCCGCGCACGCGGCTCGAGGGCGAGATCCACGGCAAGCGCTTCGCTGGCTGGAGCTTCACCCAGGCTCAGACGCGCTCATTGGCCACGCTGCTACGGACACTCGGCCGTGTGTTCCCAGCCATCGCAAGCGGTCCGATTCGCGATGCGCACGGCGTGATCCCACTGAACGATGTCGACCGCAGCGTCGCCTTGCGCGGGGTCGCCGCACTCTATCAGCTCGACAACTCTTACTTCGACCCCGGGCCTGCCCTCGACTGGGACGCGCTTGCGCCTTCGTGGAAATAGGTCCCAACGAACGCCGAAGGTGGTAGGTGAACGCGCGTTCATATTGCCGCCGCTGCGCGCACGCCTTGCAGTGTCCAGCCTGGAAGCCGTCTCAAACTTCTATGATGGTGTGAGTCGTTGATCCCGTTCGTTGGTGGTGCGATCAGTTCGAGCACCAACCAATCGAGCCGCGCTTTGCCCGAGCGCGCGAAGGATGACGATGAGCTGCAATCCATTGCCGTCGTACCCGCACGTCTGCAGCGCGGTGCGCTCGTGACCGCCGCCGCCGACCGTGGCCCGCTGCCCGCGAGCCCCGCGTCCGCGCCGCCCCCTGCCCCGCGTTCGGGCAGCACGGGCGGCGCGCTCAACCGCGAGCTCAAGGCGCTCGACTTCCAGGGTGGCATGGACCGCCTCGCGCCGCCGGGCGAGCCACCGCCCAGCGGAGGCGCGGCGCGTAAGCCGGATGCGGGCGCGGGTCGACGCTCCAGCGCGGAGGAGAAGAGCGCGGCGCCGACCCTCGACATGCTCGCGCCGGTGCCACTGCCGGGCGCGAAGAAGAAGCTCGGCTTCGCGCTCGAGCCCGACCGGGCGCGCGACGAGAAGGCACCCGCGGCGGTCCCGGGCATGCCCGGCGGCATCGAGCACTTCCAGAACAGCTGCTTCCTCGCGTCCGCGCTGAACCTCATCGCGCTCAGCGAGACCTATCGCACGCTGTTCAATCCGGCGCGCACGCGCCTCCGCCCGGAAGCCCGCGGCTTCGCGCTGCAGGCGCTCGTGCACCCGCTCATCGGCAAGATCCACGCGCCGCGACCCGACGACGCTCCGGTCGCGGTCGGCGAGGTCGCCGCGGTCATGCGCGAGCTCATGAACCAGCGCATCATCGCGCGCATGGGCGAGCAGAACGACGCCTCCGAGGCGCTCTCCGGCATGGTGCGCCTGGTCAGTGATCCGGCGGGGCGGCAAGACGGCGAGGACTCGCGGGCCGATGTGATGGTCGGCTCGATGACCAACAAGACCAGCGTCTCGAAGACGACGCACGAGACCGAGCAGACGCGACGCTTCGAGATCGATCCGTTCCTGAAGCTCGACGTGCTCGCGCAGGACACGCTGGCGGCGGCGCTCGAGCGGCGCTTCGCGGTCGAGCATCCGAACACCGCCGCCAACTTCGTCACCCAGAAGGCCGACGTCACGTCGCTGCCGAAGGTCTTGGCCATCGAGCTGCAGCGCCCGCTCGGCGCGCTCGATCGCCGCTTCGTGATGCCGCAGGCGTTCGTGCTCGGCGGCAACCACTATCGGCTCACCGGCTTCGTCAAGCACCTGGCGGCCAAGGGCCACTACGTCACCTGGATGAAGAGCGACGATGGGCGCTGGTTCTTGAGCGACGACATCGGCGCGAAGGTCGAGCAGCGCGTCATCACCGATGCGGACCTCGAGACCGCGCGCCTCTACAGCTACGAGCTGCAGCCCGGACCGCGCGCGCCGGGCGATGCGGACGCCGATGGCCAGGGCCACGACACGTTCGCGGCGTTCGACGCGCAAGAGCGCGGTGACCAAGCGGCCGCGCAGCGTGCGCGCGAGCGTGGCGCCCGCGTCGGGGAGGTGAAGGGCGTGCCCCCGGCCGAGCCGGGTCCCAAGTCAGCCAGCGGCGGCGACAAGAAGCCCGACGGGAAGCCGTCCACGCCGCCGAGCGCGGCCGAGCTCGCGCTCGATCGACGCATCGCGGAGTGGCGCTCGGGGGTCATGCGCATCGAGCAGCTGCAGGCCGACGTCACGACCAAGATCGCGCTCTACGACAAGACCAGCGAGGCCGGTCGGCTGCTCAGCGCGCTGCATCCGCTGCTCGCGGACGAGCTCGCGCGCTGGCAGGCGCAGAGGGACCGCGTCGAGCCGCTCGACCCGGCGCCGATCGAGAAGCTGGATCAGCGGGTCGACCGCGACCTGCTCGAGGCCGCGCGCCTGCACGCCGCCAAGCGCAAGCACATCACCCAGATCACCGACGCGCGCGCGGGCGACGCCGCCGACCGCGCCAAGCACATGGTCACGCGCCGCTGGGACGACGCGTCGGGCCACGCCGGCCGCGAGGTGCGCGCGAGCATGGGCGCCGACGCCTACGAGCGCGCGGCGCTCATCGCGCGCCTCGTCGCCGAGACCAAGGGCGACGACGACGACGCGTTCGTGGCGGTCACGCGCGCGCTGTCCGGCGGCGGCATCGGGCGCCTGTCCGTCGGCTTCGGCAAGCTCGCCAAGGGCAGCACACCGAAGGTCCTGCGCGAGGCGATCGATCAGTGGCTCACCACGTCGACCTGGATGTCGCGCTATCGCCGCGAGTACGCGACCAGCATCGTCGACACCGGCCAGCCCTCAGCGTTCGCACGCCTCGCGCTGCGCGCCGGCTTCTGCACGAACGCGCCGGTCGACAAGTCCGCGCTCATCGCCGAGGCGAAGAGCGCGAGCTCGGCCGACCTCATGCACCTGGTCGCCGACAAGACCGCGGTGGTGGTCGTCGTCGAGCAGCAGGGCCTGGGCGATCTCATCGGCAGCCTCGCGGGCATGGCGCGGGTGCGCGAGGAGGACGAGGCGAAGCGCGGCAAGACCGCAGCGCAGGTGAAGGCGCCGGCGCACGCGGCCGACCCGCAGTCGTACGAAGGCCACATGTATCGGCTGGTCGACGACCTGCGACGCGACGCGGACCCGCACACGCAGTTCCTGCTGGCGTGCTTGCGGCGACGCACCAAGGTCATCAAGAAGAGCCTCGGCGTCTTCGACGAGATCCAGACCGCGAGCCTCATGAGCGACATCGAGGCGTGGTCCGCGCGGCCCGACAACGACGAGGCGCGCGTGCGCGCGTGCCTGTCCGCCGGGCCGTTCCACGACGCGCTCGCGCAGGCCGCCAAGAGCAAGACGGTGCTCGGCTTCGGCCCGGCCGACCTCGCGTACCTCGTCAGCACGTTCGTGCCCCAGGGCGCGGAAGAGGGGCGCGGCAGCGTGTCGCCCATGACCAAGCTCGACGCCGAGCTCGACCGCGCGCACAGCCGCAACAAGCTCGACAAGAAGGCCCACAAGGAAGAGACGGCGAGCAACGTCGAGGCGCTGCTCGTGGGCGACGATGACAGCGAGCACATCGACATCGTCGAGATCATGCAGCGCTACCAGGTCTTCACCATCGGCGAAGCCGCCGACCGCCTGCGCGCGCTGCTCGCCAGCAAGAAGAACGGCTCCGGCAAGGTGATGAGCGCCGCGCGCATCGAGCAGGTCGTGCAGCGCGTGATCTTTGGTGGTGCCGACCTCAGCGGCTACCACAAGCTCCAAGCGCTGTGCAGGAAGACCGTGCGCGTCGGCGTCGTGACGACCTTCAGCGCCGAGCTGCGCGACGCGGTCGTGAGCATGCCAGTGCAGTCGGTGGCGTGGCGCTTGGCGCGCCAGGATCGGCGGCTGCTGGAGAAGGTCAGGAGCAGCGCGCGCGAGGCCTACTGGACGATGATCTGGCGCTGGCTCGAGCTCGGCGCGCTCGGCTACGACGTGCGTGGGCTGGCCGCGCTCGCAGGCCCGCTGCCGGCCGACGGCCCGACGCCGATGGAGGTCGAGCGGCGTGGCGTGCAGGCGCACGAGCTCTCGAGCGGCGCCGCGCCCAAGAAGGTCGAAGACGGCGCCACCGACGCGACGCCGTGGCGCGACGAGGCGAACCAGCTGGCGGTGCGCATCACTGCCGAGGCGTACAAGAAGCTGCCGGATCAGGGCGCGCTCTACCGCCTGGTGTTCGAGGCGCAGACGCGCGCACGCGCACTGACCAAGCGCGACGAGAGCAACAAGGGCATCGCCGAGAAGGACCGGTGCAACCCCGATCGCTTCATGGCGCAGGTCGCCGACGGCGCCCGCGCGGCGAGCACCGAGCCGTGGTTCAAGTACCTCACACGCGCCTCGACGCTGACCGTCGACGACATGCTGAACGAGGCGAAGGGCTTCCACAAAGCATCGAGCGACGCCGACGCGATCCGCAAGACGTTCCTCGCGATGGAGCCCCGAGAGCTGTTCGAGCAGGTCTGCGACCGCGGCCAGCTCGCCACGCTGCACGCCGCGAAGCAGGCGATCGAGGGGGAGCTCGGCCGGCTCGAGAAGGAGCGAGCCGATCTCGATCAGGCGCTCGAGCGCGCCGCCGAGCCGGAGGCCACGAGCGCTGGATCGGGAGGTGCGGCGGTCGCGAGCACGCCGGCCACGGCGGGTCCCAAGCCGCAGAAGGAGGAGCTCTCCAAGCGACGTAAGGTCGTCGCGGCCGAGCTGGAGATCCGCCAGGCGCGGCTTGGCGAGAACCAGCGCCAGCGGATCCAGACCGTCGTCGACATCAGCCCCGCGTACCTCACGAAGCTCTCCGAGCTGCTCAAGCGGGGCAAGCGCGTCGACGTCGAGACCGCCGTGCGCGAGCGCATCGGCGAGGTGCTCGCCGACAAGCCCGAGCTGCTCGGCGCGTTCGGCTTCAGCCCGCTCGAGGCGCGCATCGCGGGGCGGCAGACGCGCACGCTGGGGCGCGTCGAGAAGGAGCACCTGCTCGAGACCGGCGCGCAGTACCGCGAGTGGAACAACAAGTCGGTCATGCGCTCGGAGGCGAGCGCCGCGCACACCGGTGATGTGCGCGCGCTGCGGGCCGATCTCGGCGAGCAGCAGCTCACGCGCGCGCTGCTCGGGCAAGGCGGGCTGGCCGAGGATCCGGGCCTGCAGGCGCACCTCACCAAGCTCGGCAAGAGCGGCAAGGAGCTCGAGGCCGCGCAGAAGGCGTTCGAGAACATGCGCGCGACCTACGACGCGCGCATCAAGTCGGTCATCGCCATCATCACGACGATGGTCGTGACGGCGCTCTCGTCGGGCATGGGCATCCCGGCCGCCGTGCCGCTCATCCAGTTCCTCTACTTCACGGGCACGTCGCTGCTCACCACCTGCATCGACAAGGTCGTCGAGAAGATCCAGCAAGGCGACAGCTTCCAGAGCCCCGACGTCTTCGACCTGGTCGTCGCGCTCGTGCGCGCCGGCTGTGGCTACACGGCGCAGGGCGCGGCGTGGTGGCTGGACTCGGCGTTCGCCGGCAACGTGCACCAGGGCGAGCTGTGGCAGCAGGTGCTGGGCAAGCCGATGGTGGCCGCGATGAAGGCCAAGGCGGCGGCCGTGTTCGAGGCGCCGGCCGACGTGCTCGAGTACCTGTTCAAGCAGCACAAGCCGCTGCACAACGCCGGCAACGCCGTCTACGACTTCGCCTCGACGCAGCTCAACGGGCTCGCGCCGCAGCTCGTGACCGGCTACCTCAAGGGGGTCGTGTTCCAGGGCCTGCGCCTCGGCGTGATCAAGGACGCGCCCGGCATCAAGGAGTTCGCGTTCGCGCCGACCATCCTCCCCGAGAAGACCAGCAACCCGAACTTCGCGGCGGAGGACAACGCGTTCGGCGGCGACGCGTCGCAGATGTTCTTCGGCAACGACCCCAACTCGGCCAAGCCCGGCTTCCTGCAGCACACGCCGCGCGGCACGGGCTGGCTCTACGGCACGCGCGAGGACGGCGACGGCAAGCCCTCCGAGCTCGGCTCGCACATGGCCGTGCGCGAGGCGGGCCAGGACCTCCTGAAGCGCGGCGTCGACGGCCTCTCGCACGACCCGATCGCGGGCGCGGTCGGCGCGCTGCGCGGCAAGCAGCGCACGAGCGGCGTCGCGACGCCCAAGGCGGGCGCCAAGCCGGACCCGGCCAAGCAGGCCGCCTACAAGGCCGCGAGCGAGGATGCACGCGCGCTCTTCACGCTCGCGGCAAAGGTGCGGCCGATCGAAGCGACCGTCGCTGGCGCGCGCGCGCGCTTCGCGACGCTCGCCGCGCTGCCGCACGGCAAGGCCAAGCACGAGGCCGGGCGCGACCTGCTCGACGAGCTGCGCTGGGACGACTTCGAGCTGGAGCGAGTGCTCGGCGAGGTCACGGCACTGCGGCAGCGCTCGCCGTCGGACGACGCGACGTCGCTCAGGACGCGCATCACGGTGTCGCAGATCCGCATCGCGCTGGTGCTGCGCGACTTCGGGCCGCAGGTCGTGCAGTGGTGGCGCGACGCGGGTGGCGTCGAGGGTCAGGTCACGGTGCACCTCGCGCCCGATGCCACACCGGCCTCGGGCGGCGGGCCGTCCTCTCCGGCGGCGCCGCCGACGGCGAGACCCGACGCTGATCGGGTGCGCTCGTGAGCAGCGCCATCGCCGCCACCACGCGCGCGCTCGAGGCGCTCTGGGCCTTGCCCGCCATCATCGCCGCCGAGGCCCACGTCACGCGCATCGGCCAAGCGCTCGGGGCCTTCGGCGAGGCGGCGCTGCACACGCCGACGACGCTCGCGGTCGACGTCAGCGCCGACACACGCTGGGCCCAGTGGACGTTCACGGGCGCGGGCGCGTCGATGCTCGGCACGCTCGCGGCGCAGGCCGGCGCGTGGGGTCTGCCGGTCAATGTCCCGCCCGAGGCGCCAGAGCGCGCGCGCGTGTGGGTCGAAGCCTCGTCGCTCGCGGTCGACCTCGCCTACCAGGCGCTCGTCACGCGGCCGCTCACCGAGCTGCGCGGCGTCGC
>Ga0164241_10004277_pt1 | contig 13924 bp, 7 predicted proteins | sample OricomyardsoilBY_FD_108780 | JGI IMG/M metagenome (GOLD analysis project Ga0164241, IMG submission 108780) | Backyard soil microbial communities from Emeryville, California, USA - Original compost - Back yard soil (BY) | ecosystem: Environmental > Terrestrial > Soil > Unclassified | place: USA...
AACGTCGCACTGCCCGCGGTGCTCGGTGGGCTCCCCCGCCGCCGCTACGAGGCCCGCTCCCTGGACCTGTTGGAACGCATGGGCCTTCGTGACCTGGCCGGCCGGTATCCGGCGGAGATGTCCGGCGGTCAACAGCAACGGGTCGGCATCGCCCGCGCGCTGATGATGGAGCCACCGTTGATCCTGGCCGACGAGCCCACCGGCAACCTCGATTCCCGGTCCAGCGCGCTGGTCATGGAAATGCTCACCGGACTGAACCAGGCCGGGCAGACCCTGGTCATCGTCACCCACGACCCCGGCATCGCCGAGAGCGCGAGCCGGACCGTCACCCTGCGGGACGGCCGGATCGTCGCCGACACCGGTGGGCGGGACACCACCGCGGACAGCCCGGCGGACGACGACGACCCCGACCGGCTGGCCCGCCGATGAGCCGACTCGGACGGATCACCGGGTTCCTGCGGCTGACCAACCTGCGCAGCCTGCGCAAGCACCCGCTCCGGGCCGGGCTGGCAATCCTCACCGTCGCCTCCGGGGTCGCGGTCATCGTCGCCATCGCGATCGAGCTGACCAGCGTGCAGAAGGCGCTCGACGACTTCGGTGGACGGCTGGCCGGCCCGGCACCGCTGCGGGTCGTCGGACCCACCACCCGTGGCGGTATCACCCCCGAGGTCATCGACACCATCGCCACCACCGCCGGGGTCCAGCGGTCGGTGCCCGTCGTCCGCGCGGTCACCCAGATCGACGACCAAGCCGGCAGCACCACCGTGCTGGCCCTCGGGATCGACTGCAGCGCACAGGAACTGCTCGGCGACTTCGGCTGCACCACCGACGCCACCGACGCCGAAGCCACTCCTGCCGTCGTGTCCGGGACGCTGGCCGACACCCTGGCCGGGGACCCGATCCTGCGCGGCAACAACGGGCCGCTCCCACTGACCGGTGCCCGGTCGGCGACCCAGATCGACGACTTCAACGACGGCCAGGTGGTGCTGCTACCCCTGCCGGTCGCCGACCAGCTCTTCGCCCGGGACGGACGCGTCGACGTGGTGTACGTGCTGCCCGAGGCCGGCACATCGGTCGACGACCTCCAGGATTCCCTCAGTGCCGCGGTCGGGCCCGCCCACGCGGTCCTGGCCGCCGCCGACCCCCCGGCCGGATTCGACGCCACCGGCATCCTGATGCCCCTGCTCGGCGTTTTCGCGCTGGTCGGTATCGGCGTCGGCGGCCTGCTCGTCTACCAGGTGGTCGCCCTGTCCGTCGCGGAACGGCGCCGCGACCTGGCCGTCTCCGGCGCATTCGGCGCCACCCCCCGGATGGTAGCGCTCGGGTTCCTCGCCGAGGCCGTGACCATCGGCATCGCCGGATCGGTGGTCGGCATCGGCGCCGGGGTGCTGCTCGCCCAACCGTTGGTCAGCAGCGCCAGCGGGCTGACCGAACAGTTCCTGGGAGTCCCGGTGACCCCGGTGATACAGCCGTCGATCGCCGTCGTCGGCCTGCTCACCGGGGTGCTCACCGCCGTCGGCGCCGCCGTCCTGCCCACCCGCAAGGCCACCCGGGTGGACCTGGCCGGAGAGATCTCCGGCCGCAGCACCCGCGCCGAGGACCGACCCCGCAGCACATGGCGGCGGGCCGGAATCCTCGTCGGCATCGGCGTCGGCGCGATCGTCGCCGCCCGCATCGGCGCCCTCGGCGGCGGGCTGACCGCCTGGCAACCGACCCTCACCCGGCTCGGCCTCGTCGCCGCCATCGCGGCGTTGTTCGCGCTCGCCGGAGCGCTGGCCCCCAACCTGATCGGCCTGGCCGCCCGACCGCTTCGGCTGCGCGCCGCCGGCCGGCACGCCCGCAACCCCCGCCGGACCGGCGGGCCCCCCACCCTGACCATCGGCGTGGTCAACCTGATCGGCGACGCCCGCCGCACCTCCGCCCTGGCCACCGCGGTCGCCGTCCCGGTCGCCACCGCCGGACTGCTGTCCGGTCTGCTGCTGGCCGTCGAACAGGGGTCGGTGGATGTCACCCGGATCGCCGCCGACGACCGGGCGGTGGCCACCACCACCCGCTTTTCCGACTACGGCCCCATCGAGGCCAAGCTGTCCCCGGCCACCCTGGCCACCCTGGCCGCGCTGCCCCAGGTGGACCGCCTGGACCGGGCCACCGAGATCGAGGTCGGCTTCACCAGCGGCGACCTGGTGTACATCCAGGCCCAGGAGAACCCACGATCCCCCTACGCCGTGCTGGCCGGCGACCCCACAGCCGACGTCATCGCCCGCGGCGACGTCGTCATCGGCGCCATGCTCGCCCGACAACGCGAACTGCAACCAGGTGACACCCTCACCCTGCCCACCCTGCGGGGCATGCACGACTGGACCATCGGCGCGGTGTGGGCCGAGCCCCAATCCGGCGGCACCACCGTCCTGATGACCATGAGCGATGCCGAGGAGTTCTTCGGCCGCCAACCCACCGGCCTGGTCTACGCGACGCCCGCCGACGGGAACATCGAGGCCACCGTTCAAGCCATCGCCGCCGCGCCCGTCGACCAGCCCGTCCGCACCGCCGACCCCGCCGGATACGGCGCCGCCGTCGCCGACGACACCGCCCGCTTCCTACGCCCGTTCACCGCCCTGCAGGCCGGGCTGCTGTCCGTCGCGTTCATCTCCGTGGTCTCCACCCTGCTGCTCGTCGGCATCCAACGACGACGAGAAATGGCCACCATCAGCGCCGTCGGTGCCACACCCCGGCGGCTGCTGTCCCTGGTCACCGTCGAAGCCGTCATCGCCGGCACCGCCGGCGCACTGCTCGGCGCCGTCGTCACCCTCGGCGTGCTGGACGCCATCGGCCAGGACGCCGTCATCGACATCGGCATCAAGCCACCATTCCTGTACCCGGCGGGCACCGTCGCCGTGTATGGCGCACTCGCCGTCGCGATGGCCGCCGGCGCCGCGCTGATTCCCGGTTGGCGCGCCACCCGCATCGAACCCGCGCAGGCGCTGCGCGACGAATAGCACCGAACAACCGGGGGGACACCACATGGCGACCATCGCCGCACCAACGAGCACCGCATACGTCGAGCCGCCGTACCGGGCCAGCCGCCCGCTTATCGGGCTGTGGCCCGAGATGCGCCGCGACACCCTGGGACTGCTCACCGATGTCGCCACCCGCGGCGAGGTCGCCAGCTTCCGACTGGGCACCCGGCCCGCCGCCGTGGTCAGCGCGCCCGAGCCTATCCGCGACATCCTGATCACCCATCCACAGGACTTCGAGAAAGGCAAGTTCCTGCTGCGAGTGCTGCGCCCGGTGCTGGGCGACGGCCTGCTGGTGTCCGAAGGGGACCTGCACACCCGTCAACGCCGCCTCATCGCCCCCACCCTCGGCGCCCGCCGAATGCGGCGATACGTGGACTGGATGGCGCAGGAGGCCGACACCGTCATCGCCGGCTGGCGTCACGACACCGAGATCGACGTGCTGGGCGAGGTCAACACCCTGGCCATGAACATCATCGGCCGCATCCTGTTCGGCGCCCCCCTGCGCGACGAGGACCGCCTCGCGGCCGCCATCACCACCGTCTTCGAATGGGAGATGCGTGCGCTGACCCAACCTCTCCCCCTGCCCGCATCGCTCCCGCTCCCCGGGAACCGGCGGATGCGGGCGGCCCGCGAACTCGTGCGCGAACGGATCAGCACCCTGATCTCCGAACGCACCGGCACCGGCGACAGCCTGCTGGACCGCCTGGCCGCGGCCACCGACGACACCGGCGCGGCGATGTCCGCCGACCAGTTGCTCGACGAGGTGCTCACCCTGTGGGGCGCCGCCCACGAAACCTCCGCAGACGCCCAGGCCTGGACCATCTACCTGCTCGCCCGGCACCCGCAGGTGCTGGACGCAGTCACCGCGGAGGTCGACCAGGTCCTCGGCGACCGAGCCATCACCTTCGACGACCTGAACCGACTGCCCCTGTGCCTGCAGGTGTTCAAGGAATCCCTGCGCCTTTACCCACCCGCCGCGGCGATGGTCCGCGTCGCCCGCCACGACACCACCGCCGGGCAGTATCGGATCCGCGCCGGCACCATCCTGTTCCTCTGCCCGTACACCCTGCACCGCAACCCCCGCATATACGACACCCCGGACAAATTCTTGCCCGAACGGTTCGCGGCGGACCAGGAAAAGCGCCTCCCCAAGCAGGCGTTCCTGCCCTTCGGCGCCGGAGCACACGGTTGCATCGGCAGCCATCTGGCCCTCATGGAGGGCCACCTGCTCACCGCCGTCCTGGCCCAACGTGTCCGCTTCCACCTGCCCACCGACCACACCATCACCCCGGAACTTCTGATCAACCTGCGACCCGCGCAACAACTCACCGCACGGGTGACCCATCGATCGCCGAACTAACTGGCGCACAGCGCCTCTTCGACCGCCGGTGACCGACCATGCAGGCAACCACACACCACCCTGGAGTCCACGTGGAACATCCAGCTCAGCAAATGTTCCAACGGCCGCTCATGTTCTGGATCGGCATCGCCGCCGTCACCGCCGGTGTGGTCCTGCACCTACCGATGTACCTGCACTCCGCCGACATGGGATACCAGATGGTCGGCATGCACATGGACCCCGCGATGACCGCGGGCATGATCCTCATACCGATCGGGCTGGCCTGCACCCTCGTCGGTATCTGGCCGAACCGACCACCCGACCCGACACCCGGCGAGCCACGCTCCTACCGAGTCAGCACCCTGGACACCGCCCCACTGAACCGGGCCCACATCGGCCTGCTGCTCGTGATGGCCGCGGCGGTGACCATCGACGTGATGAAGCCGACCACCTTGGCCTTCGTCATGCCCGGCATGGCCCAGGAATACGACCTCAAGTCCCCCATCAACCCGAACGGACAGGTCCCCGTCGCCTGGCTGCCACTCGTCGCGCTCACCGGCATGGTCCTCGGCGCCCTCGTCTGGGGATCCCTGGGTGACCGCATCGGCCGCCGCGCCAGCATCCTGCTCGCCGGCGTCATGTTCATCGGCACCTCCATCTGCGGTGCCATGCCCTCCTTCATCGGAAACCTACTCATGTGCTTCCTGATGGGCGCCGCCGTCGGCGGCATGCTCCCCATCGCGTTCGCGCTGCTGGCCGAGACCATCCCGGCCCGCCACCGGGGTTGGCTGATGGTGCTCATCGGCGGTGACGTCGCCGGCGCCTACATCCTCACCAGCTTCCTGGCCTCCGTCCTAGAACCCCGCTTCGGGTGGCGCATCCTCTGGCTCATCGGGCTGCCCACCGGGGTGCTGCTCATACTCCTGAACCGGTGGATACCCGAATCCCCCCGCTTCCTGCTGGCTAGCGGTCGCATCGACCAAGCCCGCGCCGTCATGGCCCGATTCGGTGCCCGCCTGGTCCCCGATCCCACTCCGCCACCCGCGGCCGCACCACAAAAGCCCAGACTGCGACAACTATGGCGCCCCCCATACCGGGGCCTCACCGGCTCAATCGCACTCTTCGCCCTCGCCTGGGGCTTGGTCAATAACGGGTTCCTGCTCTGGCTGCCCACCAACCTGCGACAGCTCGGACTGCCGGTTGATTCCGCCGACCAACTGCTCGCCGCATCCGCCGTGATCGGCTTTCCCGCCGTCTTCTTCGTCGCCTGGCTTTATGGCTTCTGGAGCAGCAAAGCCACGATGATCATCGCAGCGACAGCGGTCGCAGCAGCACTCACCGTGTTCGCTCTCCTCGGTGCCAGCATCGCCCAGAACGGCCTACTGATGCAGGCGATGATCGTCCTTCTGCTCGCCGGGACCGGCGCGATGCTGGCCATGCTTACGCCCTACAGTTCGGAGGTTTTCCCAACCCAGATCCGAGCCCGCGGGACCGGCCTCGCCGGGGCCTGCGCCCGAGCCGGCGGCTTCTTCGGGGTCGGCGCCGTGCTCCTTGCGATTACCCCCGCGAGTCTCACCGGCGCGGCGATCCTCGGCGTCGTACCCACCATCCTGGCTATCGCGACTCTGTGGATCCACGGAGTGGAAACCCGACGGCGGCCGCTTGAGGAGATCAGCGCCGACGCCGCAAACGACGGTCCCGGAAACACCGAGCCCAAACTCACCGATGCCACAGACAGATAACCAGGCGGATTGGCGGCGGGCGAGAGTACGAGTCGTCTTCCTCGGCCAGTGCAATCCGCCCCAAACATCTTATGCCTCGGGTTTCTTGAATGCGTGACGGCGACATGTGCCGATCACTGGCCTGGCGAGGCCAGCAGCACGGCTTGATGTCGGCGATCGCGCGGTCGGCGGTCGAGTTCGTCGCGGTCAGCGAGTACCGCGCACCTGGGCCTGGCGAGCGTGCCGGCGGTGAGCAGCCGGTTCCGCGGGGTCGGCGGCTTGTCGTGCAGACGGTTGCGGCGGCGGCCTGGTCCTGACTCCCAGCCGACCGGTTCTTGGTCGGGATGAGGTTGATGACCTTGACGGGTCTGCGGCCGTGGACGAGGCTACGAACCCACCTGGGCTCGACACCGAAAGAAGGCGGCATGAGACGGTCAGGGTCAGTCGGCACGGCACTGATGATGTGTGCGCTCCTGTTCATCGGTGCCACTCCGGCGTCGGCGGCTCCGAACAACAACAACTCCGCGAAACTTCGGCAGGCGGTGACCGTCGAAGGGATCCTGGAACACGAGGCGGCGCTGGAAAAGATCTCCGACGCCGCCGAAGGCAACCGACTGTCCGGCACCCCCGGATACAACGCCTCCGCCGAATACGTCGCGACCCACGCGGCGGCCGCCGGCTTTAACGTCGAAGTGCAGGACTTCGACTACGACCTAGATTTTCTCGCCGACTACGAAGCACCCCACCTGAGCATCGTGGGGGGCCCGGAGTTCGTCGGCGGTATCGCCGGCGGGTCGCTGGGCGGCGACTTCGGCTCCATGTACAAGACCACCCCGTATGGCATCGACATCACCGCGCCGGTCTGGGCGATCGATCTCGCACTCCCACCCGTCGGTCCCCCGAACACCAGCACCAGCGGCTGCGAGGCAGCGGACTATGCCGGCGTGCCCGCCGGGGCGATCATCGTCGTGCAACGGGGCACCTGCAGCTTCGCCCAGAAGTTCACCCTCGCCGACGCGTCACCGGCCGCCGCCATGGTGTTCATCAACGAAGGACAGCCCGGTCGCACCGAACCGTTGTGGTTCAACTTCGACGGCCTGGAGATACCCACCTTTGCGGCAACGGTGGAAACCGCCACGGAATTGATCAACGGGGTGCACAACGGCAACACCGGGACGACCGCGCACTTCAAGATCGACTGGCGGCCGGGCACCTACACGACAAGGAACGTCATCGCGCAGACCACCACCGGCGACCCCAACAACGTGATCGTCGTCGGCGCCCACCTCGACTCGGTAGGAGTGGGCCCCGGCATCAACGACAACGGCTCCGGCTCGGCCACGATCCTCGAGATCGCCGAACAGATGACCAAGGTCAAGCCCCGCAACATGGTCCGCTTCATCTGGTTCGGCGCCGAGGAATCCGGCCTGCTCGGCTCCGAGGCCTACGTGGCCAGCCTGTCCGACCAACAACGATCGCAGATCGCGGCGATGCTGAACTTCGACATGGTCGGATCACCCAACTTCGTCCGGTTCGTTTACGACGGTGACCTCTCCGATTCGCCACCGCCGCCGAGTGGCGCACCCCAGGGATCCGCCCAGATCGAGTCGCTCTTCGCCGACTACTTCGCCGGGCAGGGCCTGGCAACCGAGCCCACCGCGTTCGACGGGCGATCCGATTACGGGCCGTTCATCGAGGCCGGGATCCCCGCCGGCGGCCTGTTCACCGGCGCCGAGGGAATCAAGACCACGGCGGAGGCAGCGATCTACGGCGGACTTGCCGGTGCGCCGTACGACCCCTGCTACCACCAAAGCTGCGACGACACCGATAACCTCAGCCTGGTCGCCCTCGACCAGATGAGCGACGCGGCCGCCCACGCGACGATCTCACTCGCGCAAAGCACGCAGGCCATCAACGGTCAACGCGGCAAGGGAAACTTCAACATCAAGAAGGCAGGCCCCCCGGCACCGCTGGCGACCAGTTCCGACCGCTGATACCGGGACACACGAAACCGTCGCACCGGCAACGACCGGCCCCGCCGGTGTGAACCGCTCAACACGGCTGCGCGGCGGTGGGGCACCCCGTCGCGCAGCCACACATAGATCGACGAAGTGCACGACGGCAATACGTCCCACGCCTTCGGTGGTGTCGCTGGCGAGTCCGGCCGACGCGACCGAGTCGAGCACTGGGTAGGTGGACTGCGCAGTCATCCACTCATGGCCAGCGCCCGGAGGTCCCATCACGAGAAGTAGGCCAGAACCAGAGAATTTGGCAATTCACCGCGCTGGACGGTGAGCGGAGTCAGCGATAGACGCGCGATGCCCGATCGGTCAACCGGATAAACGATCTCGTAGTAGATCGTGCCGGCGCGGCGGCCCAGTGGTCGGCCGTGTTGGAACCGTCGGTCCCGAATGACAACCACCTCGTCACCCGCCCGGGGCCGGCGCCCGTCCATCTCCGTTTCACTGCCGCCGATTCCCGCGGCAGCGCCGCCGGGCTGCCCGCGGCCGGCGAGGGGAGGCGGCGCCCTGGCTGGCCGGTCCGCTGCCGGACGTGCTGGGTCGGGACCGATTCGCCGGCAGCCGGGTGCTGGTGGTCGGGGATGGGTCACTCGGCCGCGAACACGTTGCTGGCGCTGGCGCTGGTGCGGCTGCGGCGGCAGGAGCCGGACACCCGGATCAGCTGGGTGGTCCGGGCGGCGTCCCCGACCCGGCTGTACGGCGGCGGCAAGGCCGACCAGATCCCGGCCCGGAGCGCGCTGAGAGTGCGGGGTGCGCGACGCGGTGCGGTCCGGCGCGGTCACGCTGCTGACCGGGACCACCATCGCCCGCCCTGCGCCCCGGGACGGCTCGCTGCGGGTTGCCAAATCGACCGTCTTGTTGCCGGTGGCTAGACTAGGGCGAAGGTGCCGTCGTCGAAGGTCCGCCGTTCTCCAAACATTCGTGACCGGTTGATGCAGGCGTCCGCGGGCGAGGAGCACGACCGTCACCGCTGCGCACCGGGCGAGTCGCCAGAGCGCGACGGGCAGCGCCAAGGGGCGGATCGCGTCGGGTCGATCGGCGGCAACCGACCCTGCAGACGCCGTGGCCGTAACTTCGTGTCCTTGTCCAAGTCCTCACCCATCAACGCACCTGACTACCAGCGTGCGATCAGGCCCGTTGCCGGGCCCGGGCCGAAGGGCCCGCCGGACTGGACCAGAACGTGCGGTGGGTGGTCTTCGTACAACACAGCGCAGCGCAGGTGAGATGCGCTGCAAAGGGCCATACCCTGGATCTCAACGGGACGATCAGCTCGTGCCGTGTTGGGAGGTCCGGTGACCGCCTTGGTCGTCCTCGCGGTGCGATCAACAAGCGCCGCCGAACATGCCTGGGGTCACGCCGCGGGCTGCACGCAACGGGCTGCTGCCCGGCCCCGCCCCGGGTCGGCCCCGGTGGTTCCGTGGCTCAGGGCAGCCAGGAGCGGCCCTTTGGATCCCCAGCCGACCGGCCGGCCGGGGTGAGGGGATCGGCGAACATCACCACCGCGGCCACGACCGCCTCAAACGAGCAGGCCGCCGCGGGCGCTGCGCCTCGACGTCAGGGTGCGGGTGTCTTGCACAGTCCACCCAGCAGCCACGAAAAGTTCCCGCCGAAACGTTCGTGGTGGCGTCGGATACTCGGCATCGACTGACGTGAGCGGGCTGCGTCCGCGTCTGATGGCCGGCTACATACACAGCGCTTCCCGATCACGGGTCGAGCCACGGATCACACCGGCGGCGGCTCGGCCAGCGTCCAACGTGAGCGGCGAGCTTCTGCTCGGTCGCAATCAGATACTCCTGACTCAGGTGCTTTGCTGGCGACGGAAGTAGCGGTCTGCTCGTTGTCCAGTGTCAGGAGGCAGCATCCTGATTACCGCAGGGAAGGAATTGTCCTGCCGGCCGAAGAACATCACCGCGGCCATCTCGAGCTTGTCGCTCTGATGCTGGACGACGGGTTCGCGGAGAAGGCCCGCGGTGCGGACGGTCTGAACCATGGCAGCAGGGTCGTCAGATCGCTCATGACCAGGGGCGTCTGATCCAGGTGCACTGCTGTGGTCATGTGTCGCGACTCCCGGCGATCGGCCCCCGACGGCGGCATGGTCGCACCAAGGTGGCGCACTCCTACGCCACCTAGATTCCCAGGTTTCTGGTTGACCAGGATCTAGCCTCTGCGTGTCCCGCAACCGTCGTTCGGCAGTGCCTACCGACGCGAATCAGGTCGTACCGTTACACCTGTGCGTGATGGCACTCACCTGCCGGTCGGCCCAAGCCCAGCCCAGCCGGCTCGCAGCTATCCGGCGGCGTCATGGGGCAGATGCGCCGGCGATTCCGGAGCAGCGAGCCGATGACCGCGGACCAGCTCGTCGTCGGCCCATTGCAGCCGGGGCCACCCTGACCGGATGACCTGTGGACAGACGCGCCCTCCGGGACAACGGCCCGGGACAGCGACTGGGTCTCGTCGGCCCGCGGACGCATCGTTCAGACCCACCCACTGATCAGGAGCGTCGGACCACGCTGGTATCAGTTGATCTGGCCAGGGCAAATGACCGACAACCCCACCTCGGATTTCACCGCCGGGAGCGCCCCGGTCGATCAGCGGCTGACCGGCGCTGTGCTCGACGGCGCCGCGCCCGGGGCGGGGCCACCTGGCGCGGCCGGCCCCGGCGTCGCCACGGTGGTGACCGTTGTTGACGTTCCGGCGGTGCAGGCCGCCACCGTCAGGGTCGCGGTGAGCGCGGCGGCGATCAGGGTCCTGGATGTGCGCAGTGCGGGCATGAGAGAGGACCTTCCGGTCACAAAAAGGGTGACATCAGGGGCCGACGCCGGGTGGGGCGGGGCGGGGTGGCCGCCGGGTGACGGTGCGGGTGGAGCGGTCACCCGGCGGCCGGTGTCGCCGAGGGGGTTACAGGGTGTTCAGCAGTTGCTGCATCTCGGTGATCTCGGCGGTCTGGCTGGTCTTGATCGACTCGGCCAGGGCCAGGGCGGCGGGGTTGCTGCCCTGCAGTCTCTCGGTGCCGGCCATGGTGATGGCGCCCTGGTGATGCACGATCATCAACTGCAGGAACAGCCGGTCGAAGTCCGCGCCGGCGGATGCGGTCAACTGCTGCATCTGGGTGTCGCTCATCATCCCCGGCATGGTCCCGGAGCCGGCGCCGGTGCTCATCTCGCCTCCCGCGCCGATGCCCCCCACGTCCATCCCGCCCATGCCGTCGTCGGCCGCCGACGCCCCGGCCGAGGCGGACATGGACGCTCCCCACAGGTCGAGCCACCCGGTCATCTGCTCGATCTCCGGGGCCTGGGCGGCCTTGATCCGGGCGGCGAGGTCCTTGACCTGCTGGTTGGCGGCGCGGCTGGGGGCGAGGTCGGCCATCTCGACGGCGCCCTGGTGGTGCACGATCATCTGCTGGGCGAATGAGAGGTCCGCGGCGTTGTGGTCGGCGCCGGCTGCCGGCGCCGACATCGTCGCCGACGCGGACATCATGGGGCTGGTCATCATTGCGGATGAGGGGCTGGTGGACGACCCCCCGGCCGCGGAGGCCGAAGATGCGGCGGCGGATGTGCTGTTCGCGGTGCTGCTGGTGCCGCCGCAGGCGGCCAGGGTGAAGGTGAGGGCAGCGGCGAGTGCCGCCGCCCAGGAACGGGCGAAAGTGTTCATCTGGGTGTGCTCCTGGAGCTGTGGTGAAACCGGGAGGTGGACAAGGGCAGGACGAACCCACGCACCGTCCCTCAAGGGGTCGGACGTGGGGTCGGGTGCGCTACACCCGGATCACACACAGGGCAAGACGTGGCCAGCGGTCAGGCGGCCCACGGCGCCGCATGTCGGTGACCGCGATCCCGGCGAACCGGCCCAGGCCTGCCGTCCCCGAGCCGGCGCGGTACCGGAGCAGCAACAGGATCAGCGCGGCGCCGCCGACGACCAGGAACAGGATGCAGCCGGCCATCGCCCCGTGACCATCACCGCCGGAACCGGGATCGACCGCCAGCACGGCAGCGCCCGGCAGACTGCCGAGGGCCATCGACATCGCCGCGGCGGGTGACGGGGCCGGTCCGGTCATGTCGGCGTGACCGGTCGTGCTGATCATCGGCAGGGCTCCGTGCCGGCTGCTGCCGTCGTCGGCGGTGAGCACGTGCATGCCGAACAGGCCCGCCAGGACGGCGCCGAGCAGCATCAACCGGGCGGCCGTCGACATCCGTCGCCCCCGCCGATCGGTCCACCCCACCGCGCCAGTGTTCCACCTCCAGTGCCGGCGGCCGCCCGGAACCGAAGGCCGCACCCAGAACTGCTTGCCCCGACCAGCTGGTGTACACAACCGCACAGCGCGGTCATGCCGGCAAGGGCGCCGACTCCTTGGCCCGGATGCCTGCCGGCCCGGGAGCCGGCGGGGCGGGCAGGTCCAGTCGTTTGAGCAGCAGGGCGTTCACCGCGACGATCAGGCTGGACCCGGACATCGTCAGGGCCGCGATCTCCGGGCGCAGCACCAGGGCGAACGCCGGCTCGAACACCCCCGCGGCGATAGGCAGCGCGATCGCGTTGTAGCCGATGGCCCAGCCCAGGTTCTGCCGCATCTTGCGCAGCGTCCCCTTGCCGATCCGCAGGGCGACCGGCACATCAAGGGGGTCCGAGCGCATCAGGACGATGTCCGCTGTCTCGATCGCGACGTCGGTGCCGGCGCCGATCGCGATCCCGACATCAGCCTGCGCCAGCGCGGGGGCGTCGTTCACCCCGTCGCCGACCATCGCCACCCGCCGGCCCGCCGCCTGCAAAGACGCCACCTTGGCTGCCTTCTCAGACGGGAGGACCTCGGCGATGACCTCGTCGATGCCCAACTGGTCGGCGATCCGGCGGGCGGTGGCCTCGTTGTCGCCGGTCAGCATCACGACCCTGACCCCCGCCTCGTGCAGCGCAGCCACCGCGGCCGCCGCAGTGTCCCGGGGGGCGTCGGCCATCGCGATCACCCCGGCCGCCCGCCCGTCGACCGCGACGAACACCGCGGTGCGGCCGGTCGCGGCCAACTCGTCCCGACGCGCGGCCAAGGACCCCAGGTCCACGCTCTCGTCCGTCATCAATCGGCGGTTCCCGACGACCACCCGGTGCCCGTCGACCGCAGCGGCGGCGCCGTGCCCGGCGACGTTGCGGAAACCGTTGGCCGTCAACCGGTTCACCCCGCGATCGTCGGCATACCGGACGACGGCGGCCGCGAGCGGGTGCTCGGATTCGCGTTCCACCGCGGCCGTCAAGGCCAGCAGTTCCTGCTCGTCCAGGCCGTCGGTGACCAGGTCGGTGACCGCGGGTTGCCCCTTGGTGAGGGTGCCGGTCTTGTCCATCACCACGGTGTCGATCCGGGCCGCAGCCTCCAGTGCGGCGGCGTTCTTGAACAACACCCCCCGCTTCGCACCGAGGCCGGTGCCGACCATGATCGCCGTCGGGGTGGCCAGACCCAGCGCGTCGGGGCAGGTGATCACCACCACGGTGATCGCGAACAGCAGCGCGGTCTGCACCCCGGCACCGGTGGCCAGCCAGACCGCGAACGTGAGGGTGCCGCCGATCAGCGCGACCAGCACCAGCCAGAACGCGGCCCGATCGGCCAACCGCTGCCCGGGGGCCTTGGAGTTCTGCGCCTCCTGCACCAAGGCGACGATCTGCGCCAGGGCGGTGTCCGCGCCGACCTTGGTGGCCCGGACCCGCAGCGTGCCGGAGATGTTCACCGACGCCCCGATCACCTGCGACCCGGGCGTTTTCGGCACCGGCAGGCTTTCCCCGGTGACCATCGACTCGTCGACCTCGGAGTCGCCGGATTCCACATCACCGTCGACGGGGATCTTCGACCCC
>Ga0164241_10004278_pt1 | contig 13922 bp, 13 predicted proteins | sample OricomyardsoilBY_FD_108780 | JGI IMG/M metagenome (GOLD analysis project Ga0164241, IMG submission 108780) | Backyard soil microbial communities from Emeryville, California, USA - Original compost - Back yard soil (BY) | ecosystem: Environmental > Terrestrial > Soil > Unclassified | place: USA...
CAGCATCGGCTCGTTTTCCATGGGGGCTTGCAAATCGATGACGGCGGAGTCAGCGCCACCCGGACCCACCAGGTGACGGTCGCTGCCACCGGACAGGAAATAGCCTGCTATGGCCAGTTTTTCTTTGGGCGTTGCGGTTTCCAGGAGCCACATCAGCAGAAAAAACGCCATCATCGCGGTCATGAAGTCCGCCAGCGCCACCTTCCAGGAACCGCCATGATGCCCGTGGCCGTGGCCCTTGGCCTTGCGCACGATGATGATGGTTTTGCCCTGTCCCTCGTTCATCCGGGCTTTATCTTTTGCCACGGTACTGTTCTTCCAGTTCGCTGAAGCTCGGACGCACTTGGTGGAACAGCACCTTGCGTCCGAATTCCACAGCCATCTGGGGCGCCAGGCCATTCATGGTGGCGATAAAGCAGGCTTTTATACATTCATAAAAACGCGCTTCATCGCGGTTTTTATGTTCCAGGTACCCGGAGCAGGGACCGATGAAGCCGTAGGCGAACAAAATCCCCAGCAGGGTGCCCACCAGTGCCGCGGCCACCGAGTGCCCGAGTTCCTCCGGCGGTCCGCCGAGCTTGCCCATGGTGATGACAATGCCCAGCACGGCCGCCACAATCCCGAAACCCGGCAGCCCGTCCGCAGCCTTGGCAATCGCATTGGGCACCAGGGCGGATTCCTGATGATGGGCTTCAAGCTCCTGGTCCATGAGCGCTTCCAGTTCATGCGTGGCCATGCTGCCGCTGATCATGATGCGCAGGTAGTCGCAGATGAAATCAATGGCGTGGTGATCCTTCAGTATTTCGGGATAGGCGCTGAAAATTGCACTGTTTCGCGGGTCGTCGATATCCGCCTCCATCGCCATCAACCCTTCCCGGCGCGCTTTGCTGAATAAATCAAACAACAGGTTCAGCAGATTGAGGTACATCAGCTTGGTGAATCGGGAGGGGGTGAAGAGCGAGCCGGTGGATTTGATGACCGCCATGGTCACCGTCAAGGGATTCGCAATGATCATGGCACCGAAGGCAGCGCCACAGATAATCAGGATTTCGCTGGGTTGGAACAGCGCCATGACCTTGCCACCGTGCATGGTGAATCCCGCCAGAATGCAACCGATGACAACTACTGAGCCTAAGAGGATATTCAATTTACTGTTCCGTTAACTGGGTCAATTTTTGACTTGGGATAAAATCGTCGGCTTATCGGGAGCTCTGTGTTCCAGACCAGATCCGGTGCTTTATAAGTTTCTCCGTATAAATATAGATGCCGTTTGTGCAGCGCTCTGGAAATTTATCCTCATGAAAATTCTGCTCCTCTCACCTTACGACGCCGCCAGCCATGCCAGCTGGCGTACCGGTTTGTGCCAACAGCTGCCGCAGTTCGACTGGACGTGCCTAACGCTTCCTGCGCGCTTTTTCACCTGGCGCATCCGCGGCAACAGCCTCACCTGGGGATTGGAACAGCGGCAATTGCTGGAGCAGGATTACGATCTGCTGCTGGCCACCTCCATGACCGACCTGGCCACATTGCGTGGCCTGGTCCCGGCGCTGGCGCGCCTGCCGACACTGCTCTATTTCCACGAAAATCAATTCGCCTATCCCAAAACCGCGCATCAGCACAGCAGTGTGGAGCCACAGATGGTCAGCCTTTACTCGGCCCTCTGCGCGGACGGCTTGATATTCAACAGCCAATACAACCGCGGCACGTTTCTGCAGGGCTTGGCGGATCTCCTGCGCCGCCTACCGGATGGCGTGCCCTCAGGTGTGGTGGACCTTCTGACCGTGAAAAGCCGGGTGCTGCCGGTGCCGGTGCATGGGTCTGGTCTTCCAAGCAGTCAGCGTTCGATAGCACCACCGGTACAGGTGGTATGGAACCACCGCTGGGAATACGACAAGGGTCCGGAACAGCTGCTCGCGGCGCTTCAACAGCTGCCGGCGCATCTGCCCCTGCAGGTGCATGTGATCGGCCAGAGGTTTCGCAGCGAACCGGCGGAGTTTCCGCGCATTAAGGCGCTTTTGTCGGAGCGCGGTTGGCTGGGGGATTGGGGGTATTTGGCGGATGAGGTCGCTTATGCACAACGGCTTGCGGACAGCCATCTGGTGCTATCCACGGCCCACCACGACTTTCAAGGACTGGCCGTGCTGGAGGCGGTGGCGGCAGGCTGTGTTCCCCTGGTGCCCGATCGCTTGGCCTACCCGGAATGGTTCGGCCCCGCCTATCGTTATGCGGACCCGTCTGAACTGGTGGCAAAGCTCACCGGATGGGTCGATGCATGTGTTTCGGGCCGAATTTATGCGCCGGACGTTTCCACATGGTCGTGGTCGAATCTCGGCCCACAATACGCGGCGCTTTTTACCGAGTTCGGAAATCGTGGCGGCTGAAGGGTGAGTTTGCTAAATTCTGCCGCCCCTTTTGCTTTACTACTCCAATAATTTAGAAAGGATGTTTCGGATGCCCCGTTTTTTCTCGCTGGCCAAATCAGCCCTGCTGTTCCACCTGCTCATCATGCTGAGTGCCTGCGCAACCCAGGGGAAACCGGCCCTTGATGTGGCACCTCAACAGAATCACGGCTTTACCGCATTCCAGAATTCTGCCGATGAGTGGTGGAATATTCCCTATCCACGCTCTTTCGACCCCGCGGCTTTAACGCGCCGGCAGGATTGGATCAAAGTCTCGGGAAAGTCGTTTGTCACGGATTCGGGCAAGCCTTTTATTTTCCGCGGTGTGAGCATCGCGGATCCAGGCAAACTTGGTATGCAGAATCAGTGGCGCAAAGAGCTGTTCGAGGAGATCAACCGCTGGGGCGCCAATACCATTCGGGTGCCCATCCACCCATTCGCCTGGCGCAAGCATGGCAGCGAATGGTATCTCGCCCGGCTGGATGAAGCCGTGCTTTGGGCCAATAGCCTGGATATGTACCTGATCATCGATTGGCACTCCATGGGCAATTTACAGAGTGAAATGTTTCAGCACGTCATGTACGAAACCACGCGCCTGGAAACTGCAGAGTTTTGGCGTCATGTGGCACTGAGGTACAAAAACATTCCGACCGTCGCCGTATACGAAATCTTTAATGAGCCCACCCATGACTATATAGGTACCGGTCCCCTGTCACTCGGCAAGGCGAGTTGGGAGGGTTGGCGCGAACTTCTGGAAACCTATATCGACCTGATATACGCCTACAACAAAAAAGCGATTCCCTTGGTGGCGGGACACAACTGGGGTTACGACTTGACACCAATAGCCAAAGCTCCAGTGCGGCGGGAAGGTGTTGCTTACGCCATACATCCTTATCCGCAAAAAGCCAAACCGCAAAATCCCACGCGGGAGAATTTTTTTGCGCTGTGGGAAAAAACCTGGGGTTATGTGGCGGACACCTATCCGGTGATCGCCACGGAATTAGGTTGGATGAGAGCAGACGATTATGGCGCGCACGAGCCGGCCATCAACAACGACGGCACCTACGGTCCGAATATTATGGAGTTTATGAAGCGCAGGGACATCTCTTACACCACCTGGGTATTTGATCCCGACTGGTCGCCGAGATTAATCGAAGACTGGAATTACACACCATCCGAACAGGGAAAATTTTTCCGTCAAGAAATGCTGGAAGCGAAAGAGCGGGAGAAGAAATAGGCGCGAATAATCAGGGGTTGGTCTCTCGATGATCAACCCCTGGGCAAGAATTAAACCGCTTTCAAAGCTGCCTCATAATTGGGTTCCTGAGCAGTTTCTTTTACCTGTTCCGTGTAAGTCACCTTGCCATTTTCGTCGATCACCACAATTGAGCGTGAATAAAGTCCCTTCAGTGGACCGGTGGCGAAAGTCAGGCCGTAATCCTGGCCGAAACTGGAGCGAAAGCCAGAGGCGGCTGCGACTTTATCGATGCCCTCGGCGCCACAGAATCTTCCCAGTGCAAAAGGCAGATCCATGGAAACGCACAACACCTGAGTGTTACTTAATTCAGCCGCCTTCTGATTAAAGGTGCGCACGGACAGAGCACAGGTGGCGGTATCGATGGAGGGAAAAATATTCAACACCAATTTCTTGCCCTGAAAATCCTTGAGCGACACTTCCGACAAATCTTGTTTCACCAGAGTGAACGCCGGTGCTTTGCTGCCGACGGCGGGCAGGTTGCCGACTGTTTCCAATGCGTTGCCTTTGAGAGTTACAGTTGCCATGGAGATCTCCTGATGCGGCCGTTACACAGCCGATAATGAAAAAACGAAAACGTGCAGACTCTGCACACCTGCGAAGAAATAATGGAGCGGCCGTTAAGATACGCGTTTCAGGTGGGCAATGCCACCCCGCGAGCGTGGGGTTATCAGCAGGCTTTTTCCAACTGCCACAGGGTGTGGTGACAGCGATTGAGGCGTGGGTAGAGGTCGAGCAGAACGGATTTTACGACCGGGGATTGAATGGTGCGCACGGCTTTTTGCATCGCTTTGAGTGTTTCATCTTCCACCTGCTCCAACTGGTGGATCAAAGTAACATCGTGATCCGTGTTCAGGCCGTAGAGAATCTCCGGATACATTTTATGGAGCGCGCTGCCGAAGGTGTGGCCGAGTTCCGGACTTCCCTCCTCCTGCACCATGAACGGCTGCAAATAGGAAAGCGCAGCAACGCGGGCGCGCACCATGCGCTGGAAAATAATCTTGTGCTCCAGCAATTCAGTTTTATCCACAGCCGCTTGATAAAATTCCACGCCGTCGTTCAGGCTTTGAATCAGCTCGCGCAGATTTTCAATATCGTCGATCGTCATATATCACCTCACCATCAGGACAATTCATGTGACCGCTTATCCTTCGGTAGGACACTGGTGTCCTGGTATAACCCGGGCGTTCGCTCCGTACTTGATAGACCGCATTCGGGTTAAAAATGTCCAGCTCGGATAAGTATAGATGAGGGTTTTGGAATATGGCCTTTAATCCACAATTGCTCATACAATTAACCCGGAAAGGATCTGCCTGGCTTTTATACGCTTTCATTAACTGAGAAATTTCGTCTGTTAACACACCAATCCCCGTAATAAGTACTTGTATAATCCGCCGCCTTTAGTCCTTGGGTTGCCTATCTCGGCGTGGCCAGGCTGTGCGGCGCTTTTCCTCTTTCGAGTTTCCTGTCAGGGGCTTTCATGTCATCTAATCAAACACTTCCCATTATTCATGCGCTGTGGGTTGGCGGAAAACTGGGGGATATTTCACGGTGCTGTCTCAAGTCTTTTGCCATGCGTGGGCATCAAGTGCATTTGCACGCTTATGGGTATATTGATGATGTCCCCGCTGGCATTACCCTTGTGGATGGGAACGAGATAATTCCTCAAAAAAATATTATCAAACATAAAAAGACAGGAAGTTACGCCCTTTTTTCGGATGTATTTCGTTATCAATTGTTGAAGCAGCAGTCCGGTGTCTACGTAGACTGTGATGTTTACTGCTTGAAACCGGTTTGTATTCCGGAATCAGGCTACTTAATGGGCTTTGAGGAGGATTACAGGGTCAACGGTGCCGTGTTGGCTTTGCCCACAGACAGCGCCTTGTTGGATAGCTTATTAAAAGCGGCTAATGACCCATCTTTTATTCCACCCTGGTACAAAAAATCCAGGCAAGGGCGTTGGAAGTTCAAAAAGCGGTTGGGTCTGGGAAAAAGCATTGCGGATATGCCGTGGGGTGTCATAGGGCCGGACGCCATTACCTACTTTGCCAACAAGCATCAGTTATTGTCAGAGGTGAAGCCGATTGACGTTTTTTATCCAGTGCACTATCGGTGCATCCGTTATCTGTTGGACGGCGATTTGCGGATCGATGATGTGGTTACGAGTAGGACGGTGGCTGTGCATCTTTACAATGAAATGTTGAGAGGCCTGGATTTGGGCGCTATTGAGCCGGGTTGTGTGTTGCAAAAAATGCTAAGAAATGCGCTATAAAGTGAGGGACCTATCCCTGAGTCCGCGTTCCACCGTGAGAGAGTAATTAGAGAGTAATAGAGAGTAATAGAGAGTAATAGAGAGTAATAGAGAGTAATAATGGAGGGAAGAGGCAGAGGCGGCTTGCGCCGCCTCAGGAATCACTGATGCAGCTGTAAGGGGCGGGGACGTAAAAATGCATTCAGGTCGAGTGTGGGTTTACGCTGTAAAGGTGTGTTGAAGCTCTTGTCAAAATTAATGCTGAGCACGTCTTCGGATTCACACCAGCCGTCACCGGGTGTCAGGGGTTGGGGTGTAGGAAATGCATCGATCCATTCCGGATAGTTGCTTTCCGGCAATAATTGCTCAATCACCCATTGTGCCCGCAGCAAAACCCGCTCTTCCCCCACTCGATTGCGTACTCCCCAGCCTACTTTGTATTCGTCACAATCGTTGGATGCCGTTTGCGGGACGGACACGAAGGCGATATCCCGGTCCAAATCAAAATGGATTTTCATCATGACTTCCTCAAACAGCATCGCCAGATCCTCATGTTTGCTGGTGTAGGCGTAGTCGTCGCTGGCCGTGTCCGGTTCGAAGAAGGCGCCTACTTCCGTCGCCGTAATTGCACGATCCGCATTTGAGGCGGCTACGCCTCGGTAAAGGATTCCCGCCAGGTAGTACATGTCGTCCGATTCCAACGGATAGGTGGCGGTCAGCAAGGTCGATGGAAACTGGCTTTCCAGAGACTCGATGACCGTGTATATGCGCTGGCTGGTATCTACCGTGTCATAACTGGCTGGTGGAAATAGATCGTTAGCATGGGCCAGCTCATGAAACAGCAGGCGTGCCATATCCACGCTGATGGTTTCAAGATTGCGTTTGCTGAAATCCACATAGGGTGAGGTGTAACGCCAGAAGGGTCGGAAGTTCATCTGACGGATATATTCGCCGCGATAGTCTTCTACCATGCTGATGACGGAAAGCTCCGCTTCATTCAGCCAGAGACCATAAGGGTCCAGGTAAATCGCACCGGTCAGCGGTTGATAGAAGGAGGGGCGGATATCGTCATCGATCACCACCGCCGTGACAGCGCCGAACAATTGAAGCATGTCGGCCGGCATCTCATTAAGAACCTGGATAAAACGCTCCGCCATCCAAGGGTGGGATACCAGCAGTCGCTCGCTAATATCGTCAATTGTCGGGTTAACCACTTCCATTCCTAACGGCGGCAACCGGTTGATGGTGCATGACTCATTGGTCTGGTCCGCTGTGACGCAGCCCTTGAGTACTGAGGCGTAGGGCGCAGTGGGCACCGCTGGATAGACGTTGGCCAGACCTTCGTCGCGGGAAGATTTGCCACCGTGACACGCCGTCAGGCATAGGAAACCGGCGATAAAAAACAAATGCGAGAAGCGACGCATGTGGAGCTCCATGGGTGGGGTGTAGCTAAAGTCTTGAGCATTCTAGCGATAAAAGCAAAATATCATTTGCTGCACGCTTGGCAGTTCAGGCCACAAATTTTCGTGCTAATGCTTGGAAGTAACCCAACCCATCCATTTGACGGCTGCCGCCTCCTTAACCATCATGAATGACCGCTGTGGCGTTTTAACCTCATGAGCAATCAAGGAGATTCCGATGAGTGCGAATCCGTATCAAACCCCCACTGAAGACCTTTTGGCTCCCGAGGCAAAAGACGTGGGTGACATTCAGTTCTTTTCACCTTCGAGCCGCATTGGACGGTTGCGCTATTTTGCCCATAGCGCCCTGGTGACCCTGGCATTCTATGTGGCGATCTTAGCCTTGGTTATGACGGTGGGGGTTTTTTCCGTTGAAGGAGCTGAAGGTTTTGGTGTAGCCCTTATGGTGGTGTTGGGATTGGTTTATATCCCATTCGTCGCTATGTTCTGGATCCTTATGATTCAGCGCCTGCACGACCTTGATAAATCCGGATGGGTTTCTCTGCTGATGCTGGTGCCCCTGTTGAATGCTCTGGTCGCGATTTATTTGATGGGGTGGTCCGGTACCAAGGGCGCCAATCGCTTTGGCAAAAGGCCACCGCCGAATAAAATTTGGCATTGGTTGCTGGGCATGCTGATGCCCTTGGCAATCATTGGCATCCTTGCGGCGGTGGCGATCCCGGCATATCAGGATTACGTTGAGCGAGCCAGGGAAGCCCAGCATAGCGGATATTAATTTCGCATTGAAACGCCCTTTTTTGGAGCCTCAGGAAAGGGCAGTGAAGCACGTATCGCGGGGAATTATTTATCCTCTTCAATTATGAAGTCTTCAGTTTTCGCGGTGGTCAGTAGCGTTAGGCTGATTGAAATAAAAATAAATATCACCCCAAACCAGGGCGGCATTTTAAAAATGCCGCCGATCAGTCCCGCCAGAAGTCCAGCGGTCAAATGGGCAAATGTCGGGCGCATATTGAGTATCTTGCGTCTTCGACATTTAAGCGTGCACACCGGCAGATCGTCCTTCCAAAAACTGCAGTGCACCTGCCATCGGTGTCGGTTGCTGCTGGAGCACTGCACCCGATACCGGTGCCCCTCCTGCTCGAACATAAATTCCTCCACCCGTTTGCGATGGCGGCCTTTAGTTAGCATGTGATCGTTAAAATAAATCCGTTCCAGTCCGCTCCAGCCCGGACCCCAGGCGCGAATGGTGTTCTGCCCGTCGTGGAATACGTACCACATACCTTTGCTCAGGCTTGCGCAGGAGTTTTCCGGAAGCGTGCTCTGGAGGGACATAGGCGTATTAACAGGTTAAGGGGGCGTCATTATAGCGACGCTGGAGCGCCGCACAAACGCTGGAAAATAAATATGCTGGTGCGGCGCTTAGAAGGAATTTTTATCGACAGGAAATTCAAATAACGCAGTTGTCTGCGCGCTCATCGGGCAGACATTCTACTCAACGAATTTGTTTCAGCAGACGCGCTGCGTCTTTGGCGAAATAAGTGAGAATGCCATTGGCGCCCGCGCGTTTAATGCAAAGCAGAGATTCCAAAATAACATCCTGCGACAAATAGCCCTTTTCCAACGCCAGCTTATGCATGGCATATTCACCGCTGACCTGATAGGCAAAGGTGGGTACGCCAAAAGTTTCTTTGACCCTGCGCACAATATCCAGATAAGGCATGCCCGGTTTAACCATTACCATGTCGGCGCCCTCTTGCAGATCCAGGGCGATTTCCTGCAATGCCTCATCACTGTTGGCAGGGTCCATCTGATAATTGAACTTGTTACTCTTGCCCAGGTTGGCGGCGGAGCCGACGGCGTCGCGGAAGGGACCGTAATAAGCGGAAGCGTATTTGGCGGAATAGGCCATGATTTGCGTGTTAATGAAGCCGAATTGATCCAGCTCATTGCGGATGGCGCCGATGCGGCCATCCATCATGTCGGACGGCGCGATCACATCCGCCCCCGCTTGGGCATTTATGACGGCCTGCTTGCGTAGCGCAGCCACAGTGGGGTCATTCAGAACACATCCCTTATCGTCGATGATGCCGTCCTGGCCGTGCGTAGTGTAAGGGTCCAGCGCCCCGTCGCAGATAATGCCCATTTCGGGAAACGCATCTTTAATTGCTTGTACCGCGCGCGGTACCAACCCCGCCGGATTAAATGCGGCGGAACCGTCCGGAGTTTTCAAACCGGATTCAATTTTTGGAAACAGCGCAATGGCAGGCACTCCCAGGGAAAGCAGTTCCTCCACATCGCGTTTCAGTTCGTCGATGGAGACCCGCTCAATGCCCGGCATGGACGCAATAGGTTCGCGCTGTTTGGTTCCTTCAATAACAAACATAGGGTAGATGAAGTCGTTGGTGGAGAGTTCGTTTTCGCGCACCAGGCGTCGGGAAAAATCGCTGAAACGATTGCGTCTCATGCGAGTGCTGGGAAATTGTCGCCAAGTGAGATTGCGAGTCATGAGAGCTCCTTCATCTTTGGGGTCGAGCGCGTTTCGTAAATGTTGCGCAACGAGGAGCCGGTACACTAGCCGATGGGTCAGAGGCAGGCAAGTGCACAGTACCCAGGCTGCTCAGATGAAATATTTCGTGCATGTGGTGGTGTCGTGCCGCAAATTTTGGTGTCGGGACTTGCAGGTAGCCTGCGGGATTCTTAGCCTTGTCTCTTATTCTTCTGTAGCGGAGGCGTCATGCCCAATAGCAAAGCCGATGTGCCTAACCCGCCGTTGGAAAAAATCGGCCGGGCCCTGGTTCATGACATAGCCACTCCCTTGGCCACCATGCAATTGAATTTGCAGGCGCTCTCCACCTATTTGCCCCGGTTGATTGCGGTCTATAGGAAAGGCAGCACTGAGGAACCCAATTCCCCCATCAGCCCTGACCATCTCGCTGCATTGGCTCGTTTGCCATCCGCATTGGAGAGTGATATTCAACGGTTACGAGAGCTGACCCAAATCTTCCTTGTGGAAATCACTCAACCGGGCACTGCCGTTGGAGAGCCGCCTTTGTCCGGGTCCAATCCCAATTTATACGGAATTCGGCGGGTACTATTGGTGGAGGACGAGGAGATTCATCAGCAGATTGCGCTAAAGCAGTTTGCTGGAAAATATCCTGTTGATATAGCGGGCACTGGCGCTGAGGCGTTACGGCTTTGCGCGACGCAGGCTTATGATTTGGTGTTGCTCGATTTTATGCTGCCAGGGATGGATGGCCGCAGTCTTGTTGTGGCGCTGCGGCAGTTACTCCCCAGGGGCGCCGTGATCTACGCACTTTCGAACATGCCGATTTTGCCCGGTGAATACGGATCCTTGGGAATTCAGGGATTTCTTGAAAAGCCTTTTCGGCTTAATAGCCTAGACGCATTAATTGCAGACTTGATTACTCCGCCCGATGCCGCAGCGGAAAACCAAATGTGAATGTTGTTCCCATATCAGTGGAGCTTTTTACTTCTATGCTCGCGCCGTGTTCGTCAGCGATGCGTTTGATGGTTTGCAGTCCTATTCCATTACCGCCTTTTTTGCTGCTTTCCAGCCCCTGCCATAAACGGGTGAGCTGATCCTCATTCATGCCGGCGCCATTGTCAGCAATCGCCACGTATACCTTGCGGCTGTCAGCCCAGGTCGTTACGCGAAGCGTCAGCATTGTCCCTGGCCGGGCGGCCTCATGGGCATTTTTCAGAACATTGATGAAGAGGATCTTGAGATCCTCGGGGTCGCCCTGCAGAGCGGGCACAGCACCAAAACTGCAATGCAAATCGGGGATGATGCGCTTGAAAACCATGGTGCAGTCGCGCAAGACCAGCTCGATGTCCACTGCTTCCACCTTAATGCGGCGTCCGCCATTGAGCAGGTTGGCCATAGTGGTGATCAGTTGGGAACCCCAGGCCACCTGTTCGAGTATCACTTGACGGCGTTTCTCTTCATCGTAGAGATCATTGGATATCACACCATCAATAATTGACAGTGGCGCTTTGATGTCATGGTGGTACAAGTTCATCACGCTCAGCAGAGAGAGCTTTTTCTTGGCCTCGCCCAATTCCCCATGCAATTTTTCCAGGATGCTGATGCGGTGAAGGGTGAGAGCGAGCTCCTCCACCATCCATTCCATCAGGCGGATATCGTCATAGCGGAAAAAAGAAGACTGGGTGGGACGGCCTATTAGCATAACGGCCAAGAGTTTGCCCTCCCAGAAAATCGGGAAAAAGCAGGCTGCGGACAGGGAGGCGAGTTTGCGGCGAATTTCTTCCTGTGTCTCATCTGCCATTACCACAGAGCCACGCTTAGCATCCGACATCGCCAGGAGATCGCCGCCCAGGTCAATGCTGGTGCGGCTGTCGGAGATCGACGTGGCCTGTTGATTGGTCTCGCCATCAGAGCTGGTCAAGGTGCACAGGTGGTATTCCTTGACCCGCAACACATTGTAGAAAACGTAATTGAGCATTTGGGACAAGTGGGGCAAGTCATTGCAGTTTTTTAAATTGTCCCGAATTTCGGCTACGACTTTCCGATAGTCATAGGTCTGCGATGACAGAAGACGACGCGTATTGGGCTCCAGCCATCGGAGTATGCGGGGGTAGAGTTCCAGCATGACCATAAAAAGCGCCAGTAGCAGAGCGAACTTGCCGGTGGATTCAGAAAAATCCGCCAGGGTTGGTGCGACCGCAAAATACAAACAGGCGAAGAACACCAGCAGTAGCACTCGGGACATGGCAAGGCTCGCTGCCAGCTTGAAATCCATCAAGTGGTGGGCAACCGTGGAATAGAACAGCAGCAGCATGAAGATGACGTTGGTGGAGCCGCCGACAAATTTGGACAGATAAAAATCGTAGGAAATGAGATAGAGGCTGGTAAACCCGCAACAAAAACTGGTGACGAGGGTGATCAGCAGCCATTGGATGCGCTGCTTTTCCCGCGCGGGAGCAGAGCGGAATGCCAATAAGGTAAACACAATGGAGCCGAGAAGGCACAGCAGAAAACAAAATACAAAGCCGTAGTAGATAAAATCCACCTCCGGCAGGAACCCGGCGGGACTCGCCTTCAGCTCGGACGGCATTATTGTGTTGTTGAGAAAAAACAGCAGCATTCCCAGGGTATATCCTGGCACGATTACCAAATTGCGGAATATGCGACTATTTGGCGCCACCAACTGCCACACCAGCAGCGCAAGCGAGGGGGGTATCAGAAACATGCCGACACGGGTGAGGTGAAACCAGGGATCGAGGACCTCCTTGTCCTGAATGTAGGTAAATAGAAAAAGCTCTATTGACCAAATACAAGCACTAAAAGATATAAGAGACAGGGCAACTACGCCCCGTTTTCCCCTCTTAGATAAGGCCAGCAGCCCTATCATGAAGTCTACTGCGGCGATTATTAAATAAATGGTCATCCTTCGCCTGTGATCGCTTATCGGTTTGGTTCAGCACAAAATCGCGGGTGCGATCTAAATCAAAACAGGCCATGAGTATAGTCTTAAATTTACAGCGGTGGTAAGTCTTCAGGTCCGATATTGGCACGAAGTTCACCAGCTTATAAAACCTGACATGCTCCTCTCGCACCGCTGCAAGGACGCAGGCGGCTTTGGCATTATCCGTCTCGGTAATAATATTCTTATAAATACTAAAACGGGCCTGTATGCCGCCTTTGCGTTGAAAGTCCGGATGCACCACAAAACGGTTGGCTTCGATCAGGGTTTTATCCAAGCCGATATGCTTTGCGATTTCCTCTTCATACATTTGTACTGTTGGAATAGTGCTGCCATCATGCGGCTGATAAACGCAGAGCCGTATGGAGCCGATGAGTTTTTTATCGTAGTACGTCAAATAGGAAGTGCAGTTTTTGCGTCCGTCGAATTCGTCCATAAAGCGCTCGGAAGAATTTTTTTCAATGTAATTGTCGGCGCTGTAACTTTTGTACCGCAAAGCAAAAACCGAATCCATCATGGGACCATTGGCGCGTATGCTGTGGTATTGCACTTTTCGGGGAATAACCGGATGGTGCGAAATATAGGTAGGGGATTTTTCTACAAAATTCGCAACAGATGCAGAAGTCATCTTTTTGTACCTCAGGATGTGGGGGCGAGGGGAAAAGTATGACGACAACTTGTGTATTTTCACACTCACTTTGGGATGAAAAATTAACGCTTTTGCGTATTAATCGACGATCGGTAAGTGCGGCAGAGATCCTTATGGAAAAATGTATGATCAAAAACCGATTTTTATCCCGTTTAATTTTTTGGATATATAAACCACACTAGACTGCTGATGTTGATCAGGTGCTATCTCTTTTTCGAGGACATTTCTGTTCGCTATCTAACTTAGGGCGTTGAAGCGAGGATGATCAACAGAATCGGGGCTAGAACGGATGCGGGCATAAATAGGATTTGTGATAGCCCTTTACAGCGCAAAGTGCTCAAGCAAGAATTGCCAGGGATTCATCGCTGTATAAAAAAACAGTTTATTGTTATGAAAATTTACCTATGCAGTAATGCGATTCATTCTGAGCGTACAATTTCCCAAGCTGAAGTTGCGAATTAATTGCAGAGCTCCCTTTCATG